>OWHV01001164.1_pt1 | contig 11042 bp, 9 predicted proteins | sample 1732721 | NCBI WGS metagenome assembly OWHV01 (sample SAMN05065746, study PRJEB22554) | human gut metagenome | biome: ENVO:2100002; feature: ENVO:00000062; material: ENVO:00002003 | host: Homo sapiens | place: USA | reverse complement strand
GAGCCTTATCGTCGGCAGCGTCAGATGTGTATAAGAGACAGGGTATGGATAGTATAGAACTGGAAGAAAATATATATCCGATAGATGCAATCGATCAGGAGCTTGCAAGGAATTTAACTATAGATAAATTATTTGATGTTTACCGCTTCGTGGATATGAGGACACACTTAGTCCACGATTATAATGACGGCAAGATGTGTGAGCCCTGCCGCAAATGTTATGAGCTGTGGAATCGCAGTAAGCCCTGTCCGAATTGTTCATCCGAAAGGGCTGTTCAGCAGAAAAAGCAAATCATGAAAATGGAATATCTGGGAGATAAAAGTATTTTGATCCTTAGTACGCCCTGGGAGCAAGATGGTAAAGAATATGTGCTGGAGCTGGGACGCGATGTGACAAATTCTTTCAGCGTTTATGATGCTACCAGCGAAGACAGCAGTGAGCTGCGGGAACTAATCAGCAGTTACAGTGAACTTGCGGCCCGTGACAGTTTTACGGGCCTTTACAGTAAAGGCCATGCCAACAATCTGCTGCAGGAAATGTTTGCTGTTCAGAAAGAACAGTTAAAGCTGACGCTGGCGCTGATTGATATCGACCATTTTAAAAGTGTCAATGACAGGTTTGGGCATTTATGCGGCGATGAGGTCATTCTTTATGTAGTTGACAAAATAAATGCGCTTAATGAGCAGTGCAGCGGCTGGGCAGCCAGGATCGGCGGCGATGAGTTTTTACTGGCCTGCCCTTTCAGTGATAAAGACTATGTGGAAAGGCTTTGCCTGGAAATGTCGGAAACGATTACAGGTCACCGTTTTAAAAAGGGGCACAGTGAGTACAGTATAGCAATCAGCTGCGGCGTGGCGGCTTATGACGGACAAGAAACCCTGGAAGAGTTTTTGGAACGTGTCGATATGAAGATGTACGAAGATAAAGTGCAGAAAAAACAGTAAAAGACAGCAGAGAATTTTCTCTGCTGTCTTTTTAAATGGTTTCGCTGATAAAAAGCTGGTTCATCATTTCCTGAGTACCAATGATCCAGAGGATGTCGCCTTTTTGAAAGACAAAGGAGGCATCAGGATTGAGATGCGTATAATTACCACGTTCCAAACCTAAAGCCAGACAATTGACCTTGCCGAGGTAAGAACTTTTTTTGAGAGTGGAGCCGCAGAGCGGCGAATGCCTGTCGATCGGCATCGCGTAACAGAAGTAAGCGGTGCCGCCATGCTTTGGATCAGCTAAAAACTGGTGCAGTGTCTGCTGGTTATCAGTAGCCAGCGGCAGAATCTGCATATCATAGGATTGGATTGCCAGTTCAAAATTCTGCAGCTGTCTGGGCGTACCTGTTAAAAGCAGCTGAGAGCCGGCATAGATAGCGGCACTGCCGCTGGGGATAGGCAGGATCTGGCTGCCGTTTTGGATTTCAAGCACGAAAACATTATAACGGCGGTGCAGATTAAGTTCTTTGAGGCTTTTACCGCCGCAGAGTGAAGTCGCTGCTACACGGTAGCGTTTGACATGCAGCTGTTCATCGAGCCAGGCAGGATGGTTGGCGGCGTGTTTTTTCTGTGCTGCCAGAGTTTTGGCATTCAGGTTAATCATAAACTGAGCCTCGATCTGTAAATAGCGTTCCACGAAATACTCTGAGGAATAGATGAATTTTGCCAGAATGCAGGCTGCAGCAAACGCTATAAATTTGCTGAAACCCAGTATACTTGTAAATACGGACAGGATAAAAAACAAACCAACAGCGATCTTAATAAAAAGCAGAAGAAAAATGGGCAGATGATTAGCGGGTTTTTGGAACCACAGACTTGCTATAAGGTCTGTATGTGCAACCCTCTGGAACATGACCGCCATTAAAAATGGCCCCATACACAACAGCAGGATAACTGCGGCAATAATATCAGCTGTATAGCCGTCAAAAAGCCTGTGGCAATATGGAAGCAGCTTACTTTGTCCCAGATAGGCAAGGAAGCTGAGAATTACACAGAAAACTGTGAGGCGGGTAAAGTAACTCTGCAGCAGTTCTTTCCAGGCACTGCGCTGCTCGTCGCTGGCGGGAGCTTCATCAGGCTGGGGTAAAAGCCGCAGCAGTCTTGCGGGAAGATTACGCAGAAGCCAGCAGGATACTTTATCGGCGTGGCGCAGGATTGAAGGCGTAAGAAAAATACTGATAACTGAAACAGCTACGAAAACAGGATATAAAAAATCGCTGGTGACTTTGAGGGCAGCGCCGATAGAGGCTACGATAAAGGTTATTTCACCCAGCTGCGTCAAACTGAAGCCGCAGCGCAGCGCTGTCTGTAGGTCTTTGCCTGCCAGAAGGACGCCCAGTGATGAAAAAATAGTTTTGCCGATGATCAAAGCTGCTGTAAGTACAGCGATCGGCAGCGCATATTTAATGATCAGAGCGGGGTCTACCATCATTCCGACAGAAACGAAAAAGATCCCGGAAAAAAGATCTTTGACCGGCGTCAAAAGTTTTTTTGTGGTTTCTGTAAAAGCCGTACCGGAAAGCAGTGAACCCATAAGGAAGGCGCCTAATGCCGACGAAAAACCCATTTTAGTTGCCAGGACTACCATGCTCAGGCAAAGACCCAGCGAAAAAATGAGCAGTGTTTCGGAAGTCAGATAGCGGCTGACTTTGCGGAAGAAGGTAGGCAGGAAGAAAATACCGCAGACAAAGCAGATAATGAGAAAAAAGGCCAGCTCGCCGATACTGCCGAGCATTTCTGTACCGGAAATGGCAGCGCCTGCCGCGGCGATGGTTGAGAGCATGACCATCATAATGATACCGGAAATATCTTCCAATACCAGGATACCGAAGGTAAATTGCGTGAAGCGTTCTTTCAAGAGTCCCAGCTCTTCAAAGGTTTTACTGACGACTGCTGTAGAAGACATGGTAAGCATAGCTCCGGCAAAGAGACTGTCAATAGGCTGCCAGCCAAGCAGTCTGGCACAGGCATAGCCAAGCAGCGTGATGCCTGCCAGTTCTGTGACAGCGGCGATCAGCGCTGTGCCGCCGATACTTTTGATTTTGGCAAAATTGAAATCAAGTCCCAGGCTGAACAAAATAAAAATAACGCCGATGTCCGACCAGACTGTAATATTGGCTGTATCGACTACATTCGGCAGCAGGTTAAAATGCGGGCTGGCAAAGAAGCCTGCCAAAATATAGCCTAAAACCAAAGGCTGATTGAATTTTTTGCAGAAAATGGTAACTATACCGGCAAGTACAAGGATAAAAGCAAGGTCTTCGATAAGAGGAGCAAGTTCGGACAATGTAGCAACTCCTTTATAAATATCAGTTTAAACAGATATTTTTGCTGGAAATTTTAAAAATATTACTAAAATGAATTATACACTGTTGCCGGTGGTTTGAGAAGCAGTGTTTATTCGGATAAAAAAAGCGTCCGCTTCTTTTAAGAAACGGACGCTTGCTTAATTTTTATCTCTCTGTAATATTAAGCTTGAGATGATACGGATTCTTCTTCTTCGGCAGGAGCATATTTGGGATTGAGGAAGTTGACAAAGATCCAGGCCAGCAGTGCGCCTGATATATTGTGCCAGGCCGAGAAAATAGCTCCAGGAACGGTAGCCATAGGCATGGAAGTAAAATGAGTTTTAGCCAGGCCTGTAGCCAGACCGGAATTCTGCATACCTACTTCAACTGAAAGCGCAATGGCTTTTTTCCAGCTCATGCCGGTGATCCGGGCTAAAATAAAGCCTAACAGATAACCCAGGCAGTTGTGGCAGATGACGACCAGCAGAATGATACCGGAGGTTTTGACGATGTTGTCACGGCTGACGGCGATAACGCCGGCAATGATAAGGGAGATAGCGATAGCCGAAACAGCAGGCAGATAATCGGTAGCCTGTTCAGCAAGTTTAGGCAGCAGCGCTTTAACAGCCAGACCAAGACAGATCGGTATAATAACGATTTGAATGATGCTCCAGAACATTCCCAGCGGGTCAAAAGCGATTTTCTGTCCGATAAGCTGATAGGTGATGAGCGGAGTAAGAATCGGTGAAAGCAGTGTGGAAACACTGGTCATAGTTACAGATAAGGCCAAGTCGCCTTTGGACATGAAGGTAATGACGTTGGAGGAAGTTCCGCCAGGGCAGGTTCCAACTAAAACTACGCCAGCAGTTAGAGCCGGGTCTAAATTAAAGGCCATAGCCAGTAAAAAAGCCAGCGAAGGCATGATAAGATACTGGGCGCAGACACCGACAAAAACATCGACAGGCCGCTTTAAAACTAAAGCAAAATCACGGAGATTGAGTGTGGTGCCCATACCGAACATAATAACGCCCAATAAGGTACTCAAAACCGGGATGCCGCCGATATTACCGACTACCCATTTAAAGCTGTCGGGTACGGTCATGCCCAGGATAAGAAATACAACGGCGATGATACCAAAGTATTTGCCTATCAGATGACAAAACGTTTTCATTGTGTAAAACCTCTTTCCCTTGAATAAAAATAAAATATATCAGATCAACACCTTATGGTGTAGATTTTTGTCTGCGGAAAACAGCAGAGGTTTGCATATTTTTATTAATACTTCCAAATATTATAACAAAAAAATTTTAAAGTTAAAAGGCTAAAGATAAAGTTTCGGTAAATATTGCCTTATGCTATAATAAAAACAGCGTATTGGAAAAGGAGTAAAAGCATTGTATACTATCAGGACCGATTACCGTGACGAAACAGTTATTGAGAAATCGCGGTTCATCTGCACGTTGAAAAAAGTAAGCAGTGAAACAGAAGCGCAGGATTTCATCAAGGCTGTAAAAAAAGAGTTTTGGGATGCTACGCATAATTGTTCTGCTTATATTATTGATGAGCTGGCGCAAAGATCGAGTGATGACGGCGAACCGTCAGGAACGGCAGGACTGCCGATGCTTGAAGTGCTGCGGAAAAATCAGCTGAGCGGCGTTGCGGCGGTAGTGACAAGGTATTTCGGCGGGATCAAGCTTGGTGCAGGCGGGTTAGTGCGCGCGTATACTGGCAGCGTGTCCAAAGCTGTTCAAAGCTGCGGCCTGGCACGGAAGATTTTAATGGGTACTTTTGCTTTAAGTGCGGACGCGGCGGACGCAGGAAAACTTCTGAATATTATCTATCAGCAGCAGCTTTTTACAGTGGCGTCGGTAGAATATGGTCAGCAGGCCAGGATTTTGCTGTATATGAAACAAGAGCAGCAGGATGAGGCGGAGCGGTGGCTGACTGAGGCGCTTAATACGGCAACGCAGCTGGAACAGGTCGGCAGCGAATATGTAGAGGTACCTGCCGAGAGAGAAAAGTAATAACAGGTCTGATTATGAAGGAGAGAGAAAATGGAGTTTTTAGAGAGTTTTGTTGCTTTTACCAATGATATTTTATGGTCATATGTTCTGATTGTGATGCTGGTAGGTCTGGGGATCTGGTTTTCATTGCGGACACGATTTGTACAGGTGCGCTGCCTGAAGGAAATGGTACGTCTTTTGAAGGAAGGCGTTGGACAGAAGACTGAACATAACCATATTTCTTCCTTCCAGGCATTTTGTGTCAGCACTGCTTCCCGTGTTGGTGTTGGTAATATTGCCGGCATTGCGATCGCTATCGTCAGCGGTGGTCCCGGAGCGATTTTCTGGATGTGGATCATCGCCATTTTAGGTTCGGCTACGGGCTTTATTGAAAGCACGCTGGCTCAAATTTACAAAGTTCCGCGTGAAGGCGGCGGTTACCGCGGCGGACCTGCTTATTATATTAAGAACGTACTGGGCAACAAACCAATGGCGGCCTTGTTTGCCGTTTTGATCAGTGTGACCTTCGGTTTGATTTTTAATTCGGTACAGGCGAATACGATCACAATTTCCCTGCAGGCTGCCTTTGGACTGGATCGTTTCGTGATGGGCTGTATAATTGCCGCTTTGACCGGTATTGTCATTTTTGGCGGCGTGGCGCGTATTGCGAAGGTCGCTGAATGGATGGTGCCGATTATGGCCGGTCTGTATCTTTTAATAGCTTTAGGCGTGACCTTGATGAATATAGAGAAACTGCCGCAGGTTTTCAACGCTATCTTCAGTTCGGCCTTTGATCTGCAGGCTGTTGCCGGCGGCGGTATGGGTGCGGCGCTGATGACCGGTATCAAGCGCGGCCTGTTCTCAAACGAGGCTGGTATGGGTAGTGTGCCGAATGCTGCTGCTACTGCCAGTGCTTCGCATCCCGTAAAACAGGGCCTGATCCAGGCTTTTGGCGTTTTTGTTGATACTTTACTGGTATGCTCGGCTTCAGCTTTTATCGTGCTGTTGTCTGATGGTTATACTGAAGGTAAGCTGACCGGTATCGAATTGGTGCAGCAATCCTTGTCACAGCATTTAGGACCATGGGCGCCGAGTTTTCTGGCAGGAATGATCTGCCTGTTTGCGTTCAGTTCTATTGTAGGCAATTATTATTATGGTGAGATCAACATCGGGTTTATCAGTAAAAATTATATGACGCTGATGTTGTTCCGTGTTTTCGTAGTGGGTATGGTACTGTTTGGCAGTGTGGCTAAAGTTGCCCTGGTATGGGATCTGGCCGATCTGTTTATGGCGCTGATGGCGATAACGAATTTAGTGGCGATCGCGATTTTAGGCAAGTATGCTTATATTGCTTTGCAGGATTATATGGATCAAAAACGTGCCGGTATCGTAGAGCCGGAGTTTGATCCGGCGATATTGCCAAGCCAGCGTGGTATTGAGGTGTGGCAGAAAGAATAACTATAATAATGAAAAAAGGACGAGCATATGCTCGTCCTTTTTGTTTGCGTGCTTACAGCAGTTTCTTTAATTCTGCGGTATTTTCGACAATCGTGACGTCGTGGGTACGCATTTCTTCGAGTGCCGCCGCAACTGTATCGGGAGCGATTCCGCGGCAGGCAGCAAGGTTCAGGATGACCTCGAAACCTGCGGCACGTAATTGCAAAACAGTGTTTTTTACGCAGTAGTCAGTAGCCAGGCCGCCGCAGATTACTGTAGTGATGCCATGTTCACGCAGATACTCGATCGCGCCGGTAGAAAGTGTGTTGGCTAAATCATGGTAACAGGCCCCATAGGGATGTTTGTCGATTTCAATACCTTTGTAGACCTGAAAGTCGTAGTTCTTAGGATCAAGACCAGTAATAAATTCAAAACCTTTGGTCCCAACAATGGCATGAGCCGGCCAGTATACATCAACATCGGGGTAGCCGTTGACGGGACTGAGCACAGGATGTCCGTTGCCTGCGATCCAGACTGCCTGAGAGGAATGGGCGTCACGCGAGCCGATACGCAGCGATGCTAGAGCTGCCTGGGCATTCAGTTCCTCAACGATCTGGTCGCCTTCGGCAACAGGAAGTTCGTCCGGACAGACCGGAGTAAAGGTATTTTGAGCGTCGATATCGAACGCGGCGATTTTATTTTGGGCGGGTAATTTAGTAAGCATGGCAAAATCCTCCTTAAAAAAGATGTTTGTTAATAGTATTATACTCTATTTTGGCAGGTGATTATAGAGCTTCTTTAAATTGCAGGTAATTGACTGTGTGCTTGACAAGGTTTTTAAATCAGAGTAAGATGTGAATATGAATTTCAATTTCAAATTAGGAAGTGCCTTATGAAAAAACGTAATCCTTATAAAACGGCTCAGCAGGAAGCGATGCTGCAATATTTTTTAGAGGATAAACATAATTTTTTAACTGTTAAAGATTTGCTGAGCAGCCTGCAAAAATTGCAGATCGACATCGGTCAGACGACGGTGTACCGTTTTCTGGAGCGGCAGGCTTTGGAAGGATCTGTCATTAAAATCCAGCCGGTTGATGGATCGGGAACGCAGTATTGGCGTCTGCCTTGTCCGCAGGCTGATTTAAGAGGGAAGCTGGTGTGCCTGAAATGCAGAAAAGTCATTCCTCTGAGCTGTGAGCACTTAGATATGTTTTCAGAGCATGTACTGCATAAGCATAAATTTAATTTAAGCCTGCAGCACAGCATTTTATATGGTTATTGTGAAGATTGTGATAACTGAGCAGTCTGAGGAAAGAGGTGATAAAGAGTAAAAATAAGGTTGGTGCGTTCTGGCAAGGGCTCACCGGGGAGAAGTGAAGCGGCTTACTGCTTAATAATAAATTTTAGCTGCGGTAATTTGTAGGAGGTAAGAATGAAGAAGTTTTTAGTTGTAATATTGGGTATGGTTTTACTGGCGGCAGTCGGCTGCGGCAGTGAACAAAAACAGGCTGATGGCAAGCTGCCGGTAGTGGCAAGCTTTTATCCTATGGCTGATTTTACCAGACAGATCGGCGGAGATCTGCTGCAGGTCGATACATTGATCGCTGACGGTGTGGAACCGCATGACTGGGAACCGACAGCCAAGGATTTAACAAAATTAGGCAATGCCAGGCTTTTTGTTTATAACGGCGGGGTCGAGAACTGGGCCCGGCCTGCTTTAGAAGCTGTAAAGGACAAGCAGGTAGCCAGTGTGGAGGCCGGCAAAGGGCTGTTTGACGAAAAAGCTACTCATGTAGATCCGCATGTCTGGCTGAGTCCGAGAAAAGCTGTATTGGAAGTTGCTGCAATAACGGCTGCTTTGGTGCAGGCTGATCCTGAACATGCTGCTGTTTATAAAAAGAACAGCGAAGCCTATCAGGAAAAACTGCTGCAGCTTGACCAGCGTTTGACAGAGCTGGCGGCTAAAGCACCGCAAAAGCTGTTTGTCACGACTCATGCCGCCTTTGGTCATCTGGCTGAAGATTATGGTCTGCAGCAGGTAGCGATCATGGGTATTTCTCCTGATGCGGAACCAACTCCGGCTGATTTGAAAAATCTGATCAGTACGATCAAAGACAATCAGGTAAAATATGTTTTCTTTGAAACTCTTGTCAGTCCCAGGATCGCTCAAACTGTTGCGGAAGCCTCCGGAGCTGAAACGCTGGTGCTTGATCCGCTGGAAGGTTTGAGTGAAGCAGGAAGAAACAACGGCGACGATTATTTAAAAATCATGACGCGGAATATCGACAATCTGGAGTTGGCATTGGGCGTTAAATAAACGGTGGATCTATGGAAAATATCATTAAAATAAACAAATTAGGCTATAATTATGGCGAAGGCTGGATTCTGCACGATCTTTCGGTGGAGATTGTCCAGGGAGATTTTGTTGCCGTTATTGGCCCTAACGGGGCAGGGAAAAGTACGCTGCTGCGTCTTTTAGCAGGCATTCTGCAGCCGACTTCCGGCGAGATAGAACTGTACGGAACGCCGCTGCCGCAATTCAAGGCCTGGGAAAAAATCGGTTATGTACCGCAGAATCCTGCTAAACAGCATCGCGATTTCCCAATCAGTGTCAAAGAGGTTATCGGTCTGGGCCTTTTGTGTGGCAGCAGTATGTTTCAGAAAATTTCCCGGGCTGGCAAAGCCAGAGTGGAAACGATGCTGGAACGGTTTTATCTTCAAGAGCTTGCGCATCGTAAAATAGGTGAGTTATCAGGCGGTCAGCAGCAGCGTGTCTTTTTGGCACGCGCTATGGTGCGGCAGCCTGAACTGCTGCTTTTGGACGAGCCTGCTACCGGAGTCGATCCGGATGCGAAAATCGAACTGTACAGAATGCTCAGGGATATCAACCGTGAGCTGGGTGTGACGATCGTGATGGTATCGCATGATTTGGAGCTGGCAGCCGAAGTGGCGCATAATGCTTTGTGCCTTGACCACGATGTCTGCTTCTGGGGCGACGTACAGCAGGCGCTGGTGCATCGTCATAAGCACGGTTACTTTTACAGATAGAAGGTACTTATATGTTGGAAATGTTTGAAACAGAATTTATGCAGCGCGCCTGGCTGGCCGGTTTGATCGTGGCAGTGATCTGCCCGTTGATCGGCAGTTTTTTAGTGCTGCGGCGGCAGTCGATGATCGGTGACGGCCTGGGACATATCGCCTTCGCCGGTGTAGCGGGCGGAGCGCTAATGGGCTGGCAGCCCGTTTTGAGCGCGGCAGCGGTCACTGTGCTTGGGGCGCTCGTGATAGAATGGGTACGGACCAGGCTGGCGGCCTTTTCAGAGATGATTTTAGCAATTTTCTTTTACAGTGGTATCGGGCTGGCAGTTGTTTTTACAAGTATGAACCGTATGGGCGGTTTTAATTTAAGCAGTATTTTATTCGGCAGTCTGATGACGATCAGCAGCAGCGATTTATGGATAGTGGCCGGCCTGGGGATTTTTGCCTGTATTTTTGTGGTACTTTTTTACCGGCCGCTGCAGTATCTGACCTTTGATGAAACATCGGCACGGGTGGCAGGCTTGCCTGCTGACCGACTCAATATGTGGCTGGCGGTGCTGACGGCGCTGACAGTTGCGCTTTCGATGCGTATCGTAGGCCTGCTGCTGGTTTCCGCTATGATGGTGATACCGGTAGCCTGCGCACTGCAGACGGCACGCAGCTTTGCCGGGACAATTTACGGCGGTATTGCTTATGGGCTCGTTATCGTTTCAGGCGGACTGACCTTATCTTATTATGCTAATTTAGCGCCGGGCGGCACTATTGTACTGACTGGTACCTGTATGTTTATTTTGAGCTGTTTATTTGGCAGACATTTTTATCAGAAACCGCAGGCACAGGAGAACCTGACGGCAGAATGCAAGATCTGCCGCTGCAGGAAGGAGGAGCAGACGGATGCAAGTTGATCTGCATATCCACAGTACCGCTTCTGACGGTACCTGGACTCCGCCGGAAGTCGTTGCAGCGGCGCTTGCAGCAGGGCTGGGAGCTATTGCTGTTACCGATCATGACAGCGTGGCCAATGTGGCGGCGACACATGAGCTGGCCGTCGCAGCAGGATTAAAATTTATTCCCGGTGCGGAGATCTGTTCGACGAAAGACGATTTCTGTTTTCATATCCTGGGTTATGGTATCAATGTCACAAACAAACGGCTGCTGGATTTATTGGAGCATAATGAGCGGCTTTTGAACAGCAAGGATGATGAAAGCATAAAAATGTTGATCGAACGAGGCTGGCCCTGTCTCTTATACACATCTCCGAGCCCACGAGACACTCGCTAATCTCG
>OWHV01001140.1_pt1 | contig 11311 bp, 10 predicted proteins | sample 1732721 | NCBI WGS metagenome assembly OWHV01 (sample SAMN05065746, study PRJEB22554) | human gut metagenome | biome: ENVO:2100002; feature: ENVO:00000062; material: ENVO:00002003 | host: Homo sapiens | place: USA | reverse complement strand
GCGAGTGTCTCGTGGGCTCGGAGATGTGTATAAGAGACAGATATAGATGAAGTGTTGAGTAAAATAAAAAGAGCCAAAGCTCACGCAATCATTGCGTTTACTTTGGCTCTGATTTTATGAAAATTAGAAATTAAACTTCCGGACCAGCAGAAACTAAAGCTTTTCCAGCTTCATTTCCTTCGTATTTAGCAAAGTTCTTAACAAATCTCTGTGCAAGATCTTTTGCTTTTGTCTCCCACTCAGCAGCATCTGCATAAGTGTCACGTGGGTCAAGAATGTTTGTATCTACACCTGGAAGCTCTGTTGGTACTTCGAAGTTGAAGAATGGGATCTTCTTAGTAGGTGCATTTACGATGTCTCCGTTTAAGATTGCATCGATGATACCGCGAGTATCTTTGATAGAGATACGTTTTCCTGTTCCGTTCCATCCTGTGTTCACCAGGTATGCTTTTGCTCCGTTTGCTTCCATTTTCTTAACAAGTTCTTCTGCATATTTTGTAGGATGCAGCTCTAAGAATGCCTGTCCGAAGCAAGCTGAGAATGTTGGTGTAGGCTCTGTGATTCCACGTTCTGTACCAGCAAGTTTTGCTGTGAATCCAGACAGGAAGTAGTATTCAGCCTGCTCTGGTGTCAGAACAGATACCGGAGGAAGTACTCCGAATGCATCTGCAGACAGGAAGATTACATTCTTAGCTGCCGGTGCAGAAGAAACCGGACGTACGATGTTCTCGATGTGGTTGATCGGGTAAGATACACGAGTATTTTCTGTAACACTCTTGTCATTAAAGTCGATCTTTCCTTCTGCATCCAGAGTTACGTTCTCAAGAAGAGCGTCACGTCTGATTGCATTGTAGATGTCCGGCTCAGATTCTTTGTCAAGGTTGATAACTTTTGCGTAGCATCCGCCTTCAAAGTTGAATACTCCGTTGTCATCCCATCCGTGCTCGTCATCACCGATCAGAAGACGTTTCGGATCTGTAGAGAGTGTTGTCTTACCTGTTCCTGAAAGTCCGAAGAAGAGTGCTGTGTTCTCTCCGTTCATGTCTGTGTTTGCAGAACAGTGCATAGAAGCGATACCTTTCAGCGGCAGGTAGTAGTTCATCATAGAGAACATACCTTTTTTCATCTCTCCGCCGTACCATGTGTTTACGATAACTTGCTCACGGCTTGTGATGTTGAACATAACAGCTGTCTCAGAGTTAAGTCCCAGCTCTTTGTAGTTTTCAACTTTTGCTTTAGAAGCGTTGTAAACAACGAAATCTGGTTCAAAGTCTTTTAATTCTTCTTCTGTAGGCTGGATGAACATGTTTGTAACAAAGTGTGCCTGCCAAGCAACCTCAACGATGAAACGGATTGCCATACGTGTATCTTTGTTAGCTCCGCAGAATGCATCTACAACGAACAGTCTCTTGTTAGAGAGTTCTTTTAATGCGATGTCTTTTACTGTAGACCATGCTTCTTCAGAAGCCGGGTGGTTATCGTTCTTATATTCATCAGAAGTCCACCATACAGTATCTTTAGAGTTCTCATCCATTACAATGAATTTGTCTTTAGGTGAACGTCCTGTATATACTCCAGTCATTACGTTTACTGCACCGAGTTCACTTTCCTGACCTTTTTCAAAACCTTCGAGTTCAGGTTTTGTTTCTTCTTCGAATAATACTTCGTAAGAAGGATTGTACACAATTTCTGTAGTTCCGGTAATGCCATACTTGCTTAAATCAATCTGTGCCATGTTACGTTAAACCTCTTTTCTTATATAGTAATAGAGTAATGCTCTGTTGATGCAGAGATTACAATATCCCTACCACAATTATACATATTTAATGGACAAAATCAATAAAAAAACAATAAAATATTGAATGACAGAGGGAAAAGTATTTCTCCAAAAAAGAAAATCAGGGTATTTAAAATAGGAAGAGTTTTCAGTGTATATAAATTTTCATATGTAAATTGAAAGAAGAAACACCTTGACTTCCCTATTGCCATATGATACAATTTTCTGGCGAATGGAAGTAGGTCTTTTTTTTATGCCTAAAATTAGATGGGGTCGCAGCCATCAAAGTAACATGTAAAAAGTAAATAAAAAGCGAGGTGGAAGTTGTGCGCACAAGAATCACATTGGAATGTACGGAATGCAAGAATCGTAACTACAACATGACTAAGGATAAGAAAACACATCCGGACCGTATGGAGACAAAGAAGTACTGCAAATTCTGTAAATCACACACACTGCACAAAGAAACGAAATAATCGTTGGAAGGAAGTGGATGTATGAGTGGAAAGACAGGAAAAGCAGAAAAAGCTCAGAAGTCAAGCTGGTTTAAAGGAATGAAGGCCGAATTTAAAAAGATTGTCTGGCCGGATAAGAACACACTTGCAAAGCAGACAGCTGCAGTTGTAATCGTTTCTGTATTGATGGGCGCATTGATCTCTGTGATCGATGTACTGATGAAATACGGGATTGACTTTCTGATAAAATAGCTGGTCAGAAGCGGAAAGGTGATTTTATGTCAGATGCAAAATGGTATGTAGTTCATACTTATTCCGGGTATGAAAACAAAGTAAAAGCAAACATTGATAAGACAATTGAGAACCGTCACCTGGAGGACCAGATTCTTGAAGTCAGAGTTCCGATGCAGGAAGTCGTGGAATTAAAGAATGGTGTTCAGAAAGCAAGTCAGAAAAAGATGTTTCCTGGGTATGTCCTGATCCATATGATCATGAATGATGATACCTGGTATGTCGTAAGAAATACCAGAGGTGTGACAGGATTTGTCGGACCTGGATCCAAGCCGGTTCCGCTGGAAGAAGCGGAAATGGCAAATCTGGGAATCAAACAGGAAGACATCGTAGTTGACTTCGAGGTTGGCGATACAGTGACCGTATTGAGCGGAGCATGGGAAGGTACTGTTGGTATGATCCAGGCGATCAACGAACAGAAACAGAGCCTGTCGATCAATGTAGAGCTGTTCGGCCGAGAGACTCCGGTTGAACTGAATTTCTCAGAAGTAAGAAAGATGGATTAAAAAACCGTGGGAGGGATACAAATCCCGCCAATACCACAAGGAGGTAATGAAAAATGGCAAAAAAAGTAGAAGGATATATTAAATTACAGATTCCAGCTGGTAAAGCAACTCCAGCACCACCGGTAGGTCCTGCACTTGGACAGCACGGTGTAAATATCGTTGAATTTACAAAACAGTTCAATGCCAGAACAGCAGACCAGGGTGACCTGATTATTCCTGTTGTTATCACAGTTTACAATGACAGAAGCTTTAGCTTCGTTACAAAGACTCCACCGGCAGCAGTTCTTATTAAGAAAGCATGTAACCTGAAATCAGGTTCCGGTGTGCCGAACAAAACAAAAGTTGCAACAATCACAAAAGCTCAGCTTCAGGAAATCGCTGAGATGAAAATGCCAGACTTAAATGCTGCAACAGTAGAAGCAGCTATGAGCATGGTGGCAGGAACATGCCGTTCTATGGGTGTAGTGGTTGAAGAGTAAGAGATAACTGCCAGATAAAAAAGCAGAGATTTAAGAAAGTCTGAACAATTCTTTTCGGTGTCTTCGAAAAGGAGGAAGAGACAATCTATGTTATATGTAAATTCACGAAAAAGTGGGAGGGGCACGTTCCCGCCAATACCACAAGGAGGTTATTTGAAATGAAACGAGGAAAGAAATATATCGAAGCTGCAAAACTGATCGAAAGAGGAAATCTTTACGAGAAAGCAGAAGCAGTTGCATTAGTGAAAAAATCAGCAGTAGCTAAATTTGACGAGACAATCGAAGCTCACATCAGAACAGGTTGTGACGGACGTCACGCTGACCAGCAGATCCGTGGAGCAGTAGTGCTTCCTCACGGAACTGGTAAAAAAGTTCGTATCCTTGTATTTGCAAAAGATGCAAAAGCAGAAGAAGCAAAAGCAGCCGGAGCAGATTACGTAGGAGCAGAGGATCTGATTCCAAAGATCCAGAACGAAGGATGGTTTGAATTCGATGTTGTTGTTGCTACACCTGACATGATGGGTGTTGTTGGACGTCTCGGACGTGTACTTGGACCAAAAGGTCTGATGCCAAACCCGAAAGCCGGAACAGTTACAATGGACGTAACAAAAGCAATCAACGATATCAAAGCTGGTAAGATTGAGTACAGATTGGACAAAACAAACATTATCCATGTGCCGATTGGAAAAGCTTCATTTACTGAAGAACAGTTAGCGGACAACTTCCAGACGCTTATCGATGCAATCAACAAAGCTAAACCGGCAGCAGTAAAAGGTCAGTACTTAAAGAGCGTAACACTGACATCTACAATGGGACCTGGTGTAAAAATCAACCCAATGAAACTGGTTTAAAAAACTGTTGACATTGACAATATAAAGTGCTATTATAATATAGCAATTGACTGCCGAAGACAGCAGGTGCCGTAAGGCATAAGGAGAAAACGCCTGCCGAGGAAGTATGCGAATTCAATTTCGGATTTGTAAACCTCTGTGTCTTTGGATACAGAGGTTTTTATTTTGGCAGTACACGCACAATAAAATAAGGAGGTGTACCGAACATGGCAAAAGTAGAATTAAAACAGCCAATCGTTGAGGCGATTTCAGAAGAACTGAAAGGAGCTCAGTCAGTTGTTCTCGTAGATTACCGCGGACTGACAGTTGCTCAGGATACAGAACTTCGTAAAAAGCTCAGAGAAGCAGGTGTTACTTACAGAGTATATAAGAACACTATGATGAAGAGAGCATTCGAAGGAACTGAATTCGAAGGTCTTGAAGGATGTCTGGAAGGACCAAGCGCGATTGCAATTTCTAAAGAAGATGCAACAGCACCAGCAAGAATTCTTTGCGAGTTTGCAAAAGGAGCAGACAAGCTTGAATTAAAAGGTGGTGTGGTGGAAGGAACAGTTTATGATGTGGCAGCACTTTCAGAACTGGCTAAGATTCCATCCAGAGAAGTATTGCTTTCCAGATTACTTGGAAGTATGCAGTCACCAATTACAAACTTCGCTCGCGTTATCAAACAGATCGCAGAAAAAGATGGCGAAGCAGTTGCAGAGACAGCTGAAGCTCCTGCAGAGGAAGCAGCTGAGACAACAGCAGAGTAATTGGAATTACATTTTATACCCGGCAGGATATGCCTTTATGGGGTAGCCGTATGATGTACGGCAGAGTATAAAAATAATCAGAATATCAATGAATATGGAGGATATGAAAATGGCTAAATTGACAACAGCTGAAATGATCGAAGCGATCAAAGAGTTATCAGTATTAGAATTAAATGAATTAGTAAAAGCTTGTGAAGAAGAATTTGGTGTTTCTGCAGCAGCAGGTGTTGTAGTTGCAGCAGCAGCTGGAGACGGAGCTGGAGCAGCAGAAGAGAAAGATGAGTTCGACGTAGAATTAGTATCTGCTGGAGCATCTAAAGTTAAAGTTATCAAAGTTGTTCGTGAGATCACAGGACTTGGACTGAAAGAAGCAAAAGAAGTAGTTGACGGAGCTCCTAAGGTAGTAAAAGAAGGTGTTTCTAAAGCAGAAGCTGAAGAAATCAAAGCTAAATTAGAAGCAGAAGGTGCAGAAGTTAACCTGAAATAATTGCTGATAAAAGCCAGATGAGACCGCAGAAGATGAACGCTTCTGCGGTTTTTGCGTTAATACCATAGATGAGAAAACTTGTCAAGAGTTTTTTGAGAAAATAAACCAAAATATGTTGACAGAAAAAAGAGTTTTGTGATATAGTTAAAAATGCGCTATTATGGAAAGGTATGCCATGAAGTGAAGAGAAATATTGTCACAGGGCTCTTTTCCTATTTACTGGAACCTATTGGAGGGTACTTGCTGCCCGCAAAAAAATATATGAGGAGTGAAACGTCATATGGAGAAAAACAGAATTCGTCCCATCACAAGTGGAAAAAGTTCTCGCATGAGCTATTCCAGACAAAAAGAAGTATTAGAGATGCCGAATCTAATCGAAGTCCAGAAAGATTCTTATCAGTGGTTTCTGGATGAAGGATTAAAAGAGGTATTTGATGATATTTCTCCGATTTCTGACTATGCAGGTCATTTCAGTCTGGAATTTGTAGATTTTACACTTTGCGAGGATGACGTGAAGTACACGATTGAAGAGTGTAAAGAACGTGATGCAACTTATGCTGCACCTTTGAAAGTGAGAGTCAGACTCTACAACAGAGAGACTGATGAGATCAACGAACATGAGATTTTTATGGGGGATCTCCCATTGATGACAAAGACAGGTACATTTGTGATCAATGGTGCTGAACGAGTTATTGTAAGTCAGCTTGTTCGTTCACCGGGAATTTATTATGGAATCGCACATGACAAGCTTGGAAAAGAGCTGTATTCTTCTACAGTAATTCCAAACCGCGGTGCGTGGCTGGAATATGAGACAGACTCCAATGACGTTTTCTATGTACGTGTAGACAGAACAAGAAAGGTGCCGATCACAGTATTGATCCGTGCACTTGGTATCGGAACAAATGCAGAGATTATTGACCTGTTTGGTGAAGAACCGAAGATCCTTGCAAGTTTCGGAAAAGATACAGCAGAGAACTATCAGGAAGGTCTGCTTGAATTATATAAGAAGATCCGTCCGGGAGAGCCGCTTGCAGTGGACAGTGCAGAAAGTCTGATTACAAGCATGTTCTTTGATCCGAGACGTTACGATCTTGCAAAAGTCGGACGTTACAAATTCAACAAAAAACTGGCACTGAAAAACCGTATCAAAGGGCGGAAAGTGGCAGAGGATGTTGTGAATGAGCTGACAGGAGAGATTGTTGCAGAAAAAGGAACTCTGATCACAGCTGAGATTGCAGATGCGATCCAGAACAGTGGTGCTCCGTTTGTATGGGTAGAGGGAGAGGATGAGTCCCGCAATATCAAGATTCTGTCTAATATGATGGTAGATCTGCAGGCAGTTGTGGATATCGATCCGGAAGAAGTCGGAGTGACAGAGCAGGTATACTACCCTGTACTGGCAGGACTTCTGGAAGAATCTGCAGGAGATGTGGAAGAACTGAAATCTCTGATCAAGAGAGATATTCATGATCTGATTCCGAAACATATTACAAAAGAAGATATTTTAGCTTCTATTAACTATAACATCCATCTGGAATACAGAATGGGTAACGATGATGATATCGATCATCTGGGCAACAGACGTATCCGTGCGGTTGGAGAGCTTCTCCAGAATCAGTACAGAATCGGTCTGTCCAGACTGGAGAGAGTTGTTCGTGAAAGAATGACAACACAGGATCAGGACGGAGTTTCTCCACAGTCTCTGATCAATATCAAGCCGGTGACTGCAGCCGTGAAAGAATTCTTTGGTTCTTCTCAGCTGTCTCAGTTCATGGATCAGAACAACCCTCTTGGAGAGCTGACTCACAAGAGACGTCTGTCTGCACTTGGACCTGGTGGTCTTTCCAGAGACCGTGCAGGATTTGAGGTCCGTGACGTTCACTATTCTCACTATGGAAGAATGTGTCCGATCGAGACACCTGAAGGTCCGAACATCGGTCTGATCAACTCGCTTGCAACTTATGCGAGAATCAACGAATATGGATTCATTGAAGCTCCATATCGTAAGATTGACAAAACAGATCCGATGAACCCGATCGTTACAGAAGATGTTGTGTATATGACAGCAGATGAAGAGGACAACTATCATGTAGCACAGGCGAATACACCACTGGATGAGGAAGGACACTTCCTGCATAAGAATGTATCCGGTCGTTACCGTGAAGAGACACAGGAATATGAGAGAAGCAAATTCGACTATATGGACGTGTCTCCGCAGATGGTATTCTCTGTTGCGACAGCATTGATCCCATTCCTTGAGAATGACGATGCCAACCGTGCGCTGATGGGATCCAACATGCAGCGTCAGGCAGTGCCGCTTCTTACAACAGAAGCTCCGGCAGTCGGAACAGGTATGGAAGTAAAAGCAGCGGTAGACTCCGGTGTATGTATGGTTGCAGAGAGAGCTGGTGTGGTAGAGAGCTCTACATCTACAAGTATTACGATCAAACATGACGATGGAACAAAGAAAACATATAAACTGACAAAATTCTTAAGAAGTAACCAGAGCAACTGCTACAATCAGGTGCCGATCGTAGACAAGGGAGAACGTGTGGAAGCCGGACAGGTGATTGCAGACGGACCGTCTACATCCAATGGAGAGATGGCTCTTGGAAAGAACCCGCTGATCGGTTTCATGACATGGGAAGGTTACAACTACGAGGATGCTGTTCTGTTAAGCGAGCGTCTCGTTGCAGAAGACGTTTATACATCTGTTCATATCGAAGAATATGAAGCAGAAGCAAGAGATACAAAACTGGGACCTGAGGAGATTACAAGAGATATCCCTGGTGTCGGTGACGATGCACTCAAAGATCTGGATGAGAGAGGTATCATCCGTATCGGTGCAGAAGTACGTGCAGGAGATATTCTGGTCGGAAAGGTAACTCCGAAGGGAGAGACAGAGCTGACAGCAGAAGAGAGACTGCTTCGCGCGATCTTTGGCGAAAAAGCACGTGAAGTAAGAGATACTTCTCTGAAGGTACCGCACGGTGAATATGGTATTATCGTAGACGCAAAAGTATTTACAAGAGAGAACGGAGACGAACTTTCACCTGGAGTAAACCAGTCCGTACGCATCTATATCGCACAGAAGAGAAAAATTTCTGTTGGTGATAAGATGGCCGGACGTCATGGTAACAAGGGTGTTGTCTCCAGAGTGCTTCCGGTAGAAGATATGCCATATCTTCCAAATGGACGTCCTCTGGATATCGTGCTGAACCCACTGGGTGTGCCTTCCCGTATGAATATCGGGCAGGTGCTCGAGATCCACTTAAGTCTTGCAGCAAAAGCACTTGGCTTTAATGTTGCAACACCGGTATTCGGCGGAGCAAACGAGAATGACATCATGGATACGCTGGATCTGGCAAATGATTATGTAAATATGGAATGGGAAGACTTTGAAAAGAAACACGGAGAGGAATTACTTCCGGAAGTGCTTCAGTATCTGTCTGACAATCGTGAACACAGAGCGCTGTGGAAAGGAGTACCGCTTTCAAGAGACGGTAAAGTACGCCTGCGTGACGGACGTACCGGAGAATATTTTGACAGCCCGGTAACAATTGGACACATGCATTACTTAAAACTTCATCATCTGGTAGATGATAAGATCCATGCACGTTCAACAGGTCCTTACTCACTGGTAACACAGCAGCCGCTGGGTGGTAAAGCTCAGTTCGGTGGACAGCGTTTCGGAGAGATGGAGGTTTGGGCTTTAGAGGCCTACGGTGCATCTTATACACTGCAGGAGATCCTGACAGTCAAATCCGATGATGTTGTGGGACGTGTCAAGACATACGAAGCAATCATCAAAGGAGAGAACATTCCGGAACCAGGTATTCCTGAGTCCTTCAAGGTACTGCTCAAAGAGCTTCAGTCCCTTGCCCTGGATGTGCGTGTACTTCGTGATGACAACACAGAAGTGGAAATCATGGAGACTGTAGATTACGGCGAGACAGACCTGCGCTCGATCATCGAAGGAAAGAAATACCGCGATGAAAAAGAATCTTTCGGAGCACATGGATTCACAGAGCAGGAATTCGTCGGGGAAGAACTGGAGAACGTAGAACCACAGGAGGAAGAGGATTTCGCTCCTGATATGGAATTGGAATTTGATGAATTCATGGATGATGAAGAATAGGAGGAGCCGTTTATATGCCAGCAAGCAATAATGAACAACAATATCAGCCGTTAACTTTTGATGCGATCAAAATCGGACTGGCTTCACCGGAAAAGATCATGGAATGGTCAAGAGGCGAGGTTACAAAACCGGAGACCATTAACTATAGAACGTTAAAACCAGAAAAAGACGGTCTTTTCTGCGAGCGAATTTTCGGACCAAGTAAGGACTGGGAATGTCACTGTGGAAAATACAAAAAAATCCGTTACAAAGGTGTTGTTTGTGACAGATGTGGAGTGGAAGTAACAAAAGCATCTGTACGCCGTGAGCGCATGGGCCATATCGCCCTTGCGGCTCCGGTATCCCATATCTGGTATTTCAAGGGAATCCCAAGCCGTATGGGACTGATCCTGGACATCTCCCCAAGAACACTGGAGAGAGTTCTTTACTTTGCATCTTATATCGTACTGGACAAAGGGGAGACAGACCTTCAGTACAAACAGATCCTGTCAGAGGCAGAGTATCAGGAAGAAAAAGAAAAATGGGGAAGCAAAGCATTCCGCGTAGGTATGGGAGCTGAGGCAATTCAGGAATTGCTGCAATCCATTGATCTGGAAAAAGAATATGCAGAACTGCAGGCAGGACTTGTCAATGCCACAGGTCAGAAGAGAGCAAGAATCGTAAAACGTCTGGAGGTTGTAGAAGCATTCCGTGAATCCGGAAACAAACCGGAGTGGATGATTCTTTCCGCGATCCCGGTCATTCCGCCGGATCTGCGTCCGATGGTACAGCTGGATGGTGGACGTTTTGCAACCTCTGACTTAAATGATTTGTACAGAAGAATTATCAACCGTAATAACCGTCTGAGAAGACTGCTTGAACTGGGAGCGCCGGATATTATCGTACGCAACGAGAAACGTATGCTTCAGGAAGCAGTTGATGCTCTGATCGACAACGGCCGCCGCGGTCGTCCTGTTACAGGTCCTGGAAACAGAGCTCTGAAATCTCTGTCAGACATGTTAAAAGGTAAGTCCGGACGTTTCCGTCAGAACCTGCTCGGAAAACGTGTTGACTATTCCGGACGTTCCGTTATCGTCGTAGGACCGGAATTGAAGATCTATCAGTGCGGTCTGCCGAAAGAGATGGCGATTGAATTATTCAAACCGTTTGTTATGAAAGAACTGGTGGCAAACGGAACTGCTCATAATATTAAGAATGCCAAGAAAATGGTAGAGAGACTCCAGCCGGAGGTTTGGGATGTGCTCGAAGAAGTGATCAAAGAGCATCCGGTTATGTTGAACCGTGCCCCCACACTGCACAGACTTGGTATTCAGGCGTTTGAGCCAATCCTTGTAGAAGGTAAGGCGATCAAGCTGCATCCATTGGTATGTACAGCTTACAACGCCGATTTCGATGGTGACCAGATGGCTGTCCATGTACCGCTGTCAGTAGAAGCACAGGCAGAATGCCGTTTCCTGCTTCTTTCACCGAACAACCTGCTGAAACCGTCCGATGGTGGACCGGTAGCCGTTCCTTCTCAGGATATGGTCTGTCTCTTATACACATCTCCGAGCCCACGAGACACTCGCTAATCTC
>OWHV01001128.1_pt1 | contig 11466 bp, 14 predicted proteins | sample 1732721 | NCBI WGS metagenome assembly OWHV01 (sample SAMN05065746, study PRJEB22554) | human gut metagenome | biome: ENVO:2100002; feature: ENVO:00000062; material: ENVO:00002003 | host: Homo sapiens | place: USA | reverse complement strand
GAGATTAGCGAGTGTCTCGTGGGCTCGGAGATGTGTATAAGAGACAGTTACTGCTATGATAATAAAATAATGACAGAAGGCTGTCCGGGCTGCTCAGGCTGCGGCTGCGAGCAGAAGTGAACAGTGTTTCTGAATGATCATAAGCGAGGAGAAATCGTATGAAAATATTTAATACATTAACCAGGAGAAAAGAAGAATTTAAGCCGATTACACCGGGAGAGGTGAAAATGTATGTGTGCGGCCCTACGGTATACAATCTGATCCATATCGGAAATGCCCGTCCCATGATCATGTTTGACACTGTGCGCCGGTATTTTGAATACAAGGGATATAAGGTGAAATTTGTTTCCAACTTTACGGATGTGGACGACAAAATCATCAAAAAGGCCAATGAAGAAGGCGTAGATGCCCATATTATTTCCGAGCGCTATATTGCAGAGTGCAAAAAGGATATGAAGGATATGAATGTGGAGCCTGCTACGGTACATCCGCAGGCAACTCAGGAGATTCAGGGAATGATCAATATGATCCAGACCCTGATCGACAAGGGACACGCCTATGTGGCAGAGGACGGCACGGTGTACTTTAAGACGCGTTCCTTTGCAGAATATGGCAAGCTGTCCCACAAAAACCTAGATGAGCTTCAGTCTGGCTTTCGTGAGATTAAGGTAACGGGTGAAGAAGGCAAGGAAGACCCTAATGATTTTGTGCTCTGGAAGCCCAAGAAAGAGGGAGAGCCTTACTGGGAGTCTCCATGGTGCCAGGGCCGTCCGGGCTGGCATATTGAGTGCTCTGTGATGGCAAAGCGCTATCTGGGAGATTCCATTGATATCCATGCAGGGGGCGAGGATCTGATCTTCCCTCACCATGAAAATGAAATTGCACAGAGTGAGTGCGCCAATGATAAGCCCTTTGCCACATACTGGATGCACAACGGCTTTTTAAATATTGATAATAAGAAGATGTCCAAATCCCTTGGGAATTTCTTCACTGTCCGGGATATTGCGGAGAAATATGATCTGCAGGTACTGCGTTTCTTCATGCTCAGCGCCCATTACCGCAGTCCTCTTAATTTCAGTGCCGAGCTGATGGAGGCTTCCAAAAACGGCCTGGAACGCATTATGACCTGCATGGATAAGCTGCGGGAACTGAAGGCAAAGGCTCAGGCCGGTGATATGACAGCAGCCGAGACAGAGAAAATGGCAGAGGCTGACAGGCTCAGAGAGAAATTTGAGGCTGCCATGGAGGATGATTTTAATACGGCGGATGCGGTTTCCGCTGTGTTTGAGCTGGTAAAGCTTGCTAACTCTACAGCAGATGCTGATTCCACCGCAGCTTATGTAAAGGGCCTTGAAGATCTGATTTCACGTCTGTGCGAGGTGCTTGGTATTATCACAGAGCGGAAGACAGAGGTGCTGGACGAGGAGATCGAAGCCATGATCGCAGCCAGACAGCAGGCCAGAAAAGAGAAAAACTTTGCTCTTGCCGATGAGATCCGCGGAAAGCTTCTGGATATGGGAATCGTGCTGGAGGATACCAGAGAGGGCGTAAAGTGGAAGAGAGCATAACATTAAAGGACTTCCTTGCATACTATAAAAAGACCATGAGACTGGAACCGGTAGATGCCGGTTCCTATTCTCCGTTGGTTCTTGCTTACATTGGAGATGCGGTGTATGAGGTGATGATCCGCGCCAGAGTAATTAACCGTGGAAGTATGCAGGTAAATAAGATGCATAAACGAAGCGCGATGCTGGTAAACGCAGGCACGCAGGCACAGCTTATCCGCTCCATTGAAGAGGAGCTTACGCCTCAGGAGCACGCGGTCTATAAACGGGGGCGCAATGCCAAATCCGTTACCATGGCAAAACACGCTACTATGGCAGATTACCGTACTGCTACAGGCATGGAGGCTTTGGTGGGCTGGCTGTTTCTGGAAGAGAGATTTGAGCGTCTTGCAGAGTTGATCAGCCTGGGGCTTGAAAAAATAGGAGCCTTTGAGGAAATATAAAGGAGAAACATTTCATGAGATACGAAGAACTGACCATCGAGGGACGCAATGCAGTGCTGGAGGCCTTTCGTTCCGGAAAGACCATTGACAAGCTGTTTGTGCTGGACGGCTGCCAGGACGGCCCGGTGCGCACCATCGTAAGGGAAGCGAAAAAACACGACACAATTATCAACTATGTGGCTAAGGAGCGTCTGGATCAGCTTTCTGAGACGGGAAAGCATCAGGGAGTGATCGCTTATGCGGCTGCCTATGAATACGCCCAGGTGGAGGATATGCTTAAGCTGGCAGAGGAAAAAGGAGAGCCGCCCTTTTTGTTTTTGCTGGATGGCATTGAGGATCCCCATAATTTGGGAGCGATTATCCGTACAGCCAATCTGGCTGGTGCTCACGGCGTCATTATCCCAAAGCGCAGGGCAGTGGGGCTGACTGCCACGGTGGCCAAGACTTCAGCCGGTGCGCTTAATTATACCCCTGTGGCAAAGGTGACGAACCTTACCGCAGTGATGGAGGATCTTAAGAAAAAGGGGCTGTGGTTTGTCTGCGCCGATATGGGCGGGGACGTGATGTACCGCATGAATCTTACAGGCCCCATCGGCCTTGTGATCGGAAATGAAGGCGAGGGCGTCAGCAAGCTGGTTCGGGAGCACTGTGATATGACAGCTTCCATTCCCATGAAGGGAGATATTGATTCGTTAAATGCCTCTGTGGCAGCAGGTGTTCTGGCCTATGAGATTGTCCGCCAGAGGCTGGCAAAATAGCAGTTTGGAAAGAGGAAGAAAGAATGGAGAGAATCCGAAAAAACAGAAGAAACATTTCCGGGGCAGCGGTTCTGACAGCCGCTGTGGTAGGTGTCTGTGGCCTTTTTGGAGCATTTCCGGCAAAAGCGTCTCAGACAGCAGTGATCGAGGATACACAGGTGCCGCTGTATGATAAGCCTGCCGGAAGCTATGTGCGTACTCCCATTGCTTCCGGTGTGACGGTATATAAAAATGATAAGGCCACTCTGGATGCGTCCAATACATCTGAGGGCTATCTAATGGTGAAATATACCGGCAGTGTAGGAAAAATTAAGGTTCAGATTTCCAAAAACGGTTCAGAAACATATACATATGATTTAAATAACAGCGGTGTTTATGAAGTTTTTCCTCTTTCGGAGGGAAACGGCTCCTATCAGGTAAAGGTGTTTGAAAATATTCAGGGGAATCAGTATTCCCAGGCCTTCAGCCAGAATCTGGACGTATCCATTTCCAATCCCTTTGGTCCTTTTTTGTATCCCAACCAGTATGTGAATTTTAATTCTGCCAGTGCGGCAGTTCAAAAGGGAGCAGAGCTTTCGGCAGGCGTTACAGATCAGCTTGGCGTGGTATCGGCTGTTTACAACTATGTGGTTAAGAATCTGACTTATGATACGGCAAAGGCCAGTTCCGTACAGTCCGGCTATCTTCCCAATGTGGATCTGGTGCTGGCCCAGAAAAAAGGAATCTGCTTTGACTATGCGGCTCTTATGACGGCCATGCTCCGTTCTCAGGACATTCCCACCAAGCTGGTGGTGGGATATACAGGAAACCTGTATCACGCCTGGATCAATGTATATCTGGAAGGCCAGGGCTGGGTGGACAATATCATTTATTTTGACGGAACCAGCTGGAAATTGATGGATCCGACCTTTGCATCCTCCGGCAACCAGAGCCAGGAGATTATGCAGTATATAGGAAACGGAGCCAATTACCAGGCGAAATACAGCTATTAGTCAGGAGGACAGAGAAAATGGAAAAACAGGGGGAGAAATACGATCGGTATTCCTATGAGGAGCTGTCCGCCTTCTGCTTACAGATTGCCCTTTTGCTGGAGGCGGCTGTGCCTTTGGAGGAAGGGCTGACGATCATGGCAGAGGATGCGGCAGAGGAAAAAGAAAAGGCCATGCTTCTTTATATGGCAGAGGGCGCAGAACTTGGAGATCCTTTCTTTAAGGTGCTGGAGGATACAGGCGTGTTTCCCCCCTATATCGTCCGTATGGCCAGACTGGGGCAGCAGACAGGTACGCTGGATCAGATGATGAAATCCCTTTCTGATTATTATGAGAAAGAAGCCAGGCTTTTAAAGGCGGTAAAAAATGCGGCCACTTATCCCGCAATGATGATTCTCATGCTGTTAGTGGTTCTATTCGTGCTTTTTACAAAGGTAATGCCGGTGTTTTCAAGGGTATATGAGCAGCTGGGAGCCAGCCTTCCGCCTGCGGCTGCAGCAGCAATCCGTCTGGGAGGCATTTTAAGCGGCGCAGCATTGGTTCTGGCAGCTGTAACTGGTGCAGCTGCGGCCGTGATATGGATTGCTGCCCGTTTCGGAAAGCGTTTTTCACTGGTGGAAAAGGGCGTCGCAGCAGTAAAAAACCGCAGCCGTATTGCTAGAGCAGTTGCGCTGCGCCGCTTTACCTCTGTGCTGGCTCTGACCTTAAAGAGCGGGCTGGAACTGGAAAAGAGTATGGAATTAGCCAAAGAGCTGGCTGAAAATGAAACAGTGGCCGGTCAGATCGATGACTGCTCCAGACGTCTGGAAGAGGGAGAAAGCTACTATGACGCCATGAAGGCAGCAGGGCTTTTTTCCGGTTTTTATATTCAGATGATTAAGGTGGGAAGCCGCAGCGGCCATCTGGATCAGGTAATGGAGGAAATTTCCGGGGATTATGAGGAAATGGCGGATTCTGCCATTGACGGAATGATCACCCGGTTTGAGCCTACGATCGTAGCTGTGCTGGCTGTATCAGTGGGACTGGTGCTGCTTTCCGTGATGCTGCCTCTGGTAGGCGTGCTTTCTGCAATCGGTTAGGAGGAGCTGGATATGAGAGTAAAACGCGGGCAGGATCGAAGAGGACGGGGCCTTGCGGGCATGATCGGCTCGATGCTCCTTATGATGGCAGCAATCCTGTTTTTTACCCTGTTCTCTGTACAGTTTGGAGAGAGGACCACAGCCGGAGATCAGGAAACCCTGAAAAAGGCCGTAGCAAGAGCAAGCGTGCAGTGCTATGCCATTGAGGGGAGATATCCGCCAAGTATCGAGTATCTGGAGGAGCATTACGGGGTAATGATCAACCGGAAAAAATACAATGTGTTTTATGATGGCTTTGCCTCCAATGTGATGCCGGATATCACAGTAGTGCCTGTTATGGAATAGGAGGGAAACGTATGGAGCGGAAAACGGGGAAAAGAGGTCAGCTGATGGGCGGCCTTTTTACCATGCTGCTGTTTCTGGTATTTATTTTAAGCGCTCTTTTTACCGTGCTGACAGGAAGCCGCGTGTATGAAAATATCACTGCCAGAAGCGATAAAAATTTCAGCAGCTCCACTGCCTTAAGCTATATAGCAAATAAGGTACGTCAGGGAGACCGTGCCGGGATGACAGACATAAAAGAAATAGAAGGAACACAGGTACTGGAGCTTCGCCAGCAGATTGGCGGGACAGATTATGTGACCTGGATTTACTGGCTGGACGGCAGTATCAGGGAGCTTTTTACTGATACCGGCAGCGGCCTTGGACTGGAGGATGGTCTGGAAATTTTGGAATGTGAAGGACTGTCTTTTTCCAGAGAGGGAAATGTTCTCCATATCCGTACGGAAGGGGAGAACGGGGGAACTCTGTCTCTTTCTCTTAGAAGCGGCAGTCTGGCTGAAAATCCTGTTTTTGGTGAGTCGGAAAGCGGGGGGATAGAAGGATGAACAGAAGAAGCGGGTTCGGTTCAGAACCGTTTTTGATGGAGATGCTGGCAGTCGTCGGTTTTTTTATTGTCTGTGCCTCCATCTGTGTTTCCGTATTTGCAGGAGCAGACCGGTTGAGCCGGAAGGCAGATGATCTGAATCATGCTGTGCTTGCGGCCCAGAGCCTGATGGAAGAGCTGAAATCCGGGAAACGAGAGGAAGAGCTTCAGACGGTCTGGGATAAGGACTGGAAGGCATATACGCAAAGGGAGGCGGCAGAGTCAGGAGCTGTTTTGGCCTATGAGGCAGAGATCACAGTAGAAATGGATGATTCTATGAAGCAGATCCGGGTGGATGTGACAAAAGGGGATAAAGAAACAGACGGTACTGTGATCTACAGCCTGGAAGGCAGCCAGTATGAGCCTTGAAAAAAGAAGCGGGAGGAAATAAGCCATGGCGGAACAAACATCCAGAAATAAAGTGAATATAGGGCTGTCATCGCTGATCCTGATCTTTATCGTGCTTTGTCTGTCTACCTTCGGCCTTCTTTCTTTAAGCAGTGCCAGAGGCGATCTGGAGCTGGCAGAGAGGGGCGCTCAGGCTGCAAAGGAATTTTATGAAGCAGATTCCAAAGGACAGCAGTGGCTGGCTGGATCAGACCGGATGCTGCAGCAGATGGCAGGGCGGTCTTTAGAGGAAAAGTTGGAGGCTCTGGCGGCCAAGCCGGGAAATGGTTATGATGAGCAGACCGGCCTTATTTTTACAGAAATTCCCATGGAGCGGGGAGAGTCCCTGCACATTGATCTGGAGTTAAAAGAGGGGGACAAACGGTATGAGATCCGGTCCTGGTATGTATATGACAGCGGTGAATATGAAATTGATGATACAGTGAAGGTCTGGGACGGCAAAGATCGTTCGGGTACATAATAAGGAGGAAACGATATGAAGGTAATGGAGCTTCTTACAGCGGCAGTGGAGCAGGAGGCAGCTGATATCTTTTTGATACCGGGCCGTCCTTTTTCCTATAAGATTGGCGGCAGGATCATCTGCGAGGGAACAGAGAAGATCATGCCGGATGAAATGGACGATATGATCCGTCAGATCTATGAGCTGGCCGGCGGCCGGAGCGAAGAACGTGTATTAAATGAGGGAGATGATGATTTTTCCTTTGCAGTACCGGGGGTATCGCGTTTCCGCGCCAATATTTTCCGTCAGAGAGGTTCTCTGGCCGGCGTTATCCGTGTTGTGCGATTTGAGCTTCCGGATGCGGATGCGCTGCATCTTCCAAAGGAGATTATGAATGTTTCAAGGATGACGAAGGGAATGGTGCTGGTTACAGGGCCGGCGGGAAGCGGCAAAAGCACCACTCTGGCCTGTATCATTGACGCCATTAACGAGTCAAGAGAAGCACATGTGATTACCCTGGAAGATCCCATTGAAGTATCTTCACCGCCACAAAAAGAGCGTAGTAACGCAGCGAGAGATCGCTACAGATACAAGCAGCTATGTAACCGGCCTGAGAGCTTCTCTGCGTCAGGCTCCGGATGTGATCCTGCTGGGAGAAATGCGTGACTATGAGACTATCAGCATCGCAATGACGGCTGCAGAGACAGGCCATCTGATCTTGTCTACCCTTCATACCATCGGCGCGGCCAATACCATTGACCGTGTCATTGACGCTTTTCCTCCGGCTCAGCAGCAGCAGATCCGCACCCAGCTTTCCATGGTTTTAAATGCGGTCATTTCCCAGCAGCTGGTACCTACTGTAGATGGAGGCGTACAGCCTGTTTTTGAGATCATGTTTTTAAATAATGCGATCCGCAATATGATCCGCGAATCCAAAATCCATCAGATTGACGGCATTATCGCCACTTCTCAGGAGGAGGGAATGATTTCCATGGACAACAGCCTGATCCGCCTGTTCCGCCAGGGAGTTATAAGCAGGGAAACGGCTGTGACCTACAGCAGCAACGGAGAACTAATGGAACGAAAGCTGTCCAGATAAGCATAAAATCATTATGAAAAGGAGATACCATTTATTGAATGAGGTATCTTCTTTTTTAAATCTGGAAAGGAGCTTTGCATGAGGTCGGATAAAAGAAAAGTGGCAGTTGTCGGAACGGGAATGGTGGGTATGAGTTATGCTTACAGTCTTTTAAACCAGTCTGTCTGCGATGAATTAACGCTGATCGATATCAACAAGACAAGGGCGGAGGGAGAAGCCATGGATTTAAACCACGGGCTTGCGTTTGCAGCTTCCAATATGAAAATATCAGCAGGAAATTATGAGGACTGTCGTGATGCAGATATTGTTGTCATAGCGGCGGGAGTGGCCCAGAAGCCGGGAGAAAGCCGTCTGGATCTTTTAAGGCGAAATACAGAGGTCTTCCGTTCGATCATAGAACCCGTGATTTCCTCTGGCTTTAACGGTATCTTTCTGGTGGCTACCAATCCGGTGGATATTATGACAAGGATTACCTGTGTACTGTCGGGATTTAATCCCGGAAGGGTTCTGGGAAGCGGAACGGCTCTTGATACGGCACGTCTTAGGTATCTGGTGGGAGGATATTTGAGGGTTGATCCCAGAAATGTCCATGCGTATGTAATGGGAGAGCATGGAGACAGCGAATTTGTCCCCTGGAGTCAGGCCTTTCTTGCAACCAAGCCTATTTTAGAGTTGGGAAAAAATGGGGAAAATGAGTTGAGAAGCTGTCTGGATCATATTGAAGAAGAGGTGCGGACGGCAGCATATCGGATTATCGAGGCAAAACAGGCCACCTATTACGGCATTGGAATGGCTCTTACCAGAATTACCAAGGCTATTTTGGGAGATGAGCACAGTGTCCTTACCGTATCTGCTATGCTTCGGGGAGATTACGGTCAGAGAGACATCTATACAGGCGTTCCCTGCATCATCAATCAAAATGGAGTCCAGCGTGTTTTGGAGCTTTCATTGTCGGAACAGGAGATGGAAAAGTTTGGGAAATCCTGTAAAACCCTGAGGGAAAGTTTTGAGGGGATTGTGTGAGCAAAGCAGGCCGCGGCATATGCAGCGTTTGGGAAGGGCATACCTGTACAATATGGAATATTTATGTTATTGTATAGAGGTATCAACATCATTGTCTTCCCATAAAGAAAGGATGGTTTTATGCCATTATTGAAAGAACGATATACCTCAAAGGATTACTGGGCGCTGCCTGAAGGATGTCGGTCTGAACTGATTGACGGACAGCTCTATGATATGGCTCCGCCAAGCAGGATTCATCAGGAGATTGTTTCCGGTATTCTCTATCTTTTAAAAAAACATATTGAATCAAAAAAGGGCGGCTGTAAGGTCTATCCCGCTCCATTTGCAGTTAATCTGGACGCTGATGATAAAAACTGGGTGGAACCGGATATTTCCGTCATCTGTGATCCCGACAAGCTGACAGACCGCGGATGTTCTGGAGCTCCTGACTTTATCGTAGAAGTAGTATCGCCCGGAAGCCGTCGGATGGATTACGCCCATAAGGTTTCCCTGTATCTGGAGTCTGGAGTCCGGGAATACTGGATTGTTGATCCGTTAAAAAAATGTACAACAGTATATCTGAATGAACAGGATCCGTCAGAGTTTGCTCCCATTATTTTTCCTTTTGAAAGTAATATCAAGGTGGGAATCTACGCCGATCTGTCTATCAACATCAGTCAATTACTGTGACGGCTGCCGATGGGAATTTTGCCCGGTTTTGTACCGGGCATTTTTGACAAAAGAAAAAACCCTTGCAAACACAAGGGTTTTTCACAGCTACTGACGGGAATCGGACCCAACGCAGCCGAAAAAAGCCAATAAAACAGGGGGTTTGAGGGATGCTCTCCCGTACTCGACCCTTTACTCGACCCCCGAAGTAGAAATCAATACTGAATATAAATAGGTCAAGGGTATCATCAGCACATAGCTGGCCCTTGACCTTTTGATCTCAAAATCTGATTACTTTCTGTTTGATTATCCATCAGCACCTTTCTGTTTGATTATCCATCAGCGCCCTTCTGTTTGACGGCGTCCCGGGCGTATTTCGTTGCGGGCTGTTCCTCGGCGAGGTTTTCAGAAATGTGGTAGATGCGGATGCGGAGCTTGTTGCAGTCGATGCCGTCCGCACGCACAACGCTGTTCCATTTCTGATAGTTATTTGCGTTGTAATTGTCCTGTGAAATATTTAACTCGTAGATGGTTGACGATTCATTGACTTCCTTTTCCGGGGTTTTGTCGTGAACACCGTTTGGAGTGAGTTTCCAGGTAAAGGAGCCGAAAGCGTTCTCGTTATCTGTATCTGGCGGTGGAGGCAACTCGTCTGTCCAGTATGTCCAGTTTACAAAATATCCGTATAATTCTGGGTTACCTTCACGAGGCCCTACATGGCGTAAATAGCTACGGCTTTTATAGTTCGCATTAGCTTCAATCCATGCGCCTCCATTGGGGTGTCCACCAACTCCTTGGTTTAATGCCGGGCCACCCCACCCATTGATTGGTTTTCCATTGGAGGCATAAAGAAGTCCTTGCTGCGTACTTCCTTTAGCAGTTTCGGGCCACTTATGATAAAATAACTCAGCGGCTCCATTCCCAGCAAAACCTAAGTCCAGACAGTAAGGGAGCGTACAGAAGTCTACAGATCCGGCTGGATTGCCATCCGCATTTACACCGCTGGTAGCTTCTACCATCAGTATAGGCATGTTTTGGCTGGCATAATCGGAAGAGACCCAGCGGGCAATGGAATCACGCATAACAGTGTATGTTGCCGTATCTCCTATATCCTGGGCTGCCCAAGCGAACATAATACACATTGCCAAGTGCCCCATTCTGGACCAGATTACTTTTTCATATGGAGTACCGGCTCCAGATACGGGATCATTTGTAGCCCACTGGAAGTATGGGAATGACACAGACATACCTTGGCCGTTTCCGACTAGTTCAGTTACAACATCTCTAGGAGAGCGATTTCCTGGAGCTGCGTTGTAGGCCTGGCGCAGTTGGGACATCCAGGTTTCGGGATCTCCGGCTAGCTTGCTTTGCTCTCCGGAATAGAAAGAGGCTACAGCTTCATTATAGTCCGGGACACCTTGTGTTCTGTCCCACTTGTCTGGTGTTACCCAGAACATCCATGCCAGCGGGTTTTCAGCTTTGGGATTAGCTGGTGCTGCGGACATTTGTATTCCAGGTCTGGTATCAGAAAAGCCATCTTCTATACTGTCCAGAAAACGAGCGTTTCTTCCTGCTTTGGTTTTGTAGAAGTTTAATCCGTAGACACCAGGTTCCCAGTACCGATCCTCTACGATTGCGGCGATACTGTCGTACTGGTCTTTTAAGTCCTGGGCAGTAAATGTTTCGCCTAACTCGGGAACATTTGACTCCATAATGGGATCAGGAGTAGTTATAGTTATTCTGTATCCCCATGTTTTAAATGTGGAATTTACTGGTTTCCAGTTAGGATTATGAGGGCCAGGTTTCCAGCTGCTACCCCAGCCGCCACCTTCTGTCATACCAGTATCTGCATATGCAGGTACGATTGATGTTATGCTAAGGCATAACATGAGTAGAAATGAAACGATCCGTTTACCAAATACCCGCATATCCAAGTTCCAGTGCCTGTTCTCTGGTTATTGGAGTAAGCACTCCGTTTTCGCAAATATGAAACCGCAAGTCTGGAGAGAACAATCCGGCAAATTCTTCAGAAGACATAGAGATCTGTCTCTTATACACATCTCCGAGCCCACGAGACACTCGCTAATCTC
>OWHV01001119.1_pt1 | contig 11522 bp, 8 predicted proteins | sample 1732721 | NCBI WGS metagenome assembly OWHV01 (sample SAMN05065746, study PRJEB22554) | human gut metagenome | biome: ENVO:2100002; feature: ENVO:00000062; material: ENVO:00002003 | host: Homo sapiens | place: USA | reverse complement strand
GAGATTAGCGAGTGTCTCGTGGGCTCGGAGATGTGTATAAGAGACAGGCAGATACCAGTGAAAATATAGAAATAGCCAAGGTATCCGCAAATGTCACAGAATATACAATCGAAAATGGTCTGGAAGAAGGAAACATATACTATTTCGGAGTAAGAGCATTCTCGGCTACGAATACTTCACGTGCCATTTACGAGCTCTATCGGTTGGTAGCCCTCGGTGACGAGCCAAGCATCGCAATCATAGGAAGTATCAAAGCAAACTCAACTTGTATCAGTTCCTCTTATCAAGTGACAAACATAGCTGGACAAACCAACGTAAAATATGGTTTATGCTGGAGTACCGAAAACACACCCACTATCAATGATCAAAAGCAAAACGGACCGGAAGTTGCTGAAGACGGAAAAGTATTTCAAGTGATTCCGAATACCTTACTCGACTATGGCAAATCCTATAAAGTACGTGCCTTCCTGACAACCTCTACCGGTACTTATTACAGTGCAGAGTCGACTGTTTCCTTGGAAACAGAGCCACAAGCGATCCAATTGACATGGAATAAACTGACTAAGTCTACATTGCCGGCAGAAATCGAACTGTACGAAACCACCAGTAACTTAAATGGTAGTAATTTCCATGCATGGTACGCCATTGGTGATCTCTCTACCGGTAAGGTAGAAGTACGTGTCCACATACCATCTTCTCCCGCAACCATCGACACGCAATCTGCATCATTTAATGGAGACTGTTATTTATTGGTCAATGGAGGATACTTCTATAATGGAAACCATACAGGAATAGCTGTTATCAATTCCATTAAATCGGGCTCTGTTTCAGCCGTTCGGGGGTCACTAAAAACTGGCGATACAGAATACAACAGTATGTATAATGTGACAAGAGGAACATTCGGCGTAGATGCTTCAGGCAAGCCGAATGTTGTTTGGACAGGAACGGATGCCTCCAGTAATGTTTTCTATTTCGACCGTCCTTTGCCATCTGTCAAAGGAGAAAATAAATATGGAATTGTCACTAATGAAAATCCGACTACCGCAATTAGCTGGAGTCCTAAATATGCTTTAAGTGCAGGTCCTGTATTACTGAAAGACAAAAAAATCCCATTCGATTTTACAGAGACATCAAAGGGCACAGATTACTATCTCAGTAACTATGAAATCATTCCGTATGACATTTTCGGAGCGAATGTAACCCCGGACCGTACAGCAATCGGTTATCGTGAAGATGGAAAAGTGGTCATATTCATATGTGACGGACGTATTACCGCCAGTGGTGGAGCTACTTTAACAGAACTGGCACAAATAATGAAAGGATTAGGCTGTGTAGGAGCTATTAATCTTGATGGCGGAGGTTCTACCGGAATGGTTGTAGGAGACGAACACTTGAATGACATGACCGGAGGAAACCGGGCAGTCGTTTCTACAATTGGATTCTTCAAGAAAAATTAGCCCAATCCGGATATTCATAAAAGCTATAGCAATATACATAGTAAGTTTCTTTTTATGTATATTGCATTGCTTTTATAAACAACCATTTATTATGAAAAGACATATCATCATTTTGCTCATTACATTCTTGTGCTTGCCGGAATATCTGGAAGCTCAATTAAAATATTATGATGCTGCCAAGTTTCCATTGTATGGTAAAGCCACAAAGAATACAGAAAATCGCTACGAACGATTGCCGGATTCATTAAAGCATGTCTCTCGTAAACCGGTATGGAATTTAAGCAGAAACTCCGCAGGATTAGCAATCAGATTTTGCTCCAATTCAACAACAATAGCCACCAAATGGGAGAATTTGAATAATAACCTGATGAATCATATGACACCTACCGGTACTAAAGGACTCGATCTATACACATGGGTAGACGGAGCATGGAGATTTGTGAATAGTGGGCGCCCCACCGGAAAAGTGAATCAAGCTACAATTATAGCAAATATGGAACCGGTCGAGCGAGAATATATGCTATATTTACCTCTTTATGATGGAGTAATTTCATTGTCCATCGGAATAGACGCAGAAGCATCTATATCAGTACCTCGAACGGCAATTCCAGTACGGACTAAACCAATCGTTTTTTATGGAACAAGCATTCTTCAAGGTGGCTGTGCCAATCGTCCTGGGATGGCACATACCAATATTATTTCCCGCCGTCTCAATCGAGAAATCGTCAATTTGGGATTCAGTGGAAATGCACTTTTAGACTACGAAATAGCCGAAGTAATGTCCTCAGTAGATGCAGGAGTGTATGTACTAGACTTCGTCCCTAATGCTTCCTCCGATCAGATATATGAGAAGATGGAAACCTTCTATCGCATACTTCGGGATAAGCATCCACGCACTCCGATTATATTTATTGAGGACCCCGTATTCACTCATGCTCTGTTCGACAAGAAAATAGCTATCGAAATAAACAAAAAGAATAAAGCCGTCAACAGTGTCTTCAAATCTCTAAAAACAAAAGGTGAAAAGAATATATACATAATTTCTTCCGAAAAGATGCTTGGAGAAGATGGAGAAGCAACAGTAGACGGTATTCATTTCACAGACTTAGGAATGATGAGATATGCAGACCTTGTTTGTCCGGTTATAAAGAAAGTATTAAAAAAATAATTTACTATGCAGTACATTAAGCAGATAATGTTATTGGTTATACTAACGATTAGTTGGAAATGCCAGGCAGAAGAAGTAAAAGAAATTTGGCTGGACGAGTTAGGCGAAAGTTCTTATTACATACAGGATTGGGGACTCCCCCGAATCAACAAAGCAGTCACTATGACGCCATTGACTGTGAAAGGCATCGTCTATGAACGCGGCATAGGAACTCATGCAATCAGCCGTATGCTCTTTGATATCGGAAAAAAAGCCAAGACGCTTTCCGGATTAGCAGGTGCAGATGACAATACCCCATTTGCTTGTAATCTTCAGTTCAAGATATTAGGAGATCGGAAAGAACTATGGAGAAGCGGAATTATGAGAAAAGGAGATCCTGCCAAACCTTTCAATATCGATTTATCAGGAATAGACAAAGTTTTATTATTGGTAGAGGAATGCGGAGATGGAATGATGTACGACCGCGCTGATTGGCTGAATGTCAAATTCACAACTCTCGGTGACGTACAGCCCATTCCTGTATGGCCCAAGCCCATTGCCAAAGAAAAATACATATTGACTCCACAAAGTCCGGACGCTCCACAAATCAATAACCCACTGACTTATGGCGCTCGTCCCGGCAATCCTTTTCTCATGCCAATTATGGTTAGCGGCAAACGACCTATGACCTATAAAGCCAAAGGACTTCCGAAAGGATTAAAGTTAAACCGGAAAACAGGACTCATCACCGGAAGCACGAATACAAATGGTAACTTTAAGGTCCGCCTACAAGCGACAAATGAGAAAGGAACAGATGAAAAGGAGATCACACTGAAAATAGGTAGCGAGATTATGCTTACTCCTCCTATGGGCTGGAATAGCTGGAACTGCTGGCGATTTGCAGCTGATGACCAAAAGGTACGTGATGCTGCCCGAATCATGCACGAAAAGCTTCAGGCCTACGGATGGACTTATGTGAACATAGATGACGGATGGGAAGCCGATGAACGTACACCCGAAGGTGAACTCCCGGCTAACGAAAAATTTCCGGACTTTAAGACACTTACTGACTACATTCACTCGTTAGGGCTGAAATTCGGAATCTACTCTTCACCAGGTTGGACGACCTGCGGCAGGCATATAGGCAGCTGTCAGCACGAATTGACAGATGCAAAAACTTGGGAAAAGTGGGGAGTAGACTATTTGAAATACGATTATTGCGGTTATGCTGCCATTGAGAAGAACTCGGAAGAGAAAACGATTCAAGAACCATTTATCGTCATGCGCAACGCTTTAGATCAGATAAAACGGGATATCGTATATTGTGTCGGATACGGAGCTCCCAATGTATGGAACTGGGGAGCGGAAGCCGGAGGTAATTTGTGGCGAACAACCCGTGATATCAACGACCAATGGAATATTGTAATGGCAATCGGATGTTTCCAGGATGTTTGCGCATACGTATCAGCACCTGGAAAATATAACGATCCGGATATGTTGGTAGTAGGCAAATTAGGACCGGGATGGGGTGCAAAATCCCACGATTCGGACTTAACCGCTGACGAACAATATGCACATATCTCCCTATGGTCCATCCTTTCCGCCCCATTATTGCTTGGTTGTGACATGACTGCCATAGACGATTTCACGTTAGGTCTTCTGACCAATCCGGAAGTGATTGCAGTCAATCAGGACCCACTGGTAGCCCCTGCTACTAAGCTCACAGTTCCCAACGGACAAATATGGTATAAAAAGTTATACGATGGTTCCTATGCACTCGGCTTCTTCCAGATGGATCCCTACTTCATTTTATGGGATCAGGATAAAGCAGTAAATATCCAGCAACAAAAATATAACTTTAACTTTGCCCTTAATCAGTTGGGCATCCAAGGTAAAGTCAAAATCAGAGACTTATGGAGACAAAAAAACTTAGGAATATTCAGGGGTAGTTATGAAACTTCCATCCCCTACCACGGTGTCTCCCTAATTAAAATAACACCTATAAAATAAAAGCAAATATGAAACGTATTCTATTTATTCTCTTTCTCTGTTGTATAGGTAGTGGTCTTGCTGCTTGCCAAGACGAAGACCACACGGTCCCTACCCTCCCATCCGGGAATGATCCGGAAATAAACGATCCAGTCGTAGAATTCTATGATTGGGAAAAGAACCGCACCGAGTTACTGACATCTACAGATATGGTGTTACTTTATGGCGGAGGACATCATCGCACTCCCTATACATGGGATAAAGAACGTGTAAGTTCTTATATCAGATATGTAGATACCGACAATCAATCCCACTGGCTATTCGACAGCTTCCTCTTTTTGGAAATTATGGACACAGGTACAGGAGGCGCTAATAAAATGTTCGCCAAAGGGTACAATCTGGAATCAGCCAATCAAGCAGACTGGACGAAACTTATAGACTATTACTTCCAATCTGAAACAGGAATCGGAGCATTAGATGCATCAGTCAAAGAGGCCTCTGCCATTTTGGGAACCCCACGGCAGAAACGTCAGATTGTGATCAGTATACCAGAGCCCATTGTCTACCAACACCCGGAACAAGCATCCTCATCAACCAAGTATTGGGGGAAAATTGATAACCAGACGCTTGACTTTTCCAACTCTGCCGACCGAATTAAAGCCTGCAAATGGTATATCGATCAGGTACGTGCCAAGTTCAATGAAAAGAACTATCAACATGTAGAATTAGCGGGATTTTATTGGCTTGCCGAGAAAGCGACCGACACCCGTGACATTTTAAATGCGGTTGCCATCTACCTGAATAAACTAAAATATAGTTTCAACTGGATCCCCTATTATGGAGCAGATGGATATAATCAGTGGAAATCACTAGGATTTAATTATGCTTATTTCCAGCCTAATTATTTCTTCAACGAATCCGTCCCCGATTCTCGTCTGGAAGATGCCTGCCAGAAAGCACTCACGTATGATATGCACATGGAACTGGAATTTGATGACAATGCTCTGAATAGCAGAGGAAAGGCTTATCGTTTGAAAAACTATATGAGTGCATTCAAGAAACATGGCATATGGGAGAAAAAACGCCTTGCCTATTATCAGGGAAGTGCATCCCTACTTACACTAAAAAAATCAGGGAACGCAGCCGATACCCAACTCTATCATGAGTTCTGCAATTTTGTCATCAGCCGCCCCATCCGGAGTTCACATTAGTATAAACAGTTTAATCATCGCCATTCTATGAATCATAAATACCTATACTTACTCCTGCTATTTTTGATAGTCAGTTGCCAACGCAATGTAGAAACAGGACCTCCTGTATTAAAAGAAATGTGCCAAAGATTATTTCCCCGGCATGCCCAGTCGTTTCTATTCGAATTACTGACAGATTCTATTGATACAGACCGTTTTATACTGGAATCGAGCCAAGGGAAAATACGGATAAAAGGAAATAATCGGAACTCATTGGCTGCCGGTTTGAATCATTATCTGAAAAACTACTGTCATACCCATGTTTCCTGGTATGCCTCAGAGACAGTGGAGATGCCTGATGTACTACCGGAGATACCTCAGCCAGTATACATCCGTTCCAAATGTGACAATCGTTTTTTTCTCAACTATTGTACATTCGGCTATACCATGCCCTATTGGAAATGGCAGGACTGGGAACGGTTGATAGACTGGATGGCATTAAACGGAGTTACCATGCCTCTTGCCATTACCGGTCAAGAATCCATTTGGTATAAAGTATGGACAGATATGGGTTTGAGCGACGAACAGGTTCGCTCATACTTTACGGGACCAGCCCATCTTCCCTGGCATCGGATGTCCAATGTTGATTACTGGCAAAGTCCACTACCTCAATCCTGGCTAAAGGATCAGGAGGAATTACAAAAACGTATTCTCGAAAGAGAGCGTGAGTTTGATATGACTCCTGTATTACCAGCATTTGCCGGTCATGTACCAGCCGAATTAAAAACAATTTATCCGAATGCAAAAATCTATCAGATGAGTCAGTGGGGCGGCTTCGATGAAAAATATCGCAGTCATTTTATCGATCCGATGGACTCATTATACCAAGTCATTCAGCGCCGTTTTCTGGAGGAACAAACCAAAGTATATGGTACTGACCATATTTATGGAATCGATCCTTTCAATGAAGTCGACTCTCCGGACTGGAGCGAGGATTTTTTAGCCAATGTCTCAAGCAAGATTTACGAGTCGATTCATCAGGTAGACTCGGCAGCCCAATGGTTACAAATGACCTGGATGTTCTTCTACGACAAAAAGAAATGGACTCAACCTCGTATTCGTTCCTTTCTAAAAGCAGTACCGGATGACAAACTGATATTACTTGATTACTATTGTGATCATACGGAAATCTGGCGAAATACTGAAAAATATTACGGTAATCCCTATATCTGGTGTTATCTGGGTAATTTCGGCGGCAATACGATGATAGCAGGCAATCTGAATGATATTGATTTCAAGATTAAACGACTCTTCAAGGAGGGAGGAGACAATGTCTACGGTTTGGGAGCAACTCTTGAAGGCTTTGATGTAAACCCTCTTATGTACGAATTTGTTTTTGACCAGGCATGGGATTATCCTGTCACTACCGACCAATGGATAACCAACTGGTCTATGTGCAGAGGAGGAGATCAGGATGCCAATATCATCAAAGCGTGGAGAGCCTTGCATCAGAATATTTATACCGAATATGCCATATGCGGCCAATCGGTATTAATGAACGCGCGTCCCAGACTAACGGGAACTAAAAGTTGGAATACAAACCCCGGCATACATTACGCAAATAACGACTTATGGCAAATATGGAAAGAGCTACTAAAGGCCCGGAACATCAACAATAGTGATTTTCGCTTTGACGTAATCAATATCGGAAGACAAGTACTAGGTAACTTGTTCTCCGAATATAGAGATCAGTTTACCGCTTGTTATAACCGGAAAGATACAACAGGTATGAGAGAATGGAGTACCCGTATGGACAATCTTTTGCTTGACGTAGACCGCCTTCTTTCCTGTGATGCGACTTTATCTATCGGAAAATGGTTACAAGACGCCAGAGACTGTGGTACAACGGTTTCGGAAAAAGATTACTATGAAGAAAATGCACGCTGTATCCTGACCGTATGGGGGCAACAGGACACCCAACTGAATGACTATGCCAATCGAGGTTGGGGAGGACTTACCCGAAGCTTCTACCGGGAACGTTGGAAACGCTTCACAGACGGAGTCATCGGTGCTGTTTCGAAGAATAAGCCTTTTGACGAAGACAAATTCCATCAAGACATTACGCAATTTGAATACAACTGGACATTACAGAAAGACTCTTTCCCTATTGTTTCAGAAGAAGACCCGATTCAAATAGCAGACAGTCTTATCTTAAAATACGACACTGACTTCACAAAAGCACAATAATGGAGGTGGACATTCGACAAACAGGCACTTCAAAAGATACGTTTTTTGAATGTAGCTTTTCGTTTTTCACAGAGAAGAAAGAAACCGAATGTCCTACCTTTGTTTAATCAATTACATAAGTACATACTATAAAAGACCAATTTATGGGAAACAATCAACCTTCGGCAAGAAAAAAAACTTATTATATATCCCTGGCTATTCTAGCCGGTATGTTTTTTATATTCGGATTCGTATCATGGGTCAATTCCATACTGATTCCATACTTCCGTATTTCTTGCGAGCTTACCCATTTTGAATCCTATTTTGTAGCCTTTGCTTTCTATATAGCATACTTTGTCATGGCCATTCCTTCGGGCATTCTATTAAAGAAAGTAGGATTTAAAAAAGGAATCATGTATGGCTTTATGCTGACTGCTTTGGGAGCTTTTATCTTTGTCCCGGCGGCTTTGGCACGTCAATTTGAGATATTTCTCATCGGCTTGTTTTCTATTGGCACCGGCCTGGCTATTTTGCAGACAGCCGCCAATCCCTATGTCACCATTATCGGTCCGATAGATAGTGCAGCACGACGTATCAGCATCATGGGAATCTGCAATAAAGTGGCAGGAATTATCTCCCCGCTCATATTCGCTGCCCTTATTCTGAAAGCAAACGACAGTGAACTCTTTGCATTAATTGAATCCGGTGCACTGGACGAAGCAACAAAGAACGCCATGCTCAATGAATTGATACAACGTGTCATTATCCCATACATTATTCTGGGCATCATCTTACTGCTGACAGGTATCGGTATCCGCTACTCCGTATTACCGGAAATAAATACTGACGAGCAGAATGCCACTGATGAACAGGACAATAAACATACTGACAAAAAAAGCATTCTCGACTTTCCATACCTCATATTAGGTGCATTGGCCATTTTCTTTCATGTAGGTACACAGGTTATAGCCATTGACACTATAATCAATTACGCCAACTCTATGGGGATGGATTTACTGGAAGCAAAAGTATTCCCTTCTTACACACTGGGATGCACAATGATAGGATATATACTTGGTATCATCCTTATCCCTAAATACATTTCCCAGAAAAATGCACTGATAGGGTGTACATTACTAGGTTTGGCTCTCTCATTCGGAGTGGTATGGGCAGACTTCGATATGACATTATTCGGTCATCAAGCCAATGCTTCCATCTTCTTTCTGAATGCTTTAGGTTTTCCCAACGCTCTGATCTATGCAGGAATATGGCCTCTTTCCATTCATGGGTTAGGCAAATTCACCAAAACCGGTTCCTCTCTGCTGATTATGGGATTATGCGGCAATGCCATCTTACCTTTGGTATATGGTCACTTTGCCGACCAGTACAGTTTGCGTATCGGTTACTGGGTACTTATTCCTTGCTTTATCTATCTGGTATTCTTTGCCATCAAAGGGCATAAAATCAACTCCTGGAGATAAAACTGAACGTAAGACATTAAAAATTAAAAAAATGGAAAGACTGATTATTATCAATGGGGAACTAATACTCCCTACCGGCATCGAAACCAATAAAATAATGGTTTGCCGGAATGGTAAGATAGAACAGATTGTATCATCCGAAGCATATATTCCTCAAGCTGACGACCGGATCATAGATGCCAACCAACAATATGTCTCCCCAGGATTTATCGATATACATGTTCACGGTGGCGGAGGTCATGACTTTATGGATGGAACCGTAGAGGCCTTTCTGGGAGTAGCCGAAACTCATGCCAGATATGGAACAACAGCCATGGTACCTACAACACTGACCAGCACAAACGAAGAGCTAATGACGACCTTTGCCGTTTATCAAAAAGCCAAAAGTCTTAATAAAAAAGGTGCCCAATTTATCGGGCTGCATCTGGAAGGGCCCTACTTCTCGCCTAAGCAGTGTGGAGCCCAAGACCCCAATCATTTGAAAACGCCTCATCCGGACGAATATAACACAATACTGGAAGCTTCACAAGATATTGTACGATGGAGTATTGCTCCGGAACTGGCAGGAGCAATTGAACTGGGGGAAAAGCTCAATAGCTGTCACATTCTCCCATCCATCGCACATACCGATGCCATTTATGAAGAAGTGGTAAAAGCATACGAAGCAGGGTATACTCATATCACTCATTTATATTCAGCGATGTCAACCATCACCCGTAGAAATGCCTATCGCTATGCAGGTGTGGTAGAGGCAGCTTATCTGATTGATGGTATGACAGTAGAAATCATTGCGGACGGCATTCATCTGCCCAAACCTTTACTACAATTCGTATATAAGTTCAAGGGGGCCGATAAAACAGCACTTTGCACAGATGCCATGCGAGGTGCGGGAATGCCGGACGGTGAATCCATATTAGGCAGCCTGACCAACGGTCAGAAAGTTATTATTGAAGACGGAGTAGCCAAGCTTCCCGACCGTTCGGCATTTGCCGGAAGCGTAGCTACCGCCGATCGTTTGGTAAGAACCATGATAAGTATAGCCGGCATACCCCTAATCGATGCTATCCGAATGATAACCCTTACCCCCGCCCGCATTCTGCATGTGGATTCCCAAAAGGGTTCTTTGGAGGAAGGTAAAGATGCCGACATCGTCATCTTCGACAATCAAATTAACGTAACAACAACTATATCAAAAGGCCATGTTATCTACAATCAATGAAACATACCTGTTTCAACAAGATCTATTAACAGTCAAAATGTTCCCTTCTATCCAACAGATGGGGAAATGTGCTGCGACAGAAGTTACTAACAAAATATGCGAACTTCTCAAAGAGAAAGCTGAAATCAATATGATTTTTGCCGCAGCTCCTTCACAAAATGAATTCTTAAGTCATCTTATTCACAGTAAACAGATTGACTGGAGCAGAATCAACGCTTTCCACATGGATGAATACATCGGCATTCATCCGGAAGCCCCACAAAGTTTCGGAAATTTTCTCCGTCAGCGCATCTTCGACAAAGTCCCGTTCAAGACTGTAAACTATCTGAACGGACAAGCAGAAAACCTTGAAGAAGAATGCAAACGTTATTCCGAATTGCTGCTTCGTCATCCTGTCGATATTGTCTGTCTGGGAATTGGAGAAAACGGTCATATTGCATTCAATGATCCGGATGTAGCCAATTTCAACGACTCCCATTTAGTTAAAGTAGTAGAACTCGACCCGATATGTCGCCAGCAACAAGTGAATGAAAAATGCTTTGAAGCATTCGACCTTGTTCCTGCTAAAGCACTGACTCTTACCATTCCAGCCTTATTAAAAGCGGACTGGATGTTCTGCATTGTGCCTTTTAAAAATAAAGCCAATGCAGTATACAACACTCTTTATGGAGAAATTTCCGAAAAATGTCCGGCCAGTATATTACGCAAAAAAGAAAATTCTTGTTTATATTTGGATCCTGAAAGTGCAGAACGAATAAACTTATAAATACATCTGTCTCTTATACACATCTGACGCTGCCGACGATACGGCTC
>OWHV01001110.1_pt1 | contig 11595 bp, 7 predicted proteins | sample 1732721 | NCBI WGS metagenome assembly OWHV01 (sample SAMN05065746, study PRJEB22554) | human gut metagenome | biome: ENVO:2100002; feature: ENVO:00000062; material: ENVO:00002003 | host: Homo sapiens | place: USA | reverse complement strand
CGAGATTAGCGAGTGTCTCGTGGGCTCGGAGATGTGTATAAGAGACAGGTGAAGCAGGCTGTCCGTCAGTATATAATAACGTTAATCATTCTGTTGATCGTACCTGCTGTCAACCTTTCCGGACTGACATTGTCGCGTATGCGCAAACGCCTTTCTGAAATTGGTGTTCGAAAAGCTTTCGGTGCGCCCAGACGCGAACTGATGATACAGGTACTTTCTGAGAATATGCTTTATTCACTGTTGGGTGGAGTGCTCGGATTAATTCTGAGTTATGGCGCAACTTTCTTTTTGGGAAGTATGCTGTTTTCCATTGACTTTATGGGTAATGGTGTGACGGATTTGCGGACCATGTGTATGGATCTGCTGTTTGACCCGGTTGTGTTCTTGCTCGCATTTTTTGCCTGCTTTGCACTTAATTTATTGAGTGCTGCTATTCCGGCATGGAGAGTGACACGGACAAATATTGTGGATGCCATCAATGAGAGATAACCGAAACATTCAACAAACTAATTTTTAAGAAGATGCAACTGTTAAAACAAATATGGAACGAACGTCGCTCGAACGGGTGGCTGTGGGCAGAATTGCTGATTGTTTTCGTGGTGTTGTGGTATATTGTCGATTGGACGTATGCAACAGCGCGTACTTATTACGAACCGCTGGGATATGACATCACCAATACTTACTATCTGGAACTCAGTCTGAAAAACAATAAGAGTGATTCTTATATTCCGAGAGGGCAGAAGGAAACGACGACGGGACAGGACATTGTTGAACTGACTAACCGACTCCGTCGCTTGCCGGAAGTAGAGGCTGTCTCGATATCAGTGAATGCACGTCCGTATATAGGAAGTAATTCCGGCATCCGTTTTCGCCTTGATACGCTGGTGCGCAGTCCGTTGAGACGTCCGGTAACACCGGAGTTTTTTCAGGTGTTCCGTTATCAAAGTGCGGATGGACAGGGATATCAGCCTTTAATGCAGGCTATAAAAAACGGAAATGCGGTTCTCAGCGAGAATATATGGCCTGACGGTTATAAGGGTGACCGTACGTTGTTGGGAAAAGAAGTCGTGAATGTGGATGATTCTACAGACGTTTATAAAATAGCTGCCGTATCGACTAAGGTACGTTACAATGATTTTTGGCCAAATTACAGCGATCGCTATATGGCTATTCCTCTTACGGAAGCACAATTGGCCGAGATTAATGATGACCTGTATCCGCTCAATACGGAAGTTTGCCTGCGTGTAAAGCCGAATACGGCTCCCGGCTTTCCGGAGCGTCTGATGGAACAGTCGGATACCCAGTTCAGTGTGGGAAATCTTTTTATACTGAAGGTACACGATTACGAGATGATACGTGAGGATTATAATCGTACCAATGTCAATCAGATGCAGACGCGGTTTTGGATGATGGGCTTTTTGTTGGTGAATATCCTGTTGGGAATAGTCGGTACATTCTGGTTTCGTACCCAGCATCGTCGTGGAGAACTCGGACTTCGTGTCGCAGTCGGTTCCACCCGCATGGGACTCTGGCATCGTCTTAATAAAGAAGGCTTGTTGCTACTGGCACTGGCTGCTTTGCCTGCTGCAATTATTTGTTATAATATAGGTTATCTGGAACTGACGGAAGGTGGTATAGAGTGGAGTATCATTCGTTTTCTTATCACTTTTTGTGTGACAAGTCTTTTGATGGCTTTGATGATACTCATAGGCATTTGGTTCCCCGCCCGGCAGGCGATCCGTATACAGCCGGCAGAAGCCTTACGCGAGGAATAAAAAACTGAAGCTATTTGCATTGTTTTCAATATAATAACTTATCTTTGTAGGCAAAATGTTGAAAACAATGCTGTTTTTTTGCTTATGAACCGACAATATTACTGTTTGTTTGTAGTTTTGTTCTTCGTTGTTTTTGCCCGGGCGGCAGCAGCAGAACATACATACAATATACTTTTTATCCAATCGTATACCTCACAAACTCCCTGGCACAACGACTTGAATGAGGGGGTGGCAAAGGGGTTCAAGGAGAATGGACTGACAGTAAATATTACTACTGAATATTTGGATGCCGATTTTTGGTCATTCAGTTCGGAGAAAGTGATTATGCAGCGTTTTTGTCAGCGTGCCCGTGACAGAAAGACGGATATGATTATCACAGCCAGCGATGAGGCTTTTTACACTCTTTTCTCTTCCGGCGATTCGTTGCCTTACCAGGTTCCGGTTGTGTTTTTCGGAATCAAATATCCCGATAAAGAACTTATAGCGAGTCTTCCCAATGTATGCGGATTCACCGCTAATCCCGATTTTTATGTGATCTTAAAGCAGGCACAAAAGGTATTTCCCCAACGGAAAGAAGTGATATGTGTGATTGACAACAGTTTTCTGAGTAATAAGGGACGTGAGGACTTCAAACAAGAATGGCAGCTTTTTCAGGAAGAGAATCCGGATTACAAGATGAAACTCTACAATACCCAGCATGAATCAACCAATCATATTATTGCGGCTATCTGTTATCCCCGTAATAGTTATGCTCGGGTTGTGGTTGCTCCCAAATGGTCACCGTTCCTTTCGTTTGTAGGCAAGAACTCCAAAGCACCGGTCTTCTCCAGTCAGAATGTGGGGCTGATGAACGGTGTATTTGCGGCATATGACGCAGACGCCTATACCTCTGCGATGTCTGCTGCAAAGAAGGCATCGCGAGTGTTGAAGGGGGAATCTCCCTTGAAACTGGGTGTGACGGAGACGGAACAGGGATTTATTTACGATTATAAACAGCTGGACTTCTTTCATATAGACCCGGATAAGGTTTCCTCCAGTGGCAGTGTCGTTAATCAGCCGTATTGGGAAAGATATAAATTATTGTTTATTCTTCTTTATCCATCTATCCTGGCATTGTTGATCGTCTCTATCGTGTGGCTCATTCGTGTCAACCGTCGTGAAGCTAAGCGACGGATACATGCCCAGACCCGCTTGTTGGTGCAGAATAAACTGGTGGAACAGCGGAATGAGTTTGATAATATCTTCCATTCCATACGCGACGGTGTGATCACATATGATACTGATCTTCATATTCACTTTACCAACCGTTCTCTGCTGAAGATCCTTCATTTACCCTCAGAATCGGGCGGACGGAATTATGAAGGAATGATGGCGGGCAGTATTTTCAAAATATACTATAACGGTCAGGATATCCTTTACAAGATATTGAAGAAGGTGGGAGAGACTGGGCAGAGTGTCATTATTCCCGATGGGGCTTTTATGAAAGAAGTACATAGCGAACATTATTTCCCGGTTTCCGGGGAAGTTGTTCCGATTCATTCAGGCGGGCAGATTACCGGTATGGCACTTTCGGCACGCAACGTATCGGATGAAGAAATGCAGAAACGTTTCTTTGACATGGCCGTGGAGGAAAGTTCTATTTACCCTTGGCAGTTTGATGTGGAGAGTAATAGTTTCATCTTTCCGCAAGGTTTTCTTGTTCGTTTTGGTTATGATGAGTCGATTACTTCCATCACCCGCGACGAAATGGATCGTATGGTTTATCCGGAGGATTTGAAGGAAATGCGTATTCTCTTTGATAAAACATTGGCGGGAAAAGAAACCAATACCCGTTTGAATTTCCGTCAGCGCAATGCCAATGGAGAATATGAATGGTGGGAATACCGTTCCTCTGTTATTTCCGGTCTGACGAGAGATTCGCTATATAATATATTAGGTGTATGCCAAAGTATCCAACGTTATAAGACAGCAGAACAGGAAATGAGGGAGGCGCGTGATAAGGCACTTCAGGCTGACAAACTGAAATCTGCTTTCCTTGCCAATATGAGTCATGAGATCCGTACACCACTGAATGCTATTGTCGGTTTCTCCGACTTGTTGAGCGATACAAGCGGCTTTACAGAAGAGGAAATAGGGCAATTTATAGCAACGATCAATAAGAATTGCGGATTGTTACTTGCATTGATTAATGATATTCTCGATCTGTCGCGTATCGAGTCAGGAACAATGGAATTTATGTTTGCCAATCATAATTTGCCTCTGCTGCTGAAGACAGTGCATGATTCTCAACAACTGAATATGCCTCCGAGAGTGGAACTGTTGCTTCGTATGCCCGATAATGAGAAAAAATACCTGGTGACAGATAATGTCCGTCTCCAACAAGTCGTCAATAATCTGATCAATAATGCTGCCAAGTTTACGACTTACGGTTCCATTACTTTCGGATATGAGGAAGATGAAGATCCCGAATATACCCGAATCTTTGTGGAAGATACGGGAGTCGGCATATCCGAAGAAGGTATCCGTCATATCTTCGAACGATTCTATAAGGTGGACAACTTTACACAGGGAGCCGGTCTTGGATTGAGTATCTGCCAGACGATTGTCGAACGTCTGAGAGGAACGATCTTTGTGACTTCCGAAGTAGGCAGGGGAACTCGCTTTACTGTACGTATCCCGAATTTCTGCGAATAAGACTGAACGTTCATTTCTGTGCATAGTGTCCGAAAATGAACACTGATACATTTCTCTAACCGATTGATAGTAAATGTATTATTCTTTTGGCACATGGTTTGATTCTATCTGACTGGAAAATACCGTGTACAATGAAAAAGAAAAGTATATTGTTTGTTCTGGCTGCAATCTGTCTGCCTTTGGCAGTGTCGGCACAGAAAGAGAGGGAAATCACCTTGAACGAAGCTATCGCTATGGCGCGTATGCAGTCTGTTGACGCTGCCGTTGCCTTGAATGAGTTGAAAACATCTTATTGGGAATATCGCACATTCCGTGCCGATCTTCTTCCGGAAATCAATCTGAAAGGAACACTGCCTAATTACAATAAATCTTACGGCTCCTATCAGAATCCGGACGGTTCTTACAGCTTTGTCCGCAACAGCGCCTTAGGTCTTTCCGGTGAACTTTCCATCGACCAGAATATCTGGCTTACCGGTGGACAACTTTCACTAACCTCTTCCCTCGACTACCTAAAGCAACTGGGTAATAGCGGTGATCGCCATCTGATGTCCGTTCCTGTTACTTTAAAACTGACCCAACCTATTCTTGGTGTGAATAATGTGAAGTGGAACAGGCGTATAGAACCTGTGCGATATGCCGAAGCGAAAGCGGAATTTATCACAGCTACCGAAGAAGTGACGATGCGGGCTATTACCTATTATTTTGATCTGCTGTTGGCGAAGGAGACTCTTGGAACCGCCCGTCAGAACTTGACGAATGCCAATCAGCTTTACGAAGTGGCTATAGCTAAACGCAAGATGGGACAGATTTCGGAAAATGAACTTCTCCAGTTAAAACTTTCGGCATTGAATGCAAAGGCTGCGTTGACTGAAGCCGAAAGTGATCTGAATGCTAAGATGTTCCAGCTTCGTGCCTTTCTGGGAGTGGGAGAGGATGAAATCCTCCGTCCTGTTGTTCCCGAGTCGGTAGATTGTGGTAAAATGGAATATAATATGGTTTTGAATAAAGCGCTGGAACGTAATTCTTTTGCCCAGAATATTCGTCGCCGTCAGTTGGAGGCCGATTATGCGGTAGCTACGGCACGTGGTAATCTGCGTAGCATTAATTTGTTTGCCAGTGTAGGATATACGGGAGAGAGTCGTGAACTTTCCAGTGTCTACAGGAACTTGCAGGATAATCAGATTGTGCAGGTAGGCGTTCAGATTCCGATTCTGGACTGGGGAAAGAGACGCGGAAAGGTACGGGTAGCGAAAAGCAATCGGGATGTAGTACTTTCGAAGATACGGCAGGAACAGATCAACTTCAACCAGGACATATTCTTGCTGGTAGAGCATTTCAATAATCAGGCACAGCAATTGGAGATAGCCAAAGAGGCGGATGGCATAGCTCAGCAACGTTACAAAACCAGTATTGAAACCTTCCTGATTGGTAAAATCAATACACTGGATTTGAATGATGCCCAGAACGCCAAAGACGAGGCACGCCGGAAACACATCTCCGAACTTTATTATTACTGGTATTACTTTTATCAGATCCGTAGTCTGACTCTCTGGGATTTCCAGGCTAACACGGAGTTGGAAGCAGATTTTGATGAAATAGTGCGACAATAGGGATTAATCGGGCTATTTGTTGCTTGTATTGAGTATTTACAATATCTTTGTCACAAGTAATTTAAACTATGATTTTAATAATAGACGACGACAGTGCGGTACGCTCTTCACTCAGTTTTATGTTGAAGCGGGCTGGATATGAAGCACAAACGGTTTCCGGTCCCCGGGAAGCTATGGAGGTGGTGCGTTCCGTAGCACCGGATTTAATTTTAATGGATATGAACTTCACCCTTTCTACTACAGGTGAAGAAGGGCTGACTTTGCTCAGGCAAGTGAAAATATTCCGTCCGGAAACTCCGGTGATACTGATGACCGCCTGGGGAAGCATACAGCTTGCCGTGCAAGGTATGCAGGCAGGAGCCTTCGATTTTATCACCAAACCTTGGAATAATGCGGCATTGTTGCAACGTATCGAGACGGCTTTGGAACTGGCAGGCTCTCCCAAAGAGACAACGCAGGAACAGAATGACGCTTTCGACCGTCGTCATATCATCGGTCGCAGTCAGGGGCTGACGGAAGTACTGAATACCATTGCCCGTATAGCAAAGACGAATGCTTCCGTACTGATCACCGGAGAAAGTGGGACGGGCAAGGAGCTGATAGCCGAGGCAATACACATCAACAGCCAACGTGCCAAACAGCCTTTTGTCAAAGTGAACTTGGGAGGAATCTCCCAAAGTCTGTTCGAAAGTGAAATGTTCGGCCATAAGAAAGGAGCTTTTACGGATGCTTCCTCCGACCGTATCGGACGCTTTGAGATGGCGAATAAAGGAACCATCTTTCTGGACGAGATCGGTGATCTCGACCCTTCCTGTCAAGTGAAGCTCTTGCGGGTGTTACAAGATCAGACGTTTGAAGTATTGGGAGACAGCCGTCCCCGTAAGACGGATATTCGTGTCGTCTCCGCTACCAATGCCGATTTGCGTAAGATGGTGGGCGAACGTACTTTCCGCGAAGATTTGTTTTATCGTATTAATCTGATTACCGTCAGACTGCCGGCTTTGCGTGAGCGTCGGGAGGATATTCCCTTGCTGGCACGTCACTTTGCCGATCGTCAGGCAGAGGCCAACGGTTTTCCTCGCACCGAATTTTCGGCGGATGCCTTGCAGTTTCTGAGTCGTTTACCTTATCCGGGAAATATTCGTGAATTGAAGAATCTGGTAGAACGTACGATTCTGGTCAATGGAAAGCCGACGCTTGATGCCGCCGACTTTGATGCTCAGTATATCCGTCACGAAGATCAGAAAGTCGCCGAAGGCGCATCCTTTGCTGGTATGACTCTGGATGAAATAGAACGGCAGACGATTTTGCAGGCTTTGGAGCGTCATAAGGGAAATCTGAGTCAGGTAGCTACAGCGCTTGGCATCAGTCGTGCCGCCCTTTACCGTCGTCTGGAGAAGTTTGGAATCAGTGTTTAGCAGATAGATGTTACTATTATTATGCGTATAAAAGGATTCTTTGGTATACTCGTTTTCCTGCTTCTGGTCTTGGGGGGTGGATTGCTTTTCCTTTCAAGCCGGTTGAATATGATCTATTTCTATATAGGAGAGGGGTTGGTCCTTTTTATCCTGTGTTATCTCCCGTTTTTCTATCGTAAGATTGTGAAACCGCTGAACTCTATCGGAAGCGGTATGGAACTGTTGCGCGAACAGGATTTCAGCAGCCGGTTAAGTCCCGTGGGGCAATATGAAGCTGACCGTATCGTGAACGTCTTCAACCGGATGATGGAGCAACTAAAGAATGAACGTCTCCGTCTCCGCGAACAGAATAACTTCCTTGACCTGCTGATTAAAGCCTCTCCGATGGGAGTCATCCTCACCACATTGGACGAGGACCTTTCCGAGCTGAACCCGATGGCGCAGAAAATGCTGGGTGTCCGTCAGGAAGATGTTCTGGGTAAAAAGATGAACGAGATAGATTCTCCGCTTGCCGCCGAGTTGGCAAACGTACCGAAAGGAGAAACGGCTACCGTCCGTCTGAATGATTCGAATATTTATAGGTGTACGCATTCCTCTTTTATTGACCGTGGATTTCAGCACCCCTTCTTCCTGATAGAAAGTCTGACGGACGAAGTGATGAAGGCAGAGAAGAAAGCCTACGAGAAAGTGATCCGCATGATTGCCCACGAAGTGAACAACACTACTGCCGGAATAACCTCCACACTGGATACGGTAGAACAGGCGCTTTCTACCGAAGAAGGCATGGATGATATTTGCGATGTCATGCGTGTATGTACCGAACGCTGTTTCTCTATGAGCCGTTTCATCACCCGTTTTGCCGATGTAGTGAAGATTCCCGAACCGACGCTCACGCCTGTCGACCTGAATGACCTCGCATTTACATGCAAGCGTTTTATGGAAGGTATGTGTACCGACCGGAACATAAAACTTCGTCTGGAGATAGACGAAACGCTGAAAGAGGTAAAAATGGATGCCTCCCTCTTCGAACAGGTATTGGTAAACATCATCAAGAATGCTGCGGAAAGCATCGAGAAGGATGGAGAGATTATCGTCCGCACCCTTTCTCCTGCCATTGTCGAAGTGGTGGACAACGGCAAGGGAATCAGCAAAGAGGTGGAAGCGAAGCTGTTCAGCCCGTTCTTCTCCACCAAGCCCAATGGTCAGGGAATCGGACTGATCTTTATCCGGGAGGTTCTGATGCGTCACGGCTGTACCTTCTCTCTGCGGACTTATGCCGACGGATTGACCAGATTCCGTATTCTTTTTCCCTGATCAAATGTCAAACGAGAACAGTTCTTCCGCTATATAGACCTTTTTTTGTTCTGAAATCCCTCCTACCTTTGCCCCGCTCAATTCAATAGGATGTTAAGGTATAAGATATGAGATTAATAATTAAAGGTGCAGTAGCGCTCTTTCTTTTATTGGCTATCAGTATTCCGCTAAGTGCCCAATACATAGTGCAGGGTGTGGTGACTGATTCTCTGACCAGAGAACCCTTATCTTATGTATCTGTACGTCTGAAAAACACGACCGAAGGAACGACTACCGGAAGTGACGGACGCTTTTATTTCAAAACTCATCGCTCCGAAGGAGTGCTTGTGATCTCAACCGTAGGCTATAATGAATATAGCCGGCTGATCCATCCGGCACGTAATCTTTCGTATAAAGTAGCACTTTCTCCCGCTACATACGCGCTCAACGAAGTATTGGTGAAGCCTAAACGCGAACATTACCGTAAGAAAGACAATCCCGCCGTAGAGTTTGTCCGTCGGATGATAGAACACCGTGACGACCATTCTCCTAATGAGAAAGACTTCTGGCAGCGCGACCGTTATGAGAAGACTACCTTTGCGCTGAACAACTTCGACGAAGAGAAACAGAAGAAATGGCTATACCGCAAATTTGATTTCCTGACAGAATATGTAGACACCTCTGCCGTCACCGGAAAACCGATACTGACCGTCTCTGCCCGTGAACTTCTTGCTACGGACTACTACCGCAAATCTCCTCATTCCGAAAAGCAGTGGGTGAAAGGACGCAAGCAGGCAGGAGTCGATGAATTCCTTTCCAAACAAGGTATGCAGGCTGCTATTAATGAAGTCTTTAAAGACGTGGACATTTACGAGAACAACATCTCCCTGTTCACGAATAAGTTCGTCAGCCCCTTATCCCGCATCGGGACAGGATTCTACAAATATTATCTGATGGATACCTTGCAGATCGGCGGTGAAACCTGTGCGGATCTTGCTTTCACTCCTTTTAATTCCGAATCTTTCGGCTTTAACGGGCACTTGTATGTCACACTCGACTCTACCTACTTTGTCAAACGTGCCGTGCTTAACTTCCCGAAGAAGATCAATCTGAACTTTGTCGATTATATGCTGCTTGAACAGGAGTTTAAGCGGGCAGAAGACGGTACCCGTCTGCTCGACCATGAAAGTATCACCGTAGAATTCAAACTGACCGAAGGACAGGATGGTATCTTTGCCCGTCGGGTGGCGGATTACAGTCGTTATTCTTTCCTTCCGACCGAGGAAGCCGATAAAGCCTTCACCAAACCGGAACGTATCATCGAAGAAACCGAAGCGCTGTCCCGACCCGAAACCTTCTGGGCGGAGAACCGTCCGCAAGCAGCCATCTCGCAACAGGAGAACTCCGTAGACCGCCTGATGGCGCAACTGCGTGGCTATCCGGTCTATTATTGGACGGAAAAGGTGCTATCCATTCTTTTCACCGGATACATCCCGACCTCCAAAGAAGCCCCACTTTTCTATATCGGTCCCATGAATGCCACTATCAGCGGGAATACGCTGGAAGGACCGCGTATCCGTGCCGGTGGGATGACGACTGCATGGCTCAACCCTCATCTGTTCGGCAAAGGCTATATCGCTTATGGCTTCAAAGACGAAAGGCTGAAAGGACTGGCGGAAGTAGAATACTCCTTTAAAAAGAAAAAGGAATATGCCAATGAATTTCCCATCCATTCACTGAAAGTACGTTATGAATCGGACGTTAATCAATACGGACAAAACTATCTGTACACAAGCAAAGACAATGTCTTCCTTGCCTTGAAGCGTGAGAAGGATGATCGTATCGGCTATTACCGGCAAGCGGAAATGACCTATACCAATGAATTTTATTCCGGCTTCTCCTTCCAGCTCACGGCACGCAGGCGGACGGATGAATCGAGTTACCTGATTCCTTTTCTGCGGAAAGACGGTGAAGTTTACTCTCCGGTCAAAGACTTCTCTACCAGTGCGGCGGAGTTGAAGCTGCGCTATGCCCCGAACGAGAAATTCTTTCAGACACAATGGAACCGTTTCCCCGTATCGCTGGATGCTCCGGTGTTTACGCTGTCGCATACCATTGCCGGAAAAGGAGTGCTGGGAAGTGATTACACCTACAACCATACCGAAGCAGGTGTACAGAAACGTTTCTGGTTTTCAGCTTTTGGATATATCGACATTATCACCAAAGCCGGAAAGGTATGGAGCAAAGTTCCGTATCCGCTGTTAATTCTGCCGAATGCAAACCTTTCTTATACCATTCAGCCGGAAGCTTATACGAATATGAACGCCATGGAGTTTATCAGTGACGAATATGTTTCCTGGGATTTGACATACTATATGAATGGAAATCTTCTGAATCGTCTGCCTCTCATCAAGAAATTGAAAGCAAGGGAGGTATTCTGTTTCCGTGGTTTATGGGGACATCTGACGGAGAAGAATAATCCTAAGAATGGAGGGGACGGGCTATATCTTTTCCCAAAGGGTTCATATACATTGGGAAAGGCTCCTTATATGGAAGCAAGTGTGGGCGTTGAGAATATCTTTAAGTTCCTTCGCGTTGATTATGTCTGGCGATTAAACTATCGCAATCATCCGGACATTCAGACAAAAGGAATACGTTGTACAATGAGACTATCATTCTAATTCTGTCATAGCAACATCTGCCATATACTAAAAATGACCGCTTATGAGCGGTCATTTTTAGTATATGCAATCTGTTTTTATCTCTGTCTCTTATACACATCTGACGCTGCCGACGATAAGGCTC
>OWHV01001063.1_pt1 | contig 11971 bp, 9 predicted proteins | sample 1732721 | NCBI WGS metagenome assembly OWHV01 (sample SAMN05065746, study PRJEB22554) | human gut metagenome | biome: ENVO:2100002; feature: ENVO:00000062; material: ENVO:00002003 | host: Homo sapiens | place: USA | reverse complement strand
CGAGATTAGCGAGTGTCTCGTGGGCTCGGAGATGTGTATAAGAGACAGGTCCGCAGCAGATCATTCATTGCCAAAACATAAATCAAAGAAGTATCTTTAACCAGAGTTATCGTCTCATTGCTGACAGGCGGCAGGATAATGCGAAAAACCTGCGGCAGAATAATACGGCGCATGGTCTGTACATAATTCATGCCCAAAGTACGGGCCGCTTCATACTGGCCTTTAGGAATAGCCTGGATACCGGCGCGGAAAATTTCGCAGAAATAAGCGGCATAATTAAGTACAAACGCAAAAATAGCCGCCTGAAAATCATCCATCCTGATCCCGATACCGGGAATAAAGGGCAATCCGTAATAAACGAATAAAAGCTGCAGCATCAGCGGCGTTCCGCGCAGAAGCCAGACATAGACACCAACGGCACTGCGCAGACTGCCAAGTGACGAAACCCTCGCCAGAGCAAGCAGTATACCTAAAGGTATTGACAAAACAATAGTAATAAAAAACAATTTTAAAGTTTCGATCGTTCCCAGCCACATCTGCGGCAGGATGGAAATAATATAATCCATTATGAGTCTCCGTATCTGCATTAAAAATAAGTAGAGTAAAAGGGCCGACAGCTCATGCCATCGGCCCGGAGCTTATTAATATTTAGTGATGTCAACACCCATCCATTGTTCAGAAATCTTTTTCATGGTGCCGTCTTTTTTCATTTCATCCAGTGCCTTGTTGATTTTCTCACTGTATTCTTTATCATCCTTACGGAAGGCAACCGCTACGACTTCGTCGCCCAGATTTTCTTCCAAAGCTACATATTTATCAGGATGTTTGACCATATAATAACGAGCCAGAACAGCGTCAACTACCATGGCATCGATACGGCCGGCGTCCATATCCATATAAACAGCAGCAAAGTCAGGATATTTTCTGTAATCTTTCAGGGAAGTCCTCAGTTCATTATTTCTGTCAAGAATATAAGAACCGGTACTGTCATCCTGTACTGCCAGAACTTTACCCTTCAAATCAGCAATTTTAGTAATCTCAGACCCTTTAGGAACAACTACCAGCTGAGCATTTACCATATAGGGCTTGGAGAGCGTATAAGCTTCCTGACGCTCCGGGTTGACTGTAAAGCAGTTCCAGATCGCATCGATACGCTTACCCTTGATCTCTGCTTCCTTGGAAGCCCAGTCGATCGGTTTAAATTCTACTTCCATACCAGCACGCTTGCAGGCTTCTTTAGCGAGGTCGATATCATAACCGACGATCTCGTTCTTTTCATTACGGAAGCCCATCGGCGCAAAATTGTCATCAAGACCTATCACCATTTTTTTAGGACTGTCACTGCCGCAGCCTGCAACCAAAGACAAAGCTATCAGCAGCGTCATAGCCAAAAGTAAAAATTTCTTCATCATCCATCCCCCTCTAAGGTGTTGTTTTCTTACTACGCTTTTGATTATACTTTAGTATGCTAAATTTGTAAAGAGGTAAATTGATTTTTTTTGAAATTTTTTGCAGGAATTTTCCTTACAGCTGCGAATCTTATTTCAACAGCAGTATTTTATAACGAAAGAGGGGCTTGTGATGATCGTCACTGAAAGAAAAACCGATATTTTTGAACGCCGGGCCGGCGGTAAAGGCAATACTATTATGGAGCACATCGTAGATGAAAAGGTTTACGGCGGCAAAATAGCCGCTTATGCGCGCGTAATTCTTAAACCCGGCTGTTCACTCGGTTACCACAAACATGAAGGCACCAGCGAAACTATTTATATCCTGCAGGGTACGGCCTTATATAATGACAATGGCACTGAAAGCACGCTGCCTGCAGGCGCAGTTGTTTTCTGCCCCGAAGGCGAAAGCCACAGCATCGAAAATATTGGTCAGGATGACCTGCTGGCTATGGCGCTGATTGTCAACGAAAAATAAAATTCAAATAATTACAAAACATATTAAAACACTGCTGTGAACTTTGGTTCACAGCAGTGTTTTAATATTTATTCGGATTTATTTTACTGCTCGCAGCAAAGCGACGCTCACTTAGAACGTGAACCTTAGCCCGGCGTTGACGCTCCACTTTTTGTTGATGTCGCCGCCGAAGCCGCGCGTCACTTCGCCATAGAAGTTGCCCGTCCTGCTGATCCTGACGTTGCCGCCCAGCCCCAGCTCGAACCAGGTATCGCCGTAGTCGTTGTGCTTGGTCAATATATCATTGGTTCCGCCTGCATCCGAGGTCAGCTGCAGGTCGCGCTCACCGGCAAATTCGTGCAGCAGGTCGGCTTTCAGATAGATATCGCTGCCATTTTCTATCTTCTGTCCCATGACGAAGCCGATACGGCCGATGGCGCTGTTCATGCCGTCGATACGGCCAGTGACGCCTCTATCGGTGGTGTAGTCGATACCGGCCAGCCTGCCAAGGGTAAATTGTGCCTGTGGCTCAACAAAGAAACCTGCTTCAAAATCAAAGCGTTTGCCGTATTCCACACTAAGACTGTAGGCGTGCTGCTTGTAGCTGGCTTTATCCGGGTAGTCGCCGTAGGATTCCAAATCGGTCGAGAAGTTGCCTACACGGGCCGTAACATTGGTATATGCGCCGCTGCCTGTTGTCCAGATGCCATAAAGGCTAAAGGATCTCAGATTATCTTTGCTGCTGCCGGGGGCGTAGCTGCCGCTGCCATCGCCGTAGTCGATAGCGCCGCCATAGATACTTCCGCCCTTGAACTGCTTCTCAAATCCCAACTGATAAAGGTTGTAGCGTCCTTCGTAGCCTGAGCCGCTGAAGCGCCCTGCCTGCGTCCTCGCCCAAACGCCGTCTGCCTGCTCTCTGCCGCTTGCCAGTGCTCCCAAACGACTGCGCAGACTGTCGTTGGTATTGCGCCACATAGCATAGCTGTTATCGGCAGCATCCAAAAGCACGCTCGTATCATTATTGACTGTTTTGACCATATTTGTCAAATACCAGTCGTTGGCCGAAAGCCCCAGAGCATCACCTTTAGACAGTGTGGGGTCAACGTCCCACAGTCCTCCGGCATTGAATTCTTTACCCACAAAGGTCAGTTTGCCGCTGGCATCGGTTATCAAAAGCTGCTTATGTTCCCCTGTTACTTCAATATTGTTTAACTTGCTCAAGTCTTTGATCTGTACATAGTGAGTACCGACATCAGCATGGGTAATGGTAACTTTATCGCTGTTGGCTTCACCTGCCAGATCGGTATCCAGGATAAAGGTGGTGCCGCTGCCGCTAAGCGTATCTATGGTCAGGCTTTCATAGGCCGGTGTTCCCGCGCGTGTCACACTGCTGTCAGTCATGTCGATAACTGCATTATTTGCCGTCAGCGTGCCATTGATATTGAAACTGCCGCCATCAATGTTTTCTAAAACCATACTACCGCCTGTCATGGTCATCCCACTGACTATACCGCCGCTGCTCATCTGCATAATACCGCCGTTAAGCTCTGTATCAAGGGCTGTACCACCATTAAGAATAAGCTGCTCGCCGCCGCTGTTAATGATCGTCCCGCTCATCTGTGCTCCGCTTATAATGCCCATGGTCACGTTGGTGCCGCCGCTGCCAAGTGTCATATTATCATAACCGGAAGTGATATTGTCGATGATCTGCATACCGCCGCTATAGGTAATATTAGATATATTGCCGCCGCTGCCAAGATAGACAGTTCCGCCGCTGTTCAAAACAGTATCCAGTGACGTTCCGCCGACTGAAACGATTTGCGTACCGCCGTTCAAGGCGTTTACCGTACCCTTACCACTGCGGGAAACAACCTGCGTACCACCGAGCATAGTACTCACTGTGCCGTTGCCACCGCCGGCAACAGTTTGCGTGCCGCCGTTCAGAGTGTCGACTGTACCAGTACCGCTACTGCTTATAACCTGACTGCCACTGTTCATTGTACTGACCAGACCTGTGCCTCCCCCCATGATATTCTGCTCACCACCGTTTAAAGTCTCTATCGTGCCATTACCACTAACTCTAACGATCTGTGTTCCGCCGCTCATATCGACTACCGTGGCGCTGCCGCCCTTGAATACATACTGCTCGCCGTCCAGCATAGTAACGATCGTACCGATGGCATTGGAGTAAACGATCTGCCCGCCGGCGCCATCATGGTTGTCAAGAGTAATGATCGTACCGGTGCCGCCATCATCAACCAACTGCGTCCCCGATTTCAATGTGACCACCGTACCGACAGCATTGGCCGAGATCCACTGTGTACCGGTAGTGTTCATGATGTTGATTATACCGGTACAGCCTTCGTTCACATATTGCTGGTAGCTGTTAAGCTCGTTTATCATACCTGTGCCGCCAGAGTAGATAAACTGCCCAGCGGGACCATTCATAGTTCCTACTGAGCCAACACCGCCGGAGATGTACTGAAGACCGTCCATAGTCTCCACCTTACCTGTGCCACCTTCGTAAACAGTTTGATAGCCACCGTTCATATCAATTACCGTGCCAATGCCGCCGCTAGATACAAACTGCGTGCCGCCTCCATCCATTTTACTGACTGTGCCGGTCCCGCCGCTTGATATCGTCTGCAGACCAGCGCCGTTTACGTCACCACTCATAACACTTACAATACCGTTTTGTCCAGAGGTTATAGTCTGCGTATCGCCCTTCACCATAGTGGCTACGCTGGCATTGCCGCTATAATCAGTGGCTTCGGCGCGGGCAAATATGGCCCTGTCCACTACGTCTGCCAGCTGGGGCAGCACGGCGTAATCCAAAGGCGCAGCATCGCTACGCAGGGGCTGGACTGGGGCAGGCACCGTTTTCCCAGCCGCGGCCAGTGCTGCCACCGGAGCTGTGACATTGACAAGGTTCATGCCCATAACTACTGTCGCCAGAACTTTTTCTGCTCGTTTTTTGCGTTTTTCCCCCAGCAGTGATTTTACCCTAGATTTCAAAGGCACAAACTTCCCCCCCAGATGTACACACGGAATGTCCTGCCTGATCATTAACTCCTGTTTATTTAAATTTTTATGTTTTCTCATCTTCTTTCCTTCTCTCTTAACTTTATTTTGGAGTAAAACTCTTACTGTACTTTTTCAAAGCCTTCCATAGCTATGCCAGCTTCTATGGGCAGGCACAGCATATTTAGCGAGATATAATTGCTTTCGATCCAGCCTTTTTCTGTCTTCTGCTTTATCGTAAAAATATTTTCCTTCACGCCTTCATAATTATTGGGGTTATACATGGTCGGTTTGTGCCAGTACAAGTCGTATCCCTGCTGTTTTATCCATTCCACCAATTCCTGCGACTTTTCTGCACGGTCGTTTTCTACATACAGGATCGGCCGATATTTACGAAGGTTTTCTGCCGCGCCCTGTAGTACGGGCAGTTCCATGCCTTCTACGTCTACTTTGATAAAGTCGCAGGCCGACAGCTTAAGACTATCGATGGTGATAACCTCTACTTCTTCACCTTCACTGCAGCTGCCCAAGGCCAGACCGCCCCAGTTCACTTCTTTTTCGCAGTCCTGCAGTGGTACCAGCAGCTTACCCGGTGCGTTGCTAAGGGCTTTTTGGAAGCCGTAGATATTGGTCAGGCTGTTGAGCGCCGCATTGCCCAGCAGTGTCTGGAACATCAGCCGCTGGGGCTCAAAGGCATAGACCCTGCCATTCGGCCCTGCCAGCTGCGCCAGTCCCAGTGTATGCGCGCCCAGATTGGCGCCGGCTTCGATAACTGTATCGCCGGGTTTTACTACCTGGCTAAAAACATCGTATTCACCTTCTGAATATTCGCCGTAGACCTTCAGCGCTTTGCCGATAAACTGGTCGTGCCTGTTAAAGACCATCAGTCCATGCCGGCATTGACGTACTATGTTAAATTTTTCTGGCATTTTTACTTCTCCTTATGTTTTTTACTGCAAGAGGCAAGGTTCATTTTCTTATCCGCGCTTTTTTGCTTTACCTGTTGTTTTAGCGGCAGTGGTTTTATTTATTGCTGCACTTGCTATGGACTCAGCTGCTGCTGACGCTGCTTTATCTGGAGCCGGCTGTTTTGGTGCCAGTGGATCCAGCTGGTAGTCTGCCATCAGTTTGTCTATAACTTTGTTTACCGCTTCGGGGGTTATGTAGCGGCTGCATTCAAACTGGCGGTCGGTGCCTTTAAGGCGTGGGCACCATTCAAAGTCTTTGTGGTCGAATACTACCTGGGTATCGTTCCAGCAACCGTTGCAGACGTGGTAGTTTATGACCCGGTAGGGTGTGGCAAATTCGTTAAACGGCAGGGTAAAGCCGCTGATGAGTACGACAGGTATGCCTACGCCGTTGGCTACCCAGCTAAGACCGCTGGACAGGCCGATGAAGAAGTCGGCATGGTATAAAAGGTCGATACGTTCTGACAGGGGCAGCTTGCCGGTAAAATCTTCGACGCCGTAGGGGATTATGTTAAAGCGACTGTTCATACCGTAGACATTTTCGCGGTCTATGCACAGCACCCTGTAGCCTTTGGCTTTAAGGTGTTTGACGACGCCCAGCCAGCCGCTGCCGTTGTTCCAATATTTGGCCTGGCTGCTGGACTGGGCGGCGATGCAGACGTATGGTCCTGCTATTTTACGTGTTTTGTCTTTGGGCAAAAGCTTGACGCTAAGCTGAGGCGGTTCGCCTCCTTCGTCCAGCCCCAGGATCATGGCGGCGTTTTGATGCAGGCCGCGAATGCGAAAGTCTGATGGCTGGTGCAGCCTGTCGTCGCAGGGAAAGAAGATGCCCATATAGTAGCTGGCGTACAGCCCTTCAGGCCGTTCTTCCGGTTTGAGAAAGTGTATCTTAGGATAGGCTGGTTTAAACAGATCTGCCAGTTCTTCGTCCATGGCGCAGTAAAGCTGGCAGCCGTGCTTTTGGCGGAAGGCTTCCGCATAGGGAAACCAGGCCAGAATATCTCCCAATATCCCGACCGGGAATTTTAACAGCACTTTTTGGCTGCGCAGATCCAGGTCGTGGGCAAAGATCATTTTATCTTTTTCGTATACTTCGATACGAAAATCGATAAAATACTTTTTGCTGCTGGCAACCAAAACGCCGCTGGCAGGTGCGTCGTAGACAGTAAGACAGGCTTTGCGGTCAATAAACCGAACCCTGTACTCGCCCTGGGGCACGGTGACGCGGGCGCCGTAGTTAAAGTCGAAGCTGATACCTGCAATACCGCTTGGCTGCTGCACCTGGCCTGCGGCGAAGGTCATATAGGGTTTTGGCGCTGCCTGAGGTGCCTGTCCCTGCTGGGGCAGGCCGCCGTTGTTACCATCGCTGTTGCCTTTGGCAGAGCATGCCATTTCTTCGTCACTGGCTGATTTTATTTCCGTCATAGTCATGTCTTCCTGTTCGTTTTGTTTTCTATCAGTCTAAACTTTTACACAACAGTACCGCTTATTTGTTTAAAGCTGGAAGCGTTACAGCTGACCGCTTTTTTTAACCAGTGTCAGCAGCAGCTCCATATCACTTTGGGTATACCGCTTATCCTGTCCGGTCCCGCCGACTGCTACGTTGGCCGCCTGCCGGGGGTCAAAAAAACATTCCAGCTGGCAGTCAAAAAGGTTGGCCAGGCGCAGCAGCTGTTTCAGGCTGAACTTGACGCGGCCGCATTCCATATTGCTCAGATGGGTCTGACTGATGCCCAGCGTTTGCGCTACATCCTGCTGGCGCAGCTTGCGCATCGTGCGCAGGAACTTGACATTGGCTCCGATTTTTTCCAGACAATCTGCATCGTACATCGTTTACCTCCGCCTTTCTCATTATTTTTAAGGTAAAATTTTACTGCTTTTCAGATAGATTCTTTGGTTTTCATTTGATTTTCTTTTCTTAAAACGGTGTTTTTATTTCTCAGAGTAATAATAATTATTATAGCACGTATGTACCCCCCCACAAGACATACAAACGGATATTTATCATAGACTTCCGTTTTGCCCCTCCCCGGCACTTATACAACAACCATCAGCGGGCAATGCTCTGCACGTGGTCACTGTCCTCCTGCTGCCCGCCTGCGCCGTCAGCAATGCAAAAAAATACCCCTCGTATACTTTGCAAATACACAAGAGGTCAGGATTTATTTAAGCAAAAAAATTTAGCCCCAAAGGGGCTAAGTATTCTACGGCGTTATTTTGCTATTTATTTTTTTAAAACAGGCGTACACTTAAACACAAAACTCCGGCTTCTAAACAGCCGGAGTTTTTATTTATTGCGGTTTTTATATTTGTTCACGTGCCAGCTTTTTCTGCAGCCAGAACATCCGCAGCGTTAAGAAAACCGCCGAGAAAAACAAGCCTATATCCAGGCTCTGCCAATATGCGGCAGGACCATGCTCCATTACAAAATCCAGGAAACAGCCCAAGGGCAGACAAACCACCCAATAGGCAAAAAAACCGGAATAGAAGGTTGCTTTAACATCTTTATACCCGCGCAGGACTCCCTGGATCGGCGCTGCCGTCGCATCAAACAACTGAAAAAAGATTGCATAAAACAAAAAGCCGACTACTTTTTCAATAATGACAGGGTCAGTAGTGTAGAGCATGGCTATATAAGGTCTGTTAGTGTAAACCAGCACCGCCAGAAAAATCGCGATGGCCATATTGAGAGCAATGCCCATACGACTGAATTTCTGCGCTTCCTCAAAACGTTTGGCACCTGCTTCGACCCCAACTAAAATCGTCAGCGCCATTGAAAAACTGAGCGGCACCATATAAAGCAATGAAGTAAAGCCCAACGCTGCCTGATGCGCCGCAATGATGACTGTACCGAACTTGGCAATGAACAGTGCAACTACACCAAAAATACTGGCCTCCATAAACATTGCCAGACCAATCGGCACACCGATGCTGAGATTTTCACGCAGCTGTTTGATATCTAAATGGAAACGGTCTTTAAAAATCCGGAAATGCTCAAAAGCCGGCAGCTTATGCACGATCCAGACAAAAATAGCAAATTCCAGCCAGTAGGTAATACCAGTCGCCACACCGGCGCCAACCCCGCCCAAACGCGGCATTCCCAGTTTTCCAAAAATAAAACAGTAGTTTAAAAAGGCATTTACCGGCAGCGCCAGCAAATAAATCTTCATTGTGATACCTGTATGTCCTAAAGTATCTATCAGAGCGCGCAGCGAGGTTGACATAAAAAACGGTATCACACCTACGGCCACCGCCGCCATATACATCTTGGCAATATAATGCACCTGCGGTTCCAAATGCAGATGTGTCAGCAGGGTATCTAAAAATAAAACACCCATTAAAATGATAACTGCCGAAAAAGCTATCGCCAAAAAAATCGTATGCCGAATGACCTTACCAATATTATCGCGCTTATCAGCGCCTAACAGATGAGCAACTATAGGCATCGCGCCTAATAAAACTCCATTAGTGCCAACAAAAATCGGCATCCAGATATTACCGCCGATCGAAGTGCCCGCCAAATCGACCGCACCTGCATGACCAGACATTGAAGAATCAAAAAAATTCATAGCCATGATCGCCGTCTGAGTAATCAAAATCGGGATCATCACTGAAAAAAGCCGCCGCAGGCGTTGTTTAAAATTTTCGTCTACTAACATATTTATCCCTTTCTATTTTAAGGCAGCTCAGAAAACACCGCTCGCCTCCGCCAGTTCCGTAAGATAGGTCCAGCGTTCCACAAGCTGTTCCAAACGCTGCTCGGCATCCTGCTGCTGCGCGGTAAGCTCGCCCAGCTTCACAAAATCACTGCCGGCGCTATTGACTTCCAGCGTCAGCATTTTCAGCTCGGCTTCCACACCGGCGATCATTGTTTCTATCTGCTCAAATTCCAGTTTTTCCTTATAAGTCATCTTGATTTGTTTAGACTGGCTTTTAACGGCTTCTATACGCTCCTTGCCGGTACCGGTTTTAGCACCGCCTGCAAGCATTGCTTTGCTTTCGGCCGCCGCTGCTTCATATTTGCTGTAATCGCCGATAAACTGCCTGATCTCACCATTACCCATAAAGGCAAAAATTTTGCCGGCAAACCGGTCTAAAAAGTAACGGTCATGCGAAACTGCGATGACAGCTCCATTAAAACTGTCCAGATAATCCTCCAGCACCGACAGCGTCGGGATGTCAAGATCGTTGGTCGGCTCATCCAGAAGCAAGACGTTGGGAGCACCCATCAGAACCCGCAGCAGATACAGCCGCCGTTTTTCTCCGCCGGACAGTTTATTGACCGGCACCCACTGCAGCTCGGAAGGAAATAAAAACCGTTCCAGCATCTGTGCGGCAGTAATCCTTGTCCCATCGTTTGTTTCGATGTGATCGCTCACATCGCGGATATATTCCAGCACGCGCTGTTCGCTGTCCGGAAATTCGCTGTGCTGAGAAAAATAACCGATCCTGACCGTCTGTCCGATCTGAACATTGCCACGGTCAGGCACTAATTTTCCCGACAGAATATCCATCAGCGTCGTTTTGCCGCTGCCGTTAGGGCCAACAATACCCACGCGGTCATTACGCAGCAGGATATAGCTGAAATCTTTGATATAGGTCACACCGTTGTAGTCAAGTCCCAGATGCTCGCACTCGACCACAGTTTTCCCCAATCGGCTGCCGGCAGATGACATTTCCAGTTCTCCCGATGCAGAAATATTTTTCACTTCCTGCTCCAGCTCGTTAAAACGTTCGATGCGTTCCCTGCTTTTTGTCCGCCGTGCTTCCGCACCGCGGCTGATCCAGGCCAGTTCACGCCGGTAAACATTGCGCAGCCGCTGAGCAGCAGCAGCTTCCGACTGGCGTCTTTCTTCACGCTTTTGTAAAAAAAGGCTGTAATTTCCTGTATATAAATAGCATTGCCCGCCATCTAATTCCAATGTCCGGTTGACCACTCTGTCAAAAAAATACCGGTCATGGGTCACCATCAGCAGAGCGCCTTTTCGCTTCAAAAGCAGCTGTTCCAGCCAGGCCACAGTTTCATTATCCATATGGTTGGTAGGTTCGTCCAAAATCAGAAGATCGGAAGGACGCACCAAAACTCCGGCCAGTGCTACACGCTTGCGCTGCCCGCCGGAAAGTTCCGCCATCGGCTGATTAAAATCACTGATCCCCAGCTGATCAAGCACCGCTTTAGCTTCGCTCTCCAGCTGCCAGGCATATGCGCTGTCCATTTGCTGCTGCAGTTCCAGCAGCCTGCTCTGTAACGCACTGTTCTCAGGATCAGCAGCCGCCAGCGCTGCCGCCCGTTCATAACGCCGCAGTAATTCCAGCTGCGGCGAATCGCCCTGAAATACCTGTTCCAATACCGTTGCCTGTGGATCATGATCAGGATTCTGCGGCAGATATTCGATCACGCAGCTGCCATTTGCCGTAATCCGGCCGCCGTCACCGGCTTCACCGCGTGCAATATCGCGCAGCAGCGTGCTTTTACCGGTGCCGTTGACGCCGATAATACCGATTTTATCGCCCATTTCAATATTAAAAGTTACATCTTTAAACAAAGTTCTGACGCCATAGCTGTGCGACAGCTTCTCTACACTTAAAATCATTCTTTTCGCCCTCTGTAAAACAGAATAAAAGCAGCCTGCCGCTTGAGCAGACTGCATATATTTTAAATAAGCTCTACTTGAAGATTAGGATTTGCAGCGGCGGCATCCTGTACAACTGTAAGCAGTCTTGCGCCATACCAACCTAATTCTGAACCTGCGGCTACCGCCTGCGGTATTTTTAGTATAACAGGCTCGCAGACTTCCGTCAAACAATCATACAATGCGTCCAGATTTTCACCGTAATAATCCGGCAGCTCAAGCTCCGCACGCAGATATTTATGCAGCTGCCTGATCGACTGCATCCTGGCCAGTGCCAAAGTTACTGTTTTCATCAGCCGCCTCCTTAATACAATTTTTCAAAGCTTTTATAATGATCGTCCGTATAATAGATCAGTCCGTCATTAGAATACACCAGACGTTTAGCATTCCTGTTACTGTCTCTTATACACATCTCCGAGCCCACGAGACACTCGCTAATCTCGT
>OWHV01001059.1_pt1 | contig 11987 bp, 15 predicted proteins | sample 1732721 | NCBI WGS metagenome assembly OWHV01 (sample SAMN05065746, study PRJEB22554) | human gut metagenome | biome: ENVO:2100002; feature: ENVO:00000062; material: ENVO:00002003 | host: Homo sapiens | place: USA | reverse complement strand
ACGAGATTAGCGAGTGTCTCGTGGGCTCGGAGATGTGTATAAGAGACAGCCTATCGGGGCAGGAGCAATCTTTATATCATCGACTTTATTGTCCTGATGAACAAGTGAATCTATCGTAACGCCATAGTATTTTGCCAGCTTGTCACACTTATCAATATCAGGATAAGTTTCTCCGGTATCACATAGTTAAAGATATTGGTATCATTCAATCAATTTTGCCGATAAAGCGGTAGAAGATTTCTACCTCCTGTTCCCGGCTTCCGTCCTCACCTTTGACCGCTTCATGGACAACGATTTTTTCAATCAGCGTATTCAAAAGTTCAGCGGTCAGTTCTGTTGGATTGACGCACTCTTTCATCAAGGCAATCCATTTTTCTGCGTCTGCGGCGTTCTGGCTTTCAGTGGCGATAGCGGATTGAAGCCGCTCAATCTTTTCGTCCAGTTCAGCCTGTTCGCTTTGATACTTCCCGGACAGCATAGAGAAGTTGTATTCCGTGATACGCCCCGCCGCCCAGTCCTCATACATCCGGGCAAACAGGGTATCGACTTCGGCTTTCCGCTTCTCCGCTTTGTTCAACTCTGCGGCTTGCTTCTTTCTTGCGGCGGCCTGTCCCTTGTCATTGGCATTTAACAGCCGCTTCAAGAGCCGTTCTTCATCATGCTGTACCAGCCCCGACCAGTATTGCAGACGGGAGAGGACATAGGCATAAAGCACATCATAGCGGATATAGTGCATGGAGCATTGGCGTGTGCCCTGTCCGTACTTGCTACAATGATAATGGCCGTAAGGCTTGCTGTTCTGCCTGTTTTCCCCATAGGACAGCGACCAGCCGCAATCCGCACATTTTACCAATCCGGAAAAAATCTGCGTTGTACCATCCTTGCACTTCCTGCGGCGGTTTGCTATCTGCTCCTGTACCTGCCGGAAAACCTGTTCGCTGATAATCGGCTCCTGCGTGTTCTCCACCCGCACCCATTCACTTTGGGGCTTGCGTATCCTCCGCTTGTTCTTAAAGGAAATGTTTGTTTCCCGGTAGTGGATGGTATGGCCGATATAGGTTTCGTCTTTCATAATGCTCTTGACCTGGGCTATCGTCCATGCGTAGCTTTTTTCCTCTGGCGCACCCGCATAGATGTTTGCGAAAGTCCCGTCACGCTGGAAGTTGATAAATCCCGGCGTGGGAACCTTTTCCGCAATCAGTATTCTTGTGATACTGGCCGCCCCTCTGCCATGAATGGCGAGGTCAAAAATCTTCTCCACTATCCAGCGGGTTTCCTCGTCGATTATCAGCTTGTTTTTGATTTCCGGGTGTTTCCTGTACCCGATGGGGGCATAGGCACCGATACGCTGTCCTGTGGCAAACTTCGCTTTGAAAGCGGCCTTTACCTTGCGGCTTGTATCTTTCGCAAACCATTCATTGAACAGGTTTTTGAATGGGACAAAATCGGAAAGCCCTTTTTCTGTGTCCTCATTCTCCGCAACGGCGATATAGCGCACCCGTTTTTCCGGGAACAGAAATTCCAGATAGTAGTCCATCATCACATGTTCCCGCCCGAAACGGGAAAGGTCTTTCGTGACAATGCAGTTTACTTTTCCGGCTTCCACATCGTCCATCATGCGCTGAAAATCCGGGCGTTCAAAGTTCGTCCCCGACCAGCCATCGTCCACATACTCACCGACTACATGAAGTCCCTGTTCCTTTGCGTACTGTTGCAGGATTGTCCGCTGTGTTTCAATGCTTACGCTGTCACCATAGTTTTCATCGTCCCGGCTCAATCTCATATAAAGCGCCGTGTTGTAAATCGTAGTATTGTAAGGTTGTTTCACCGTTAAAAATCCTCCTTCTTAAAGAAACAACCCACGCTTACAATACTTTTGCTCTATGGCAATTATATCATAAGCGTGGGCGTGTTATCAATGATGGGCTATCAGGTTGAAGCGGCTTTCTCTGCGGTATGCCGCACCACATCTACAATCAGATCACCGAGGGGCTTCCCGCCTGCGGCGAAGTGTTCGGAGATTTTTATACGGTTGTTCCCACATACAAAATACTGCGTGCCGTTCTCTGCTTGTATGACCTGCCCTGTCCGGGGTGTAAAAGTATCGCTTTCGCTTTTTGCCATCCAGTGTCCTCCATATTCAGTTTTCAAGGCACAATGCCGCACAGAGGCGGCGAAAACTTCTGCTTATATCTATCACCTTTCCTTTACCGTGTGCCGCTGCTGCCGTTTCAGTTCCGCCAGTATATCCGGCGGGATACGGTCAACCAGCCGCTGTAAATTGTCCAGTTCGCTTTTCAGCTTTGCCCGTTCCATCGTATCTTTCATCTTGCCTTTTTCACTGGCTTTTGCCCTTGCTTCCAGCTTTTCGTTTTCCGCTAACAGGTCATTGATTGTGACCTTGTATTTTTTCAACTGCCCGGAGAAATTCTCCATCTGCGGGAACCACTTTTTCAGCAGAGTGATGGCTTCCGCTTTCTTCTTTCCGGCGTTCAGCGGGGTAATGCTGTCCAGCGCCGCTTCAATGGCCCTCGCCTGTTTGGAGAGGCTGACTGCCTGCTTAAAAAGCCGGGTGGGGATATGCTTCCGGCCCGTCCTGCTGGCACTCTCACCCCGCTCCAGGTCGGGGTATTTCTCCATCATATAGGCGTGAAAATCGTCCTGCCACTTCGTCAGATTGGCCCGGTTGCCTATGATTTCTTTGGCGCACAGGCGGTTGTCTTTCGTCAGCGGCACAAAGGTCAAATGCAGGTGGGGCGTTTTCTCGTCCATGTGTACCACCGCAGAAACGATATTCTCCCGGCCTACCCGGTCAATGAGGAAGTCTGCCGCCCGCTGGAAGTAGGCCGCTATCTCTTTCGGGGACTTGCCCTTGAAAAACTCCGGGCTGGCGGTTATGAGGGTATCCACAAACCGGGTGCTGTCTTTGCGTGTCCGGCATCCGGCCTGTTCAATTCGTTTCTGAATGAAGTGGTAGTAGCGGCCCTCTGGCTTGACAATGTGGAAATTGTACTTGCTCCGGCTGGTGTCAATGTCCGGGTTGCTGGCGTACTGCTCTTTTTTCCGTTCATGGTGGGCTTCCAGCGGCCCTGCCGGGTGGCCCTTGTGCTTCTCAAATCGCAGAATTGCGTGTTGTGCCAAATCCTATCAGACCTCCTTTTGCGGACAGTTCGGGGGCTGTTTTAGGGGCGGGAGTATAAACATACGGCCCCGCCCCGCACAGCCCGGAAAAGTCCTTGATTTACGGGCTTTTTCCAGCCCTTATTTGTCCGTTTTCCAGCGGCGTTTCCGGTCGCTGGCGTTCTTCTGCTGCCGGTGTACCCGCTTTTTGCAGACTTCGCAATATTTCGCCCTGTTGGAATGGGGAATGAACGCCGCCCCGCAGACGGCGCATCGCTTCACGCTGTCCCTGTGGTAAATCTCCGCTTCCAGCGCCTTGTCCAGCGGCAAGACCGCCCAGCGGAACCACTTGCAGCAGATGGAGAATGTGACCATCTGCGGGCAGGGGCAGGTGTCACCATCGTCCAGCGCAAGGCAGTTGCCGCCGTCACAGTTGCAGCACTCCCGGCGTATCAGGCTGCTGGCCCGTTTCCTCTGCGCCGGGGTCATGCGGTAGGGGGAGCCGTCCGGCCTGTGCTCCAGCGGCGGCAAATGTTGATAGGGTTTTTCTTTCATACAGTCCCTCCGTTTTTCTTTTCGGTAGCCGTTCTCCCCGAAAGGGCTTCCCGCATTGGCACGCTCCCAAACTATGGGACAAAATGTCCCATACCCTGCTCGTGGCGGCGCTTCTCCTGCCGGGCCGGCCTTTTTGGACGGTCATTGTGTTTTCAAGGTGCGGCTCATCGATGAACTACCCTAAGTCTACACCTAAATGACCGCCCGTCCCGTATATCCGAAAGGTAGGAAATCCGCCCAAAAAACTGCCTATTTCCACGCTCTCGGAATTGTGATATAATAAAAAAACAGAACGACAAAGCGGAAGTGATAAGGAGGAGATAAAATGTATATTAAAAAATATTGGTATAACTATATCGGTGGCACAGACGATAGCCTGACCTTGGTGGACTACCTCTATGACAAAGGCAAAACTGAAATACCTCTGAGTGAGATATTCAATGATACTGGCCTTAGCAAACTAAACTGGAATTTCCATATCTCACCCAATTTAGAATACATTGATTCGGAGGGCCAATGTCACGAATTTTATTATGCTATTGATTTGGCAACTGATTTGGCAGCACTTATTCTTGAGAGTAAGAAAAGTGGTGGGTTCAATATAAAAAATCTGTTTGATGGGGAAAAACGAGATAGGTTTGTAAAAATCATAACTACGCCAGAGGAGGATCAAGCAATGAATCGGGCTTTAGCAGAGTTCTGTGCTTCTCCGCTCGAATATGATCTTCATGAAATGGTAGATGATGAAGATATGCTGGAAATGGCGAAAGACTGCGAAAATATCCGTAAGGAATTGTGCGAATAACTTCCAAATTATCAAGCAGACAAGGAGGGAGTGCATGGAACTATCCATACAAGAACGATTGAAAGACCTGCGTGTGGAGCGTGGGCTGACATTGGAACAGCTTGCGGAGCAGACCCATCTCTCCAAGTCTGCGTTGGGCAGTTATGAAGCGGAGGACTTCAAGGACATCAGCCACTATGCCCTTATCAAGCTGGCGAAGTTTTACGGCGTGACCGCCGACTATCTGCTGGGGCTGTCCGAAACAAAAAATCACCCAAACGCCGATCTTGCAGAACTGCGTTTGAGTGACGATATGATTGAACTATTGAAAAGTGGGCGGGTGGATAATTCCCTCTTGTGTGAGCTGGCGGCGCACCCGGATTTTCCCCGGCTCATGGCCGACCTTGAAATCTATGTGAACGGAACGGCGGTGAAGCAGGTACAGAGCGCAAACGCCATTGTGGACACCATGAGTGCAACGATTATGAAACAGCGCAACCCCGGCTTGACCGACCCGCAGTTAAGACAGCTTATCGCCGCCCATATTGACGATGATAGCTTTTGCCGCTACATAATCCAGCAGGATATAAGCGAGATAGCCGCCGACCTGCGGGAAACACACAGGGAAGATTTTTTCAGCGTCCCGGAGGACAACCCGCTGAAAGGATTATTGGAAGCCGCTACCGAAAACGCCAGCCCAGACAGCGACCCGGAGCAAGCGTCTTTGGCGTTTATCTGCAAACGGCTGCGGCTGAACTTTAAGAAGCTGTCCGGGGAAGAAAAGAAGTGGCTGAAAAAGATTTCGGAAAAGTCGGACTTGCTCAAAAATCCAAATCCCCAGCGGGGGAGAAAGTAGAGAACGAGAAATTGGAGGGAGTAAAGGTGCAGGAGGCAATTATAAAATTGAGACTTCTCGGTCAAATGCCAGACGCAGTGAAAGATGACCCTACAGTAGAAACCATCAATATGTATGATGAATTGCTCTCCAATGTAAAAACGCCACTGACAAGAGAAGAGGTAGGCGTATTGATTGACATTTTCCCCGAAGGTGGAATGTATGGAGTAGAGTGGGATTTGCTGAAATTGGTAGAGTCTTATTTGATAGAAGCGCCATCAAGTGAGGAGTATCGAAAATTGATTACTGCTTGTCCAAGTGAAGAATGGCGAGAAACTATGCAAGCCCGTTTAGATAATTGGGAAAACAACAAACAATAACTTGTTGGGGAGATAGCAAAGCCAGCCGAGCCAGTCAACGGTCAAGATGAACGGCGCTTTCAGCGCCGCCGTTGACAGCCTCGCCTGTCTTTGCTTATGGGTAATCAAGGCGGGAAAGCCCTAAAATGGCTTTCCCGCCCATTTCAATTTTGAGAAAAAACGGCTTCCAAAAATGAATGCGTGCGGCCAAGCACTTTTAGGGATTGGCCGCCTTGTCCACCCACCCAGCGGGACGGCGGGGAACGGTCAAGGCCGGGCGTCAGCCCGTTCATTTCAGCCTTTACGGTTTCCCGCTGTCCTGCTACTTTTCCCGGAGTGTGGCCACACATCTGGTCACGGTGTCCATAAGGGCGAGGGACGGGGGCTTTCATATACGCCCTGTCTGCTGATGAAACCAGGGCTTTGTTTCTGGCTTTCCAGCCCCAAACAAAGCCCTGGTTCCTGCCGCTTCAAATGCCATTGCCCTCTCATGCGGCAACGGCATTTTCACGGCAACGCCGGCAGAGCGTATAACACACTACACTTTGCTACGCAAAGTCGTGTGCCAAAAGGGGCTACGCCCCCTTTGGATACCCCCACAACAAAACGGCGCTATGCCCCTTGCCGGGAGCATAGCGCCGTTTGTTGTCAGCAGCCCGTTTCACGGTCTGCGTGTAGTCTCTTGTAAACTGACCTAAGCCCTTTGTTAAAGCATTTTGGTATTCTGTTGAGACGTCTGCACTTGGAGTTGTTACCGACCCAGAATAGGTGGAATAGTTTGATTTTGACGAGGAGTAAGAAGATTTAACACTTGCACTGTTGTACCCTGATGTTTTCGAGGTGCTCTCTCCCAAACTTCCTAATACAACTATCGCCAGTACAGCACAAAGGACTATTCCAATCCACCGGGGCGTCTTTTTATTTGTCTGTCCCACGTTCTTTGCAATAGTCTGCGTACTTTCCTGCACCTTCTGCCCACAACTTGAGCAAAATAGAGCATCATCATCTAGTGGAGCTCCACATTTTTTGCAATACATTTATTATTCACACCCTTTACGATTCGCTTGCACTAGCTCTTACAAAATATATTGTAACTTCCGAACTTCCTGTTTTGGGAAGACTCATCATAAATGTTTCATCCTTATAGACGGCGTAAACAGGTTTGCTCTCCACTCCTTCAAATGTGACTTCATATACAAGAGAACCATCGCCTAATTTTTCTGTCTCTTCTGCGCAGTAGCGCCAAGTATAATTGAGATTTATCCCATCGCTAAGAGTGTCCATTGTTCCGGTTCCGTCAGTACTAAACGTAACCGTCGCTTTTTTGTAGTCCATTAAATCATTAGAAGTATTGATATCAACTCCCGCTTTTTTTGATTGCCACTCTCCACAAATCTTAATAGCTGGGTCGTCTTTTTTCGCTGGTGTTGACCCGAACATACGAATTCCAAACGCCGCTGCTAAGATAACGAGTACAGCAATAATAGCAATGATAACTTTTTTAGGGGAAGGTTTGGTTGTAGCTTTAGAGGTTTGAATACCGGCATCTTCACTCCAACCGCAGTTTTCACAGGTCGATACACCATCGGGCAGTTTGTTTCCACACTTCGGGCAGTACATTCACTTTTCCTCCTTTTGGGACACGTAATGAACCACGACAAGGCCGATTGCCGCAAGCACAAACATCGCAGTCAGCACAAAGAATGCCGTTGCATACGTTCCGTTAATGATATAGTTATAAGCATCTCCGCCAACATAGGCATTCACATATTTATGAGGGTAGGAATCACCGGAATCATACCGGAACATCTTATCAAGACCTTTATAGAATGTAAAAGCTCCACAGCACAGGGACACAACTGCCAGATAGCACCAAACGCTCCATTTGGTCTTTTCTGCCTTTTGGGTGTTCTGTTCCGGTACAGTCAGTGCTTGCTCCTCAATAGGAGAGGAGGCAGCTTCCTGATTGTTTTGCGGCACTTCCCAACCACATTTTTCGCATTTTGATTGTCTGCTCGAAATCATTGCTCCACATTTTTTACAGTACATTGTAATTCCTCCTGATTTCAAAAATTGCACTTTCTAACAGCTTGTTTCTTCGTCCTCCTTTCCATTTTCTTCATTATACATCACTGAACTACAAATGTATACACTTATAGTTCAATTCTTATAATTGTAGTCTACAAATCGTTCTCTTTTTTGGCTACACTTGTAGTGGAAAGAGGTGCATCATGGAGAACTATTCAAATAAAAAGCTAATAATCCGTCCCCGCCGGGCCGCATTGGGTAAGACTGCTGTTGTCTCTGTGCGCCTTTCAGAGGATACGATCAAGCGGCTTGATACCATTACCACCCGCACCGGACACAGCCGTAATGAGTTGATTCAGCTGTGTGTGGAGTTTGGCTTGGAGAATATGGAAATTAAAGAGGACTAATAATCATATGCTGTTAAATGTAAAGGGGGCGACTGTATATCGTACAAACTGCGCCGTTCTCCGTTGTTCCTTTATTTTGACTCAAGCATTGCGTCAAAAGTTTTTCAACTGATATTTTTTAACTTGACAGGCTCTCAAAGTTCAGTTAAAATAACATGGTAAGCTTTATAAAGTAAGCCTTATAAAAAGTAGTATATGGGTAGTAATAGAGTGACCAATAAGGCTACCTGACGATTCAAAGACAAGAAAAACAACGATAATGCGCCATCGCCAAGCGGTAAGGCAGGGGACTTTGACTCCCCCATCGTAGGTTCGACTCCTGCTGGCGCAACTGTGTAAAAAGACCTGCACCGAGGCTGAGCTTCAGCCCCCGGTGCAGGTCTTTTTGTGTGCAAAAAACAGGAATGGGGGACGGCATCGGAACCGTCCCCCCTCGAAAAGCATTTGGCAGGCGTGGCGTTCTCCTGCATCTCTCAGGGCGAAAGCCCTTGTCGTTACCATCGGCGTGTGGCTGCCACGAAATTGACCACCTCAAATGTCTCGCTCGTCCAGTATATCATGCCGGATTCATTTTGTACATAAAAACCGTCTCGCTGAGACGCAAAAAGCCGCCCGGCTTTTGTACCGGGCGGCAATGGAGAAGAAAAATCGCAAAAGCGATGAAAATATCGATTTTACAGCAGCTTACAGGATGTCGATGTACTCACCGGCCAGAGCCTTGTTCATGCTGCGGACGGCGCAGAACTTGCCGCACATGGAGCAGGTGTCGCTGTGGTCGTCCTCGGGCAGGCGGGCGTCACGGATGGCCTTTGCCGTCTCGGGGTCGAGGGCGCAGGCGAACTGCGCATCCCAGTCGAGGACGCGGCGGGCGTCGCCCATCTTGTCGTCGATGTCCCGGGCGTGGGGGATGCCCTTGGCGATGTCGGCGGCGTGGGCGGCGATCTTGGAAGCCACGATGCCCTGCTTGACGTCGTCCACATTGGGCAGAGCCAGATGCTCGGCAGGGGTGACGTAGCACAGGAAGGCTGCGCCGCTCATGGCCGCGACAGCGCCGCCGATGGCAGCAGTGATGTGGTCATAGCCGGGGGCGATGTCAGTGACGAGGGGGCCAAGGACGTAGAAAGGTGCGCCCATGCAGATGCTCTTCTGGATCTCCATGTTGGCGGCGACCTGGTTCAGAGGCACATGGCCCGGGCCTTCCACCATGACCTGGACGTTGTGCGCCCAGGCCCGCTTGGTCAGTTCGCCCAGACGCACCAGCTCTTCGATCTGGCAGACGTCGGTGGCGTCGGCGAGGCAGCCGGGGCGGCAGGCATCGCCCAGAGAGATGGTGACGTCGTGCTCTTCGCAGATGTCCAGAATCTCGTCAAAGTGCTCGTAGAAGGGGTTCTCGTTGCCGGTCATGCACATCCATGCAAACACCAGCGAGCCGCCGCGGCTGACGATGTTCATCTTCCGCTTATGCTTGCGGATCTGCTCGATGGTCTTACGGGTGATGCCGCAGTGGAGGGTGACAAAGTCCACGCCGTCCTCTGCGTGCAGACGCACCACATCGATGAAGTCCTGTGCCGTCAGGGTGGCGAGGTCGCGCTGGTAGTGGATGACCGAGTCATACACCGGCACGGTGCCGATCATGACGGGGCATTCGTGGGTCAGCTTCTGACGGAAGGGCTGGGTATTGCCGTGGCTCGAGAGGTCCATGATGGCCTCTGCGCCCATGTTGACGGCGCTCATGACCTTCTGCATCTCGATGTTGTAGTCCTTGCAGTCGCGGGAGACGCCGAGGTTGACGTTGATCTTGGTGCGGAGCATGGAGCCGATGCCCTCGGGGTTCAGGCACTCGTGGTGCTTGTTGGCCGGGATGGCGACCTTGCCCTCAGCGACCAGCTGACGGATCTCTTCGACGGTGCGGTACTCCTTCTTGGCCACCGTTTCCATCTGGGGCGTGACGATGCCCTTGCGGGCGGCATCCATCTGTGTGGTGTAAGTCTGCATTTGAAAATCCTCCGAAAATACGCTCTCTTTATTTATGAACAGCGTCCGGGACGCCGTGCATCCAGTTTTCGACCCCGACGCCGCCCAGGGTGTGGTCCAGCGGGCCGGAGCCGCGGCCCAGATCGAGCTGCGCGTTCAGCGCGTCGGTCAGGTAAGCCTTGGCCCGGGCGATCGCTTCTTCCAGCGCAAACCCTTTGGCAAGGTTGGCAGCAATGGCACTGGACAGAGTGCAGCCGGTGCCGTGGGTGTTGGGGTTTGCGATACGCTTACCCGGAAACCAGATCTCCGTGCCATCCGGGAAGGTGAGCAGATCGTCGGCGTCGGTGTCACTGTGGCCGCCCTTGAGCAGGACGGCACAGCCGCAGTCGGCGGCGATGGCCCGAGCGGCGGCGCTCATGTCGGCACGGCCCGAGATGTGCAGGCCGGACAGCACTTCGGCCTCGTGCCGGTTGGGCGTGATGACCTCGGCCAGAGGGAACAGCTCCCGGCGCAGGGTGCGCACGGCATCCGATGCGATCAGATCAGAGCCGGAGGTGGCTGCCATCACGGGGTCCACGACGATGTGTTCCGCCTTGTAAAAGCGGAGACGCGCGGCGATCGTCTCAATGAGCGGGGCAGAGGACACCATGCCGATCTTGACGGCGCAGGGGCGGATGTCGGTGAAGACGGCGTCTATCTGCTGGGCCAGAAACTCGGGGCTGACCTCGAAGATGCCGGATACGCCGGTGGTGTTCTGGGCCGTCAGGGCAGTGACAGCGCTCATGGCGAAGACGCCGTTCATGGTCATGGCTTTGAGGTCGGCCTGAATGCCGGCGCCGCCGCTGGAATCGCTGCCCGCGATGGTAAGTGCAGTTTTCATGGGTTTGCTCCTTTATCGCAAGTCAAGAAATTCGTGCAACATTCAAACAGCATATTTGCGATATGCAATTCAACGCTGTTGCTGCTGCATTAAAAAGTTGAATTGCTATAGATGATTTGTTTTGTCAGTGCCTTCAGCTCTTTGCACTCAGCCTCAATGTCCTCGGCGCTGAAGATCGCGCTCACGAGGGCCACGCCGTCCGCGCCGGAGCCTTTGAGCTTGAGGATATTGTCTTTATGGATGCCGCCGATGGCCACGACCGGCACATCCACGGAGTCGCAGATCTCTTTCAGTCTGCCCTCCGGCAGGACATCCACATCGGTTTTGGTGTGGGTGGAAAATGCCGCGCCGACGCCCAGATAGTCCGCGCCGTGGGCCACGGCCAGCTGTGCTTCCTCGACGGAATGGGCCGACACACCGATGATCATGTCAGGGCCCACCTTGGCGCGGACGTCTGCGGCAGCCATATCTTCCTGCCCGACATGGATGCCGTCGGCATGGCATTTTATAGCGATCTCGACGTTATCGTTGATGATGAAGGGTACGCCATAGCTGCGGCAGAGGGCAGAAAGCTCCATGGCTTCCTGCAAAAATGCCGCGTCGTCCAGCTCCTTTTCCCGCAGCTGGACGCAGGTGACGCCGCCTTTCAGCGCGTCTTCCACCTGCTGGCGGAGGGTCTCGCGGCCCGTCCACGCCCGGTCGGTGACGGCGTAGAGAAGCATGGTGTGTTTATCGCATTTCATAGCGTGCTCCTTCCTCGAGCTGTTCGGGGGTCATGTTGAAGATCGCGTCGATGATGTAATTGCGGTAGGTGGCGTTGCCGTCCAGTCTGGACAGGCGGCTGTGAGCTGCTTCGCCCGCAAGGCCCATGGCGCAGACAGCCGCAGCAGCGGCTTCCAGAGGCTTGTCCGGGTTGGCCGCACAGAATGCCGCCGTCAGGGCCGAAAGCTGACAGCCGGTGCCGGTGACAGCGCTCATCATGGGGTGGCCGTTGCGGATCTGTCTCTTATACACATCTCCGAGCCCACGAGACACTCGCTAATCT
>OWHV01001051.1_pt1 | contig 12016 bp, 7 predicted proteins | sample 1732721 | NCBI WGS metagenome assembly OWHV01 (sample SAMN05065746, study PRJEB22554) | human gut metagenome | biome: ENVO:2100002; feature: ENVO:00000062; material: ENVO:00002003 | host: Homo sapiens | place: USA | reverse complement strand
GAGCCTTATCGTCGGCAGCGTCAGATGTGTATAAGAGACAGAAGGAGACCTCTACCATGAAGAAGACCGACGCATTCCGCCGGGCAGCAGCTCTGATGGCGGCGCTGAGCATCACAGTGTCTCTGGCGGCTCCGGCCTTTGCAGGGACCTACTATATCGACGACGGCGACATTATCATCACCAAAGATGAGAATGGCAGACAGACCGTCAAACGGAGCGAAAGTGACACAAGTGAGATTGAGGACAATGGTGAGATCATCATCACCACCCGTGAGCAGACCATCACCACGCAGGAGAGCGACCTGGAAGGCCCCGCAGCAGAGGACACCGGCTTTGGCCCTGTGGTAGAGAAAAACTACCAGCCTGCCCAGCCGGAGGATGCTGAGGAGCCGAAGGATGCCGACCAGCCGGAGAGCGCCGAGGAACCGAAAAGCGCCGACCGGCAGGAGAGCGCTGAGGAGCAGGAAAGTGCCGGGCCCCAGCCCCAGCAGGCAGCCCCGGCTGCTGCTCCTGCAGCCCCGGCTCCGGTGAACCCAAAGGGAAATGGCGTTTTTGGCAACATCATTACGGTGATCAACAAATGTGCCGATAAGGCGCTGAAGCTCACCCTGAAAGACGTGAAGATCGATGTGAGCCACACCGGAACAGAGAACTATATTAACCCTGAAGCAGGAAAGGCTGCCCTGAGCGTTCAGGGAGATGGCAATGTGGAGATCGAGCTGGACGGGAAGAACGAGCTGAAAAGCGGCCACTTCAGGGCGGGCCTTGAAAAAATCATCTCTGCAGGCACGCTGACCCTGAAGGACGATAACCAAAAAGCCGGCAGCCTGACGGCCACCGGAGGCTCCTATAGTGCGGGCATCGGCGGCAGTTACTGGGGCAGCGGCGAAAACATCACCATCAACGGCGGCACGGTGACTGCTACCGGTAGCTACTATGGTGCGGGCATCGGCGGCGGTGAGAATGGCAGCGGCAAAAACATCACCATCAACGGCGGCACGGTGAACGCTAAGGGTGGTTCGCAAGGTGCTGGCATCGGCGGCGGTAGCGACGGCAGCGGCGAAAACATTACCATCAACAGCGGCACGGTGACTGCTGCCGGAGGCTCCTATGGTGCCGGCATCGGCGGCGGTTACTGGGGCGACTACAAAAGCGGCAACGGCGGCAAAGACATCACCATCAACGGCGGCACGGTGACCGCTACCGGAGGCGACCGTGGCGCTGGCATCGGCGGCGGCAGCGGCAGCGTCAGCATCGGCAGCGGTGGTGGCGGCTATGGCAGCGGCAAAGACATCACCATCAATGGCGGCACGGTGATTGCTGCCGGTGGCAAAGAGGCTGCTGGCATCGGCGGCGGTGATAGTGGCAGCAGCGAAAACATCACCATCACCGGAGGCACGGTGACCGCTGACGGTGGCGACAATGGTGCTGGCATCGGCGGCGGTGCCACGGGCAGCGGCAGCAATGTCACCGTGAGCGGAGCCGCTCAGGTGACGGCGACCGCCGGCAAGAGCGATGGCTACTACGGTGCCGGTGCTACCATCGGCAGCGGCGGCAATGAGACGGGTGGTCAACCTGTCGACGGCGAGGAGATCCAGGCGGACATCCGCGGCCTGACCACCGGCTACATCCACCACATCATCTACGAGCAGGACGGCACCACCATAAAACGGGAGTGGTGGGAGCCGGAGCGCCCCCAGCCCAACCCGGAGAGTCCTCAGCCCAACCCGGAGGACCCGAATGCCCCGGCGGGGGAGAGCAATGAGGTGAGCCTGGGTACCCCCGGCCTCCATGTGGAGACGCTGGAGGGCGACCTCCTGCCTTTTGACGCCCAGCAGCAGGGCAGCACCCTGCGGGTAACGTCCAACACTCTGGCCGCCCGGCTCCACGGCACCCGGCAGGCGCTGGAGGCTCTGCAGGAGCAGGGAGTGGAGCAGATCCAGTTTGTCACCACCCTCAAGACGACCACCCTGTCGGTGGAAGACCTGCTGGCAGAGGGGGGCAGCTGGTTTGCCCTGGAGCACGACGGCCTTGTAAGCCGGCGGCTGAGCGCAGCTCAGGCCGAGAGCCTGAAGTGCCAGATGCGCTAAAAAAATACAGACCCCTTACAGGGGCCGCCTTGGGGAACCACCCGGGGCGGCCCCTTTTTTGTATAATGAAAAACCACTCGCTAGGCGAGTGGTTCAGTAAAAGACTTCTTATGAAAAACCCCCGGCTCCGCCGGGGGATATTTATTGTTTCCCATGGAACGTCATTCAAAATAATCTGCGTATTCCTCGGTGAGCTTGGAGCCCAGACGGCGGATGCCGCCGTAAAGGTGGCGTTCCACCAGCGGCTCAAAGGCCGCCAGGTCACACCGCTCGATGGCGTCGATGAGATTGTGGTGGTCGGCCACCACTTCGGCGAGCCCGCCGGTGGTCAGAGTGTCCAGCATCCGGAAGCGGCTGTAGTCGGCGTGGGCGTTCTGCAGGGTCCGCCAGAGATACATCTTGCCCATGGCGGAGAACCACGTCTCGTGGAGCCGGGTGTCAGCCTCGTAGAGACGGTTGAAGTCCAGCGTTTCGGCCTTGGCCAGCTCGTCGTAGGCGGCGGCACGCTGGCGGATGAGGGCGCGGTGCTCCGGTGTGCAGTGGGGCGCAAAGTCCCGCAGGACCCGGGCCTCTACCGCGATGCGCTCATAGATCAGCTCGTCCACGATGTCCCCGTTCAGCCGGGTGACGGTGGTGCCTTTGTACGGCACGATCTTCACCAGCCCGTTCTCCTGTAACCGCTGCAGCACCACCCGGATGAGGGAGCGGGGCGCGCCGAAGCGGGTGCAGAGCGGGTTTTCGCTCAGCGAACAGCCGGGCCGGAGGGTCAAATCGATGATCTCCCGCTCGAGGACGGCGTATATTTCAGAATCTGTTTTATACTGTTGTTCCATTGTCGTTTTCCTGTCTGATGCCCCAAGCGGGCCATGTCCCGGGGACCGGGAGGCGGAAGTCCATTACCTTTCCGGTGTCGGGATGGATGAAGCGGAGCCGTGCGCTCTGAAGCGCAATGTCTCCCTTGATGCGGCTGCCGTATTTGCCGTCGCCCCAGAGCGGGTGGCGGCGGGACGCGAACTGCACCCGTATCTGGTGGGTGCGCCCGGTGTGGAGGGTGATGTCCGCAAGGCTGGCGCTGCCGTCCGGGGCGGAGGCAGAAATGCAGTATTCCAGCACAGCCTCCTTCACGCCCTTGCGCGGACGGCTCACCGGAAAAACACGGCCTTTCCGGCTGTCCTTGAATAAGTAGTCCCGCAGGACGCCTTCGGCGGGCAGCTTTTCGTCCGGCCCGCCTGCGATGAGGGCGCGGTATTGTTTCACGAAAGGCGGCGCGTCCGGCGTGCCGGCGGCAGGCTCGATCCGGCCATCCTGTTCGGCATAAACCTGCTGGCTCTGCGTCACCTGACGGCTGAGGGCGGCGGCTGCCTGCGGGGTCTTTGCATAGACCATCAGACCCGACACGCCGGTGTCCAGCCGGTGGATGACGCCCACATAGGCGTCGGGCCTGCCCCAGAGCTTCCGCAGGGCGGCGGGTACGCCGTCCTCACTGGAAAGCCCGGCGGGCTTGTCCACTACCACGAGGGCTGTATCTTCGTAGAGTATCACAGCCTGCCCTCGTCCACCAGCGCCTTGAGCTTGAGCACGCCCGCGATGGTCTTGCCGTCCTTGATCTCGCCGCTCATGACCATCTCGTAGGCTTTTGCCAGCGGGATGCGGTCGGGCGTCAGGAACTCATCGTCGTCCAGATGCATCTGGGTGGTGTGCAGGCCGGTGGCCACCCACATATAGATGATCTCGGTGTCATAGCCCACCGTGGGGTAGAACTCGCCCAGCGGGGTGTAGTGGTCGGCGGTCAGGCCGCACTCTTCGCCCAGCTCCCGCTTGGCGGCTTCGAAGGGGTCTTCGCCCTTTTCCAGCTTGCCGGCGGGCAGCTCCCACAGCTCCTGCTGCATGGCGTAGCGGAACTGGCGCACCATGCAGAGGGTGCCGTCCTCAAAATACGGTACGATGCAGGCCCCGCCGTGGTGGTGGACCACCTCCCGGATAGAAGTCTCGCCGTTTTCCAGCAGAGCCACGTCTTTGGTCAGCGTGACCACCCGGCCTTCAAAGAGAACTTCGCTCGAGAGCGTCTTTTCAAAATGTGCAGCATCCATCGTTTTGTGCCTGTCCTTCCCTGCGCTGTGTGGCGCATGATACTATAGATAAAGTTTACGGCAGAATCTGTACAAATGTCAATTATAAATTTAGAATTTTGTAAGAAAAAGCCTCATGGATACTGGATTTTGGAGCATAACACCGTCATGGATGCAGCAAAGAACACATCTGTAAAAAAGCGCTAAAAAATTTCTTGAATTTTTGTTGTGTTTTTACAGTCGGTTTGCGTTGCCTTTACCGGCGGAATTTGCTATTATATTAGATGAGCAATAGTGCCTTCATGGGGTTCTCCGGCCCCGGGCAGGGCTATTGCCCTTGATGAGCGTGTGCTTTTGTGGAGTTCTCCGGCTCCGGCGAAGTGCGGCGCTTATCAGTTGAGCAATACGTTTTTTAAGGGAGTTCTCCGGCTCCGGCAAAAAGACGTTTGCCCCGCGCAGAAGGTACCAAATTCTGAATGGAGGAAGAAAAATGCCTAGAGCAAAGCAAACCATGGATGGCAATACCGCTGCCGCTCATGTAGCATATGCCTACACGGACGTGGCTGCCATCTACCCCATTACCCCCTCTTCTCCGATGGCTGACTCTGTGGACCAGTGGTCCGCTCAGGGCCAGAAGAACATCTTCGGCAACCAGGTCAAGGTCGTCGAGATGGAGTCTGAGGCAGGCGCTGCAGGCGCTGTGCACGGCTCTCTGGGTGCAGGTGCTGTTACCACCACCTTCACCGCTTCTCAGGGCCTGCTGCTGATGATCCCCAATATGTACAAGATCGCTGCTGAGCAGCTGCCCTGCGTGTTCGATGTTTCTGCACGTACCGTTGCTACCCAGTCCCTGAACATCTTCGGTGATCACAGCGACGTTATGGCATGCCGCCAGACCGGCTTCGCAATGCTGGTCGAGAGCAGCGTGCAGGAAGTCATGGACCTGTCCCCTGTTGCCCATCTGGCAGCAATCGAGGGCAAGGTTCCCTTCCTGAACTTCTTCGACGGCTTCCGTACTTCTCACGAGTACCAGAAGATCGAGAAGTGGGACTACGCCGACCTGAAGGAAATGTGCAACATGGAGGCTGTCGAGGAGTTCCGTGCAAAGGCTCTGAACCCCGAGCACCCCAAGATGCGCGGTTCCCACGAGAACGGCGACGTGTTCTTCCAGCATCGTGAGGCCTGCAACTCTGTCTACGACGCACTGCCCGCAGTCGTCGAGAAGTACATGGCCAAGATCAACGAGAAGCTGGGCACCAACTACGACCTGTTCAACTACTACGGCGCACCCGATGCCGATCGCGTCATGATCGCTATGGGCTCTGTCTGCGACGTTGCTGACGAGGTCGTCGATTACCTGAACGCTAAGGGCGAGAAGGTCGGTATCATCAAGGTCCGCCTGTACCGTCCCTGGGTGTCCTCCGCTCTGCTGAAGGTCCTGCCTGCTACCGCTAAGAAGGTCGCAGTTCTGGACCGCACCAAGGAGCCCGGCTCTCTGGGCGAGCCCCTGTACCTGGATGTCGCAGCTACCCTGCGTGAGGCTGGCAAGAATGATGTCATCCTGACCGGCGGCCGTTACGGTCTGGGCAGCAAGGACACTCCCCCGTCCTCCATCTTCGCTCTGTTCAAGGAGCTGGAGAAGGATCAGCCGAAGGAGCGCTTCACCCTCGGCATCACCGATGATGTCACCGGCCTGTCTCTGCCTGAGGTCAAGCCCGCTCCCATCACCGCAGCAGCTGGCACCAAGGAGTGCAAGTTCTGGGGCCTGGGCGGCGACGGTACCGTCGGTGCGAACAAGAACTCCGTCAAGATCATCGGCGACCACACTGATAAGTATGTTCAGGCATACTTCCAGTATGACTCCAAGAAGACCGGCGGCGTGACCATCAGCCACCTGCGTTTCGGCGACAAGCCCATCCGCAGCCCCTACTACATCAACCAGGCTGACTTCGTGGCCTGCCACAACCCTGCTTACATCCACATGGGCATGAAGATGGTCCAGGATGTCAAGCCCGGCGGCGTGTTCATGATCAACTGCCAGTGGAACGATGAGGAGCTGGGCCATCACCTGAACGCTGAGGCCAAGAAGTACATCGCTGACAACAACATCCAGCTGTACACCATCAACGCTATCGACAAGGCTATCGAGATCGGTATGGGCAAGCGCACCAATACCATCCTGCAGTCCGCTTTCTTCAAGCTGGCTGACGTTATGCCCATCGAGGACGCCATCAACTTCATGAAGCAGGCAGCTCAGAAGAGCTACGGCAAGAAGGGTCAGGACGTCGTTGAGATGAACTGGAAGGCCATCGATGCCGGTGTTGACGCCATCCACAAGGTGGACGTCCCCGCTTCCTGGTCCAACCCCGAGGCAGATCCCGCTCCGAAGGAGCTGGCTGGCCGTCCCGAGCTGGTCAAGCAGATCCGCGACGTCATGGAGCCCATCGCTCGTATGGACGGCGACAGCCTGCCTGTCTCTGCTTTCGTTGCTAACGCAAACGGCGAGTGGGAGCAGGGTGCTTCCGCTTACGAGAAGCGCGGCACCGCTGTGAACGTCCCCGAGTGGGATGCTTCCAAGTGTGTTGGCTGCAACCAGTGCGCATTCGTGTGCTCTCACGCAACCATCCGTCCCTTCCAGCTGACCGCTGACGAGCTGGCAGCAGCTCCCGCACAGACCAAGAGCCGCGACAACAAGCCCGCTAACGAGTACAAGTTCGTTATGGCTGTGTCTCCTCTGGACTGCATGGGCTGCGGCGAGTGTGTCACCGTCTGCCCCACCAAGGCTATCCAGATGGTTCCTCAGGAGTCTCAGGCCGATCAGCAGGCAGTCTTCGACTACTGCGTCGCCAACATCTCCAAGAAGCCCTCTAAGTTCGCAGACGACACCGTCATCGGCTCTCAGTTCAACCAGCCGCTGCTGGAGTTCTCTGGCTCCTGCGCAGGCTGTGCTGAGACCTCTTACGCACGTCTGATCACCCAGCTGTTCGGCGAGAAGATGTACATCTCCAACGCCACCGGCTGCTCCTCTATCTGGGGCGGTACTGCTTCCATCTCTCCGTACACTGTCAACAAGGACAGCGGCCACGGTCCTGCATGGTGCAACTCCCTGTTCGAGGATAACGCAGAGCACGGCCTGGGCCTGTATCTGGGCCAGAAGACCGTCCGTGAGAACCTGATCAAGCGCATCGCTGAGGTCGCTGGTTCTGACAAGGCTTCTGCTGAGCTGAAGGCTGCCTTTGACGAGTTCATGGCAACCAAGAACAACACCAAGGCTAACGATGCCCCCGCTAAGGCTCTGATCGCTGAGCTGGAGAAGGCTGCTGCCGCTGGCTGCACCGAGTCCGCTGAGATCCTGAAGAGCAAGGAGTTCATCGCCAAGAAGTCCGTCTGGATCTTCGGTGGTGACGGCTGGGCATACGACATCGGCTTCGGCGGTCTGGACCACGTCCTGGCTTCCGGCGAGGATGTCAACGTCATGGTCTTCGATACTGAGATGTACTCCAACACCGGCGGACAGGCATCCAAGGCCTCCAACATCGGCGAGGTCTGCCAGTTCGCTGCTGCTGGTAAGGAGATCAGCAAGAAGAGCCTGTCTGAGATCGCTATGACCTACGGTTACATCTATGTTGCTCAGATCGCTCTGGGCGCTAACATGAACCAGGCTGTCAAGGCTATCGCAGAGGCTGAGGCATATCCCGGCCCCTCCCTCATCATCGGCTACGCTCCCTGCGAGCTGCACGGTGTTAAGGGCGGCATGACCAACTGCCAGAACGAGATGAAGAAGGCAGTTGAGGCTGGTTACTGGAACCTGTTCACCTTCAATCCGGCCAACAAGGCTCAGGGCAAGAACCCCTTCACCCTGACCTCCAAGGCTGTGGATGCCGAGAAGTATCAGGCCCTGCTGGCAAACGAGACTCGTTACAGCCGCCTGACTCGTGCATTCCCGGATCGTGCAAAGCAGCTGTTCGCTCGCAACGAGCAGGTCGCAAACGACCGTTACGAGCATCTGACTCGCCTGGTCGAGCTGTACAAGTAAACCAAAGTTCTTTTGACTCTGGCTGGAATTTTGCCGCAGCGGCACCTTAGTCCCGAAAGGGCGGCTGCTCCGTGCTGGCGATTACTGCGCAACGCAGCAGTACGAAACTGTGGCCCCGGCCAGAGAAGAAATGACAGGCTTATTTCTACGCAGAGACTGGAGCTTTGTACTCCAAACTGATTTCAACTCTCTGCCCGTGTCCGAACGCGTCGGGGCGGGCAGAGCCTGAAATACCAAAGCGCCCGCGAGGGTCCTTGAAAGCATACTTCGCGTGTGTCAGGAGCATAAGGTCTGTTCGCAGATACCTTGCCCCGCCTGCTGCATAAGACCTGCTTGCAGGTATCTTGCCGCAGTCAAAAACGGATCCCGTTTTTAGCGCCCCGCTCACTGGAAACAGTGTCCGGGGCGTATTTTTGTGTCTTTTACACTTTCTTCATAGTTTTTTCATGAAATCCGGTGCGGAATCTGCTATACTACAGCCATGAGGATTCGGGGCCGCAACCGATTCCTTGTACATGATTCCTCCTCACACCAAAGCAATATCCAAACACAGCGCCCTTTCCGGTGAAGCCGCAAGCACCGGAGAGGGCGCTGTGCGTTTTTTCTGCGTCAATATTCCGGAAATGGACGCCTTACAGGGTTGACCGGGCATTTGAGTGGAGATATAATAAACCTGTAGGCTAAGAAACTTAGTAAAACGAATTTGTGGAGGTGAACGCAGGACAATGGACCCGGATCATAGTCGAAGACGATGGAATGATGCGGCCGGAACGACCGCGAAAGGTGCTGCGTTCGCCTTTTTTGTACGCTGAACAGCGGAGTATCCGCTGTCCGGCTGCCGTACAAAAGAGGCGCAGCTTTGTGTGTGCAGATGGGCAGTGCGGCCCGGGGTCTGCGGCGCAGGAGCGGCGCTTTTTGCGTTGATGCGGCTGTGTCCTCCTGAGACAGAAAAGAGGAGGAACACAAATGGAAGAAGAAAAGAAGACCCCGGAGCGCGAAGAGGAACAGGCTCTTCCGGTGCAGGAGCTGCCCACGGATATTCCCGCTGAGGTGCGCCAGAAGCTGGCCGAAGACCTGAATGAGCAGGCCACCGAAGACCTCAAGCAGGACGTCCGCGAGGCCGAAAAAGAGGAGGCCAACGACGAAGAAGTCAAGGCCAACCCCGAGATGCTGACCAAGAGCCGTCTGCTCAAGCTGCTCGTCAAAAAGCAGTACGTCAAGCTGCGCGAAGTGACTGAGGAAGAGCAGCCCGCCGACCTGGCCGAGCTGCTGGAAGAGCTGGACGAGAACAACCGCCTCGTGGTGTTCCGTCTGCTGAAAAAGGACGTTGCAACGGAAGCATTCGCCTATATGTCCGATGAGGCCCGCGACGACCTCGTGAATGCTTTCTCCGACGTCGAGCTGGTGAGCGCCATCGAAGATATGAGCCTTGACGACGCCGCCGACCTGCTGGAAGATATGCCCGCAGGCGTGGTCAAGCGGGTGCTGGAAAAGTCGTCCCGCCAGACCCGTGAGAGCCTGAACAAGCTGCTGAACTACCCCGAGAGCTCTGCCGGCAGCCTGATGACCCCCGAATACGTCCGTCTGCGGCAGGAGATGACCGTCGGTGACGCCTTCGCCGCTATCCGCAAGCAGGGTGAGAACGCCGAGACGGTCTACACCTGCTATGTGGTGGAGCGCAACCGCCTGCTGGGCGTCGTGTCGGCCCGCAGCCTGTTGCTGTCTGACCCCTCTACCCCCATCGTGGACATCATGGACGACAATGTCGTCACCGTGAAGGTCACGGATGACCAGGAATATGTGGCCCGCGAGATGCAGCGCTACGACTTCACCGCGATGCCTGTTCTGGACAACGAGGGCATGTTCGTCGGTATCATCACCATCGACGACGCCATCGACGTCCTGACCGATGAGAGCACCGAGGATATGCAGAAGATGGCAGCTATTCTGCCCGACGACGATGCCACCACCTACTTCGGCACCAGCGTCTGGACCCACGCCAAGCAGCGTATCCCCTGGCTGCTCATCCTGATGCTCTCTGCTACCTTCACCGGCATGGTCACGACCCACTACGAAGAGGCTTTCGTCAGCCTGCCCCTGCTGGTCTCCTTCATGCCCATGCTGATGGATACTGCCGGCAACTGCGGCAACCAGATCAGCACCCTGATGGTCCGCGGCCTCGCTCTGGGCGAGGTGGAGCCCAGCGACTTCCTCAAAGTTCTGGGCAAGGAGCTGCGGGTCTCCGCCATCGTCGGCGCGGTGCTGGGCCTCGTCAACGGTCTGCGCATCTACCTGATGTACACCTACCTCTACGCCGGCCAGTATGACAATGTCATCGGCTACGCAGTGGTCGTCAGCGTGTCGCTGTTCTTCAGCGTCATCCTCGCAAAGCTGGTGGGCGGTATGCTGCCCCTGGCCGCCAAGAAGCTGGGCGCCGACCCGGCCATCATGGCGACCCCCTTCATCACCACCATCGTGGATGCCTGCAGCTTGATCCTTTACTTCCAGATCGCACAGGCTGTCTTCCGCGGCATGATGTAAATATGCAAAACGCCCCTGCTCAGGAAATGCTGAGCGGGGGCGTTCTGTTTCCCAGATACAACAAGGCCCCCGTCTGGCGCTTGCGGCGACGCCAGAGGGGGTCTTGCTGTTTGGGGTATTGCTTTGGTGTGAGGAGGAATCATGTGCAAGGGGCGGTTGCGGCCCCGCACCCTTGTGAGCTATAGTATACCCGAATTACCGGCCAAAATCATGTCTTTCCTGTGAAAGATTTGTTAATCGGCCTGTGAAATTTTTGGAGCGGAAATGCAGAGCTTTGCTTACAGCGTCTCGATGTCGCTCACGGTGATTTCGTCAGAGCGGGAATTTTTGGTGTAGGTCACGCGCTGATTGCCGCAGGTAAAGCTAACGGCGACGGTGCGGCTGGAACGGTACCAGCTGTCATAGGTTGGCTGGCTGATTTCATACGCCAAGGCAACACTGCGCTCCTCGCCGGGTCTGATGGTGAGACTGTCATAGGTGCGCCAGATGTCTGCATCTCCCACATCCCGTGCGCTGAAGTTGAACGGGGGGATGGGGGTACCATCCAGCGTAGTGGCAAAGTTATCACCGCTGAGCGTCACAGGCTTCGAGCTGACATTAGTCATGACGATTCTGAAAGAAATCTCGTTGACGGGAACAGTGGCATTTGCGGCCCAATATCTGCTTCTGTCAATTTTGCAATCCGCAGCCACGATGCCGCCGACTGCGCCCTCGATCAAAGCCTGATTGACAGCCTCATTGGTGGAAGAGCAGGCCGTCAGGGCAGCGGCCGCAGCCACAACGCTCAGACCTCTCAGGAATACTCGGCGGGAAAACATCTCAGACATTCTTCATACCTCCGTGCGGGCGGGACGCGCCCTGTTTTGACTCGATGATAGCATAGAAAAGCCAGCGGTACAAGCGGTTCGGCGTAATATACAACGTGGTATCTCACAGCGCCGCATGCTGACGGCCCATCTCCACATAGGCTTCGGCGTTCTCGATGTTGTGGGCCAGCTGGTCGTCCCGGATGGTCTTGATGACCCGGGCAGGCACGCCTACCGCCACCGAATTGTCGGGGATGACCATTCCTTCAGGCACCAGCGCCCCGGCCCCGATGATGCAGTTTTTGCCCACGACGGCGTGGTTGAGGATGGTGGCATGCATCCCGATGAGGCTGTTGTCCCCCACCGTGCAGCCGTGGACGAGGGCGCTGTGGCCGACCGTGACGTTTTTGCCCAGAACGACCTGCCCGCCGGGGTCGCAGTGGAGCACGGCGTTGTCCTGCACCTGTCTCTTAT
>OWHV01001036.1_pt1 | contig 12142 bp, 15 predicted proteins | sample 1732721 | NCBI WGS metagenome assembly OWHV01 (sample SAMN05065746, study PRJEB22554) | human gut metagenome | biome: ENVO:2100002; feature: ENVO:00000062; material: ENVO:00002003 | host: Homo sapiens | place: USA | reverse complement strand
GAGATTAGCGAGTGTCTCGTGGGCTCGGAGATGTGTATAAGAGACAGCAATGTAGGCGCTAAGATCACCACATTCGTGACCGCATTTACTACGCTGTTTAACAGCCTGGTCGCAAATATTGATTGGTATTCGATTGGTATCATGATGGGTACAGGTATCAATACGTTAGCAAATACCTTATATCTGCTTCTTACTCAGATTGACTGGTTTATGCTGGGATCAGCTCTAGCAACGGGGCTTAATGGTATGGTCGCTACGATTGACTGGAATTTATTCGGAGCCACTCTGGGAGCATTTTTCCAAGCAAAAATTTCAGGTCTGTATGGTTTTGTGGATACCGCTGACTGGCCTTTGATCGGACAGGCTATTGGAAATGGACTTAACGGAACCATATCACAAATTGACTGGGGAATGCTTGGGCTGCTATTTGCCACAGGATTGGGCGGATTATTTGCTATTGCCGGGAATTTTGCTCAGACGTTTGACTGGACAGGATTCGGTAGCTCAATCGCCTTGAGCCTAAGTACGTTTTTCCAGACATTTGATTGGGCCGGATCTGGTACAGCCATCAGCGATTTTGTTCTGGGATTGTTAAATGCGTTTGTAACATTTATAAAAGAAACGGATTGGACAGCCTTAGGAACTGGCGTTGCTGAAATGGCTTTAGCGATAGACTGGTGGGGAATCCTGTTAGCTGTTATTGATGCTGTGCTCCAGACATTGAAGGCTGTAGTTTTGGCTTCTTGGGGTCTTTTATCCGAAATAGGAAAGAGTCTTTGGGAAGGATTCTGCAAGGGAGTGAAAACATTCTTTTCTGATCCGAAAGCATTTATCAGAGATAATATAGTGGATCCTTTTGTGAAGTATTTCAAAGAACTTTTCGGAATCCACAGCCCTTCTACTGTGATGGCAGAAATGGGTCAGTATCTCTGGGATGGATTCTGTAACGGTATTAAAGAGTTTTTCTCAAATCCCGGAGCATTTGTTAAGGCGAACATTACGGATCCATTTGTGAATGGCTTGAAGAGCCTTCTCGGAATCCATAGCCCGTCTACTGTTCTGGCAGGGATTGGCTCCTACGCAGTGCAGGGATTTAACCAGGGCGTGACGAGCGAACAGACTGCTTCCCAGAATGTGGTACAGTCATGGGCTTCCGGCGTGGCAAACTGGTTTTCAGAAAAATTTGGAATCGGAACAGGGGATTCCGTAGAATCCAAGAAGTGGGCCAATAGCATTATGTCAGGATTTAACAATACTGTAAGGAAGAATTATACCCAGTCCCAGACGGTAATGGAAACATGGGCCGAAAACGTAAGGAAGTGGTTCGTGGGTGTTGACGAAAACCAGGGAGTAAATGAGCTTTCCTGGACGAAATTCGCAGACCTTATTATCCAGGCATTTAAAGCCAAAATAGAAGGTAGCCATTCCGAAACTCAGGGGCCTGTAGAAACGTGGGCCAGAAATGTCAGGGAATGGTTCTGGGGAGACAGTGATCCTCAGGGAACTGGCGGAATGTATGCAGCATTCTACGACATGGCAAAGCGGATCAACGAGGGCTTTGCAAATGGTATCAGCGATTTTGCATATATGGCAAAGGATGCGATCCGGAAGTGGGCGGCTGAGGCAATGGAAGAAGCTGAGGAAGAGTTTGACATCAATTCTCCCTCAAGAGAGTTTTACAACATTGCAGAGTATGTGGTCCGTGGATTCAACAATGGTATTGCTGATATGGCAAGATCGTCCCGTAGTATTGTGCAGGACTGGCTGGATGGTGTTATGGATGTATTTGACGGCGTACAGATCCGTCTTCCTATAGGGATTGATATCCCAAATGCGGCAGCATATCTTCCTAAGATGGCAAGAGGGAGTATTGTTCCGCCACGGGCTGGAGATATGGCCGCGTCTATGCGGAGCCGATCTTATGCGGAGGAAGAATTATTGTCTAATCTGATTGCAAGGCTCGATACTTTGCTTAGCCAGCAACAGGGAGACCGCAGCCAGCCAATCCAGATCGTATTAAATCTGACCGGAAGTATGGCGGCACTGGCAAGAGCATTAAAGCCAGAGCTTGACCGTGAGGCGGCGCGTAGAGGCGTAAGCCTGGTAGTGATAGGAGGAACCTGATGGCGGACAGTGTATTTTTAATGGATGGCAGAGCGTATAACGTGGAAGTGGAGTCTGATTCTCTGGAACGGAGTTTTGCAGTGACAGACACAGACCAGTCAGGGCGTACCATGGACTACACTATGGAGCGTGATGTAATTGGCACGTTTTATAATTATGCTATGAAGGTATACCCAAAAGATGGGGATACAGCCTCCTACGATGCATTTTATGACGCTGTTTCAGATCCTAATAGGGACAGCCATGAAATGACGTTCCCATATGGACAGGAGACATTAACCTTTCGTGCTTACGTCACCCAGGGCAAGGACAAGCTCCGTATCCGGAACGGGAAGAACCTGTGGGGCATGGATGGCCTGTCATTGAATTTCACGGCAATGGAACCGCAGAGGAGGCGATAGGAAATGAAATGGGATATCAGGGTGGAGAGCAATGGGCAGCAGCCATATGCGTCAGTCGAGGATCTTGCAAATATGGAGCAGCAGCTCCCACCTTATGCTCTGTGCCTTCCGAGGTATGCAAAAATGGACAGCAACTATCCTAATGCCCCAGACCAGATAGAAAAGGGGCTGTATGGTTACATCAGTACAGCCCTTAGCGGCCAAGATGGAAGGTTTGAAAATCCTCCGGTAATCACGGTGACATTTGACCGTCTAAAGACAAGTAATGGTATATATCTGGTTTTTAACCGATTAAGTGGCGACTATGCATCCAGTATTCAGATCCGATGGAATAAGGACGGGGAGCTGGTGCATGAGCAGAATTTTGAGCCGGACGGGACAGAGTATTTCTGTCGAGCCAAAGTGCCGCTGTTCAATCAGATCGCAATTACATTCCTTAAAAGCAGTAGGCCCTATCGTTATCTATGGCTAGCTGTTATTAAAAACCAGAGGATGACGGATGCAGGCGGCTTGAAAATCGTTTATGACGATATCGCTCTGGGAGCAGCAGAGAATAATACAGCAGAGACACCGGACAAGGATTATTATGTAAATTTGCAGGATTTGAAAGAAGGGGTTGAGTTTCCGGATTATGCACTGTGCCTGCCGCGTTATGCAAAGATGGACGGAGGTTATTCCAACGCTCCGGATCAGCTGGAAGAGATGGGGTATGTAAGCGACAGTATATCCGGCCCTGATGGTGCATTTGCGGTACCGCCTGCAATCACATTTTCTTTCAGCCAGAATTATTCCAGCGTTGGGGTTACGCTGAGATTCAACGATTATACAGAAGACCGGTGCAGCCGGATCAATATAAAATGGTATCGTGATGAGGAACTGTTAAAGGATCAGGATTACGAGCCGGACAGTTATAATTATTTCTGTTACGGAGTAGTGGATTATTACAATAAAGTAGTCATTACGTTTTTGGAAACCAGCAAGCCATATCGTAATGTGTTTTTGACTCATATTATATGGGGGCTGATCCGGGTATTTAAGGATGATGAAATAGAGGACATTAACTGCCTGATGGAACTCAATTCAATCTCTGAAGAGGTCAGCATAAATACGATGGATTACACGATCCGAAGTAAAACAGAGTATGCGTTTGAGTTCCAGAAAAAGCAGAAACAGACCCTGTATTTTGACGAGGCGATTCTGGGGATTTATTACCTTAAGGACGGAAAACAGATCGGGGAAAAACGGTACTCAGTGGAGACACAGGATGCTGTCGGGATTTTGGATAACAATCCGTTTATGGGTGGAATCTATGAAAATATGTTGGTGTCTGAGATTTTGGACAATATTATGGAAGGTGAAGGCATTGCATATTTTTTAGATGATGCCTATAAGGAGACCAGAATAAGCGGATATTTACCCGTTACCAGTAAACGCAGCGCCCTGCAGCAGCTTGCGTTTGCGATTGGTGCTCTGGTAGATACAAGCTATGACCGCCAGCTGTATGTATACCCGGAGCAGACAGAGGTGACGGCAGAATTTACTGGACGTGATATCTTTCTTGGCCTTACTGTGGACCACAGTGAAATGGTGACGGGAATCCGGCTGTATGCACACAGCTATATACCGAGCCAGGAGTCAGCAGAGCTGTATAAGGGAAGCTTAACAGGAGAAACTAAGCTGGAGTTTTCCGAACCGTATCATAGTCTGTCGATCATAGGCGGTACTATAGAAAAGCATGGGGCCAACTATGCGTATATCACTTCCAATGGCGGCGGAGAGGTTGTCTTGACGGGGCTTAGATATAACCACAATACGATCACTCTTTTAAAAGAGAACCCTAAGATTACCCAGAATAAAAATATTGCCGAGGTAAAAGAAGCAACCCTTGTCACCATGGAAAATGCGCAGGCGGTATTAAACAGGGTATATGATTACTACAGCAATAATGAGAGTGTCAGCTTCCGGGCAGTTATCAACGATCAGGAACTTGGAAATCGTGTTCGGGTAACAACAGGATTTAAAGGCACAATGGAGGGAATGATCCGGAAACTGGATATGAAATTTTCACGGAGAAAAATCACAGCGGAGGTGACAGTGGGATGAGTACAGTGCTGGATACACTGATTACAGACCGGACCAGTGCAGACCTTGCAGCAGATCTGGATAAGGTCTATGCAGATTATATCTGCCTTAACCGGGTAGAGCAGGCCTGTGCTCTTCTGGCACAGCGGTTTGGCGTAGATATAAAAACCAAGGAATGGAAGATGGAGGGCTACCGTACAGATACGGAAATGGCCCGACTGCTCGAAAATATCAAAAAGGTGAGAACGGCATATTTTGTAAAGTCCAGCACCCCGCCAACTCCGGTAAAGATCACATATGATAACATCTACCAGGCCAATGATATTGAGCAGATATTAAAGGATCTGGGAGATATGTATGACAGTATGATATCAGGGCAGAGGCGGTTAGGCTTTCATCTGGGGCGGAAGATGATGGGAAACAGGAGGTAAGACATGGCATTAAAAACAGATTTCAAGGATGATATTTTTGAGGGAAACAGGAAGTATAAGCTGTCCCAGGATGGTACGGGAAATACTGAGATTCAGGATGTGACGGTCTATAGTCAGGAAGGCGACCTGTTCACAGCTGAACATATTAACGCCACCAACGAGGCAGTAAACGGTCTGTCAGAGGATATGGTAGACCTAAAAAAATCTGTCAGTGATGGAAAAGCACAGGTTGCCGCAGCCATCACTGCGAAACGGGTACCTACAGCGGCAACCGCAACATTCGGGGAGATGGCGGCCAATATCGGAAAGATTGTCCTGGGAAGCGGCAATGCGGTGCCGTCGGATGTTCTGGCAGGTAAGACGTTTACGAACAACGATGGTGTAGAATATACTGGCACCATGCCCAACCGTGGCGATTACAACGGCTGGGGCAACAGCAAAGGCAATGATGCAGGCAATCAGCGGATGTGGGTCCGGCTTCCGGGCGGTTATTACAACGAGAATGCAGAAGTATATCTGTCATGGGCGGATATCCGGGCTATGGCAGGGATCACGCCGGAGAAGGTTAAAAAGAATGAGTGGATACTGGGGGTACAGGGAAATTTTGAGGGGTGGGTTCCGAACCCTCAGGATCTGTATTACAACGGGGTCAATAGTGCTGGTCTTATCCTTCTGTACGGCTGGACTTTTGAGAACACAAGAATAGCATTTTATTATGATAGTCTCGCTGGCTCGGTTCCGTCCTTCAGGTTTCCTAACGCTATCGATGTCAGAAGTTATTCGAGATTGATTTTTGAGGGATATTTTCATTGGTCTACGGATTCGACTATGTATTGTATTCTTAATAATCCTACTCAGGTTAGTCGCGCCAATTTTAATAAAGGAGCCACTTATGTTGCACTTGATATTTCACAAGTAGTTACAATCAACGCAAATGCAACCATTAATATGTCATTGGATAAAGCCTCAGGCGGTGTTTGTTATATCACCAGAATAAGGTTAGAGTAAATCAAGTTATTAAAAAGGAGCCAGATGATGGATGAATTAACAAAAGCAGAGCTGGCCCGCATCCGTGACGAGGATCAGCGCCAGAACCGGCGCATTGAGCTGCTGGAGGATATGAGTAAGGTGATCCAGGATCTGGTACTCTCCATCCATGGCCTTGCAAAAGACATGGAACAGATGCTACAGGAGCAGAAGGAGCAGGGGAAGCGACTGGACAACCAGAGTAAGCGTCTGGACGCCCTGGAACGGGAACCGGGCAACACCTACAAGGACATTAAAAAAACAGTAATCACAGCGATAGTAAGCGCGCTTGCCGGATCACTGGCAACCGGGCTTATTTTAATTTTGTCGCAGACTATCCATTGAGAGGAGGTGAGTATATGCTTAAGAACTGTGTATTCCGTGCCGACGTGGATACCATCCAGTGGGTCAAGGCCGCAGGTATCCGTGCGGTCAAGACCATGGCGCAGACATTTGTCGCCACCATCGGCTCGGCAGCGGTCATGGGTGAGGTCAACTGGCCTATGGTAGCCAGTGCATCCGCGCTGTCCGGTATCCTGTCGGTGGCAACGTCCATCGCAGGACTTCCGGAGCTGCCAGCCAAGACCTGAGAGGAGGTGATCCATAGGTCTCCCGTCCGGCAGGGTCAGAGCCGGAAAGAAACTACTATTACATCATTTTGAAAGTGAGGAAAAAGATTATGGCAAACGCAACAGGAAAGAGAGCAGACAAGAGAACCGCAGAACAGAGAAAGAACGACGCAGCCCAGAAGAGAAGACCCAAGGGCGCACAGGATACTACTTTTGTAACCACCGGCCCTGCAACCGGCAAGGAGGACGAGAGAGCGGTAGGCACGGAAGATAAGTAAGCTGTGCGGCGTCGCAACACAGACAGGCCCCGGGATTTCCTGGGGCCGTTTTTGGTTGGAGGGAATATGATTACAGCAGTATTTACAGATAACGATGATTACGCCCATGCCTACGGCCTATGGCAGTGGGATTATGGTCAGCAGCTCAGGATAGAGGGACTGCATCTTCCGACGGCAGTTGAGATCCACTTTGCGCTACAGGAGACTGGCGGCGAGGCCATAACCCGTGTGGGTACCACTAAGGACGGGATAACAACCGTCACAATCCCGGACAGCATGCTGGAGGGAAATCGTGCGACATGGACGGCAGATAAGGCATATAACATCTATGCGTGGGTATACCTGTCGGATAAGTCATCCGGCGAGACGATCAAGCGGATTACCATGCAGGTCAAATCACGCCCCAAGCCGGAAGCGTTCGAGGCACCAGGAGACGGTGAGATTTTTCGGGAGGCCATCGAGGCCGTGAATGACGCCGCCAAACGGGCAGAAGAGGCCGGTGACAAGGCTGTAGTCGCTGCGGAAGAGGCCAAGGCAGCAGCCACCCAGACAGCGGAGCATCTGCAAGCTACAGAGGGTCTTGCAGAACAGGTAGAGACCAATGCCGACACCGTGGCGCAGGATAAGCAGGCTGTAGCAGGGATGCTCTCTCAGACACAGCAGGCGGCCTCAGATGCGGCGTTATCAGCACAGGAGGCTAAGTTATCAGAGACAGCCGCAGCACAGGCACAGACGGGCGCTGAGGCGGCTGAGGATGGGGCAAGACAGTACGCTGAGGATACAGGGGCAGACCGTCAGGCAGTGACCGAAGATAAACAGGCAGTTAGCCAGATGAGGGAAGACGTGGCGGCAGACCGTCAGGCGGTAGAGCAGACCGCTTTGCAGTTTGGACAGACCTCTCAGGATGCGCTTACAGCCATAGGGCAGGCTCAGAGCACAGCTGTGGGAGCTGTTAAGGCCGAGGGCAATAAACAGACCACAGCGGTACAGGAGGTAGGCACACAGGCAGTCAGTGAGGTTACTGAGGCCAAGACTACAGCAGTGGAGGCAGTCACCACGGAGGGCGATACGCAGACCAAAAGGGTTGAGGATGCGGCTGCTGGGATTATAGCGGATAGGGAGCAGATCAGCCAGAATAAGACTGATATAGCCGGTCTGGCGGAAGGGATGACCGATCTGGCACCGGCAATCCTTAATACAGCGTCCGGCTCCGTCATTACCGCCGATGATGCCGCAGAGGGTCGTCCGTTTCGGGGGATGAGGGTGTTCGGGAGGAGCATACAGGATGGGACGCCGAGCGTGGAAAATCCAGTGCCGATTGTGAATGCCGGCGAGAACGGAAGTATTAAGGTGGAGGTGACGGGGAGGAATCTGCTGAAACCGAATCCATATAACACCTATTATGAATTTCCTTTAAAAGCCAATACAGTAATAACCTTGATGACGAACGGGAAGCCGTCGCAGGGTGGAAATATCAAATTCTCTGCAACTGACAGTTCGAACGTATGGTTCTCTATTGACGCAGGACAAACCAGAGTTTGTAGGTCTATCGGAAAAAAAGACGTTAAAGGCTTTTATGATCAGCTCAAAGTGGGTGGCGGTCTGGAATATATGTTTGCCGTGGGCGATATAAAAACCTACACGCCCTACGTCGAGCCTCAATCCCTCACCCTCCAAACCCCTAACGGTCTCCCCGGTGTGCCAGTCAGCAAGGACGGCAACTACACCGACGCGGATGGTCAGCAATACATTTGTGATGAGATTAACTTGGCGAGAGGGAAATATGTGCAGAGGGTAAAGAAAATTAACGTAAAATCTGTAAACGGTTATAATCTATCCGAAAATTTCGGGTCTATTAAAGTGGAAGGTATATTGTCCACTCAATCACGAGTGCCAGTTATGTCTAATCGTTTTGCTTTTGGAACAAGCATAAAAGACGATGGAACATGTTTCGCCTACGGAGATGTTATCCGGTTATATTATAATTTGGGTAGCCTTGAAAATTTTAACAAATGGCTTACGGACAATGATGTGGTTGTCTGGTATCCTTTAGATACCTTCATCGAGCGCGACCTCACACCAGAAGAGATTGCCGCCTACAAGGCCCTGCGGACATATGGCCCGACTACCGTAATCTCCAACGATGCAGGGGCAGAGATGGAAGCGACCTATGTGGCAGACACCAAAACCTATATTGACAACAAGTTTGCGGCCCTTAATAAGGCTGTCTTAGACGCAGTAGGAGGTACATAATGTACGATATCATTAAAAATGTAATCACGTCCGGCCAGTATGAACTGACGGATATCCTAAAAAAGATTGACACTATCTGGCTCCAAGGCACCCTCACTGAGGAGCAGCGCACGGAGCTCATTGATCTGGCCCGCACCAGTGCAGACCCAGAAAACAGTTATGCGCCACTCCAGAAGCAGATTGACACTCTGTATGCCAATATGACCGAAATGGGTAAGACGATCCTCAATCTGACAGACAAGGTCAGTAAACTGGATGGTGGAAGCGTCACCCTGCCGGAGGCAGACGAGTATCCTGCATGGGTACAGCCTACAGGTGCACATGATGCCTATAACACAGGCGATAAGATGACATACACAGACGGTAAGCGGTATATCTGCCAGATGGATAACTGCGTATGGGGGCCAGATACGTATCCGGCTGGCTGGAAATTAGCGGAGGAAGAGTAATGGAGATAAGACGAGAGATTAAGCAGATAAACTGTTACGCAGGTCAAAACCGTCCTGCGTGGATTGTAATCCATGAGACAGATAATTACAGTAAGGGCGCAGGCGCACTCAAACACGCTCAGGCCCATCGAAACGGCAACCTGTCCACTTCAGTCCACTGGTATGTAGATGATAAAGTAGCAGTGCAGACCTTAGATTACAGAGACGGGGCCTATGCAGTAGGTAGGCAGTACGGTACGCCTCTGGTGCCGGGAGTAACCAACACCAATAGCATTAACATTGAGATCTGCGTCAACCCGGACTCTAATTATGATACCGCCCGTGCTAACTGCGTGGAACTTGTACGCCAGATCATGGCAGAGACAGGTATCAGTGCCGATCATGTAATCCGGCACTATGATGCAAAGCGCAAGCACTGTCCCCGTAAGATGCTGGATCAGCCGCAGTTATGGACAGGCTTCAAAGCAGCGTTGGCAGAACCAGATAAAAAAGCCGGCTGGCAGCAGGAAGATGGCGGCTGGCGGTATTACCTTGGCAATGGTCAGCCGGTTCGAAATGATTGGTACTGGCATGAGGGCAAGTGGTACTGGTTCGACGGCTCCGGCCTCATGGTACATGACGTCTGGTACAAGTACAAGGATCACTGGTACTACCTGGGCGCTGACGGTGCTATGGTAACAGGTCAGCAGACCATAGACGGCAAGTGGTATGTGATGGATGATGAGGGCCGGATGATTACAGAGCCGGTGACGCTTACTCCGGATCAGGATGGGGCGCTGAGATGGCCGGAGTTGGCGGAATAAAAAGGTAGAAAAAGAAGTAGCAGGGACGATATGGGTGTGGTATAATCCAAATGTTACCGCCTCCGAATCTGGTGACAGAAGGGAGGTGTTTCATTTGGATCACATTCTATCGTTTATCGTCGCCGTTGCGGCTGGTGTAACCTGCCACTACATCATCAAATGGTTGGACGGCGATAAGTAATCGGTAACCAGCCTACAGATGCCTGACTGTATAAAAATAGGAAGAACCCCCAGAAGGTGTGAACTTCTGGGGGTTCGTTTGTTTCACTTGGAAACATTCTATCGTTTGCCTACTGGCATTATAGCATATGCAATTCTGAAATGCAATATTCCTGAAAATCTTTTGATTCTATGTTTTTGGCAGTCACCCTTTATATTAGGAATAAACATCATAAGTTATGACATTCAGGCCCGCCGTATTGACTCATAATAAACTGCGCCAGTTTGGCATTCGGCTCCTTAATATTTACCGGAAACTGGAGACGTTTTTCATAAATCCACATTATAAATTCCCTCCTTCCCATGGCCAGGGATCACTGACCCAGGTCCAGTAGGCATTTTCAGTCACATTGCCCGCATTTAAGGGGCCAAACTGGGCCTCATAGGCGGCTTTTGCGTTTTTGTAGGCTTCCATCATCTGATTGAGATAGGAGAGAGCTTCCATATCACAGGGATGAGTGTCCAGATAGAGATTGGCCTCCACCACGGCAAAGCTGGTCTGGTTTACTGCCTGGAGCATGGCTCCTCTTGATGGGTTCTGAAGATGTTCTGTCATCGTCCGCACCTCCCGTAATTAAATGGAAGATCCAGGTCAGGGAAGATGGTTCCCTGCATGAGGCCGCGTTCAGGCGCATAGGCAGTCTGCCACTGCTGCCACGGTACATAGGCCATAGCTACGGGGTGATGCTGCTCCAGATAACCGGCTGTGGTATCCGGGCAGTTCACGATGGGCCATACGGTACTTCCCTGATTCATATTTGTTCCTATCTGAGGATATCCTGTCTGGGGATATCCGGCTTCTCCATAAGGAAGGGACTGATTCATATCCCATCCGGGCCACATCTGGGGGGATGGTCCGGAATATTCCGGCTGTGCGGCCGGTCTGTCTGATACGCCGGGAACGACACGGCTTCTGCATCCGCATCCGCAGCTGCAGGTCGAAGCTTTTGCATCCATATATGCTTCCATTGTTTGAAATCTCCTTTTTATTCTTTCTTTATTATTTTATGAAGAGATACATAACAGGTGACGGTTTTTGCGCAGGAACACTTTGTCTCACTGTCCCATATGATATGGTACAACCAATTAAAAAAGGAGAGTAGAGATTATGTGTTGTCTTTTATGCTGTTGTAATAATGGATGCAGAAATGCAGAACAGAATGGAAATGGCTCTGGCTGTGGATGTCAAAACAGATGTGGCTGCGGATGCCAAAACAGATGCGGCTGCGGATGCAGGATTTCCGGCTGCTGCTGCGGCTGCCGAAACTGCAATACGGAGTCTGGCGGTACCGGAACGACCGGTTCCTGCGGCTGCGGCGGAACACAGGCAGCGGACAGGGAACGCCGGGCATACCGTCAGGGATACCGCGACGGCTGGAACTGGGGGTACTGGCAGGGCTGGAATGATGCTGTCTGGGGCCGGAATGGCAGAGACAGAAATAGCTGCGGAGATTAAAACCTGTCTCTTATACACATCTCCGAGCCCACGAGACACTCGCTAATCTCG
>OWHV01001029.1_pt1 | contig 12205 bp, 8 predicted proteins | sample 1732721 | NCBI WGS metagenome assembly OWHV01 (sample SAMN05065746, study PRJEB22554) | human gut metagenome | biome: ENVO:2100002; feature: ENVO:00000062; material: ENVO:00002003 | host: Homo sapiens | place: USA | reverse complement strand
CGAGATTAGCGAGTGTCTCGTGGGCTCGGAGATGTGTATAAGAGACAGCCGATACTCTCTTTTAATTTTTCTTCATTCTTTTCTCCATACCGGATGGAAAATAATGCACCGCTTCCCATGCACAGTCCCAGCAGAATCGAAGTCAAAAACGTCATCAGTGTATATGATGATCCCACTGCCGCCAGAGCATCTGCTCCGAGAAACCTTCCTACGATCACAGTGTCTGCAATATTATACGTCTGCTGCAGAAGATTTCCGGCAATCAGAGGGAGAGAAAATAACATCATTTTTTTCGTCACAGGTCCATTCGTTAAATCTATGCTCATATCTCTGCCCCCTTTTCCTGTTGCTTCGCATCCCCGACGTTTTCATTCTGAAATTTATTTTAAATCAAATACTGCGCATTGGCAAGGTTTTCAGGGAACAGAACCCAAAAACAGTAATTTTTTTACAAAAAAGAGTTGAATTTCTATTACAAAAGCGCTATAATAATTGAGGTTCGTTCAATCAGAACGAACACTTGCTGGAATAGCTCAGTCGGTAGAGCACTTCACTCGTAATGAAGGGGTCGTCGGTTCAAATCCGATTTCCAGCTTGTTTAAAAAGGGTTGAAGGTTTCGGCTTTCAATCCTTTTTGTTTTCTTCCAATATTTTCAAAAGGTTTTTCATAAAAAAAGCGTACAGATCGCAGACTTCCTTCCACTCCTGCAATCTGTACGTTTTTTATTTCCTGTCAAATGATTGTTTTTCTACTCTGCAAAATCATCCAGAACCAGTTTTGCCGCACCACAGATTCCTGCATCGTTACCAAGTGTTGCAAGGGCAAATTTTACATCTTTATTCGCAAAGAACGCATTCTCCTGAAATGGCTTTTCTACATATTCAAGAAGAATCTCTCCGGCTTTTGATACCCCGCCGCCGATCACAAAAATGGACGGATCGATCACTGCTGCCAGATTTGCAAGAGCACGTCCAAGATAATTTCCGAAAGACCCCGCAATCTCTTTTGCCACTGAATCATCTGCTTTCACCGCATCAAATACTGATTTTGCAGACAGATCATTCCTGTTTAAAATCGTGTTTCTTGTCTCCTGCTCCAGTTTTCTTTTTGCAAGACGCACAATCCCGGTTGCAGATGCATACTGCTCCAGGCATCCCTTTCCTCCACATCCGCAGCTTTCTGTTTCGTGAGGATTTACTCGAAGATGCCCGATCTCTCCGCCTGCTCCGTGGCTTCCTGTCAGAATCTTTCCCCCAACAATGATGCCGCCGCCGACTCCGGTTCCAAGCGTTACCATGATCAGGTTCTTATATCCGGCCCCGCCGCCTTTCCACATCTCACCAAGAGCAGCTACATTGGCGTCATTTCCGACTTCCACATCCAGTCCGGTCAGCTCCTCCAGCTCTTTTTTCACTTCTTTGTATTTCCAGCCGAGATTTGCACTTCCAAAGACGATTCCCTCTTCTGTCACCGGTGCAGGAACACCTACACCTACTCCGATAATATCCGAATCTGCCAGATCATGCTCTGCTTTTTTCTCCTTGAGTGATGCAGCAACATCCGGAAGGATTGCTTTTCCCTCTTCTTCTGTGTGGGTCTTAATCTCCCATTTTTCCAAAATAGTCCCCGTTGCCTCGAACAAGCCCATTTTCACTGTTGTTCCACCAATATCTACTCCAAAACAATATTTCATCTTCCTGCTCTCCTATTTCCTTTTTGTCAAACTGTTCTGAACTCTTTTATATAATTCCTGTGCAGCGTTATATCCCATCTGTTTCTGTCTGTGGTTGACCGCTGCTGACTCCACAATGATCGCCAGATTTCTTCCCGGACGGATCGGAATGTTATGGCATACTACTTTGTTGCCCAGAAATTCCGTATACGTCTCTTCCAGTCCGAGACGATCGTATTCTTTTTCTCTGCTCCAGTCTTCCAGTGTGATGACCAGATCAATATTCTGTGTCTCCCTGACGCTCTGCACACCAAACATGGACTTCACATCTACGATTCCGATACCGCGAAGCTCGATAAAATGTCTGGTGATATCCGGTGCAGAACCAACCAGCGTATCATCGCTGACCTTACGGATCTCTACCACGTCATCTGTTACCAGACGATGTCCTCTCTTGATCAGCTCCAGCGCTGCCTCGCTCTTACCGATTCCACTCTCTCCCATGATCAGTACACCGACACCATACACATCCACAAGTACTCCGTGAATGGAAATACACGGTGCCAGTTTTACATTCATCCAGCGAATCAGCTCCGCCATGAAAGAGGATGTTGATTTTTGTGTGATCAGAACCGGTGTATCCGCCTGTGTAGCCTTTTCTAAAAGCTCTTGATCCGGTTCTAATGCACGGCTGAAGATCAGGCATGGAATTTTATGCGATAACAGCTCATCGTACATCTTCATCTTTTTCGCTTCCTCAAGTGTCTGAAGATACGTATATTCAACATATCCGATAACCTGTACACGATCCGAGTCAAAATGATCAAAATATCCGGACAACTGCAGAGCCGGTCTGTTGATATCAGGCACCTGAACATATTTTTCAACCAAATCCACATCCGGTGTCAGATTTTTCAGGTTCATTTTTTCTACAATTTCTTTTAAACTTACGCCTTGTCCCATAATGTTCTCCTTTTCTAAGCATTTCCTGCGTTCAATTATATCACTTATGAAAAAACTTGTACACAGATTCTGCCGCTTTTTCATTCATTGACGGAATCTGCGCAAGCTCTTCCACCGAAGCTGCTTTTATAGCATCCAGACTCATAAAGTTTCGCATCAGCGCTTTACGTCTCGCCGGTCCGATTCCCTCAATATCATCCAGAATCGAATGCACCTGTCCTTTACTTCTTAAAGAACGGTGATATTCGATTGCAAACCGATGTGCCTCATCCTGAATCCGCGTGATCAACCGAAACGCCTCTGAGTTTTTATCAATGGCAATCTCCTGATTTTCATAATAAAGTCCTCTTGTCCGGTGATAGTCATCCTTGACCATACCACACACCGGAATATTCAACCGCAGATCATCCAAAACCTGAAGAGCCACATTAACCTGTCCTTTTCCTCCATCCATCAGAATCAGATCCGGAAAACTGCTGAAACCTCCGATTTCTTTACTTTCCTTCTGTTCTTTTAGCCCATGGGTGAATCTTCTTGTAAGCACCTCCCGCATGCTTCCGTAGTCATCCGCACCTTCAATTCCTTTGATCTTGAATTTCCGGTAGTCATTCCGCTTGGGCTTTCCTCTCTCATAAACAACCATGGATCCGACAGACTCAAATCCATTCGTATTCGAGATATCATATGCCTCCATGCGGCGGATATCCGAAATCCCGATCAGTTTTTCAATCTCCCGGACTGCTCCGATGGTCCTTCCCTCTTCTCTTTTCAGACGTTCTCTGTCTTTACTGAGAACCAGGGCTGCATTGTTGGCAGCCAGTTCCACCAGCTTTTCCTTCGTGCCTTTTTTCGGCACGCGGATATTGACTTTTCCTCCTCGTTTTACACTCAGCCATTCTTCCAGAAGCGAGGCATCTTCAATCTCTTCCTGCAGCATCAATTCGCCCGGAATAAACGGTGTCCCCGCATAATACTGCTTGATAAAACTATCCAGGATCTCACCGCAGGTCTCTCCCTTGGAAATCCGAAGATAGAAGTGATCCCTTCCGATCAGTCGGCCTCCCCGGATAAAAAATACCTGAACGACCGCATCCTCCTCTTGTATTGCTGCTGCAAGAATATCTCTGTCCTCTCCGCTGCTGTCTGTGATTTTCTGCTTCTGAGCAATCTTTTTTACGCTTCCGAGCAGTTCGCGATACTCTATGGCTTTCTCAAATTTCAGTTCTTCCGAAGCCTTCTGCATCTTCTCTTCCAGATCCTTCAAAATCCCGTCAAAATTTCCATTCAGAAAACGGATCACTTCTGAGATAGCTTTTCCATATTCTTCTTTTGAAATATACCCCTGACAAGGCGCATCACATTGCTTGATATGGTAATTAAGGCAAGGACGCTCTTTTCCGATGTCTTTTGGCAGATTCCGGTTGCAGCTGCGGACATGATACAACTTGTGAAGCAGATCAATCGTATCTCTGACTGCCTGACCGCTTGTATACGGTCCAAAATATTTCGCCTTGTCTTTGAGCATCTGTCTTGCCAGCATCACTCTCGGAAATTCTTCATTTACTGTCACCTTGATAAACGGATATGTCTTATCATCCATCAGCATGGTATTGTATTTCGGATGATGCTCTTTGATCAGATTGCATTCCAGTACCAGTGCCTCCAGTTCTGAATCTGTGACAATGTACTCAAATCGACGTATATGCGTCACCATCTGCTCAATCTTCACACCTTTATTCCGGCTGGTTTGAAAATACTGACGCACCCGGTTTTTCAGGCTGATCGCCTTTCCTACATAGATGATATGATCCCGTTCATCATGCATAATATAAACGCCCGGTTTCGCCGGGAGTTTTTTCAATTCTTCCTGTATATCAAAATTATAATTTTCCATGCCATTTATTATAAATGCTTTTGAAAAAAAGGACAAGATAAAAATCCTGTCCTTCTCCGTCTCATTTATTCTTCTGTAAACTCGGGACCTTCTTCCGATTCTTTGATATCTTCCTGGTTCTTACTTTCCTCCGGCATCCAAACTTCCTGTGCCGGTTCTTCCACAGGTTTCATCGCGATTCTGGCTTCTTTCTTTGTTTCCAGTTCTTCGCTCTCTTCGATCCCCTGCACCTTTCTTAAAATCTTCATAAATTCTTTTCCGGTGATCGTCTCTTTCTCGATCAGGAATTCTGAAATCTTATCCAGTGCTTCTCTGTTTTCCCGAAGCAGGCGTTTTGCCTCTTCATATGCAGCCTTGAGCATCTCCATTACTTCAGCATCAATCTCCGCTGCCGTCGCTTCTCCACAGTTCATCACCGCACGGCCATCCAGATAACGGCTCTGTACAGACTCTAACCCGATCAGGCCAAACCTCTCAGACATTCCGTACTGTGTGATCATTGCTCTGGCAACCTTTGTCGCCTTTTCAATGTCGTTGGACGCACCTGTCGTCACCGTATCAAACACAACTTCTTCCGCCGCACGACCAGCCAAAAGTCCGACCAGCATTGCTTCCAGCTCTTTCTTAGTGTTTAAGAACTTCTCTTCTTCCGGCGTCTGCATCACATATCCAAGCGCTCCCATAGTTCTTGGCACAATCGTGATCTTCTGTACCGGCTCCGCATCTTTCTGCAGTGCGCTGACCAGTGCATGCCCCACTTCATGGTAAGATACGATCCGGCGCTCTTCCTCATTCATAATGCGGTCTTTTTTCTCTTTTCCTACAAGAACTACTTCCACAGCTTCAAACAGATCTTTCTGGCTGACAACCTGTCTGCCATGCTTTACCGCTGTGATCGCAGCTTCGTTGATCATATTGGCAAGATCCGAGCCAACTGCACCTGATGTAGCAAGCGCGATCGCCTCCAGATCCACCGTCTCGTCCATCTTAACGTCCTTGGAGTGCACTTTCAAAATGTCCACACGGCCTTTTAAATCCGGCTTATCTACGATGATTCGTCTGTCAAAGCGCCCCGGACGCAAAAGTGCCGGATCAAGTACTTCCGGACGGTTGGTCGCTGCAAGTAACAGCAGACCTTTGTTCGTATCAAATCCATCCATCTCTGCCAGAAGCTGGTTCAGTGTCTGCTCGCGCTCATCATTGCTTCCCATGGCATTGTCACGACTCTTACCGATCGCATCGATCTCATCAATAAATACAATACACGGTGCCATCTGCTGCGCCTGTTTAAACAGGTCACGCACACGGGATGCACCGACTCCCACATACATCTCTACAAACGCAGAACCTGAAAGGGAGAAGAACGGCACCTTCGCTTCTCCTGCAACTGCCTTGGCAAGCAGCGTCTTACCTGTTCCCGGAGGTCCCACCAGAAGCGCACCCTTTGGCAGTTTTGCTCCGATTCCGGTATATTTGCCCGGATTATGCAGAAAATCTACGACTTCCTGCAGGGATTCTTTTGCCTCGTCCTCTCCTGCAACATCCTGGAATGTTACCCCGGTCTGCTTTTCAACATATACCTTGGCATTGCTCTTTCCGATTCCCATCATACCGCTGCCTTTTGACATCCTCTTCATCACAAAATTCATTAAAAGGAATATCAGGATCAGCGGAAGGATCGCCGTGATAAATACTTCGAATATCAGCGAAGACATCGTATCCGGTATATTCTGTTCATACTCTACTCCCGCATCGTACAAACGCTGGGAAAGTGTATCATCTTTTACCGCGCCTGTATAATAGTCAGGTTCTCTCTCTCCTCCCGCCGTCTTTTCTTCAATCTGCTCAAGAAGCTCTGCGGTTGCTGTATTTTCTTCCTGGTTTTTCTTGATTGCTTCTTTTCTCGCTTCATCTGTGAGCGTAATATAGATTTTGGCAGAATCGATCGTTACTTTTTCTACTTTTTTCTCATCTACCATCTTTAAAAACTTATCGTAGCTGATCTCCTGCGGGTCGCTCCCCTGCATCAGCGAAAACAGTCCCATAACGAGAAACGCCGTCAGCAGTGTCGTCACAAGAATGACGCCCCATCCCTGACGGTTGTTTTTGGGATTGTTCTTATTACTTCTGTTGTTTTGATTGTCCATTCTTTTCCTCCTAAAGTCCACTATCCCCATTATAAATACAGGTTTCCCATAAATCAATAAAAACATTGTGAAAATATTGTAAACTCCTCCCTGTTTATAGTATACTGTATCAGAAAAGGGTAAAACTTCTGTTTTCCCTTCTTGTCACACGTAATACTAAATTGATAGAGGAATGAAATCATGAAAATTGGATTTGATAACGAAAAGTATTTAAAAATGCAGTCAGAGCATATCCGCGAACGCATCAATCAGTTTGATAACAAACTGTATCTCGAGTTCGGCGGAAAACTGTTCGACGACTACCACGCTTCCCGCGTTCTTCCGGGATTTGAGCCTGACAGCAAGCTCCGCCTTTTAAAACAGCTCAGTGACCAGGCAGAGATTGTCATTGTCATCAGCGCAAAGGATATCGAGAAAAATAAAGTCCGCGGCGATCTTGGTATCACTTATGATTCTGACGTACTCCGTCTGATGGATTCTTACCGCGACAACGGTCTGTATGTGGGCAGTGTCGTGATCACACAATATTCCGGTCAGGAAAGTGCCTCTTTATTCCGCCACCGTCTGGAAAATATGGGAATCCGTGTATACCAGCACTACTGTATCAACGGCTACCCTTCCAATATCCCGCTGATCGTCAGTGATGAAGGATACGGTAAAAATGACTATATCGAAACTTCCCGTCCGCTTGTCATCATCACAGCCCCGGGTCCTGGAAGCGGAAAAATGGCAACCTGTCTGTCTCAGTTATATCATGAGCACAAACGCGGGATTCATGCAGGATATGCCAAATTTGAGACATTCCCGATCTGGAATCTGCCGCTGAAGCATCCGGTAAATCTGGCGTATGAAGCGGCTACAGCAGACCTCAACGATGTGAATATGATCGATCCGTTCCATCTGGAGGCCTATGGAAAGACAACCGTCAACTACAACCGTGATGTTGAGATCTTCCCGGTTTTAAACACGATTTTTGAAAAGATTTACGGAAAGAGCCCATACAAATCTCCAACCGATATGGGTGTAAATATGGCTGGAAACTGTATCTGTGACGATGCTGTATGCTGTGAAGCATCCCGCCAGGAGATCGTTCGCCGTTACTATGATTCCCTCAACTCTCTTCTGAAAGGAAACAGTCCGGAAGAAGAAGCACAAAAAATCGAGCTGCTGATGAATCAGGCCAATGTGACGATCGAAGACCGCCACGTTGTTGCAGCTGCCTTAAAACGTGCGGAAGAGACACATACGCCTGCTGCTGCTCTGGAACTGGATGACGGCCGTATCATCACCGGAAAGACCACGAATCTTCTCGGTGCCTCCGCTGCCCTTCTTCTGAATGTGATCAAAGAACTGGCCGGGTTGAAACACGAGCTGCATATTATTTCACCGGAATCGATCGAGCCGATTCAGAAACTGAAAGTGGACTATCTGAAAAGCAAAAACCCGAGACTTCATACTGATGAAGTACTTATCGCACTTTCTGCAAGCGCTGCCACCAACCCGGATGCCAGACTTGCACTTCAGCAGCTTTCAAAATTAAACGGATGTCAGGCTCATACTTCCGTTATGCTGTCCGATGTTGATATCCGCACCTTCAAACGTCTCGGCGTCCAGCTTACATGTGAAGCTGTCTATGAGACCGGATATAATTACCATTAAAAGCGATCCTCTCCTGATGGGAGAGGATTTTTTTAATAAAAGAGGAAATATTTATTGTTCATAAAAAAGTACTTGTATTTTTTCGCAAAAAGAGAGTATACTCTTTTTTTAATATTTTTATTCACATCATATGAGGAGGATCACTATGGCAGTAAAATATGTATTTGTGACCGGTGGAGTTGTTTCAGGACTAGGAAAAGGGATTACAGCCGCATCACTCGGCAGGCTTTTGAAAGCCCGCGGATATACGGTGACTATGCAGAAATTCGACCCTTACATCAATATTGATCCAGGAACCATGAATCCGGTACAGCACGGAGAAGTATTCGTAACCGATGACGGAGCCGAAACGGATCTGGACCTGGGACATTATGAACGTTTTATCGATGAAAATCTGACAAAAAATTCCAATGTCACAACCGGAAAGATTTATTGGTCTGTCTTACAGAAGGAACGAAGAGGTGATTTCGGCGGCGGAACCGTGCAGGTTATCCCACACATCACCAATGAGATCAAAAGCAGATTTTACCGAAATCCTTCTGCTGAAAATACAGAAATCGCGATCATTGAAGTGGGCGGAACTGTCGGTGATATCGAAAGCCAGCCTTTCCTGGAATCCATTCGTCAGTTTCAGCATGAAAAAGGACGTGATAACGTCATTTTGATCCATGTAACCTTAATTCCATACCTGAGAGCCTCTCAGGAAATGAAAACAAAACCTACACAGGCCAGTGTCAAAGAACTTCAGGGCATGGGAATCCAGCCGGATATTATCGTATGCCGTTCCGAACATCCGCTGGATAACGGAATCAAAGACAAGATTTCCCTGTTTTGTAACCTTCCGGCAGATCACGTTCTTCAAAACCTGGATGTGGATTATTTATACGAAGCACCTCTGGCAATGGAAAAAGAACATCTTGCGCAGGTTGTATGCGAATGTCTCCATCTGGACTGTCCAAAACCGGATTTAAGTGACTGGGAAACTATGGTAGACAATCTAAGACACCCGGTTTCCAAAGTCCGCATCGCACTGGTCGGAAAATATGTTCAGCTGCACGATGCCTATATCAGCGTGGTAGAAGCTTTAAAACACGGCGGAATCTACAGCCACACGACTGTTGAGATCAAATGGGTGGATGCCGAGACAGTGACTCCTGAAACCGCAGATGAGATTTTTAAGGATGTAACAGGAATCCTGGTTCCCGGCGGATTTGGTCACCGCGGTGTGGAAGGCAAGATCGAAGCCATCCGCTACGCCCGCACACACAAAATTCCGTTCCTCGGTATCTGTCTTGGAATGCAGCTTGCGATCGTAGAATTTGCCCGCAATGTGATCGGTTTCCACGATGCACACAGTCTGGAACTAAATCCATCCACTACACATCCGGTGATCCACATCATGCAGGATCAGATCGGTATCGAAGATATCGGCGGAACACTTCGCCTGGGTGCTTATCCATGTATTCTGGACAAAACTTCCAAAGCATATGAGGTCTACCAGAAAGAAGAAATTCAGGAACGCCACAGACATCGCTATGAAGTCAACAATGATTACCGTGAAGTTCTGACCGAAAACGGCATGAATCTGTGTGGCCTTTCTCCGGACGGCAAGATCGTTGAAATGGCAGAGATCAAAGATCATCCGTGGTTTATCGCAACACAGGCGCATCCGGAATTAAAATCCCGCCCGAACAAACCACATCCACTGTTCAAAGGATTTGTGGAAGCTGCGGCGGCACTTAACAAACACTAATATATACAGACTGATAACCAGCGACTCCTTCACAAAGACCGCTGGTTATCAGTCTTTTTTCTTTAAATCATCCATCTCCAATTATACAGAAAGAACTGACCGACAAGGGACAGAGCCAAATATACTGCCCCCTCTTTCCCGCCAAAACCTTGATTTCTCCGTCCATACTTTAAATGCGTGATACGGGAAAAAACAATCCAGATCAGCCATCCGAGAATTGCACCGAGCGTATTCATGAGCAGATCATCCACATCCGAAACCCGCCTGTTGAAAAGCTGACAAAATTCAATTCCACACGAAAAACAAAAACCGATTATCGCAGTTCTGACCAGACTTTGATATTCTTTCCAAAGCAGGGGCAGCAAAAATCCGAGCGGCATAAACATTACCACATTTAAAATCATACTGAGGCTGATTCTATCACGAAAAGGAATCAGATTGATCTCTTCCTGAAGTTTCATACCAGGATACAACCCGATTTCCCAAATGGTTCCGATTCCTGTTGTTTCCAGAACAAGGTACACATAATACAGAAAAATAAAAACCCAGATCATATGTATAAAATTAGTTCTCTGATGAGACCCTTTCGTTTGAATCAGGGCATACAACATACATGGCAGCAGAATACAAAATAACGGGTACAGTACAAAAATCATATTTTGCATAATAGGGCGACTCCTTTCACTATCAATATGTATCCAGATGGGTATACTCATTCAGGCATCCCGTAATACATAACTGCGGTGGGCGGACTTTGTCCGACAATCTATACTGTATCAGATAAGTTTTAAAAATCGAAAAAAAGATTCTTAAGCTTTTCTGAAATGACGCTGATTCTTAAATTTTAATTCTCAAAAATACCACTGGCCAACTGACCAGTGGTTATCAACTCTCTTTATATCTAAAAAATCAAGTATGGAAACTACTCATTTTGTCATACGCAAACTGATAAACAGAAATTACTCTTCCAACACCAATCATGGCAAGAACGGTTCCAAGCCCTACTCCTACCACTGAATGTGCAAAACATAATCCAATGAATATGGTTGTACACAAACTGATAAAATCAACACAGTTTTTTGTAAAACCTATATTTTTTTGGATTTTTGTAGCAATTGCCTGTACAATACCATCTCCTGGGTTAGGAATCAAGTTCATGTTCAGCATTGTTGCCGCACCGATTCCTGTTAATACAATCGCTAAAAACAGTGCAAATAATCGAAGCAAGATGCTGTATTCATTAAAATCCGGGATTATATACGTAAACAGATTTAAAAATCTTGTAAAAATCAGGCTGAATGGAAGTTGAAGTAAATCTAATAACCTCAGTCTTTTATCCTTTTTATGTAATATCATCTCAGTAATGATAAAACCCGAATACAACACCAGTGTTAAATTTCCAAAATTCAAATCAAATATCTCTGATATCGAAAACGGCACAGAAATAATCGGTGACACACCCAACCCCGCTTTTGTATTGAGAGTCAGGCCTGTTGCAAGAATAACAACACCTATAAAATAAATTATATACCTTTTCATTTCTTTTCTAATATCCTGTGAATGTGAATTGTTAAATACATCTGCTCTTGATCTGTTAAAGTGATATTAAACTCTTTTTCCAAGTACATGTTAATTCTTTCCACGCAAAGAAATTCTTCTTTACAAGAATTTTTAACACTTTCTACTAAAACATCCTTTTCACTGCTTTCAACCATTTGATTTGAAACGATTCTTTGAGCTAATAACTGAGCATGTGTTATAAATCTTGAGTATGCAAAATCATTCTCGTTATAAACTAAATGAAAATGTAACTTTACAATATGCAGGATATTTCGAGTAATCTTTTCCATTTTCAAGCTCAATTCATTAAATGGATGATCCACTTGCCCATTAATAAAATGAAATGCTATATTTCCAATTTCATCTTTGGGAATTTCTACCCCGGTTCTGTCCTGTATTACTTGGATGGCATAGCATCCAACATCAAATTCTTTTGGATTTAACCTTTGCATTTCCCTCACATAATAATTTGAAATCACAACACCATCTAACACCTGTCTCTTATACACATCTCCGAGCCCACGAGAGACTCGCTCATCTCGTATGCCGTCTTCTG
>OWHV01001019.1_pt1 | contig 12296 bp, 10 predicted proteins | sample 1732721 | NCBI WGS metagenome assembly OWHV01 (sample SAMN05065746, study PRJEB22554) | human gut metagenome | biome: ENVO:2100002; feature: ENVO:00000062; material: ENVO:00002003 | host: Homo sapiens | place: USA | reverse complement strand
ACCTTTGTCTGCATTAAATGTATTGACTGCTTTTATCAGTCCGATGGTTCCCACCGACAGAAGATCCTCTGTTTCGTAATCCGGGCACTGATATTTTTTTACCACATGGGCTACCAGACGCATATTATGCTCAATGAGCATATTTCTGGCAGACTGGTCGCCCCCTTTGCAGCGCTCCAGACACTCCTTTTCTTCCATCTGGGATAATGGTTTTGGAAAAGTTTTCAAAGAAAGCCACCCCTGCATATTCTTACTTCATCATATGCCGGAGCAGCTTGCCAGGTGTACGTACTATTTTTCCAAAATGATCCTGCGGTAAAAAATCAGAGTGAGCACCGTTGCTGCGATCCATCCAAAGGGCCAGGCCATCCAGATTCCGGTGCTTCCAAAATGCGGGGTTAAAAGTTCTGCCATACAGATCCTTAAGATCAGATCCGGCACCGTAGCGATCACAAAATATTTCATAGCCCCAGCTCCCCGGATAATGCCGTCTGTCATCAGCTTTACCGCTATCATAAAGTACATGGGGCTTACGATCCTTAAAAATAATACACCTGCTTCGATCGCATCTTTGCTCTCCCCACTCAAAAACAGCCCCATCATCTGCCTTCCAAAAAAAGCATACAAAATCACAAATGGAAGGGCCGCAAACAGCGACAAGCCGATCCCTGTGTGAAATCCGGCCGGAAGGCGCTCCCTTTTTCCTGCCCCCAGGTTCTGGGCCGTATAGCTGGAAAGACAGCTTCCCAACGCCATGAAGGAATTGATAGCAAAGGTATTGAGCTTGATCGCCCCGGAATATCCTGCAATCACCGCAGAGCCGTACCGGTTTACGATCTCCTGGACAAACATATTTCCCACAGACAGGACGCTCTGCTGAAGGATGCTGGGAACCGCAATAGCTGCAATCTGGCCCAGAAGCACCCAGTCAAACAGCCGCGGCCTTCCCTCACAGGAAATCTTCGTAAGCCGGAACCTCAGCGTCACAAGTGCCAGTACAGCGGAAATCCCCTGAGCAATAAAGGTCGCCCAGGCCACGCCTGCCACTCCCAGGCCAAGTCCTGCCACAAACCAGAAATCCAGAAAAATATTTCCCAGAGAAGAACCGATCAGAAAATACAGAGGCGTCCTGGAATCTCCCAGGGCCGTAAAGATTCCCGTACATACATTGTACAAAAACAAAAAGGTCAGTCCATATACATAAATCTTAAGATAGAGCTCACCTTCTGAAAAAATATTTTCCGGCGTATGTACCAGCTCCATCATCCAGCTACAGAAAAACCAGCCAAACAGCGTTAAAACCGCGCTTAACACACCGCAGGCAATAAAAGCCGTGCTGACTGCAGATTTCATCCTCTTTAAATCTCCGGCTCCAAACAGCCGTGACACCACCACCGATGCTCCCAGATTGCTTCCTACGGCAAAGGCCATAAATATCACTGTAATCGGATAGGAGGCACCTACTGCCGCCAGCGCATCTTCTCCTGCGAACCGTCCTACAATGCTGCTGTCCGCAACACTGTAAAACTGCTGAAACATTACGCTTGCCAGCATGGGAAGAAGAAAGCGCCACAGGGTGTGACGCGGATGCTCTCTTGTCAGATCTTTCATTCTCATTATCCTCGTTTCATGCCGGTATAATTTCCCATAATTTTCCTTTTTAAATCGGATAAAAGGCCCATGGACCATTTGGCCCATGAGCCGTGTCTTTTGGCGGGATCCTTTCAGCTGCTCCGATGGATGCAGTACAGCTATGCTTTAATGATGGAACAGGCGGATTCCCGTAAATGCCATCACCATGCCGTACTGATCGCAGGTTTCGATCACCTGGTCATCCCGGACAGAGCCTCCCGGCTGTGCTACATATTTTACACCGCTTTTATAAGCCCTGTCAATATTATCTCCGAAGGGGAAGAAAGCGTCCGAGCCAAGAGCTACGTCCGTAAGGCCGTCCAGCCATGCCCGCTTTTCCTCTTTTGTAAATACAGGGGGCTTTTCCTTAAAAATGCGCTCCCATCTTCCCTCTGCCAGCACATCCATATAATCCTCGCCAATGTATAAATCAATGGCATTATCTCTGTCTGCCCGGCGGATACCGTCGATAAAGGGCAGATTCAGCACCTGGGGTGCCTGGCGCAGATACCAGTTATCTGCCTTGCTGCCTGCCAGTCTGGTGCAGTGTACTCTGGACTGCTGTCCTGCTCCGATTCCGATGGCCTGACCGCCTTTTGCAAAGCAGACGGAATTGGACTGGGTATATTTTAAGACAATGAGAGAAATCAGAAGATCTCTTGCTGCATCCTCTGGAAGTTCTTTTTCCTTTGTAACAATATGCTCGAGCAGAGTCTTGTCAATCTTTAAATTATTGTGACCCTGTTCGAAGACAACGCCAAATACCTGCTTGCGCTCCAAAGCCTCTGGCTCATAGTCCGGATCGATCTGGATCACATTGTAATTGCCGTTTTTCTTGGTCTTTAAGATTTCTAACGCCTCCGGCTCGTATCCGGGAGCGATCACACCGTCTGAAACCTCTCTCTTAATCAGCCGGGCTGTGTCCACGTCGCAGACATCCGATAATGAAATAAAATCTCCAAAAGAAGACATACGGTCTGCGCCTCTGGCTCTGGCATAGGCACAGGCTAAGGGAGAAAGCTCTCCAAGATCATCCACCCAGTAAATTTTCCTTAACACCTCATCCATGGGAAGGCCCACGGCGGCGCCAGCAGGCGAAACGTGCTTAAAGGAGGTGGCTGCCGGAAGTCCCGTTGCCTCCTTTAACTCTTTTACCAGCTGCCATCCGTTTAAGGCATCCAAAAGGTTGATATAACCCGGTCTTCCGCTTAAAACTGTAATGGGAAGCTCTCTGTCATTTTCCATGAAAATCCGTGAAGGCTTCTGATTGGGGTTGCATCCGTATTTTAATTCCAGTTCTTTCATGCTTCTCTCTCCTGACTTATTTTTAAAATGGCTATTGATTCTTATTTACAATTCTTGTCTCTGTCTCACCTGTAGCAATGTCGATATATCGCACAAAGAGGGATACCTTGTTATCCTCATTTAAGCTGTTCCAGACCATTGAGGTAAATTCGTCAATGGTTCCCTCAATGGCTACAGCCTTTGGCTCACCCTCAAAGCTTGGAAGAGGACTGCCGTCATGCATATAGGTATGGATGAAATGGCCCATTCCGGCTGCAGGGTTCTGATATGCATAGGTAAAACGCAGACAGGAGGAGGGGTCACCCTGATTGCTCTTTAAAATAGACATGGCATAGCTGTAACGGCCATTTTCCGTGTGAAGGATACCGGAAATCCGGGGCGTATAGTTGGGGGCATCTGGCTCAAACTCACGGCTGCGCAGAGACTGCTCAAAGGTAAGCTGATGATCCATTCCCTCATAAATGGTATCCGTCTGATCACCGTTTGTTACAATGGTTTTATTGCCCAGCACACGGACCGGAGCATAGATGATCAGGCTGGGATCTTCCAGTTTTTCAGGATCAAATGCCTGAGTACGGATTCCTTCTCCCTCTGTCACAAATACGCGGTTGCGGCTGTTTGCGCTTCTTCCCATGATAAAATAGGCGGTCACCGCATATCTGCCATCCCCAGTCTCTCCGATGACGATCCCCCGTCCCGGATACGCATTGGTCTTTAATTCCTGTTCCAGTGATCTTACATTCATGTTTTGGCCTCCATATATAAAAGTAAAATAAAAAACCGGTCTCCTGGTACACATTGAAAAAGGTGCCCAGGCGGCCGGCTCGTAACTGCGAACATATTCTGTCCCGTTTCGCGTGCTCCCTGTGGTTATTCCCACCATCCGCCAGTCACACGCTCGCTCATTCGCTTTCAGTATATATGATTTCTGCTTATATTGCAAATTAATTTTAGAAGCATTACTTATTATTTCTGCTTATGAACCGCCCTGTGCCCTATTCGTTCCGAATAGCTGCCAGAGGGCTTAATTTCATAGCGCGGACTGCCGGCATAAAGCCTGCGGCCATGCCTACAAAAACAGCAAAGCCAATGGCTGCCATGGAAAGCCATGGTGGAATCCGGGACAGATCTCCCGAAAGCCCCATGGACTGGGACATATTTACAAAACGGTTTACAATCGCGGAAACACCATAGCTTAAAGCCACTCCTATCGTTCCGCCCATAAAACCGATAAAGCCTGATTCAATCAGAAACATATTCCGTATATTTCCCATATCGCAGCCCAAAACCTTCATCACACCGATTTCCTTGGTACGTTCATAAATCGACATCATCATGGTATTGGCAATACCGATGGCGGCTACAAAAAGGGATACCGCGCCGATCCCGCCCAAAACAGCCTGGACCATGTTGGACTGCTGTCTGGAGCTTTCCAGAAAGTCCATCTGGCTGTTTACCTGATAGCCCATAGCTGCCAGCTGTTCCTGTACCTGGGTCACATTTTCCATATCATCTACAAAGACCTCTGCGCTGTTGTAAACCAGTTCATTTAAAGGCTTTCCCTTTTTATTGGTGGGCTGTCCGGGGATGGGTGTTCCCTTTTTAAATACTTTTTTTAACTGGGCTTTCAGGCCGTCAATATCCGTAAATACATACCAGGAATAATTGCTGTAGCCGTTTTCCCCTCCTGCCAGCATTCCCGTAGTTTCGATCATGTACTTTTTAGGCGGCTTTACAGGAGTCCCGTCTGAAGAGCTGCCGGAACCCTGACTTTGATAGTAAGCATCCATGTCAAAAATGACAAACATGGGTTTTCCCATAGGATCCACATCCGGCATCTCTCCCGTATCCCAGTAGCCCTTTCCGGTCTTGGCATTCGTAAAATCACGGATTACCCCATTTCCAAATACCAGCCCCAGTTCTCCCGGCTGCGGGAGCCGGCCCTCTGCCAGCTCTAACTGCTCCAGATAGGACTGGCTTACTCCCTTTAACTGGACATAGGTAGAAATATAGGCCCCCTGGCGCATGACCACATTCATGTTTAAAACAGGAGAAACACCCGTCACATGAGGAATCCGCTTAAAATTGTCTATTACCTTATCTGTGATATAATTCGGTTCCGATTCGCTGTTCTGAGAGGACATCGCCGCTCCCATCATCTGCATCCCTCCGCCGGAACTCTGGCTGTACACTTCAATGGTAGTCAGACTCCCCCAGGACGCAATCTGTTCCATAGTCATCTCATTTAAACCGATTCCCAGGGAAACCATAACGACGATCGCAGCCGTTCCTATGATGACTCCCAGTACCGTCAGCACCGTCCGCAGCTTCCTGCGCCTTAAATTATTCATGCTCATGATCAGAAGATCAGGAAATTTCATCTTCTATATCCTCTTTCTCCTTTGCCGCCCTGCGCTTTTTACGGATATGACGCACGGTGACGAAACCTACAGCCCCTGCAGCCGCTGCTCCTCCCATCAGAATCCACATTTTATATGCTTCAAAAAAGGACGGCTTCTCCGGCTCCATAAGCTCAGGATCCATAGTAAGGGACGGATCAAACTCTGTTTCCATTTCCTCCGTCACCATCAGATTCAGTTCTTTTTCCACCGGCTCCGCCGCCTGTCCGTTTTCATCCTCATAGTGGATCTGAAGACGGATGGTGCCGTCATCCATAGTCGGAGCAATGCCCGTAAGCATGGTATCCACATTTCCCGTCTCTCCGGGCTTAATATTGCCTACATATGTATCCACAGGCTTGATGGAATCTCCCTCAAAGGTTACGTTTACATTATAAAGGATCACCTTTCCCGTGTTGTTGATGCCAAACATCACGTTGGATTCAGAGCCAACCGACATGGTATCCGGCATTACATCAATATTGCTGGTGCTCAGACGGGCATACTGCTTTACGGGAATATCCACAATAATGCTTTCCTCTGCATTTTTAAACTCAGGGCTGTCATACTTTTCTTTTACCGTAATGCCATAGGAGCGCTGATCCACACCTGCCTTGGCTGTGAATTTAGCCCGGATCTCTGTGGTCTGGCCCGGAGCCAGAGAATCCACAACCATAGAGGCCGTACCGGACTCTGTGGTAAAAACAGCGCTGTCGGAAACCTTTTCCGATTCCAGATTAAACAGGATATTCGAGGCCGGAACCGTAGTAGAGGCATTTTTCATATTTAATACAAGCTCAAATTCATTGCCCGCATAGACCTCCTCCGGCACCGTATGATATCCCTCTACGATCACTCTGGCCCGGACTCTGTCATTTGCGTCAAATTCCCCCAGGTCGTCCTCCTTATCCTTGGACACCACATGAACGTAAAATACGCCCTCCTCTGTGTGAAGGTCGCCCTCAGAGCTTAAGCGGAAGGTAATGGTAAATTTGATCGGATAATAGCCTGTATAGGAATCCTCACGGATGGCCATGCTGTACTGGGCAGCCACGGTTTCTCCCGGACTGACCCGCTCAAAGGTTCGGTCATAATTGCCGTCATTGATCTCAAAGGGGAATTTGGCGTCGTCTTCCGAAAGCCCCATGGAAATGGTTACATCCTGGGCTGTGGTTTCTCTTTTATTGCGGAAATTGACGCCAAAATCAATGACATTGGGATAAACTCCCCTGGGTGTGGACTGATTTTCACCGATCACAAAATAATTTCCCTCTTTTTTATCCTCTTCCTCATCCTCAGAGGTAGTGGAACTGGTGGAAATCCAGATATTGATGTAATCCACATCATAGCCCCCATCCCACTCTAACTGAATGGGGATGCTGTAATAGCCCTGGGCGGCGTCTCTGCGGACTCTGGCGGAAAGGGAAACACTTTTTACATTGCCCGCCTTTATATTTCCTACATTTTTCCCCACAAAGGTGGTTTCCATAATTTCAAATGGATAGTAATCAACTGTATAGTCGCTTTCACCTTTTGACTCGATCTGCTGAAATTCCGTTGTTTCAAGAAGGCTTACCTTTAGATTATCCATATCCTCATCCGTCGCCCGGACCCGGAATGAAATGCTCATAGACTTGCCGATATTCCCCTTGGGAGACTTGGTTGTGAATATATGATCATTATCACTGGCATTTGTGTTGTAGCCTGTCTTAAAATCACTGGCCATAGACGGGATGCCTCCCGCTGCTGCCATAAAAGCCGCTGCAAGCATAAGCAGGGCCTTTGCCTTTTTCCATGCTTTCATACTGTTTTCTCCTCCGTCTCATCCAGGGCGGACCGTCCCCCGGTCTCTATGCCCGTGATCTTTCCGTCCACGATCCGGATCCTGCGGTCTGCGTAGGAAGCCAGGTTGTTGTCATGGGTAACCATCACAAGTGTCTGCTTCTGTTCTCTTACAATGCGCTGCATTAACCGCAGTACCTCCATGGTGGTCTTGGAATCCAGATTCCCCGTAGGCTCATCCGCAAAAATGATCTGCGGATCTACCACCAGAGCCCTGGCGATGCCCACTCTCTGCTGCTGGCCTCCGGACATCTGGTTTGGCATATGCTTTTCCTGATCTGCCACCCCCATCAGCGCCAGAAATTCCCTGGCCTTTTTAAGCCGCACTCTTTTGGCCACTCCCCGGAACGATAAGGGAAGGGCTACATTTTCAACGGCATTCATGGTATTTAAAAGATTATAGGACTGGAAAATAAATCCAACCTTTTCCCTCCTGAATGCCACAAGCTGTTTTTCCGTCAGCCGTTCCATATGAACCTTTCCTATGATGATCTCGCCTTTGGTGGGCTTCTCCAGTCCGGCCAGCATATTCAAAAGGGTGGATTTGCCGGAACCGGAGGTTCCTACAATGGCTACAAACTCTCCCTTATAGATTTCAAAATCCACGCCGTTTAATGCCCGTACCTTTGTCTCTCCCACCCGGTAAATCTTATACAGATTCCTTACACGGATTACGGGAATCGGAGCTTTCTTCTCTGTTTCTGTCAATGAACTCTCCTTTGCCTGCCTGTAAAAGGCATGGTTGTGTTGTCTGTCTTTAGACAGTATACCATAAAACGTCAATAGCCGCTGTCCCTTTTTCCTTTAAAGTTCCTTAAATATTTTTTACGGCCGCCCAAATTCTACTTGACTTCTTTGTCATTCTATGTAAGAATATGACGAGGCACAAATCAGTGCCATATCTGGCTGTCCGGCTATCGCACTGGTTCAGTGTGGACTATTTCCCAAAATCACTTAAAATAAAATAGAAAAGGCAAAGGAGAATCACATGAGACACTTACTGAATCCCTTAGACTTCTCTGTGGAGGAAATCGATGACCTTTTAGCATTAGCCAGAGACATCGAGAAAAATCTTCCCAGATATGCGCACGTTTGCGACGGCAAAAAGCTTGCTACCCTGTTTTATGAGCCCAGCACCAGAACACGCTTAAGCTTTGAAGCAGCCATGATGAACCTGGGCGGCAATGTTCTCGGCTTTTCTTCCGCTAATTCCAGTTCCGCTGCAAAGGGAGAAAGCGTTGCCGACACCATCCGTATGATTTCCTGCTACGCTGATATCTGCGCCATGCGTCATCCCAAGGAGGGTTCCGCATTTGTAGCAGCCCAGAAGGCAGAAATTCCTGTCATCAATGCAGGTGACGGCGGCCATCAGCATCCTACCCAGACTCTGACAGACCTTATGACCATCCGCTCCTTAAAGGGACGCCTGGACAATTTAACCATCGGCCTGTGCGGCGACCTTAAATTCGGCCGTACTGTTCATTCTTTGATCAGCGCCATGGTCCGCTATCCGGGTGTAAAATTCGTTCTGATCTCCCCGCCGGAGCTTCGTATTCCAGACAGCATCCGCGAGGACGTACTGGAAGCCAACAACATCCCATTTGAAGAGGTAGGAAATCTGGACGACGCTCTGGGAAGCATGGATATCCTTTATATGACCCGCGTGCAGAAGGAGCGCTTCTTCAATGAAGAGGATTACATCCGCTTAAAGGACTGCTATATCCTGACACGCAAAAAGATGAAGCTGGCAAAGCCGGATATGTACATCCTTCATCCCCTTCCAAGAGTAAACGAAATCTCTGTGGAGGTAGATGACGATCCAAGAGCTGCTTACTTCAAACAGGCCCAGTACGGCGTATATGTCCGTATGGCACTGATCATGACATTACTGGAGGTAGAAAAGCCATGTTAAATATCAGCGGATTAAAAGAAGGCATTGTCCTTGACCACATTGAGGCAGGAAAGAGCCTGGATATTTACTATCACCTGGGCCTTGACAAATTAGACTGCCAGGTTGCCATCATTAAAAATGCCCGAAGCAACAAAATGGGCCGCAAGGACATTATCAAGATCGAAGGCGGTTTAGATAAGCTGGATCTGGATATTCTGGGCTATATCGATCACAACATCACCGTAAATATCATCCGTGATGACAGAATTGCTGAAAAGAAGGCCTTAAAGCTTCCCAAAAAGATCACCAACGTGATCCACTGCAAGAATCCGCGCTGCATTACCTCCATCGAACAGGAGCTTCCACACATCTTCTATCTGGCAGATGAAAAGACAGAAACCTACCGCTGCCAGTACTGTGAGGAGAAATACAGCGAGTACAATCAGTAATACGCTCCGTCCAGTTGGACGCAGCCCGTTAAAAAACCGGCTCCCCGCTTTAAAGCGGAGGCCGGTTTCCTTTTTCCTTCTTTATTTGTTTTCCGGAACAATCTCAATCCAGTATCCATCCGGATCGGAAATGAAATAAATTCCCATAGCCGGATTTTCATAGCAGATGCAGCCCATTTCCTGGTGCTTTTTATGGATCGCGTCATAATCATCCACATGGAAAGCCAGATGGAATTCGCACTCACCCAGATTGTAGGATTCTGTGCGGTCCTTAAGCCAGGTCAGCTCCAGAGTAAAGTCGCTGAGACCGTCTCCTAAATACACCAGCTTAAAGGAGCCGTCAGAAGCATCCTTTTCTCTTACCGGCTTAAGTCCCAGGGCTTTCTCATAAAACTCCAGGCTCTTTTCCAGGTTCAGTACATTAAAATTAAAATGATTGAATTTTACCATATATTTACTCCTGTTTATTTCTGAGGAATCATAACTTCCATTCCGCCCATATAAGGCCTTAATGCCTCAGGGATCTTTACGCTGCCGTCTGCCTGCAGATTGTTCTCCAAGAAAGCGATCAGCATACGGGGAGGCGCTACTACGGTGTTGTTTAAAGTATGTGCCAGATACTTGGTTCCGTCCTCGCCATTTACACGGATCTTTAAGCGGCGGGCCTGAGCATCTCCTAAGTTGGAACAGCTTCCCACCTCAAAATATTTCTTCTGCCGTGGGGACCATGCCTCTACATCACAGGACTTCACCTTAAGATCAGCCAGATCGCCGGAGCAGCACTCTAAGGTTCTTACCGGGATATCCAGGGAACGGAACAGATCTACGGTATTCTGCCACAGCTTGTCATACCATACAGGGCTTTCCTCCGGTCTGCAGACAACGATCATCTCCTGTTTCTCAAACTGGTGGATGCGGTATACACCTCTCTCTTCAATGCCGTGAGCACCCTTCTCCTTGCGGAAGCATGGGGAATAGCTGGTGAGCGTCATGGGAAGCTCTGCCTCCGGCGTAATGGTGTCAATAAACTTTCCGATCATGGAATGCTCGCTGGTACCGATCAGATAGAGATCCTCGCCCTCGATCTTATACATCATGGCATCCATCTCGGCAAAGCTCATAACGCCTGTTACTACATTGCTGCGGATCATAAAGGGAGGTACACAGTAGGTAAAGCCGCGTCCGATCATGAAGTCTCTTGCATAGGAAATCACTGCAGAGTGAAGTCTGGCAATATCGCCCATCAGATAGTAGAAGCCGTTTCCTGCTACTCTTCTGGCAGCATCCAGATCAATGCCGTTAAAACGCTCCATGATATCTGTGTGGTAGGGGATCTCAAAATCAGGAACCACTGGCTCACCGAACTTCTCGATCTCTACATTTTCACTGTCATCCTTACCGATGGGTACGCTTGGATCGATGATATTTGGGATGGTCATCATGATCTTTAAGATCTTCTCGGCAAGCTCGCTCTCCTTTGCCTCTAACTCAGCCAGTCTGGCAGAATTGGCGCTGACCTGTTTTTTCACCTCTTCTGCCTCTTCCTTCTTTCCCTGGCCCATGAGAGCGCCGATCTGCTTGGACAGCTTGTTTCTGCTGGCTCTGAGATCGTCAGCTTCCTTCTGGGTAGCGCGGTTTTCAGCGTCCAGCGCGATTACCTCGTCTACCAGGGGAAGTTTTCCGTCCTGAAATTTATTTTTAATATTCTGCTTTACGATGTCAGGGTTTTCTCTGACAAACTTTAAATCTAACATGATACTCCTCCTGGATCTCCTTACTGTATTTACATACTTGTTTATGAGTATATAACATTTTCCAGTGAAATAAAAGCCTTTTTTTGAAAAAGCTCCCTTCCGGCGCCTATTTGTCCGTCATCTGGCACAGGCTGCCTAAAAGCAGTTCAAAACAGACTCCGTTTTTAACCGGTATCTGAAGCTCTCCGGAACGCACAATGCAGTCTCTTACGAAATCAGCCGCCAGATTAACAGACCTCTTTAGGCTCCAGCCCCGGATGCATCCCCCGGCGATAATGGAGGAAAACACATCTCCCGTACCGGGCCGTTCCTCTCCTGCGGCTTTGCGGCTCAAAAAGGAAACCTCACCTTCTCCCTCTGCCATGGCATTTACCAGGTCAGGTCCCTTTCGGATCCCTGTGATCACAACAGCGGAAGGCCCCAGCTTCTGAAGACGTCTTACAAGGCCGGCCAGCGCCTCATAACTCATTTCCCCGCTCTCGTAGGGAACATCGGCGAGAATACAGGCCTCTGTAAGGTTGGGAGTCAATATGTCGGCCATGGCAGCCAGCTCCCGCATCCGGCTGCACATGGACGGCGTGTAGGTCGCATAGGCGATTCCGTGATCTCCCATAATGGGATCTACCAGAACCTTTGTCCCAGGCGTGCGAAAAGCTGCGATCATATCCTTCACAATCTCAATCTGGCGCTCCGAGCCCAGAAATCCTGTGGCAATGCCGTCAAAGGTAAGCCCCAGCTCCTTCCATTTCTCAATATAGGGCTCCATATGGTCGGTATAATCATCAAAATAATACACTGGAAAGCCTGTGTGATTGGAAAGGATCGAGGTCGGCACCGGACAGCACTGGATGCCCATGGCCGATAAAATGGGAAGAGCCACTGTAAGAGAACAGCGGCCGTACCCGGAAAGATCGTTTATCATTGCAATTTTCTTCTGATGGTAATTTGGCATAACGGATACTCCTTATTTCAGCTTGTCAACCCTGTCTCTTATACACATCTGACGCTGCCGACGATAAGGCTC
>OWHV01000974.1_pt1 | contig 12725 bp, 9 predicted proteins | sample 1732721 | NCBI WGS metagenome assembly OWHV01 (sample SAMN05065746, study PRJEB22554) | human gut metagenome | biome: ENVO:2100002; feature: ENVO:00000062; material: ENVO:00002003 | host: Homo sapiens | place: USA | reverse complement strand
GAGCCTTATCGTCGGCAGCGTCAGATGTGTATAAGAGACAGTATGTATGGAGCTTACGAGGCATGGGACGGGAGTGGAATCCATCTTAGTGAATCGGGTGTCAACGGTTTCCCCATCAAAGAATTGTCGAACGGGGGAGCCTTGCAACTTCAATGGAAAGGATTTTACGGAGATGCTGAATACACGTATTCTTCAGGTTCTGCCGGTGAAAGAGATGCTATCTGGTTTAAATTTCCAACCCACCGGATTACCTCCCATTTGAGTTATCATTTCAAACAGGGAAAGAAAGAGCATTTTCTACGACTGAACTTGCAATGGTCACATCTGGTCAACAATGAGAATGTGATAACCAAGGAAACGGTAAACGGGATAACGACCACTCACGTACACGGTTCCAATCGTATTTTTGAGCAGGATGTTTTCTCCGTCCATCCCGAATATGAATTGATTAGTCCCCGCACGGAACTTCGCCTGGGAACGAATATATCAACATTCAGACGACTGACCACACAGATGTATCCTTATGTGGCTTCGGAAAAGATGATTTGTAGCCAGACTTATATCTCCAGCGTATTTCATCTGGGGAAACTCGACCTGAAAGCGGCTGCATCCTTTGCCATAGGAAACTTTACCGAGAAAAACAGGACTACGGCAACAGATACGGAACCGGGTGATCCGCCTTATCGGCTGACAGATTATTACAATCTGAAAAATGAATATGCAACTACCCCACAGGTGACATTTCATCTCGGATTGCGCTATTATTTCAACCATGGAATTTATGCGGAAGTACAGGGTAGTTATACGCACGGTTTCAACCTGCAATATATAGATGGTTCGAACCGTTGGAACGAGACTATCAAATTAGGATATACTTTTTGAAAACAATGAATATATATAAACTAAATTATTAAGCAATGAAAAAGAGTTTGACATTTATCTTCGCAGCAGCGCTTTTGGTATCTTGCCAACAGGAAGAGAACGAAGCTACGACTCCTGCAAACAGTCGCATTACTATCTCTCCTATTATTACACGTGCTACGGAAGTTAACTTTGAGACCGGAGATAAAATCGGTGTTACAATCACCCAAAACGGTGACTTCGTATATGCAGAGAATAAACAGATGACATACAATGACGGAGTATTTGCAGGCGATTTACTCTGGTACCCGGAAGGAAATGACAAATCGCAAATAGTAGCCTATTATCCCTATAAAGAGGGTAATACTCCGGCTTCATTTACTGTTGAAACCGATCAGACTAGTGGATATGGAGCGTCAGATTTTATGGCAGCAAAGAAATCGGATGTACTTCCGACTACCAACGTTATAAGCATGAACTTCAAACACATGTTTACTAAATTAGTGATTAATGTAACAAAGGAAGTAGAAGCTAACATCTCGTCTATCGCATTGAAAGGTTCCATCCCGACTGCAACTCTTGATTTGAGTGCTCTCACAGTGACTGCTGATGCAAACGCCTCCGCAACAAGCATTGTTGCACAAGCCGTTAAAGCGAATGAGACATACCGCGCCATTATCGTTCCCCAAACAGTAGCCTTGACGCTTGAAGTAGCAACATCTGACGGCAAGACCTTGTCACAGAAGCTCACATCTACCACTTTGGCACAAGGAGGACAATACAGTGTGAACATTCGCGTGTTACCTGACGATATAGAAGTCAAACTTAGTGGTGACATTGAAAACTGGACAGATGAGGGTGAAATTGGAGCTGATAATGAGATTCCTTTCGAGGAACATCTCGATCAGAACTATTTCCTGTATGATAATGTAAAATATAAGACTGTAACTCTCTCAAACGGTACGACATGGATGGCTGAACCGCTTATTTATTTACCGAAAGGGTATACTCCTTCAAGTGATCCAACTGCTGATAGCCATGTTTGGTATCCGTATGAAATCACAGCCGACGGTGCAACCGTAGCTACAACAAAAGAAAGTGCCATAAAAGAATTAGGTTATCTATATGATTTCCAGGCTGCACTGGGTGGTAAAGAAATTACTGATAGTAATCTGACCTCCTTTGAAGGAGCACAAGGAATCTGCCCGAAAGGATGGCACATACCGACACGTCTGGAGTACTTTAATCTGGTAGGAAAAACAACGAATGATGCCGACGGCAAGGTACCGGCTGATGGTGATAAAGCTCTTTTTTATGATGCAGCTTATGATGGAGCCAAAATATCATCACTGATGGATGCAGGATTCAATTACCAATTCTCCGGTGTTCGTATGGCAACAAGTCTTACAGGCGCCGGCAGCTACCAAAAAACTGCAATAGCAGATGACGCCAAGATTCAAGCTGCGTGGCATGGAAAACCGGCAATGAATTATCTCATGACTTCGACCGCCTACAAACCCATATACAATAGTACCAGCGGCCTACTAACCAATATACAGTTCTTTGGATTAATGAGTACAATCAATGCAACCAAGTATCCGGAAGGCAGATTATCATTATCTTATGTTAGCATTAAAGCCGGTATGCAAGTTCGTTGCATAAGGGATCAAGCCGGCAACTAAAAGACTAATATTTGTTTCATGCCTTGAAACCTTTAGTTTCTCGGTGAGAAACCAACAGTTTCACACTGGGAAACTAAAAGTTTCAAGTAAGGCTACCCCCCCTCGCCCGTAAGGCGAACTACGATAAGCTATAAACAAACGAAAAACAGATTACAAACTATATAAAAACGAAGCAATAACAATGAAAACAAAAAAGCTAACAATCGCAATTGCCATCGTGGCAATGACTTTTATCGGAACTTCATGTGGTAACAAACAACAGAAAAGCGCATCAGAAGCGACTACAGAACAGTCTGCATCTTCCGCCTTGGAAATTGATTCTCTTCTTGCCAATGCCGAAAGCCTTGCAGGACAAGAAGTGACCATTGAAGGCGTCTGCACACATACCTGCAAACATGGCGCAAAGAAAATCTTCCTGATGGGTAGCGACGATACCCAAGTGATCCGTGTAGAAGCGGGCACTTTGGGAGCATTCGATCCTAAATGCGTGAACTCCATCGTTCGTGTTACCGGAACACTGAAAGAACAACGCATTGACGAAGCCTACCTCCAGAACTGGGAAGCGCAACTCAAAGCACAGGCTGCCGAGAAACACGGAACCGGTGAAGCCGGATGCGACTCTGAAAAGAAAGCACGTGGTGAAACAGCCAACAGTCCTGAAGCCCGCATTGCAGATTTCCGTGCAAAAATAGCCGACCGCAAGGCAGAAACAGGAAAAGAGTATTTATCTTTCTATTTCATGGAAGCTGACTCGTATGAAGTGGAGTAGTAACATCCGTAAGTGGAGTCGGCTCATACACCGTGACTTATCATTTTTCTTTTCCGGAATGGTATTGATATATGCCATTTCCGGAATTGTAATGAATCACCGTGACACTATTAATCCGAACTTCTCCATCACACGGAAAGAGTATAAGATAGCAGAAAAGCTACCGGATAAAGCAGGAATGAATAAGGAGAAAGTGCTCACTCTCCTGGAACCATTGGGAGAAAGCGGCAACTATACCAAATATTACTTCCCGAAAACGGACGTAATGAAAGTATTCCTGAAAGGCGGCTCCAATCTCCTGGTAAACGTGAAGACAGGAGAAGCGGTATATGAATCCGTCACCCGCCGCCCGCTTATCGGAGCAATGTCCCGCTTACATTACAACCCGGGACAATGGTGGACTTACTTTGCTGATATTTTCGCCATCGCTCTTATTATCATTACTCTCTCCGGCATCATCATGCTGAAAGGAAATAAGGGTATTATCGGCAGAGGAGGAATTGAAGTCATTGTCGGAATCTTGATTCCCATTCTTTTCCTTTTCTTCTTTTGAATAGAATAACAGATAAAATCAAATGGAACATATTATCGAATGTAACAACCTGACGCACTATTACGGCAAACGGTTGATTTACGAAAATCTTAGTTTCACAGTACCCAAAGGACGCATCCTGGGACTGTTGGGAAAGAACGGTACGGGCAAGACCACCACTATCAATATCTTGAGCGGTTACCTGAAACCCCGTTCAGGGGAATGTCGCATCTTCGGACAGGAGATACAGACAATGGCACCGGCTCTGCGGCGCAATATCGGACTGCTCATCGAAGGTCATGTGCAATACCAATTCATGACCATCACCGAGATAGAGAAATTCTACGCAGCTTTCTACCCCGGTCAATGGAAAAAGGAAGCGTACTATGAACTGATGAATAAGTTGAAAGTCGCTCCCGGACAACGTATCTCACGTATGTCATGCGGACAGCGCTCACAAGTTGCCCTCGGACTTATCCTTGCACAAAACCCGGAACTTCTAGTATTGGACGACTTCTCACTCGGACTCGATCCCGGTTACCGCCGCTTGTTTGTCGACTATCTCCGTGACTATGCGCGCTCGGAAGGGAAAACCGTCTTCCTGACCTCACATATTATTCAGGATATGGAACGACTCGTTGATGACTGTATTATCATGGACTACGGAAAGATACTGATTCAGAAACCAATCGCCGAATTACTGGAAAAAGGACGTCGCTACACTTTCACTATTCCCGAAGGTTATGAACTTCCTGCGTCTGATGATTTCTATCATCCTTCTGTCATGCGAAACCAGTTGGAGACCTTCTCCTTCCTGCAACCGACAGAGACAGAAGCAAAACTGAAATCAATGTCAGTGCCTTACACTAATTTTCATAGTGAACAGGTAAATTTGGAGGATGCATTTATCGGCCTGACAGGCAAATACTGATTAAATTAAGAATAAAAATTGGCTACTCGTAACCCACAAATCATAATTCATAAATCATAAATCCTCAAAAATGTACGCTATATTTTATAAAGAATGGATAAAGACACGGTGGTATTTTCTGCTTGCCGTGCTCGCCACACTCGGTTTTACAGGCTATTGTATGCTTCGCATCAACCGGGTGGTAGAAATGAAAGGGGCTGCTCATGTATGGGAAGTCATGCTGCAACGCGATGTTATCTTCATTGATATGTTGCAATATATCCCCCTGATTGCCGGAATCCTGATGGCAATCGTGCAGTTTGTCCCCGAGATGCAACGCAAATGTTTGAAACTGACTCTCCATCTGCCTTATCCGGAACTAAAAATGACGGGCAATATGTTACTCTCCGGACTCATATTGATTCTTGTCTGTTTTGCTTCTAATTTCCTGTTGATGGAAGTATACCTGAACGGAATACTTGCCCATGAACTGAAGAACCACATATTGCTCACCGCTTTAACATGGTATCTTGCCGGGATTTCCGGCTACCTGCTCGTCGCATGGATCTGCCTTGAACCGGCATGGAAACGTCGTATTCTGAATCTCATTACCGCTGTATTGTTACTCCGGATCTTCTTTCTGTCGCCCACACCGGAAGCATACAACAAGTTCCTCCCTTATTTAGTGGTTTATACTTTGTTGACAGCTTCTTTCTCGTGGCTTTCTATCGTACGATTTAAGGCCGGAAAGCAGGACTAAACAATTAAAAATTAAAGATTAAAAATTAAAAGATTGAGAAATGAGACGTTTCAGTACCATACTATTATATGTAACCATCGCTTTCCTGCTTCTTTGGCAGTTGCCTTGGTGTTACAATTTCTTTGTCGTAAAGCCGGAGAAGACTCCCTTTACCCTATATAGTTTCGTCATTGGCGATTTCGCACAGATGGGACAGGAAGAGGGAAAAGGAAGCGTGCGTCGCGACTTGGCAGGAAACATTTATTCGGAAGCTGCTTTCGACAGCATCCTGCCTATGTTTTACTTCCGCCAGTTGATGTCTGACGAGCGTTTTCCAGATACCATTCAAGGAATCGCAGTGACTCCCAAAATGGTGCAGACGGAAAACTTCAACTTCCGCAGCGTTCCTTCGGATATCAATGCGCCTTCTATCGGACTTTACCCGCTAATGGAATCCATGTCAGGACGTGTGGACTTAAAAATGCCGGATGACGTATTTCGTATCACCACCAAAGGGATCGAATTCATCGACATGGCCTCCAACAGCGTAAAGGAAGACAAGAGTCTTCAGTTTACCGAAGCTATGACTAAAAAGGAGTTTCGTTTCCCGGTAACGGAGATCGTAGGAAATCCAACGGTGAAAAAGGAGTATGACGAAGGTTATCTTCTATTGGATGCCGACCGCCGTCTGTTTCATCTGAAACAGGTGAAAGGGCGTCCGTATGTTCGTGCCATCACCTTGCCTGAAGGACTGACACTGGAACATCTGTATCTGACAGAGTTCAGAAATAAGAAAACACTTGCGTTCATGACCGATGTCAACAATGCTTTCTATGTACTGCAGAGCCGGACATACGAAGTAGTGAAAACAGGAATTCCTGTTTTCAATCCCGAAACGGATGCATTAACCATCATCGGTAATATGTTCGATTGGACGGTACGTGTGACTACTCCGACCTCTGATAATTATTACGCATTGAATGCCGACGATTATTCATTGATTAAAAAATTAGAGAACGCATCGTCTACTCATTCCATGCCCGGTATTACTTTCACATCTTATACTGATAAATATGTAATGCCACGTTTCGAATAGTATTCCCATATTGAATGTAACAGTTGTAAGGGACTATCAAAAGTCAATCTATTAAATATGACTTAGGGTAGTCCCTTACTGTTTTCTTCCCATGCGTGTATAGGAAACAAAAAGAATTACAATCTTTTCTTCTGTAAGTATGGGCTTTTTCCGGCAAGAAAGTTTATCTTTGCCGACTCATTCAAATATTCAGACCGCAATTGCTTCTGCATTATACACAAACAAATACGGTAAAACGAAAAAACTCAAATTAAAAACCGTATGAAAGTTTACAAAGCATTTGCTTTCCTAAGTATCTTCATCATATTGTTCTATAATTGTTCGCTCCCTACTGATGACGAAGTAAAAGGAGATTCAGAGGGAGAGGATACAGTTACCTCCGAACTTCCCTGGGAAGGAGAGATGGACAAATTCACCATCAATTCTAAAGAAGGAATCCATCTGAATGATCCATACGAAGACGCCGGAACAGCTTATGTCACCATTCCTTCCACCTCTGTAAAAAATACCCGTTGGGAATTTGGAGTTCACCTCACCTTTAATCCTTCCGCTAACAATTATGCACGATTTTATCTGACTTCTTCCTCAAACATTCTTTCCGAGAATTTAAACGGTTATTATATTCAGATAGGAGGAGCCAAAGATAATGTAACTCTTTATCGTCAAAACGGAGACCAATCTAAACTACTGGCTTCGGGAAGAGAGTTGATGAAAGGAGACTCTTCACCGAAACTATATATAAAAGTAGAACGTGACAATAATGGTTACTGGACTTTTTGGACACGACGTGAATCCGAGAATGAATACGTAAAAGAAAAACAAATAAAAGATACCGATATACAAACTTCCCGCTACTGCGGTATATACTGCATTTACACCAAAACCCGCTGTAAAGGATTTACATTTCATCACATACAGCTATCTAATAACGTAGAAACGGACACTACACCTGATGAAACACCCGATCATCCCGGAACAGACATTCCAGATAATCCGAACACCCCCGAATTACCGAAAGATGTGAGAGGTATGCTTCTTTTCAATGAAATCATGTATAATAATGCCACTGATGGTGCAGAATATATAGAAATCTACAATCCGACTGAACAGGCTATCATCTTACCGGTACTTTATCTATATAAGATGTATAAAGACGGGGCAATATACAATACTACCATCCTTCAAAATGAAAGTCCTTCTACTCCCCTAACCATTCCTGCCAAAACATATCTTTGCTTCACGAAATACTTCAACAGAGTCGTTCAGAAACATAAAGTCGGTGGAGAAAATATAATAATTATACCGAACTTCCCGGCACTGAACAATAATGGCGGGTATCTGGCACTTTCAAGTAGTAAAGAGACTGCACCAGGACATACTTTTGACACTTGTTGTTTTAGAGATGAAATGCACACCATTGATAAAATAACCGGCGTTTCGCTTGAAAAGAAATCTCCGGAGTTGTCCTCGCTCAACAAAAACTGGCGTTCCTCCAAACATGCCACCGGAGGCACACCCGGAATAAAAAATATGTAAGAGTATGTATATCTATGATAAATTCCCTACATTTGTAGGCAAAGTAAACAAGTTCCGGATATTCATCCTCAAACGAATTTAAACAGCAGATATGAGTCCAGCCGTTATATCTATTACTACTGTGGCATACTTTATCATCCTGTTCACTATCTCTTATATAGCAGGACGCAAAGCCGACAATGAAGGATTCTTCGTAGGAAACCGTAAATCAGCCTGGTATATCGTTGCCTTTGCCATGATCGGTTCCACCATTTCCGGAGTCACCTTCGTTTCCGTTCCGGGTATGGTACAGGCAAGCAGCTTTTCTTACCTGCAAATGGTGCTGGGATTCATAGTAGGACAAATTATCATTGCATTTGTACTCGTTCCTCTCTTTTATCGTATGAACCTGGTTTCCATTTATGAATATCTGGAGAACAGGTTCGGAAGCTCCTCCTACAAGACGGGAGCATGGTTCTTTTTTATTTCAAAGATGTTAGGGGCAGCCGTCCGGCTCTTTCTCGTATGCCTGACATTGCAGTTTCTTATCTTCGATCCTTTCCATCTCCCATTCCTGTTGAACGTGATCCTTACGGTATTTATCGTATGGCTTTACACTTTCCGCGGTGGAGTGAAATCATTGATATGGACGGATGTTCTAAAAACATTCTGCCTGGTAGTGTCGGTTGTACTTTGCATCTATTATATTGCTTCCAGCCTCCATCTGAATTTCAGTGGTTTGATTAGTACGATTTCAGACAGTGACTTTTCCAAGACATTCTTTTTTGACGATGTCAACGACAAACGATATTTCTTCAAACAATTCCTGGCAGGTGTATTCACCGTTATTGCCATGAACGGGCTCGACCAGGATATGATGCAGCGCAATCTTAGCTGCAAGAACTTCCGGGACTCGCAGAAAAATATGATTACCAGTGGAATCTCACAGTTCTTTGTCATTCTGCTTTTTCTGATGCTGGGAGTACTGCTATATACGTTTACAGCACAGCAAGGCATTGAGAATCCGGGAAAAAGCGACGAGTTGTTTCCGATGATCGCTACCGGAAATTATTTTCCCGGCATAGTCGGAATATTATTCATTATCGGACTGATAGCCTCCGCCTACTCTGCGGCGGGTTCTGCCTTGACGGCACTGACCACCTCTTTTACTGTAGATATTTTACATGCACAAAGAAAAGGAGATGCGGCACTTAGCAAGATACGCAAACATGTACATATCGGTATGGCAGTTGTGATGGGGGCAGTCATTTTCGTATTCAATCTGTTGAACAACACCAGTGTGATTGATGCGATTTACACACTGGCCAGTTATACGTATGGTCCTATCTTAGGGTTGTTCGCTTTCGGCATCTTCACCAAGAAACAAGTTTATGATAAATATATTCCGTTGGTAGCTATCGCTTCTCCTATTCTTTGCTATATCCTTCAAAGAAATTCGGAAGCATGGCTCAACGGTTACCAAATTAGTTACGAGTTGTTGATAATCAATGCCCTGTTCACATTCCTTGGACTTTGTTTGTTCATCAAAAGACAAGACAAAGAAACATCTTACACAACTCATACTACAAAACAAAAAGTAAAATAATGAAAACAACAATCAACTGTTTTCTTCCTTTCAGCCGGTTGGAAGAAACTGTGCAAACAGTTAAGGAGTTACGTGCATCGACGCTGGTAGACAAAATTTATTTATTGGCATCGCCAATTACCAATGTCTGTATTCCCGGATGCGAACTCATCTCTGTAGAAAAAATGCAGTCTACACAAGCAATGCGAGCTATTGCAGAACATTCTGATAAAACATATACCTTGCTCTATACCAAACACACTGCACTAAAAATAGGCATGTTCGCTCTTGAAAGAATGGTTCAAGTAATGGAAATGACCCAAGCTGGCATGGTATATGCAGACCATTACCAACAGATAGACGGTGTGCAAAAAACAGCTCCGGTCATTGATTACCAACCCGGTAGCCTGCGTGACGACTTCAATTTCGGCTCGGTTTTACTGTTCAATGCCAACGCATTCAAGGAAGTTATAGAAAATACGGAAGAGGAATATCAATATGCAGGCTTGTATGATTTGAGACTCAAAATATCCCAAAAGAGCAAACTGGTACATATCAACGAATATCTATATACCGAAGTAGAAAGTGACAAGCGGAAAAGCGGTGAGAAGCAGTTCGATTATGTAGACCCTAAAAACCGTCAGGTACAGATCGAAATGGAACAGGCATGCACCAACCATTTGAAGGAAATTGGCGGATATCTTTATCCTATCTTCCGTCCTGTAGACTTTTCTTCCCACACTTTTGAGTATGAAGCTTCTGTCATTATACCCGTACGCAACCGTATTCGTACAGTCAAAGATGCCGTACGCTCGGCACTGAACCAGCAAACGACCTTTCCGTTCAATGTCATTGTCATCGACAATCATTCGACAGACGGGACCAGTGAAGTTCTCCGTGAACTTAGTTCGGACAAGCGCCTGATTCACGTCATTCCCGAAAGAAATGACCTCGGTATAGGCGGATGTTGGAACATAGGTATCCATCACGAGAAATGTGGAAAGTTTGCCGTCCAACTTGATAGCGATGACGTGTATAAAGACGAACATAGCCTGCAAATCATCATTGATACTTTCTATAAACAGAAATGTGCAATGGTAATCGGCACTTATATGATGACTAACTTTGATATGCAGGAAATTGCCCCCGGCATCATCGATCATAAGGAATGGACACCCGACAACGGACGAAATAATGCATTACGTATCAACGGTCTGGGAGCTCCCCGTGCATTCTACACGCCCATTCTTCGGGAAATCAAAGTCCCGAACACAAGCTATGGAGAAGATTATGCCCTTGGATTGAAAATTTCACACGATTATCAGATAGGCAGAATATACGACGTGATTTACCTTTGCCGCCGTTGGGAAGGCAACTCGGATGCTGCACTGCCTGTTGAGAAAATCAACCAGAATAATCTATATAAAGACCGACTTCGTACGTGGGAATTGGAACAGCGCATCCTGCAACAAGAAACGACATTAGAGAAAATTCAGCAAAGTATCGAACGGTTATTCCAAAAGCAAACTCTTTCTTGGGAACTAGCCAAAGAGAATTACCAGGCATTGAAACAGTATCGGTCACGAACAAAAGAAATATCCAAATGGTTTGGTAAGCAATATTTAGATGCGAACCTATTCCTTAATCCGAAACGTATTCTTTCGACTACCGCACAGACAGATACTGCCTCCATTCACTCACGGCCTTGCTTCCTCTGCCAAACAAACCGACCGCAGGAACAAGAATTCATCAGTTATAGGAATTATCAGATACTGGTTAATCCCTATCCCATATTTAAACACCACTTTACAATTGTAGATAAGGAACACAAGTCGCAATCCATAGCCGGGCGTTTTAAAGATATGATAGAATTCACCGACATAATGAGAGAATACTTCCTTTTGTATAATGGACCGGAATGTGGAGCTTCCGCTCCCGATCATGCCCATTTTCAAGCTTGCAGTAAAGAGGAAAGTATGCAGGGATCATATTACGATCACATAGATTTAATAGATAACGACAAGGTGCGAATTAGTTATGAAGATTTCCCGTACAGTTTCATCAGGATTCAGGCGAAAAATAAGAAAACAATGTCGAAAACCTTTCATCTGATTTACGACATCTTAGCTGCCAATAATAACGGAAAAGAACCAATGATGAATATTCTTGCCTGGTATGGTTTGGAAATCACCAAAGAGCATTTTGGAAAGAACTACGACGATCAATTTGAGTCAGTGGCCGAACACCCTTACAATTGTATTATCTTCTTACGCAGCAAACATCGTCCCGACTGCTATTACGCAAAAGGAGACGAACAAATTCTCATCAGTCCTGCTATAGCTGAAATGAACGGCATATTCCCTATAGTACGTGAAGAGGATATGAAGAAACTGACTCCTGAAAAAGTATATGATATCTATCGGGAAGTATCTATATCCAAAGAAAAACTGCAAAAAATATTAGAACAAAATAACATCAAAGTTGTGATGACACGAAACACAGATGCCGGACTGTATTCCGAGGGCGCAACCAATAAAAAAGCGGAGGATATGCAGAAACGCTGTAAAATTATCGAGGATTCCAATGCCCTTTTTACGGTAAGTATTCATCAGAACAGTTACACTTCACCTGAAATTCAGGGAGCACAGGTCTTTTATTATGGACAGTCAGAAAATGGGAAAAAACTTGCCGAGATTTTGCAGACAGCTCTGATCGAACAGGTCGATCCCGACAACCACCGTGCTGCCAAGGCAAACGAAAGCTATTATCTTCTAAAAAAAACACCCACACCTACGGTCATCGTAGAATGTGGGTTTTTAAGCAATCCAATAGAGGCGGAACTGCTTTTGCAGGATGACTATCAGGATCAATTAGTCAACGCTATTTACACCGGCATTAAAACTTATCTTGGAGACGAACTCCCGCAAAACGAATCATCGTAATTATTCAAATTCACGGATTGTTTTTAAAAATGCCTCTGCAATATGGCTGTCTCTTATACACATCTCCGAGCCCACGAGACACTCGCTAATCTCG
>OWHV01000964.1_pt1 | contig 12769 bp, 10 predicted proteins | sample 1732721 | NCBI WGS metagenome assembly OWHV01 (sample SAMN05065746, study PRJEB22554) | human gut metagenome | biome: ENVO:2100002; feature: ENVO:00000062; material: ENVO:00002003 | host: Homo sapiens | place: USA | reverse complement strand
TTAGCGAGTGTCTCGTGGGCTCGGAGATGTGTATAAGAGACAGGAGCAAGGCCGAGGCCGGTGCCTTCGCCGGTCTTCTTTGTGGTGAAGAAGGGCTCGAAGATGTGCTGCATCGTCTCCTTGTCCATGCCGCAGCCGGTGTCGGTGACGCTCAGGCAGACGTAGCTCGACCATTCTTCGGAAATTTTCTCTTCCGGGAAAAGCGCCGCCAGCTCACTGCGCGGCACGACACTGCCCCGGATGGTCAGCTTTCCGCCCTCGGCGCCGATGGCGTGGATGGCGTTGATGCTGATGTTCAGCAGCACCTGCTGCAGCTGGGTCGCATTGCCCAGAACGCATTCGCCGCTGAGCTCATTTTCTTCCTTCAGCTCCACGTTCTTCGGGCAGTTCGTCTCCACCAGTTTCCGGGTCCGATGGAGCAGTCCCTCCACCGACACGGCGTCGTAGACCGTCTCCACGTTTTTCCGACTCATGGAGGAGATCTGTTTCACGACCTCCTGCGCCTTCTGCGCCGCCTCGCTGATCTCCATCGCGTTGTCATAAATTTCGCTGCCCGGGTCGGCGTCGGCCATGATGAGGTCGGCATAGCCGGTGATGGGGGTCAGGAAGTTGTTGAACTCATGGGCGATGCCGCCGGTGAGGGTCCCCATCATCTGCAGCCGCTGGCCGTGGGCCAGCGACTCTTCGCTGCGGTGGAGCTCTTCGAGGGTCTGGTTCAGGGTCTTCAGATCGCTGATCTCGGTCGCGCTGCGGCGGTCGCGCTCCTGCAGCCGGAACATCTGGAACATGAAGAGCACCAGCACCAACGCCACGCCGCCGAAGATGAGGACCACCTTCACGAAGCTCTGCTGTACCGGCTCGTAGAAATCGTCGTAGTCCACCACGGCGCTGACGATCCAGAAGCTGCCCCCCACGTCCAGATGACGGAAGGCGCTTATCTTATGCACCCGGGGCAGATCCGGGTCGGTCCACCAGTAGGAGTAGTAGTCCAGTGTGCCGGATTCCTCTTCCTGCTGAGCGCGCAGCAGCTCACTCAGACTGCTCATGTCCAGTTCCTTCCCCTGATAGATGCGCTGGCGGCCCTCCACGACCTTGATGCCCCACTGGACGGCTTCGGGGTGCATGACCACAAGGTTATCGTTATTCTTTATCATGATGTAGCCGTTCCTGCCGACATGGATCTCCGAGATGAGCTGCTGATACATGACCGTGGAGTCTACCACGAGGCAGACTGTCTCATCCCCGGCCTTCCTCTTCATCACAAGATAGTGCTCGCCGCCGCTGTGGTACTGCCAGTAGGAGATGTCCTCCGTCCGGGTGATGGGGACATCGCAGACGGCGCTGAGGCCGTAGCAGCTGTAGATGACCTCGCCGTTGCTGTTTTCCAGCCAGACGTCCCGGATGGTATCGCTCCGGGTCACCGTGGGGCGGAACGCTTTGCTGGCCTGTGCTTTTCCGGCGATGGAGTCCAGCCTGTCGGCGTATTCTTCCAGCAGGACGCGGATGCTGTCGGCGGTGCTCTGCACCACCAGCTCCATCTGCCTCGTCTGGCTGTCCATCATGGCGGTGCGGTAATCCTTCCAGACGGCACCCACCACGACAGCCAGTGCGGCTACCGTGACGACGCCGATGGCCAGCGGCACCCACAGGGTGCGCAGCGTCTGGAACCATGTCTTTTTCGGGGCGGTCTCCTTCATATCGAGTCCTCCTTTGGGGCGGTCTTGCTCTTCCTGTCTAAAAATGTTATAATTTTATTTATCACAATTGAAACAAATTTTCCGGTCAGAAAAGTGCAGGGAGTTATCATGTCGTATCATGTTCTTATTGTAGACGATGATCCAGCGATTTGCAAACTTTTATCGAAAGTTATGATAAGCAATGAGATGGACCCTCTCGTCGTCAACAGCGGCGCGGCGGCGCTGGACCTCATCGCGCGGCAGAGCAGCACGCTGGATATGATCCTGATGGACATCACGCTGGGCGACATGGAGGGCTTCGATGTCATCCAGACCATCCGGCGCAACGGCGTCACCACACCGGTCATCATCATCAGCGGCCGCAACGAGGACTACGATTTCATGTACGGCCTCTCGCTGGGCGCCGACGACTATGTCACCAAGCCCTTCCGCCCCCAGATCCTGGGCGCAAAGGTCAAGGCCCTCATCCGCCGCAGCAAGAGCTTCTCGCAGGAGAACAACCAGCAGATCAGCTGCGGCCCTTTCCTCTGCGACACCACCACCATGCGCTTTTATAAAAACAATGTGGAGCTGAACCTCTCCGAGAAAGAACGCAGCCTGCTGCTGCTCTTCGTGCGCCACCCCCAGCAGGTGTTCACCAAGGATATGATCTACGAGCAGATCTGGGGCAACCTCATCGCCGTGGACGACAACGCCATCATGGTCTACATCAACCGCCTGCGCAGCAAGATCGAGGACAACGCCCGCACGCCCCAGCACATCATCACCATCCGCGGCGTCGGCTATCGTTTCGTGCCGTAAGAGCGTCATTTATTTTTTCATGGAAACAAAGAAGAGCAGCCAACTGCGCGCGGTGCAGTTGGCTGCTCTCTGGTTTTATGCCGGTATAAAACACAAAACCTTAAAAAAGGAGAATCGCATGAAGTTTGTGTGCATATTTAGCTGCAAAAGCGGGGGTGAGAAGAGCGAAGGAATCTCCGTGAATCCATTCCGAAGCGTGGTTGGCAAGCCACATTCCCGCTTTTACGCTATATCACTCAATCTTCGCGGAAAGAGAAAGGCTTGACTTCGCGGACGACGTCCATGACAGTGCCGTCGCGGGCCTCGATGATGCCCACGATGCGGTCGCCGAACTGGACCTTCTCCGGCTCGCCGACGATGGAGTAGGCGATGTCGCGCAGCTCCTCGATGGTCTTCAGAGGCACGCAGTCAGCGGCCTTCAGAGCCTCCAGCAGGTCGGGACGGCGGGGGTTGACGGCCACGCCGTAGTCGGTGACGACGATGTCAACGCTCTCGCCCGGGGTGGTGACGGTGGTCACGTCGGTGCAGATGGCCGGGATGCGGCCCTGCAGCAGAGGAGCGATGACGATGGTACACTTTGCACCCTGTGCGGTATCGGGATGGCCGCCCTGTGCGCCGGTGATGATGCCATCGGAGCCGACGACGACGTTGCAGTTGAAGTGGGTATCCACTTCCAGAGAGGCCAGGATGACATAATCCAGCTTGTTGACGAAAGCGCCCTTGTTCATCGGGCTTGCGTACTCGCCAGCAGAGATGGGGAAGTGGTTGGGATTGGTGCGGACATTGTTGACAGCGTCCAGGTCAAAGTCCTGGGTATCCACCAGCTTGCGGGCCAGACCGCGGTCCAGCAGCTCGCACATGGGCTTGGTCAGACCGCCGACGCCCAGACCCATGTGGATGTTCTTCTCTTCCATGATCTTGGACAGAGAGATGGTGGAGGCGATGGATGCGCCGCCGACACCGGTCTGATAAGAGAAGCCGTCCTTGAAGTAGGGGGTGTTGGCCACGACCTGAGTGCAGTACTCTGCCATCAGGATCTTGCGCTGGTCGGTGGTGGGCTTTGCAGCGCCGGTAGCGATCTTTTCGGGGATGCCGATCTGGTCCACGACGCAGACATAATCCACCTTGGTCTGGTTGATCTCTGCGGGGTAGTTGGGGTAGTCCACGAGGCAATCGGTGACAGCGACGACATAGTCAGCCATCTCAGCGTCAACGTAAGCATAGCTCAGGACGCCGCAGTTGGTCTTGCCGCCCATGCCGGAGCAGTTGCCGTACTCGTCGCAGGAAGGTGCGCCGATGAAAGCGATGTCAACGTGAGTCTCACCGGTCTCGATGGCGCGGACACGGCCGCCGTGGCTGCGCATGGTAGCCAGACCCTTCAGCTTGCCATGAGAAATAGCATCGCCGATCTTGCCGCGGACGCCGGAAGACTCGATGTTGACGATGGTGCCGTCCTCGATCATGGGGACGAGGGCGTCGTGGGCCTTGCCCAGCGAGCTGGCGCTCAGGGTGATGTTCTTGAAGCCCATCTTGTGGATCTCTTCCATGACCATGCAGACCACCAGGTCGCCCTCGCGGAAGTGGTGGTGGAAGGAGACGGTCATGCCGTCGTGGGCATTGCACTTGACCAGAGCCTCGTGGATGTCCTTGACCATCTTGTCGTGGTCATTGCGCATCACGGGGGTGACCTTCGGGCTGGCCTTCTGGAAAGCCTTGCCGTCTTTATAGTTGTTGCCCTGGAAGACCTCTTTGCCGGTGCGCTCGAGGATCTCTTCGGGAATTTCTCTGCCGACTGCGTTCAACATAATTACAAATCCCCCTTATACACGCCGGATGCCTTTGCCAGATCGATGGTGCGCTTTGCGCCATCGTAGAAGGCGATGTCGATCATCTTGCCGTCAACGGTGAAGACGCCGATGCCCAGAGCCTTCTTGGAGTCGATCTCCTTGACGACCTTCTCAGCGAAGATGATGTCCTTCTGGGTGGGCGTAAAGATCTCGTGGACGATGGGGATCTGACGGGGGTTGATGATGGATTTGCCGTCGAAGCCCATCAGGTGGATGTTCTCCACGTCCTTGCGGAAGCCATCCATATCCTTCAGGTCGGTATAGACGGTGTCGAAGCACTGCACACCTGCGGCGCGGGCGGCAATGATCATCTGCTGGCGGGCACCCATCAGCTCGATACCGGTGCCGGTGATGTGGGTCTGCAGGTCCTTGGTGTAGTCGCCGCCGGACAGTGCGATGCCGAACAGGCGCTCATCGCTCTCGCAGATCTCCAGAGCGTTCATGACGCCGCGGGCAGACTCCAGAGCGGCGATGATGAGGACTTCGCCCTCAGGACGGCCATAGGTCTTCTCGTCCTCGGCGATGGCAGCAGCCACGCGGTGGACATCCTCGGCGTGCTCGGTCTTGGGGATGCGGATGGAATCGCAGCCGCCGGCCACGCAGGCACGGATGTCTTCCCGCCAGTAGGGGGTGTCCAGACCGTTGATGCGGACGACCCGCTCTGCGCCGCGGTAATCCACGGTCTTCAGGGCGTGGTACAGGCTGAAGCGGGCGACATCCTTCTGGTTCTCGGCGACAGCATCCTCGAGGTCCAGCATCAGGGAGTCGGCCTTGTAGATGTAAGGGTCTTTGATGAGGCCGGGCTTCTGCGCATTCAGGAACATCATCGTGCGGCGCAGGCGCTTCTTGTTCGGATTATTCATCGAATGGCACCTCCCCAGGGCAGATTCTCATACTGGTCAACAGAGCGGAACACCGCGCCCTCGATGCGGGCCTTCAGGGTGCAGTCCAGTGCGCCCTTGTCCACGATGGTGATGCGGACATTGTCGATGTCCAGATCCTTCAGGGTCTCCAGTGCGACCTTGCGCAGCTGGTTGCCGTACTGATGGATGACAGAGCTTTCGAGGGAGAAATCGATCTTGCCCTCACCCGGCTCGACGGTCACCATGCAGTCGCTGGATTCCAGAGTGCCAGCCGTGGCTGCTTTCTTGATCTCCATGCTTTTTTCCTCCTTGGCAGGTGGTTTCTTCAATCGTTATACCGTACTTGCGGGGCGGCACCTCACTGCGCCGCTCCTGATGGTTCTATCATAATCGGACAATCTTACAAAAGGCATAGCGTCCATCTTAATATTCGTTAAGAATCGCCAAAAATTTCTCTTGTACACAAGATTTATTCCATTTGGTCATGCTGCTGGCGCATTTTCTCTTCCATTTCCCCTCTTTTCCTGCACAAGCTGCCATCCGGCGCTGTTTTTGCCTTTTCTCAGCTCTATCCTACCGCACTCAGCAGCATTTGTGAAATGAAAAGATGGAATCCTTATCCATCCAAAAAGGGAATGGGTAGTGCAAAGCAGGCAAAACCACTGGCTGTGCGTTTTGCCTGCTGCGGAAAGATCCTTTTTTACACGGGGCTGAAGCCCTTACCGATGATCTCGCTGGAGTTTTCTATCATGATAAAGGCTGTCGGCTCCTGCTGGCGGATGAAGTTGCGCAGGCGGATGGCCTGACTGCGCCGCATGGTGGTCATGATGACCGTCTTGTGGGCGTCAGAGTACGCACCGCGCGCTTCAAAGGTGGTCGCACTGCGGTTCAGCTCGTGGATGATGAAGTTGCAGATGGGCTGCGGGTGCTCACACACGATGTTGAAGCACTTGCAGAGGTTCATATTCTCGATGACGTTGTCCACCACCATCGACTTGGCCACCAGACCCATGACGGAGAACAGACCGGTGGAGGGGCCGTACATTGCAAACGAGAGGCCCACAGCCGCCACATCCGCTGCCATCAGGGCAGAACCGATGTTCATGCTGGTGTACTTTTTCAAAATCATGGCGATGACATCCGTTCCGCCCGAGGATGCGTCGATGTTGAACAGGATCGCCGAACCGATTGCCGGGAGCATAATGGCAAATACCAGCTCCAGCATCGGCTGGTCGGTCAGAGTACCATGCATCGGCACCAGCGCATCCAGTACCTGCAGGCTCACCGACATCACGATGGTCGCATAAACGGTGCGGACGCCGACGCTCTTGCCCAGAAAGATGAAGCCCAGCACCAGCAGCGCGTAGTTGGCAGCGGTGGTGAAGGTACTTGCCGAGCAGTGGAGCAGCTGGCTGAACACGGTGGAAAAGCCGGTCACGCCGCCGAAGGCGAAGTGGTTCGGGAATTTGAAAAAGTAGATGCCGATGACCATGATCCAGATGCTGACGGTGATGAGGCCATACTCCGCCAGCGTCCGGAGCCATGGATTTTTGATTTCCTTTATTGTTGACGCCATAGTCTGATTTTTTGCCGCCTTCCGGTTTACATGGGGCCGAGGTGGATCGCCTGTGCGATCATCAGCATCACAGAACCGACGGCCAGCCAGATGAGGAACAGCTTCCACATGAACTTCATCCAACGGTCATAGGGGATGTTCACGGCGCTGATGATGCCCATCAGAGCGGTGGAAGTGGGCAGGACGTAGTTGCAGAAGCCGTCGCCGAAATTGAAGGAAAGGATCGCGGTCTGACGGGTAACGCCCACGAGGTCGGCCAGAGGTGCCAGAATGGGAATGACAGCTGCGGCCTGACCGCTGCCGGAAGTCAGGAAGACGTTGATAATGGTGTTTGCCAGCAGCATGGCGGGTCCGAGCAGGATGGTGGGGACGAAGTTCAGGCCGTTTGCCAGTGCGTGGACAACAGTATCGGTGATGTGACCGGCGTTCATGATGCTGCTGATGGCCTGTGCCATGCCGATGATGAAGGCAGCGCCCAGCATCTTCTTGCAGCCCTCAAGGAACTCCTTGGAGATCGCGGAGGGGCCAAAGCCGCCCAGTACGCCTTCGATGACAGCCAGTGCGAGGAAGACAGCTGCAGTCTCGGACATATCCCAGTCGAGCTTGATGCCGCCGTAGACGATGAGGATAAGGGATGCGAAGAAGACCAGCATGATGAGGATCTTGCGGGCGTCCAGCTTGCCGAAGGAGTCGAGGTCCGCAGCATCGCGGAACTCGCTGGTCTTGTCGAGCTCGTACATGGGGCTGAGTTCGGGATGCTTCTGGATCTTCAGTGCGTAGCGGATGAGGTAGATGTTGGTGATCACATAGAACACAGCAAAGCAGATAAAGCGGTAACCCACGCCGGAATACAGCGGCAGGCCGGCGATTTTCTGAGCCACGATGGTGGTGTTGATGTTCAGAGGGCCAGTGGAGAAGCCGATCGCGCCGCCCAGCAGGATGATGGATGCACCGGTGATGGAGTCCAGACCCATCGCAAAGGCCATCATGACCATGATGGGCGCAAAGGCAATGAACAGGTTGACGCCCTGCGTGGTGCAGATGAGGCCGAACACCAGCGTCAGGATGGGCAGGAACAGATAGACGCGGGTGGAGAAGATCTTCGCCATCTTGGCCACCACGGCGTGGAGTGCGCCGGTCTTGGTCAGGATATGGAAAGCACCGCCTGCAAACATGATGACCAGCATCAGATCAATGCGCTTGATGAAAGCCTTGACGATGTACAGAGGAATTTCAAGCGGGTTGACGGGAGTCTTATCAATGTAGTTGAAATCGTTGGGGTCGATGACCTTAATGCCTGCTTCGTTCTCGAAGCGGGTATAGGAGCCTGCCGGGATGATCCAGGTCAGCAGGACCGCAAGCAGGATGATGATGCCGATGATGACGAAGGTATGCGGCATCTTGAATTGTTTCTTTTTCGTTTCCATAATTTTTTCCTCTCTTTTGACACACCAAAGCGTCAGCTCTGGCTGTTCAGTTCTTTGGCCAGATTCTCATGGAATTCCTTCTTGATGGCTTCCAGCTTTTCCGGGTCTTCAATGAGCTGTGCGCCCGTCAGAGCCAGGATCTTTGCGCCGTAGACCACCGCATTGTGGGCCGCTTCGGTCTTGCCGGCGTCCAGATACTCCTGCGAGTGAGCCGCTGCGCCCTCCGGGACAAAGGCCACGCGGATGCAGGTGCCGGGTACATGGCGCATCACGTTGCCGAAGTCGGTGGAACCGGTCTTCTGGCGGGCCGGACGGATGCAGGGAGCATGGACCTTCTCGGCCTGCTCCATCACCAGCTCGTTGAGAGCCAGCACCGGGATCTTGTTGTCGAGGCTCTTTTCCTCGATGATCTCCACTTCCGTCTCGGTCATCATGGCTGCGCCCTGAAGTACCTTCCTGACGCGGGCCACCACGCCGTCCAACTCCGTACGGTTGTAGGAGCGGACATACATACTCGCTTCTGCATAGCCGGGCACCACATTTGCCGCCGTGCCGCCGCAGTTGACGATGGTATAGTGCATCCGAACATCCGAGGGAACATGCTCCCGCAGGAACTCGACGCCCTGACAGGCCATGATCAGGCCGTCCAGTGCGCTGCGGCCCTTTTCGGGCTTGAGCGCTGCGTGAGAGCAGACACCGTGGTAGATGATCTTGAGCTTGTTGAGTGCCAGCGACTTGACGTCCACCTGCGTGGCCGGGCCGCCGTGCATCATGAGCGCCACATCCAGCTCCTCAAAGGTGCAGCCGTTTTCCAGCATCACGACCTTGCCGCTGATGCTCTCTTCGGCAGGCGTGCCGTAGACCGTGATGGTATACGGTGCGTCGATGGCTGCATCTTTCAGTGCCTTGGCTGCGCCCAGAATGGCCGGTCCCTGCATGTGGTGGCCGCAGGCGTGGCCCAGACCGGCCAGAGCATCGTACTCGCAGAGCAGGCCGATGTTCGGGCCGCCCTCGCCGTGCTTCCAGACAGCTCGGAACGCGGTGTCCATACCAGCAATGCCGCGCTCCACGGTGAAGCCTTCTTTTTCCAGCCAGCCGGTCAGAGTCTCAAATGCATGAAACTCCTGCAGCCCCACTTCCGGGTGGTCGAAGAAGTCATCTGCCATTGCAGTCAGGGCAGCTGCGCTCTGCTCAACGCTTCGCTCCAGTTTTTCCTCCAACATAATAAGCACCTCCGTTTTTTGGTACTTTCAGTTTACCAAACCGGAGGCGTTTTGTACATTTTGAAAAAATTATATCTTCATTTTGGAATTCTTATGTTCAGTTTATCAGAGCTTCAAATACTCCTCTGCCGCATCCTTCATCTGCATGATCATAGCCCGCATGGGTTTGGTCAGCTCCACATCCCGGCGGTAGGCCACCACAACGTCCTGTCCGTACCTGGAAATGTCGATGGTGTAGTATTTCACCGGCTTTGGATAGTGGATGTTCTTCTGATAGCCCTGCCGGATGAATCCCACGCCCAGACCCTCGGCCACCAGCTGTGCGCCAAGCTCCATATTGCGTACTACCCGGATGCGGCCCGGCTTGACCTTGTAATCTTTCAGGATCTTCTCTTCCACCCGCCGGGCGCTCTGCATCTCGGTATTCAGAAATATCGTCTCACCGCTCAGAAGGTGCGGGTCAAGGAAGTCGAACTTTGAGCCTTCGACGGGGACCGCCTTTTCGTTCAGCGGGTGGTCTCCGGGCAGTATCAGCAGAAAATCTTCCATGCCCAGCGGGACAGCCTCCATCTCGGACGTTACGTCGCTCTGGCTCAGCACCACAAGGTCAAGCTCCCGATTTTTCAGCATGATGGTCAAATCGGCCAGATTTCCTTCCCGGATGACCACATCCACCTGCGGCCACTCCCGCTCGTACACCGACAGCACCGCCGGCAGAAACCAGATGCCGCGCCGCTGTGCGATGCCGATCCGCACCTGCCCGGCATCCTCCCGATCCGTCTGCCGCCTCACCGCCTCGAACTGCCGCTCCAGCTCCAGCATCTGAGAAGCCTTTTCCACATACTGCTTGCCCAGCCACGTCAGCTCGAATTTCCGGCCATTCCGCTCGAACAGCCGCGCCCCCAGGATCTTTTCCACATTATTGATGTACAGACTCAGTGCGGGCTGTGAGATATACAACCGCTCCGAGGCGCGGGTCAGGCTCTTGCATTCCGCAAGGGTGCAGACGTACTTTTGCTCCTTCAAGTCCATTCGATTCCAGCCTCCTCACCAAATAACGACACTTTTCTTATTATAGCACATTTGAGTGCAAACAAAAAAGCCCTCCTTTGCAGGAGGGCTTTCGTATGAGCTTTACACAGACCGTTTTGCAGCATCATCGAGACTGCAAGGTCGAGAACACTGCCGCAATGCCCACGCTGATGGGCGCTGCTGATGCTGCTGATTATTTTTTATGCGTGGTTGAAGCCCTTGCCGAACACCTCGGTGGTGCTGAGCATCGAGATAAAGGCGTTGAGGTTTTCCTTATGGATAAATGCCTGCAGCTGCAATGCCTCGCGGTGGGTGAGGGTCGTATAGATCATGTAGTGGGGCCGGTCGGTGTAGGCACCGTAGCAGGGCGTATAAGTCGCGCCACGCACCAGCTTGCGCATGACGAAGTCACAGATGGGGTCTTTGTCGTCGCAGATGATGAGGATGGCCTTGCACATCTTCATCTGCTCGAGGACGGCATCGACGACGAGGATCTTGACCGTCAGACCCACGAAAGAGTAGAGAGCGGTGTAGAGGTCGAAGACGAAGCAGGCTGCCAGCACCATGGCGAGGTCAGTGATAAAAAGTGCCTCGCCGGTGTTCTTCATATGGGCGTATTTTTTCAGGATGAGGGCGACGACATCGGTGCCGCCGGAAGACGCGCCCACGTTGAAGAGCAGAGCCGACGCAATGGCGGGCAGGGCGATGGCAAAGACCAGGTCCAGCATGGGCTGGTCGGACAGGGGGCCGCTGAGGGGGACATATTTTTCAAAAAGAGCCAGCTCGGCCGTCATGACGACGGTAGCCCAGCCGGTGCTGATGGCAAAATCCCTGCCGAGGAATATCCAGCCCAGAACGAGCAGGAAGATATTGGCACCGGACGAAAAAGCTGAGGCCGACAGGGGCGTGAGCTTTGCCACAAGGGCCGCGCCGCCGGTCACGCCGCCGAAGACGAAGTTGTTGGGGAATTTGAAGAAGTATACGCCGATGGTCATGATGCTGATACTCAGGGTGATGATAACGTATCGACTGACGATCTGCAAGGTCTTTTCCCGCGTGCTGATCTCCATTTGACTGTTTCCTTTCGCCGTCCGCGCGGCACTCTCTTCTCACACGAAGGGCCGTTTCTCTGCCCATTACTTGTGTTATTGTAACACTGCCCACTGCGCCGTTCAAGAGGAAAAAAACGTTCCGCACAAAAACCGCCCGCTTCGTTTTCCACAAAGCGGGCGGCAGATATTGAATTTATGGAAGTGCTTACAGCTTCTTGCCGGTCAGCATCTCGTAGGCTTCCTCGTACTTGGCAATGGTCTTGTCGATGACGTCCTGCGGCAGGTCATAATCACTGTCGGGGTTGGCCAGCAGCCAGTTGCGGACGAACTGCTTATCAAAGGAGGGCTGACCATGGCCGGCCTCGTAGCCCTCCAGCGGCCAGAAGCGGGAGGAATCGGGGGTCAGCATCTCGTCGCCGAGGATGACGTTGCCCTCCTCATCCAGACCGAACTCAAACTTGGTGTCGGCGATGATGATGCCGCGGGAGAGGGCATACTCAGCGCACTTCTTATACAGAGCGATGGTGTAGTCACGCAGCTTGGTGGCGTACTCTTCGCCCTTGCCGGGGAACAGCTTTTCCAGCACGTCGATGCTCTGCTCGTAGGAGATGTTCTCGTCGTGGTCGCCGATCTCAGCCTTGGTGGAGGGGGTGTAGATGGGCTCGGGCAGCTTCTCGGACTCCTTCAGGCCCTCGGGCAGCTGGATGCCGCAGACCTTGCCGGTCTTCTGGTAGCTGGCCCAGCCGCTGCCGGTAATGTAGCCGCGGACGATGCACTCGACGGGCAGCATGGTCAGCTTGCGGCACATCATGCTGCGGCCCTCGTACTGGGGCTGCCGGAAGAACTCGGGCATCTCCTTCACGTCCACGCTCAGCATATGGTTGGGCAGCAGGTCGCGGGTGTAGTCGAACCAGAACTTGCTCATCTGGGTCAGCACCTTGCCCTTGTTGGTGACTTTATTCTTTAAGATAACATCGAATGCAGAGATGCGGTCGGTGGCGACCATGATGAGGCTGTCGCCGTTGTCGTAGATCTCGCGGACCTTGCCTTCCTTGATGGGCTTGAACTCAGTCATAGCAAAACTCTCCATTTTCCTTATTCCGTAGGTATCTTTTCGTCAGCTTAAACCTCTCCGTCAGCGCTTACGCGCTGCCACCTCCCCTAAAGAGGGGAGGCCTTGGCATTTCGTAAAGCCTCGCCTCTTCGCCAGAGGCTCCCCTCGGTAGGGGCGCTGTCGAGCGAATGCGACAC
>OWHV01000960.1_pt1 | contig 12803 bp, 6 predicted proteins | sample 1732721 | NCBI WGS metagenome assembly OWHV01 (sample SAMN05065746, study PRJEB22554) | human gut metagenome | biome: ENVO:2100002; feature: ENVO:00000062; material: ENVO:00002003 | host: Homo sapiens | place: USA | reverse complement strand
TGAATTTTTAAGCTCGATTTTCGGAAACAAATCCACACGAGACATGAAAGAAATCAAACCCTGGGTAGAAAAGATCAAAGCTGCCTACCCGGAGATTGAAGCACTGGACAACGATGCCCTCCGTGCCAAAACGGAAGAACTCAAAAAATACATCCGCGAATCGGCTACTGACGAACGCGCTAAAGTGGAAGAACTTAAAGCGAGCATCGAAAGCACCGAACTGGAAGACCGCGAAGAAGTCTTTGCACAAATAGATAAGATAGAGAAAGAAATTCTCGAAAAATACGAGAAAGCACTGGAAGAAGTATTGCCCGTAGCTTTCTCTATCGTCAAAGCAACTGCCAAACGATTTACGGAAAACGAAGAAATCGTAGTAACCGCGACTGAATTCGACCGCCATCTGGCTGCCACCAAAGACTTTGTACGCATTGAAGGCGACAAAGCCATCTACCAGAACCACTGGAATGCCGGCGGCAATGATACGGTATGGAACATGATTCATTACGACGTTCAGCTGTTCGGTGGTGTCGTTCTGCACAAAGGTAAGATTGCGGAAATGGCAACCGGTGAAGGTAAAACATTGGTGGCTACTCTCCCGGTATTCCTCAACGCACTGACCGGAAACGGTGTGCACGTGGTTACCGTGAATGATTACCTCGCCAAACGTGACTCTGAATGGATGGGGCCTCTTTATATGTTCCACGGATTGAGCGTGGATTGTATCGACCGTCATCAACCGAACTCCGACGCACGCCGTCAGGCATACCTGGCAGACATCACGTTCGGTACGAACAACGAATTCGGTTTCGACTACCTGCGTGACAACATGGCTATCAGCCCGAAAGACCTTGTACAACGTCAGCACAATTATGCCATCGTCGATGAGGTCGACTCGGTATTGATTGACGACGCACGTACTCCGTTGATTATCTCCGGTCCTGTACCCAAAGGCGATGACCAGTTGTTCGAGCAACTCCGTCCGCTAGTGGAACGTCTGGTAGAGGCACAAAAGGTACTGGCTACCAAATATCTTTCCGAAGCAAAAAAACTGATCGCATCCAACGATAAGAAAGAGGTGGAAGAAGGATTCCTCGCTTTATACCGCAGCCACAAGGCATTGCCGAAAAACAAGGCTTTGATTAAGTTCCTTAGTGAACAGGGTATCAAGGCAGGTATGCTCAAGACGGAAGAGATCTACATGGAACAGAACAACAAGCGTATGCATGAAGTGACTGATCCGCTGTACTTCGTAATCGACGAAAAACTGAATAGCGTAGACCTGACAGATAAGGGTGTAGACCTGATTACCGGTAACTCTGAAGACCCGACATTATTCGTGCTTCCGGACATCGCCGGACAACTTTCGGAATTGGAAAACCTGAATCTGACCAACGAACAACTGCTTGAAAAGAAAGATGAACTTCTGACAAACTATGCCATCAAATCGGAACGTGTACACACCATCAACCAGCTGTTGAAGGCTTACACCATGTTCGAGAAAGATGATGAATATGTAGTGATCGACGGACAGGTGAAGATCGTAGACGAGCAGACAGGCCGTATCATGGAAGGTCGCCGCTACTCTGACGGATTGCACCAGGCTATCGAAGCCAAGGAACGTGTGAAAGTGGAAGCTGCTACGCAGACCTTTGCAACAATTACTTTGCAAAACTACTTCCGTATGTATCACAAACTGTCCGGTATGACCGGTACTGCTGAAACGGAAGCAGGCGAACTTTGGGATATCTACAAATTGGACGTAGTCGTGATCCCGACCAACCGTCCGATTGCAAGAAAGGATATGAACGACCGCGTTTACAAGACGAAACGCGAAAAGTATAAAGCTGTTATCGAGGAAATCGAAAAATTGGTTCAAGCAGGACGTCCGGTATTGGTGGGTACTACTTCGGTAGAAATCTCCGAAATGTTGAGCAAGATGCTTACCATGCGTAAGATTGAGCACAAGGTATTGAACGCCAAACTGCACCAGAAAGAAGCGGACATCGTTGCTACCGCCGGTTTAAGCGGAACAGTAACCATTGCTACCAATATGGCTGGTCGTGGTACCGACATCAAGTTAAGTCCGGAAGTGAAGGCTGCGGGCGGTTTGGCAATTATCGGTACGGAACGTCACGAATCCCGTCGTGTAGACCGCCAGTTGCGTGGTCGTGCAGGACGTCAGGGTGACCCGGGTTCTTCTGTATTCTTCGTATCACTGGAAGACGATTTGATGCGTCTGTTCTCTTCTGACCGTATTGCCAGTGTAATGGACAAGCTCGGTTTCCAGGAAGGCGAAATGATCGAACACAAGATGATTTCCAACTCCATCGAACGTGCACAGAAGAAAGTGGAAGAAAACAACTTCGGTATTCGTAAACGTCTGTTGGAATATGACGACGTAATGAACAAGCAACGTACAGTGGTTTACACCAAACGTCGCCACGCTTTGATGGGTGAACGTATCGGTATGGACATCGTGAACATGATCTGGGACCGTTGTGCCAATGCTATCGAAAACAATGATTATGAAGGCTGCCAAATGGAACTGCTTCAGACATTAGCAATGGAAACTCCGTTCACTGAAGAAGAATTCCGTAACGAGAAAAAAGAAAAGTTGGCCGAAAAGACTTTCAACATTGCGATGGATAACTTCAAACGCAAAACTGAACGTCTGGCACAGATCGCTAACCCGGTTATCAAACAGGTATATGAAAACCAGGGACACATGTACGAAAACATCCTGATTCCTATTACAGACGGTAAACGAATGTATAATATCTCTTGTAACCTGAAAGCGGCTTACGAATCGGAATCTAAAGAAGTGGTGAAGTCGTTCGAGAAATCAATCTTGCTCCACGTAATCGACGAAGCATGGAAAGAAAACTTGCGCGAACTGGACGAACTGAAACATTCCGTACAGAATGCAAGCTACGAGCAGAAAGACCCGCTATTGATTTATAAACTGGAATCTGTGACTTTGTTTGATGCTATGGTGAACAAGATCAATAACCAGACTATATCTATTTTGATGCGTGGACAAATTCCTGTACAGGAAGCTCCGGATGAATCAGCTGCACGCCGTGTAGAAGTGCGTCAGGCTGCTCCTGAACAACGCCAGGATATGAGCAAGTATCGCGAAAACAAAGAAAATTTGAGTGATCCGAACCAGCAGGCTGCTGCAAGTCAGGATACTCGTGAACAGCAGAAACGTGAACCGATTCGTGCAGAGAAGACAGTAGGTCGTAACGATCCTTGTCCATGCGGAAGCGGGAAAAAGTATAAAAACTGCCACGGAAAGAACCTTTGATTAATTAATAATTAAAAATTATAAATTAAAGGTTGGAAATTGTAGGGTAATGTGCTTTATGGCATAGTCTCTCTATATCCAACTTATAAAAGAAAGTCTCAAACGGTTAAAAACTGTTTGAGACTTTCTTTTATTCTTCCAAAGTTGTACTTTTGTTCAAATTACTAAATAGAACAAAACTATGGCAAAATCTTATTCACTGGTTTTCATCGTTTTATTCCTGCTGACTCTGGGTAGCTGTCAGAGTCTGGAACAGATCCCCATTGATTATCTGCAACCTGCCGACTTGAGCTTTCCTCCGCAACTCCGGAAAGTAGCTATTGTGAATAACACCAGCGACGCCCCGGATAATAAACTGATAACAGAGACTGAAAAAATTAAAGAAGGTACACCATTGATAAGTCGTGCAACAGCTTATGCCAATGGAGATCCTAAGACAGCCACTGAATCACTGGCAGAAGAAATAGCACAGCAGAACTACTTCGATGAGGTGGTTATCTGTGATTCTGCCTTACGCGCCAATGATAAACTGGCCCGCGAAAGTACATTGAGCCAGGAGGAAGTGCGTCAACTGACTTCTAACCTGGGAGTGGACTTTATTATTGCACTGGAAAACCTGCAACTCAAAGCAACAAAGACTGTCCGTTATCTGGATGAGTTCAACTGCTTTCAAGGAGCGGTAGACGTGAAAGTTTATCCCACGGTGAAAGTTTATCTTCCCGAACGCAGCAGACCGATGACTACGCTCCATCCTAATGATAGCATTTTTTGGGAAGAGTTTGGAGGTACAGCCATAGAAGCCGCCACTCGCATGATTCCCGACAAGCAGATGCTGGAAGAAGCGGCAGCATTCGCAGGAACGGTTCCGGTGAAAAATATTGTCCCTATTTGGAAAAAAGGAACACGGTATCTTTATACTGGTGGTTCGGTTCCTATGCGTGACGCTGCCATTTATGTACGCGAAAATTCATGGGACGACGCATACGAACTTTGGCGTCAGGCTTTCGAAGGTACCAAGAACCAAAAGAAAAAAATGCGGGCAGCTCTCAACATTGCTGTTTACTACGAAATGAAAGATAGTTTGGCTAAAGCAGAAGAATGGGCAGAAAAGGCACAACAACTAGCTAAAAAAATAGATAAAAAGAACATCACAGATAGCCCTCAAGCTACCATTGATGATGTGCCGAATTATTATCTTACTACTTTGTATTTAGCTGAACTAAAGGAGAGAAATGCTCAATTACCCAAGTTAAAATTGCAAATGAGCCGATTTAATGATGATTTTTAAGGAAATTGTGTATCAAATCTTATTTTTTTTATACCTTTGAACTTATAAAAAGAAGGAACCCATGAAATTGAGCCAACAATCATTATCTATTATCGAATCGGCTATCCAAAAGGCAGTCGCTAAATATGTATGTAGCTGTGAACAAACAGTCGTAACCGATATCCATCTCCAACCGGATCAGGCATCGGGACAACTTAATATTTACAACGATGATGATGAAGAACTGGCAAACATCATGATCGAAGAATGGGCTACTTATGAAGGGGATGATTTCCTTGAAAACGTGGAACCTTCTCTTCGCAACATTCTTTGCAGAATGAAGGATGCCGGAGATTTCGACAAAGTGACTATTCTGAAACCTTATTCTTTCGTTTTGGTAGATGAAGAGAAAGAAACCGTAGCAGAATTGCTGTTGATTGACGACGATACCATACTGGTGAATGATGAATTGCTGAAAGGGTTGGATAAGGAGTTGGACGACTTCTTAAAGGATTTGTTGGAAAAATAAAGAAGAATTGTTGGAGAAATAAGATATCGTTCTTTTTGAATAGAGATCGTTCAAGATCCACATATAAAAAGATAATCGGAAGCAATCAGGATATGTCCTTTATTGCTTCCGATTATTTTATATATATTCCCTATTGATTATTTGTTGTATTTGATTGAGATATTAGCAAGCCTAAGCGGCATGAAGCTGGATACCCCTGCCGGAAGTCTGACCGGTCGCAATCTGATGCAAATATTATCACGGTTCAATAAGGCATCCGGCAACTTAAAGTCATAGACTTTATAACCAGGAATGTTCTTCTCCGTCTGTCCACCTGCAGCCGTTCTATCAAACTGTCCCAGAATGGTAAACTCTGAATTATCTACTTTAATCCATTCACCATTCATCGAATAAGCATATTCAACCACTGCAACAGGGCCACCTCCCCAACTTGCATTCATTTCAACCTGAAGAGACAAGGATGTAGAAATACCTACTGTCGATATTTTGTCTACGTAGAAATATGAACTTGTAGACCACGGTTTACTATTAAAAGCACCGCCTCGCATACGACCATAGTATCCATCGGTCGTGTTAAGGTTAACATCTCCTCTGAAATCATCCTGGAATCCCAGAATGTAGTCTGCATAGGTTTGCTGGAAATATTTATTTCCGTCTTTGCTAAGAAGAGCATTCGCCTGCGATGCCTCGCCACCCGTAGGATGGTAATCCGTAAAAGTAGAAGAGCCTATTTCTTTCCAATCGGGTACATTACAATCCCATTCTACAAGCACATCAGTGATCTCGTTTATATCACTGATGTTAATATCTTCTCTGTTAAGCGGAAGAATACATAACCGACTTTCAGAGATGTCGAAATTTGTAAGTTTCACTTTCGCCACCATTCCTGTTATGCTTCCCGAACCTTTAGGAAGTGTTTCGTGAGCATAAGGAGCTTCAAACGCAGTAAGCATATATGTATTAGAACCGTTTTTATCTCTTATACAGGTCGGATAGTATCTGTAATATGCAGGGAACTTTTCTACCCAATAGTTCTTATTAATCTTACGATCGGCAGCTCCCGGGTCAGTAGTCTTGAAATTAGTGAATGCACCTACCGGAGATGCAATCTCGACATCTTTCAGGGTCACAAGACTAAATACCATATTATCCGTAAGTTCAGCAATCGTTCTTTCAGGAATTGTGAAGGTAGAAAGTTCCGAGCTGATTACGTGGGCAGCAGTGATACCGCTAATCAGTCTATAAGTAAAGCTACCCTCTGATTCTTCTCTTATCATTCCATCTTTCAGACACAATGACACTTTGGCAAATTGTGCAAACGTAATTAAAGATTCGGACTCAAACACAACTGTCTCTCCTGCCTCATTCTGAATGACATAGCGATTGCTCGGGAAGTTCTTCGAAGTGCCATTGGCTACGATGGTTCCTTCAACATATACATTGTTAGTAATTCCACCGACAGCATAACCATGTACGGTTGGATAACTGACAAGTTCCGCATTCGCATATTCAGAATATGCTTGCGAGAGATTAATGGTAGCCGTGACCTTACGCTGGTACTGATCGTCATAACTCAACACAATACTTCCTGTACGGGGTGATTGCGAATTTGTTTCCGTATTAAAATAAAGCTTTCCATCACTTATCCTATACTCCTGCACCCAGTTCACCGTTGGCGTAATAACGATATCCGTTTCGGGCACATTGGTAGAGATTTCCATTTCATATTCACCTCCTTTAGTAAACAGCTCCATCTTATCACTGGCAGGAACAATAAATGGATAACGGGATAATTGTTTTATCTTGATTACATCCGCAGTCTTACCATCTTTCGTAAACACACGAATATCACAGAAACGTTCGGAATCACTGATATTCTCATCATAAGTCACAGTGAAATAAGTTCTTGATGACTGGGCTCCACGTATATCCGTAGAGAACCAGGTTGATTCTACAAAATCAATTCGCCACTCGGTATTGGACTTCACCTCCACCTGAACCGGATCACCTTCCGCCTGAAGAATAATCTCATTATTTGTTATTTCCAATATACTGGCTTCATGTTCGTCAGAGCATGACGGAAACATTATGATTGCCATCACAGCCAGAAAAGCTGTCCAGGCTATTGACTCTTTAATTTTCATGTTCATCAATTATTAGATTTAATCTCACCTGTTTTATATAGTATCTCATAAGCTTCATTCCGATCATTTAATACAAAGATCTGAAACTTCTCTCCACCCGGATAAACACGCGTAACAACATGTCCGGCAGGCTTTATCTTCAAGCCGTCTTCACCCAGTCTGCTCCTGTTACTGTCTACCATACCGGCAGCAAAAACCGACCGTTCACCAGGATAAAGAGTTTGAGACAGCATCCGGCTCAACGTTGCCGGTTGAGGGTGATAGTAATCCCATACGGGAATTACATAGACTTGTGGTTTCACTTGGGAAATGTAGGTATCGCACATAGCATCAGAATAAGCGTGATGATTGGCAACAACCACATCCGTCTCACCGAGCAATCTGGCTACCGGCGTTTCTATATCAAACCATTCCGGTGCTTTTTCTACGCCCAGAATATCTCCTGCGGAGAAATAATCAAAATTACCGTATGTGATACGAATTCCACAACTGCAACGGTTTTCGTTCAACTGTTCACTTGAAGAGGCTGTAGAAGGCACAAGCTCTTTGGCTGTTGTTCCGCTACCTGTCCAAATTTTACCATTACCCACGATATTACGTACTTCGAATGTAGGATAAGAGCCCGGATCTTTCAAGAGTTTGATCTGACTATTGCTTCCTATTACAAATCCCTCATTCTTTTTACCTTCCCTGTCACGAGCGGCAACATATAATTTATAGTTTGAGATATGAGCACCAGAGACTTTAGCTGCTGTCGGATAATCATAAGTAGGATAACCACGATCTATCAAAGTGGAAATATTGAGAAGATTACCAACATGAGTGATTCCGGTAAGTTTGTAATCCAGTCCTACTTTTTCGATTGCCAGTTTTCCATTCTGTCCGATATGGTCCGTATCAAAGTGAGTGAGCAAGGCATAATCAAGTGCTCCGTTATTTTTTAATGGCAATGAGAAATGTTTTATATATTGAGCAATCCATTCGGCAGGCCGCTTAGAATCATTAGGCACTGCTTTCATAATTTCCTGTGTGCCTGAATGTACTCCTAAATCTCCTGCATCCAATAACATGGTAGTCCCATCTGGAAAAATAAGATAGGCTGCATTACCTCTTCCGGTACTAATCTGATGAATATCCAAATAACCTGCCTGCCACTCCGGAAGGTATTCATACACTTTATCTACTGCATCATCAGGAAAAGGCTTTTCTTGTTGGCAACTTGCGAATGTAGGCAGCAACATGATGGCTCCTAAAAAAAATATCTTGCTATTCATTATATTATTCTTTAATAGTTGATTAATCGATTTGTTTCACACTATAGATACCGGCTTCTTCTTTAGTCATTTCATTGCCGCCTCCGTATCCCGGATTTTGCTTCAAGACATTGCTGACAGAAATTGACTTTTCCGGAATAGGAAAAAGCTCATAATGATCGTCGTTAGTAGGTTTATGATCCCACCAGGAACCTGTTGTATACAACCCCCAACGACGAAGATCGGTACGACGACGCTGTTCACCCAGAAACTCGACCATCCACTCATCAAGAATCCGGTACTTGTCGATATTCGTTTCGGTCACCGGATCAGGATCGGCTTTATTCTCGAAATTGCGTTTACGCACTTCATTGAAAAGATTGGCTGCTTCTTTTTTATAGCCGCTTCTATATTTACATTCAGCAAGCATATAATAGATTTCAGCAAAACGAATAACCGGATAATCCGGATTAAAAGCAATGGTTTTGTCGATATTGTCGGGAACCGGTAGTTTGCACAAACGTATTCCGGAATTCTCTTCCCCGGTACTTATATTGGAGGGAAGCTCATTCACTGAAGAATATTCTCCATCTTTCACTTTCTTGAATTGTGCCACCTGATCGACAAATTCAAGAACCTCACCTGGATATTCGTACAGTCCCGTACACTTCACCTCTGTACCACTTCTTGATGTACGCTGTAATTTTCCATAAAGGAACATTCCTTCGTATTTTCCATTCCCTTTATACAAGTACAATTTTTTACGAAGATCTTTATTGTTGAATTTGGCAAAAGGTCGCCCAAGCTTATCCGTATAGGGATCGCCATTGGGTTTAAGAGACGGCTGAAGATGCATACCATTAGTAGAAGAATAGCCGCTTAGATCAAAATAGTTCTTTGCATTATAATGATTATAGCGTTCGAACTGCCATTGAAACAAAGTGCCTTTTGCATATTGCGACTGAACAGACCACATTACTTCCTTAGATTTATTATTGTCGAAAGTGAAAGGACCGAACCAGTCTTCCTCCAATTCGTAATAACCGTATTTGCCATCTAATAGATCCTGGCAGACCTGCGCACATTCAGCAAAACGGTTCTCTCCCATGTAGACTTCCGCATTAAAATATAATTGAGCAAGAAGGGCGGCGGCAGTTCCTTGACGTAAATAGCCTTCTTCCAGCATATCTGCTCTTTTTTTCTCTAATTTGGGAATAGCGGCAAGCAACAGTTCTTCCACATAATTAAAGGTTTCGCGTGCAGTGGAACGTGGAACTTCCTCGGTAGTAGAGCGCCGGTAAATAGGCATACCCCCATAGAAATCAAGTCCCCGCAGATAAAAATAGGCAACCAATGTCTGAAGTTGCATCTGATGATCTGCTTTCAATTCTTCCGTCATGCCCAGTGATACATAATCCACACCGGATAAGTCTTCCTTACAAGCTAAAGCCATTGCCACTCCCATGCCTACCCCACGCCAGGTTTCTTCGTTGTTGGGGTGAAGAGGTGTCCAGTCGTGATGCTGCAGTTGGGAATATCTGACATCATTGTAATGTATTCCTTTTTGTGTGACACACATCTCATCTGTTGTACATTCTTGAAGAATGGCACGGTCGAATCCGTGAAACCAACGCCAATGTGTGAAAGAGCGTACCAAGAAAGAATAAACAGTTTCCTTAGACGTGAAATAAGTGTCCGGAGTGACTTCGGAATACCACTTCTCATCCAGATTTGTACAACCGGATGACACCAGAAGGGTGAGGAAGGAGATAATGATTAAAATATTTCGTCTCATATCATTTTATTAGTTTATAGGTACTTTAATATTAGAATTGGATTTTCATACCAACGGTATATCTACGAGTTTCAGGATAAATATTATTAAACCATTCATAACCAGGGTCCAGTCCGTTGACATTCACTTCCGGATTAAGTCCTGAATATTTCGTGAAACATGCCACATTCCGGACGGTCAGGTAAAGATCAATCTTATCTATATATTTCTGCCACTTTTTCATGTTAAGAGAATATCCCAGACTAATGGCGTCTATCTTTAAGAAAGTGCCGTCCTCAAGCCAGTAATCGCAAAGCTGCTTTACTTCTTTGATGTGCCGGTTGTCAATGTACGCATTGCGAAGAACGTTCTGGCCTGCTACTTCAGAAAGTCCATAGTACATATTTATGGTATTAAACACGTCGAAATCGATCCAGCTACGCAGGTTGATACCTAAAGAGAGGTTCTTGTAAGTGAAGGTATGATCCCATGATACCATCAATGCAGGAATAGCATTACCGATGTACCGCTTGTCATCATAGGTCTTCTTATCGCTAAGAATCACATTGTCGTTCTTATCATACAGAAGCCATCTTCCATTATCCGTGATACCGGCATATTTCCAGATATAATAGCTTCCGATCTTTGTTCCTGCTTCAATTCTTCCGGCTGATCCGTTCGTTCCCGGTGACGGGAATCCTACACGATCCTGGTAAGTATTATTCCCCCACAAAGAGGTAATTTTGGAAGAAGAATGGGATAGACGCATGGTAGTTGTCCAGTTAAAGTCTTTCGTTTTAACAGGCACTCCGCCAATCTCAAACTCCCATCCGGTATTCTCAAGATTACCATAATTCATGGTCGTTTTCTCGTAAACGGCGGGAGGATTGGGTACACTGATATTGTATAACATTCCGGAAACTCTTCTTTTATATATATCGAACTTTCCAAAAAGCCGGTTATTCAGAAACGCATAATCCAAACCGATGTTAAGCTCTGCCTTCTTTTCCCAATGCAAGTCATTATTGACATTACGAGCCGGTCCATAAGAAGTAATCCATGTACCGTTATAAGGCCACATTGAATTGGAGGAGTACATGGCTGTGGATGCTCCTGCAGAGAAATTGTTATTTCCCGTCACACCATAACCGACACGTACTTTGAGGTCATCGAGAAAACTGACGTCACGCAGAAATGCCTCATTGGATATACGCCATCCACCTGATACTGCCCAAAATGTTCCCCAACGATGATTCTTTCCGAATTTTGACGAGCCCTCGTGGCGAACACTTCCTGTAAGCATATAGCGGTCTTTATAGCTATAATTCGCCCGGCCAAAGAATGAAATAAGACGTTCACGGGGATATTTGTGGGAAGACATTGCCGCCTTTCCGTCGGAAAGCCAGCTACCTGTCCCCATATCCCAAGCCCCTACTCCATCCACAGGAAAATCGTAGTTAGTCATATTAAAGTTTTCAGAGTTATTTTCCCAATAACTATATCCGGCTACCGCACTAACCGTATGGTCGTCTGCAAAAACACGCATGAAATTGATGGTAGGTTCAAAAGAGACATTGACTGTTTTGCTATATGCATGAAATCCTCTTCCTTTATAACTTCCATTTAAAGAGGTTCTGTGTAACGCGGACGTATAATGTGTCTGCTGATACTGGCGATCTTCCCAGCCAAGAGTGGCTTGTGCCGAGAATCCGGCAGGCAAATTGAGCTTTACCGTCGCATCCGCCTTCAGCCATTTATCAACATTATCTGCCTGTTTCAACATTACTTCTGCTAAAGGATTGTAATATTCACTACCACCAACCAATACATTATATCCTGTTTCACTAGTGCTGTCATATACATGTTCCGTCGGATTCATCTTCAATGCCATGTCGAAATAGGAACTACTGCTCCGCTGATCCCGGTGTGCTTCCCGGTATTCTGTGTGCAAGCCTATTTCCAGCAAATCATCGAGAAGGTTAAAATTTGCATTGATGCGCCCCGAATAGTCTTTACGGTTGTCACCAATTGCGATACCTTTTTGATCCTGTGCCATAATAGTAGCATATATTTTAGCTGTATGGCCGCCGCCCGAGAGGTTGACAACATGGCGTTGGGAGAGTGCTCCTTCATTCAAAAGTTCACCGTACCAGTCGGTGGATGCACCTAAATCTGTTCCTACTCCGAACCTTACGAAAGCATCACGATCAAGGACCTGCGGTCTCCTGGAAACTTGCTCGGTAGAGAGTTCGCCCGTATATGATAAGGTTATGGGACCTTCTTTTGCTTTCTTGGTAGTCACTAAGATGACACCACCGGCTGCTCTTGTTCCGTAGATGGCACCGGCAGAAGCATCTTTCAAAACATCAATAGACTGAATATCTTCCTGACTGATAGAACGTAAATCACCTCCGGGAATTCCGTCTATCACAATCAAAGGAGAAGAGGAAGCATTGATGGACGCTACTCCACGCAGCTGGAAACTAGCAGAGGCATTCGGACTGGAAGTTTCGGAAACATTCATACCGG
>OWHV01000954.1_pt1 | contig 12949 bp, 5 predicted proteins | sample 1732721 | NCBI WGS metagenome assembly OWHV01 (sample SAMN05065746, study PRJEB22554) | human gut metagenome | biome: ENVO:2100002; feature: ENVO:00000062; material: ENVO:00002003 | host: Homo sapiens | place: USA | reverse complement strand
GAGATTAGCGAGTGTCTCGTGGGCTCGGAGATGTGTATAAGAGACAGGGGCGGACCGGTTGGATGTATCCTTCGCGAAAAGCGGCCTCTACGATGGAGGCTTCGTTCTCGCGTATCGTGACAGGCTCGTCACAGCTCAGTTTCAGCACACAGCTTTTCTCACAGAGAGCGGGGCAGATGCGTCCGGTAAACTCCGGGAAGTCGCAGGTCTGCTCCAACACGTGGAAGGCTTCGCGCCATCTGCCTTTATAGAGCAGGTCTTGCCATTCGGGTTGTTTGTTACCTAACGGGCAGGCCCAGTGGCAGAAGGGCACGCCGCAGTCCATGCAGCGGGAAGCCTGTGTGCGGCGGTCGCTGCTGTTGAGCGTTTGTTCTACTTCGCTAAAGTCGTCGATGCGTTCATGAACGGGACGATATCCGGCTTCTTGCCGGTGTATGGTGAGGAATGCTTTCGGATTTCCCATGTTGGTAATTGATTGTTTATACTGATACTTTTCTTTTCTTCGTAATTCGGCCCGGATGGGTAGGGGGGACCTTGTAAGGACGGTGACTCCTCACGCATAAGGACGGTCGCTCCTCACTTGCCGGGTACGTATCCCTGCCGTTTAGTAGTCGCGCTGCATTTCAGCGATTTTTTGTTGCAACTTCTTCATCTGCTCTTCCTGCAAGACCTTTTTATATTCGATCGGGACGATCTGTATGAATTCATCCACATACTTGTTCCAGTTGTCAAGCATTTTGCTTGCGAGGTGACTGCCAGTGAAATGGTAATGTTTGCGGATCAGTTCGTGCAGTTCCTTGCGTGTCGTGCTGTCTTCGATCAGCGAGAGTTCGACCATCTCCATATTGCAGTAGTAGTCGAAGTCTCCTTCCTTGTTCCACACATAAGCAACACCGCCGCTCATGCCGGCGGCGAAGTTGCGCCCTGTACGTCCGAGAACCACCACGCGTCCTCCGGTCATATATTCGCAGCAGTGGTCACCGACTCCCTCTACGACGGCGATAGCACCGGAGTTACGCACGCAGAAACGTTCGCCTACACGTCCGTTGATATACACTTCGCCGCTTGTCGCCCCGTACATCAGGGTGTTTCCGGCAATCGTGTTGTTTTCGGCTACGAAGGTCGACCGTACCGGAGGCATCACGCTGATACGTCCTCCGCTCAAGCCTTTGCCTAAATAATCGTTGGCTTCTCCTTCGAGGCGGAAGTTGACACCGTGCGCAAGGAAGGCGCCGAAGCTCTGTCCGGCCGAACCTTTGAATTTGATATTAAGCGTATGTTCCGGTAATCCTGAGTTGCCGTATCGTTTGGCAATCTCACCGGAGAGCATGGCGCCTACCGAGCGGTCGGTGTTGGCTATGGCATAATCCAAAGAAATCTCTTGTCGGTGCTCGATGGCCGGCATGGCATGCAGGATAATGTCCTGGTCTTTTACATGTCCGGTCAAGTGGACCTGCTCTGCCGTATGACGTATGGCATTTGTAGCAGCCTGTGCTGGGATGTGCAGCAATTTGGAGAAATCGAGCAATGCGTATTTGCCGGATGCAGATGGCGTGGGTGGGCGCTTATCGATCAGGTCCGTACGCCCGATGATGTCATCCAGCCTTTTGAAGCCCATCTCCGCCAAGTATTCTCGGACCTCTTCGGCGAGGAAGGTGAAGAAGTTCACCAAATATTCGTAACGGCCGTGGAAACGTTTGCGCAGTTCCTCGTTTTGGGTGGCGACACCCACCGGGCAGGTGTTCATGTGGCATTTGCGCATCATCACGCAGCCCAGTACGATCAGGGCGGAGGTGGCGAAACCGAACTCTTCGGCTCCCAACAGGGCCATCAGGACGATGTCGCGCCCGGTCTTCAACTGTCCGTCGGTTTGCAGCCGGACTTGCCCGCGAAGGTTATTCATGACCAGTGTCTGTTGCGTCTCCGACAATCCCAGTTCGGGAGGCAGTCCGGCGTAGCGGATGGAGCTCATCGGAGAAGCACCTGTTCCCCCTTCGGCTCCCGATATGACGATGCGGTCGGCTTTAGCTTTTGCTACGCCTGCTGCAATTGTCCCGACACCGCTTTCCGATACCAGCTTCACGCTTATTTCGGCACTCGGGTTGACATTTTTCAGGTCGAAGATCAGTTGTGCTAGGTCTTCGATCGAGTAAATGTCATGGTGGGGAGGAGGAGAGATCAGCGAGATACCTGGAATGGAGTGGCGTGTTTTGGCAATCACGTCGTTAACCTTGAATCCCGGCAGCTGTCCACCTTCACCTGGTTTTGCGCCTTGGGCGACTTTGATCTGTATCTCTTCTGCATTCACTAAATATTCAGCGGTTACGCCGAAACGTCCGGAGGCCACTTGTTTGATGGCGGAACGGAGGGAGAGACCGTCTTCGCGGGGAGTGAAACGGGCGGAGTCTTCGCCTCCTTCCCCTGTGTTGCTGCGTCCATGTATCTTGTTCATTGCTACTGCCATCGTCTCGTGCGCCTCTTTGCTGATCGAGCCGAAGCTCATGGCGCCCGTGACGAAACGCTTCATGATCTCGCTTATTGGTTCCACATCTTCGATCGGAATGGATTTTCCCGTTCGGAAGGTCAGGAAATCTCGGAGGAAGATTGGTGTATCCTTTTTGTCTACGAGATGTGTGTATTCCTTGAACTTCTTGTAGCTACCCAAACGGGTTGCCTGTTGGAGGGCTGAGATCGTTTCCGGGTTCCATGCGTGTTTCTCGCCGTCTTTGCGGAAACTGTATAGCCCTTTGTGCTCAAGAGTCAGACTGTCTATTGTCCCTCTAAAGGCCTGATGATGCAGGGCGATGGCGTCGGCGGCTATCTCTTGCAGGCGGATACCGCCTACACTGCTGGCCGTCCCTCCGAAATAGGCATCGGTAAGTGCGGTCGAAAGGCCGACTGCCTCAAACAGCTTGGCGCCTCGATAGCTGCGGATCGTGCTGATTCCCATCTTGCTCATGACCTTGAACAGACCTTTGCAAAGCGCTTTGATGTAGTTCTTGCGTGCCATTTCGTAGTTGAGCTGTATTTCCTGCCTGTCCACCAGATCTTGGAGGATGGCGAACGACATATATGGGTTGATGGCGCTTGCTCCGTAGCCTAAGAGCAAGGCTGCGTGCATCACTTCGCGCATTTCCCCAGTCTCCACCACCAATGCGGTCTGCACACGTTTTTGTGCGGAGATCAGGTGGTGGTGCACGGCGCTGACGGCAAGGAGTGAAGGGATAGGGGCATGGGTTTCGTCCACATCCTTATCGCTCAGGATGATGTAGTTCACACCGTCTGCGACAGATTGTTCTGCTTGCATGCAAAGCCGGTCGAGGGCGGTTTTCAGTCCTTCGCAGCCTTGCGATACTTCGAAGAGCATCGGCAGCTTGACGGACTTGAAACCTTTATAGCGGATGTTGCAAAGAATATCTAATTGCGTGTTGGTCAGTATTGGGTGAGCGAGGCGTACCATCTTACAATGTGCCTCGTTCGGTATGAGGATATTACTTCCTACAGCACCAATATATTCTGTTAGGCTCATGACCAAATCCTCACGGAGCGGATCGATTGGCGGGTTCGTCACTTGGGCGAACTGTTGGCGGAAATAGTTGAACAGCAGTTGAGGATGCTCGGAGAGGACGGCCAGCGGTATGTCGTTTCCCATTGAACCGACCGGCTCCGTGCTGCCTATGCACATCGGGGCGATGATACGCTCGATGTCCTCGCGGCTGTACCCGAAAGTGCGTAGCATCCTGTCATATCCGGCAACGGTGTGCGGGACGTGTCGCCCGGACTTCAGTTCGTCCAGTTCCACCCGGTTGTTTGCTAGCCAGACGCGGTAGAACTGTGCGCCAGCAAGCTGCTTTTTCAGTTCGCCGTCGTAATAGATCTTGCCTTCTTCCGTATCGACCAGCAGGATTTTGCCCGGTTGTAAGCGTCCTTTTTCCTCTATCTCGTCCGGCTCGAAGTCCATTACGCCCACTTCGGATGCCACGACCATCATGCCGTTTTTCGTGATCAGATAACGTGCCGGGCGCAAGCCGTTGCGATCGAGCATTCCTCCGGCATACCGTCCGTCGCTGAAAAGCAGGGCGGCCGGGCCGTCCCACGGTTCCATCAGGATGGAATGATATTCGTAGAACGCTTTCAGGTCTTCCGATATCGGGTTTTTTTCGTTGAAACTTTCCGGAACCAGCATCGCCATGGCATGTGGCAGGCTCATGCCGGACGCCACGAAGAATTCCAGCACGTTGTCCAGTGAAGCGCTGTCGCTCATATCCGGCTGGATGATCGGGCGTATCTCGTCTATATTCGGGATGCGGGGAGAGGACAGGACGCTTTCACGTGCTTCCATCCAGCCACGGTTGCCCCGTATCGTATTGATTTCCCCGTTGTGTGCCAGGAGGCGAAACGGTTGTGCTAGACTCCAGGTCGGGAATGTGTTCGTGCTGAAGCGGGAGTGGACGAGTGCCAGTCCGCTTGTCAGGTAGGGGTTGGTCAGATCAGGGAAATAATGGCGAAGTTGCATTGATTCCAGCATGCCTTTATATATGATGCTCTTGGTGGAAAGTGACGCTACGTAGAAATCTTTCCTGTTCGGTATATCGGATGCCGCCATCCGTTTCTCGATTCGTTTGCGGATGATGTATAGTTTCAGTTCCAATACTTGCTGGTCGTCACATCCGGTGATGAACACCTGTTTGATATCCGGCTCTGTATCCCGTGCGTCTTTTCCTAAGATGTCTGTGTTGACAGGTACTTTGCGCAGATGCATTAAGGTCAACCCTTCCTTTTCGATCTCTTCGATCATGATACTGAGGATAGCCGAATGCTGTTTCTCGTCTTTCGGAAAGAAGACTAGTCCGGTTCCGTACTTACCTTTTTCCGGTACGGGGATGCCTTGCAGTAAGATAAACTCGTGTGGAATTTGTAACAGGATGCCTGCACCGTCGCCGGTCTTGTTATCCGCTCCTTCCGCACCCCGGTGCCGCATGTTTTCCAATATTTTAAGGGCTGATTCCACTATGCCGTGCGATTTACCGCCGTGGACGTTTACGACCAGTCCTACGCCGCAAGCGTCATGCTCGTTGGCAGGATCGTATAATCCTTGCTTATTGTTCAAATTGCTCCTTATATCCATTGTTAGTTGACCTTATGTTTGTAATGTATTTGATTTGTTTATCAAATTGCTTGGCAAATATATGTTATTTGTTTCAAAATGTAATAATATTGAGTGCGGATAAGGAGAAGCTTTTTTATTCTATAGATTGGTTTGTTTCTATTTGAAAGTGTTTTGCTGATTTGTGTGACAATTTGTAATAAAACTATTGTTTAATTCTTTCAAATAGAAAGTATATTGTATTCTTTCGATACGTATTCTTGGAGGATAATAAAGGAGAGGATGGAATGAAATTTACCGGATGCGACCTGCCGCAGACGATACAGGGATGCGCACTCGTCTGCGGCAGGCAATGTATGTGTCAGGTTACACCTGCAATACCAGAATAAAGCGGCTGCCTTTTTTGTATTCGGGGTCTATGGACAGTGTGCCGTTCATCTTCGAAGCGATTAGGGAGCAGATGGGTAATCCCAGTCCGTCTCCATCAGTCAGATCCTTGATTTCAGTAAAAGGCTTGAAGATCGCCATTTGCTTTTCGACAGGGATACCCGGACCGCTGTCGGTAACGATGAACTGACAGATATGGGCTCCTTTCTTCTTGAATTCCAGCTTGATTTTGCCTGATGTCGTGTAGATCGCCGCATTTCTCAGCAGGTGTAGCAAGATGCGTTGCAGCTGTTCGGCATTTGTCTTGATTTCGATCTTTGGGATATCAGCAGTGACTTCAACGTCCGGACGGACATCCTCTTTTACCTGTTCCATCACTTTCTCGCAGAAAGAGCTGACATTAAAAGATTGTGCTTCGTAGGTTTCCAGCAAGGAGTTTTCCAACAAAGAAAGTTCTTGTATATGATTTCCGAACTGTTTTAGGGCATCGATACGGGCTTGTATGGCTTTTGCTTGTCTGGGTGCTGTGATTTGCAATCCGGCTACCGATTTGCTCATTTCGTCTAGTGTCGGTTCCATCTGCGCCGATATACTTTGGATGAATCCGGTCTGTTGTTCGCTGTGCTCGGTGATGGTCTGGATGATCTTCTTCAACTTCCGGTTCAGGAGTATGAAGCGTATGACCAGAAATGCCAGAAACGCCAATGCGGCAATTAGGATGGCGGCTAACGTGCAGAGCCCGGCGATGATATACTGCTTGGCTGATAGCTGGTCTTCTTTTTCCTGTATCGTTTGCAGGCTGCTGTCGTATTTTTGTTGCAGGGCACCCAATTTGTCCTCTGCGGTAAGCATTTTTACGGAATCGGTCCATACCATATATTTCTCGTAGGTTTGCTCTAGCAACGAGATATTATTGGCTTTGCGGGCAATTGCGATCAGATTTTGATAGCATTCGTCGATTTTACCGTATTCCTTTTTCTCCCGGTATTGGCTGATGAGCTTGTTGAATGCTGCGTCTCCTTCTTTTTTCTGTTCGAAGATATAGAAATAATCGGTTTTTGTGTACAACAGTTCTTCGGTAAGTTCGGGATTGCCTGATTCTTCGGCCAGGTTGTCCAGCATGTTAAGCTGGAGCTGTGCTTGCGCGGTGTTTCTTAGCTTGATGTACATTTGTAGGCGCTCTTTTGTTATCCCAAAACGCAGGCCGTACAGTTTCTTTTGCTCTGCATGTTCCTGATTTGCCACTATCTGGCTCATTTGTCGGCAGAGGTCGAACGCTTCCTGATAGTAGTTCTCGCGGTGATAGAGGGATGCCGCCTGTGTACCGCATTCGATTGCCTGCGTTATTTTTCCTTCATTTGCGTAATCCTTGTATGCCTGGATATAAAGATAGCGGGCTTTCGTATAGTCTTTGTTCTCAAAGCTACTTTGTGCCTGTTGCTTGAATTTGTCCGCATTGTTTTGTGCCTGAAGGGAAACACAAAAACTGATAATGAGGGTGATAATGAAGTAGTAAATTCTCATAATTTGAATTTTAACGTTAGACAAATATACTAATTTCTTTGTAATAGGGAATATGAAAATGTGAGATTTCTTAGTCAAGAGCCAAGAGTCTTAGAGTTCTCTCGGCTTCTCTTCGTCCGAAGGAGTGGTAGTATCTCTCGTTTTCGGCAGGAGATTATTATCAAAATGACAATATGGGAAAGATAGTCGAGAAAGGATTTTTTTGGTGTGGTTGCTTGAGGATAAAAGAAAAAATGTATTTTTGCTACAAAACAAAAATGTAGCCCATGAAAGACATAACCTTTGTTGATCTGGAAGTAACGCTGAACACCTGCCGGGTAGTGGATATCGGAGCTGTCCGATCCGACAGAACTCCTTTTCATGAAAATTCCTTTGATAATCTGTTGCTTTTTTTGCATCAGGTACCTTATATTGGCGGGCATAATATATTAAAACATGACCTTTCTTATTTGAAACCTCAGTTTGAGAAAGCAGGCTGCCGACAACCGAAAATAATTGATACGCTCTATCTATCCTCGTTGCTGTTCCCGGAAAAACTGCATCATCAACTGTCCAAGGATGATAAGTTACAGGCTGATAAACCCAATAACCCGGTAAACGATTCGCTGAAATCGTTGTTGTTATTCGAGGAAGAACAAAACGCTTTTGAACGCTTGGATAGTATGCTGAAAATGATCTATTACGGGTTATTGCATGATACGGATGAGTTCGGCGGCTTTTTTGATTACATAGATTATGCACCGGATATTCTGGATGATTTATCGGGTAGTATCCTTGAGTGTTTCAGTAAAGACATCTGTATATCTTCTCCGCTTGCTGAATTGATCACCTCTTATCCGGTGGAATTGGCTTATGGCCTGTCTTTGATTAATTGTTGGAATAGCAGTTCCGGCATTCCGCTTTGGGTATTGCATAATTACCCGAAGGTAGGATGGGTGATGGAGCGTTTGCGGGATACGCCTTGTGAAAATAACGAATGTGCTTATTGCAGAGGAGCATTTAACGGTAAGGAAGGACTGAAATATTTTTTCAAATATGATTCGTTCCGTACCTATGAAGGAGAAGATCTGCAGCAGAAAGCGGTGGAGGCTGCGATTGAAGGAGAATCTCTTTTGGCTGTTTTTCCGACAGGCGGAGGAAAATCCATCACATTCCAGCTCCCGGCTTTGATGAGCGGTAAACGGATAAAAGGACTTACTGTCGTTATCTCTCCCTTGCAATCCCTGATGAAGGACCAAGTGGATAACCTGTGGAAAAATGAAATCATGGATGTTGTTACCATCAACGGGATGTTAGACCCGGTGGAACGTGCCCATGCTATCCAAAGGGTGGAAGAAGGGTCGGTTTCCATCTTGTATATATCGCCGGAGTCGCTTCGTTCGAAAACGATAGAACGGTTGTTGGTCGGGCGGAAAGTGGTTCGTTTCGTTATTGACGAGGCACACTGTTTCTCAGCTTGGGGACAGGATTTCCGTGTGGATTATCTATATATAGGTGATTTCATACGTCTGTTACAGGAACAAAAAGGAGGGAAGCAGGCGATACCGGTGTCCTGTTTTACAGCCACTGCCAAGCAGAATGTAATACAAGATATCAAAGACTATTTTTTCGAAAAGCTAAATATACGCTTTAAAACATTTTGTTCGGGAAGTACCCGCAAAAATCTAAAATACAAAGTTTTCAAGGTAGAAAATGAAGATGAAAAATATGGACTGTTACGGAGTATCATTGAAGACCATGATTGTCCGGCTATAGTTTATGTTTCCCGTACCCGTACGGCAGCCAAAGTTGCCACGCGCTTGCAGCAGGATGGTTTTTCGGCCGGTACTTTTCACGGAAAGATGGAAACCCGGATGAAAACGTCCAGTCAGAATGATTTCATAGACAATAAAATCCGGATAATGGTCGCTACCTCTGCTTTTGGAATGGGGGTCGACAAGAAAAATGTCGGTCTGGTGGTTCATTACGAGATATCGGATTCATTGGAAAATTATGTGCAGGAGGCTGGTAGAGCCGGGCGTGACGAATCAATTGAGGCGGATTGTTACGTTCTTTTCAACGAAGAGGATCTGGACAAGCACTTCTATTTGCTAAACCAGACCAAACTGCGTATTAAAGAGATACAGCAGGTTTGGAAAGCAATTAAAGAACTTACCAGTTCCAGGATTTCGTTGTCAGCTCTTGAACTTGCCCGTAAAGCTGGTTGGAATGAAAATATTCTGGACGTGGAAACGCGTGTAACCACTGCAATAGCCGCGCTTGAGGAGGCCGGTTATATTCGGCGGGGGCAAAACAATCCATGTGTTTTTGCTGATAGTATCCTTGCGAAAACAGCTCAGGAGGCTATCGATAGAATAACAGTCTCTCCACGTTTTGATGACACTCAAAAGGAAGAAGCGATACGTATCATCAAAAAATTAATTTCGACGAGAAGCTGCAAGCTTGTAAATGGCGAGATCCCGGAATCTCGTATCGATTATATCTCGGACCATTTGGGGATATCCCGGCAAGAAGTGATGCTGGTCATTCGCTTGTTGCGGGAAGAGAATATTCTGGCAGACGCTTGTGACTTGACAGCTTATATAAAAAAAGGTGAAAACAGCAATCGTTCGCTTGAAACAGTCCTTCTTTACAACCGTCTTGATGAATACCTTTTATCCGTTTTTACCGCAAAAGAACAATCTTTCAATCTGAAAGAGCTACGGAAAGAAGCCGAGATCGAGACTGGAAAAAGTATTTCGCCAGATAAGCTAAACAGACTCCTTAATTTTTGGTCTGAAAAGAACTGGATCAAACGGATATACTTGGATAAAGCGCATAATTATGTCACGATTGCCCGTACCGGATCGGTCCTCGATCTGGAAGAACTGACGGAAGGGAGGCATCTCTTGTCTGATTTCATCATTCGTTATTTGTTTGAGAAAACAGGACAGTCCAGCGAGCTGGAACAGAGCGGAAATATTTTGGTCGAGTTTTCCATGCTTGAGCTGAAAGAGGCGTATGAGAAGGATGTCAGGAAACAATTGTTTGGGCATACCATTCGGATGGAAGACATTGAAGATACTCTTTTGTATCTTTCGCGGATAGAAGCCTTACAGATCGAAGGTGGCTTCTTGGTGTTATACAACCGATTGCAGATAGACAGATTGGTTCTGAATAATAAGATGCAATATAAACAGGATGATTATCATAAACTCGAACTGTTTTATGCCAATAAGATCCAGCAGATTAATATTGTCGGTGAATATGTACGGAAAATGCTTTCCGGTAATAGCGATGCATTGGAATTTGTTGACGACTATTTCCAACTGAATTATTCGTCATTCCTCCAAAAATATTTCCCTGGTAAACGGAGGGATGAGATTAACCGGAAAATGACGAATACCAAACTTCAGCGGTTATTGGGGGAATTGTCCGAAACACAATTGGAGATTGTCAAGGATGACCGTCCCGGTTCTATAGTCGTCATGGCGGGACCCGGAAGTGGAAAGACACGTGTACTTGTTCATAAACTGGCTTACTTGCTGTTGGAGGAAGATGTCAAGCACGAACAACTCTTGATGCTGACTTTTTCTCGTGCTGCTGCGAGCGAATTCAGACGACGGTTATGGGATTTGATAGGGACTGCTGCTGGTTATGTTGAGATCAAGACTTTCCACTCTTATTGTTTCGACCTGTTAGGGCTGCAAGGTTCTTTAGAAAAATCATCTTCCGTAATTATCGATGCCGTGGGAAAAATAGACAATGGGGAAGTAGAGATAAATCGTATTACAAAAACGGTTCTGGTGATTGATGAGGCGCAGGATATGACTGAAGACGAGTTTGCACTGGTGGAGGCGCTTATTCGTAAAAATGAGGACTTGAAGGTGGTCGCGGTAGGTGACGATGACCAGAATATTTACAGTTTCCGTCGTTCGAATTCCCGATATATGAGAAAGCTGGTCGATGAATACGGTGCTCGTACGCATGATTTGCTGGTCAATTTCCGAAGCAAAAAGTGTTTGGTTGAGTTTGCGAATCGTTTTTGGGAAACTATACCTGAAAGAATGAAGCAGTCGCGGATCATTTCTCACGACCAGGATGAAGGTGAGATCCGTATCGTTCAATACCAGTCGCCGAATATGGTTATACCATTGGTGCAGGATATTTGTGCAACCCCTCTGATCGGAACGACCTGCGTATTGACTCAGACAAACTGGGAAGCGATACAGGTTGCCTGTTTGTTGAAAGATAAACGTATGCCAGTCCGTTTGATTCAGTCGAACGAGGGTTTCCGTCTGTGCGATATGGATGAGATGCGTTTCTTCAACCGGATTTTAGGATCGCAAGCGGAGGTTCATCTGATAGATGAAGTATGCTGGGCTGAGGCAAAACAAGCTATTAAAAATGAATATTGTGAAACTGCTTCTTGGGAAATTTGCCGAGGGATTATTCAGAATTTCGAACAACTTTATCCCTGTAAGTATCGTTCGGATTGGGAAACGTATCTGTTTGAATCGAAGCTGGAAGATTTCTATGCCGTTCGGGGAGAAACTATCGTTGTTTCTACGATTCACAAGGCAAAAGGGAAAGAGTTTGATAATGTCTTTCTGCTTTTAAACGATAATAGGGATTTATTAGGGGATAATCAGCCTGTCACGGATGAAAAGAGACGTGAGATTTATGTAGCACTCACACGTGCCAAAAATAAGTTATCGATCCATTTGAATAGCTATTATCCGGAAATTTTCGGCAATGAGGAAAAAATTATCCGGTTCGATAAGGCTTATTATCCGATGCCGGAACGTTTGCTGTTCTTGCTTACGCATCGCGATGTATGGTTGGATTTTTTCAAAGATGCAAGGAGGCAGGAGTCGATTGGAAATCTGAAAAGTGGCATGCCATTGCGGTTGATGGAGGGCGGTTGTTGCGATTCGTCGGATAAGGAAGTTGTCCGTTTCTCAAACAGTTTCAAAAAAGAGATCGAGAAATGGCTGGATAAGGGATATGAACTGAAAGAGGCACGCGTTAATTTTGTCGTGTATTGGAAAAAAACGGGAGAAGAAGAGGAGGTAAAAGTTCTTTTACCGGAAATAGTGTTGGTAAAGGTGAGAAACTTAAATGTTTCGGAATTGATGATTTTATAAATGTGGAGGATGATATGAAAATACTGGAAACGGAACGATTGTTATTACGGGGATTGGAACAAGGAGATTTTAAGGATGTGTGCAAACTGTTGCAGGACGATGAAGTCATGTATGCCTATGAAGGGGCATTCAACGATCAGGAAGTGCAAAACTGGCTGGATAGGCAGTTCGGACGGTACCGGCACGACGGCTTCGGTTTATGGGGAGTGGTTGAGAAAGGTAGCAACGAACTAATTGGGCAGTGTGGTATTACTTATCAGGAATTTGACGGAAAACGAGTCCCTGAAATCGGTTACCTTTTTAAAAAGGAGTTTTGGCATAAGGGCTTTGCTATCGAAGCTGCTGTCGCTTGTCGGGAGTATGCTTTCCATACGCTTGGTTTCGAAGAGGTCTATTCGATCATACGGGATACCAATATTGCTTCCCAAAAAGTAGCGCGGCGCAATGGCATGCAAAAAGTGGCAACCTTCATTAAGCATTACCGAGGGGTGGACATGCCGCATTTTGTTTATAAAGTCAGTTTGTGTAAATGAGAAATCCAAAAGCGATTTCCCAGAACAAAATCGCTCTGATAATGATTATATAAAAAAGCCTTTTGCTTTCTTACGATCCGTATGTGATGAAAGGACTTTTTCTTTTTATTTGGTAAATTTGTTGAAAGAATATTGTTTTATAGAATAATTTAACTAAATGGTAGATAAAATGATTATTTCTATTAATGTGTCAAATAAACTTCGTTTATATGAACATTATGTAATCTGTCTCTTATACACATCTCCGAGCCCACGAGACACTCGCTAATCTC
>OWHV01000950.1_pt1 | contig 13013 bp, 10 predicted proteins | sample 1732721 | NCBI WGS metagenome assembly OWHV01 (sample SAMN05065746, study PRJEB22554) | human gut metagenome | biome: ENVO:2100002; feature: ENVO:00000062; material: ENVO:00002003 | host: Homo sapiens | place: USA | reverse complement strand
GAGCCTTATCGTCGGCAGCGTCAGATGTGTATAAGAGACAGGAGTTGTCGATATGAATAAGAATTTCCGATCTTCTGAAGCCAAGGTGGCTGAAGCAATTATTGACGAAGAAATAACGGCACTGAAAGAACGGCTGCGCTATCTGACGATGCGGCCTGTAATGGTTCAGCTGCATGAAAAAATGAATTTTCTGCGGCAGAAGGTTTTAAAACGGGCATTTGCCAAACTGCCAAATCTTACTGATAAAGAACGCCGTATCATCGATATCATGACTCAGCGCCTGGAACACAAATTCCTGCGCGAACCAATGACAGCTATGAACAGTGCTGCCGGAACGGCAGATGAAGAACGTTACAGAGATATGATCTGCGAGTTATTTTTACTCAACGATTCGGGAGAGGACTATATAGGTGATGAAAACAAATTTGATTATTGGGACTAGACAGAGCCTGCTGGCTCTGTGGCAAAGCAATCATATTGCCGACCTGCTGCGCAGGCAATATCCGGAATGTACTGTAACTTTAAAAAAAATCATTACCAAGGGAGACCGTATCCTTGATGTACCGCTGGCCAAAATCGGCGGCAAGGGACTTTTTACCAAGGAACTGGAAACTGCTCTTCTAGAAGGTGAGATCGATCTTGCCGTCCACAGTCTGAAAGATATGCCTACTATTCTGCCGGAAGGCCTGTGCTTGACAGCTGTTACCAAGCGGGCTAATGCCGGCGACGCTTTTGTCAGCAATAAATATGCTTCTATCGAAACACTGCCGCAGGGAGCAGTTCTGGGTACTTCCAGTCTGCGCCGCAAAGCCCAGCTTTTGGCAGCACGCCCGGATCTGAAAATCGTAGATTTACGAGGCAACGTCGATACGCGTCTGCGGAAGCTTGACGAAGGCCAAATGGATGCTATAATCCTTGCTGCGGCAGGATTGACTCGTCTCGGATATACCGATCGGATCAGAGAAATAATCCCCCATAATTTCTGCTTACCCGCAGTTGGACAAGGCGCTTTGGCAATCGAATGCCGCACCGATAATACAGAAGTAAGAGCTATGCTTAATTTTTTAAATGACCAGTCTACCAAACAGGCTACTGATGCCGAACGTGCTTTTTTAGGGCTCATTGAGGGCGGCTGCCAGGTCCCTATTGGTGTACATGCTGTCACTGAAGGAGATGCTGTATCTATTGAAGCAATCATCGCATCTCTGGACGGAAGCACTGTTTTACGCGATACGATCAGAGGCCATGCTGTAAACGCTGCAGAACTTGGAAAAGAACTTGGCAATAAAATGTTAGATCAGGGCGGCCGTGCAATCCTCGCCGAGATCATGTAAGGAGAGAAATTAATGACAAAACAGGGAAAAGTTTACTTGATCGGTGCAGGCCCCGGTGATCCCGGTCTGCTTTCAATCAAAGCCATGGAATGCTTGCAAACAGCCGACGCTGTCGTTTACGACCGTTTGGCAGATCCGAGAATTTTAGCTTATGCTAAAGACGACGCAGAAATGGTCTATGTCGGTAAAGCTTCTGCCAACCATACAATGCGTCAGCCAGATATCAATAAACTGCTGGTAAAGCTGGCAGCCGAAGGTAAGACTGTTGCCCGCCTCAAAGGCGGTGATCCTTTTGTTTTCGGACGCGGCGGTGAAGAAGCTATTGAACTTTTAGAAGCCGGACTGCCATTTGAATTCGTTCCCGGCGTAACTTCTGCCATCGCAGTTGCCGAATACGCAGGCATTCCTGTCACCCATCGTCACGTAGCCACTTCCTTTGCAGTCATTACCGGCCACGAAGACCCTACCAAAGGCGAATCAACTATTAACTGGAGCGGTCTTGCTACCGCTGTTGATACTTTAGTTTTCCTGATGGGTGTCGAAAATCTTACTAATATTACAAAAAATCTCATCGCCAACGGGCGCAGCGCCGATACTCCGGCAGCAGTCATTCGCTGGGGCACTAAACCGGAACAGCGCACTCTGATCACTACTGTCGGTACTGCTGCTGCCGACGTTGCCGCGGCAAATCTGAAACCGCCGGCAATTTTTATCGTCGGTAATGTTGTCAAACTGCGCGAGCAGCTGCAGTGGTTCGATAACAAACCTCTCTTTGGCAAAACAATCGTAGTAACCAGAGCCCGCGCGCAGGCCAGTGCTTTGACCAGACAGCTGGAAGCCGCTGGTGCTCGTGTAATCGAGGCGCCGGCAATCAAAATCATACCCCCGGAAGATTATACCCCGCTGGATAAAGCAATCGAAAACATCAAAACCTACAAATGGCTGATCCTGACCAGTGCTAACGGCGTTACCGCTTTCTTCAATCGCCTTGATAATGCCGGATTAGATTCCCGTTCCCTGTCTGACATCAAAATAGCCGCTATCGGCAGTGAAACGGCGAAAGCTTTAAAAAACTATGGCATCTCCGCCGATTTAGTGCCCCCAGCCTTCAAGGCTGAAGAACTGGCCGAAACCCTGTCAACAGAAGTGCAAGTTGGTGATAAAATCCTGCTGGCACGCGCTAAAGTAGCCCGTGAAGTATTACCGGAAAGCCTGCGTGCTTTAGGAGCCAGCGTTGATGTTGTAACTGCCTATGAAACTGTTACCGCTCTGGATAACAAAGAAGAATTGCTGACTGCTCTGCAAAACGGAGAAGTTGATCTTGTTACTTTTACCAGTTCCTCAACTGTTACTAATCTTTTGGCATCCTTAGGCGATCAAAGAGAACTTATCAATAATATTCCAGCAGCGGCTATTGGCCCTGTTACCGCCGAAACCTGCCGCCAAAATAATCTTGAACCTGACATCATAGCTGAAACATTTACTATTGCAGGTTTGACAGACGCTATTCAAAGATATTATAAGGAGTGATCAGTATGGGCTTTCCTATTTACCGTCCCCGCCGCCTGCGCGCTACAGAAAACCTGCGCAGCATGATCCGCGAGACTGAACTTTCCGTTAAAGACCTCATTTATCCGTTATTCGTCGTCCCGGGCACCGGTGTAAAAAATGAAATTGAATCGCTGCCGGGCAATTACCATTGGTCCTTAGACCGTTTACCGGAAATTTTACAGGAAATCAGCGAACTTGGAATTCCTGCCGTTATACTGTTTGGTATCCCCTCTTATAAAAATGCTGTCGGCAGCAGCGCCTGGGATGCAGAAGAACCTGTACAGCAGGCCTGCCGCCTGATCAAAAACACTTATCCCGAACTGGTAGTCGTCACCGATGCCTGCCTGTGTGAATATACAGAACATGGCCATTGCGGCGTTCTGGAAAACGGCTGTACTGTCAACAATGATGAAACGTTGCCGCTTTTAGCTAAAATCGCAGTTTCCCACGCTCAAGCTGGCGCTGATGTCATTGCGCCATCCAATATGATGGACGGTTATGTCAAAGTTATGCGTGAAGCCTTAGACGAAGCAGGTTTCAACAATGTGTCCCTGATGGCTTATTCAGCTAAGTACGCTTCAGCCTATTATGGTCCTTTCCGCGCTGCAGCCGATTCCACTCCCTCTGCAGGCGACCGCAAAGGCTATCAGATGGATCCCGGCAACAGTGACGAAGCTCTGCGTGAAGTGGCTCTTGATATCGAGGAAGGCGCAGATATCGTTATGGTAAAACCCGCTTTGGCTTTTATGGATATCATCAGCCGTGTCAAAGAAACATTTAACCGCCCTTTATGCGTTTATAATGTCAGCGGTGAATACGCTATGGTCAAAGCAGCAGCAGCAAAAGGCTGGATCGATGAACAGCGTATCGTTATGGAAACGATGCTCGGTTTTAAACGTGCCGGCGCCAAAATGATCATCACCTATCATGCTCTCGACGTAGCCAAATGGCTGCTGGGCAAATAAGGAGGCCGCATATGGATCACAGCAAATCTCAGGCAGCTTTTACCGAAGCCAAACAATACATTCCCGGCGGCGTCAACAGCCCCGTTCGTTCCTTCCGCAGTGTTGGCGGTGTTCCGCCTGTCATTGCCAAAGGCAGCGGCAGCAAACTCACCGACATCGACGGCAACGAATATATCGATTATGTACTTTCTTACGGTCCTTTACTTTTAGGGCATGCACACCCGCAGGTCACCGAAGCCATCCAAACTGCAGCCGCCAAAGGCTCATCCTATGGCGCGCCGACCCTGGCTGAAACAGAGCTTGCCAAACTTCTCTGCACACTTGTCCCTTCTATGGAAATGGTACGTATGGTCAACAGCGGAACAGAAGCTACCATGAGTGCTCTGCGTTTAGCACGCGCTTATACAGGACGTGAAAGCATCGTTAAATTTATAGGCTGTTATCATGGCCATCACGACAGCCTGCTGGTCAAAGCCGGCAGCGGCGCAGCTACTTTAGGCGTTCCTGACAGCCCCGGTGTTCCTAAAGGCGTTGCCGCCAATACCATCACTGTTCCTTTTAACGACCGGGCTGCCCTGGAAGCTGCTTTTGCTGCTAAAGGCAGCGATATTGCCGCCATTATCATAGAGCCAACTCCCGGCAACATGGGACTGGTATTACCGCAGGACGGCTATCTGGAATTCATTCGCTCCATCACAAAAAAATATGGAACACTGCTTATCTGTGATGAAGTCATGTCTGGCTTCCGCAGCAGTGAAAAATCTTCTCAGGGCCTCTACGGCATTGATCCTGATATCACCTGTCTGGGCAAAGTTATCGGCGGCGGGCTGCCGGTAGCCGCTTACGGCGGTAAACGCCAGATCATGGAACAGGTTGCTCCTGTTGGCCCCATGTATCAGGCCGGCACTTTGAGCGGCAACCCTCTGGCTATGGCAGCCGGTATCGCCAACCTTACCTACATGCGCGGACACAATGTCTGCAGCCAGCTGGAAAGCATGACAGCCATCCTGACCGGAGGCCTTGCTAAAGCCGCTGCCAAGGCAGGAGTGCCTGTACAGGTGCACCGTCTTGGTTCTATGTTTACTGTTTTCTTTACTGATCAGGAAGTTTATGACTATGACAGCGCCTGCACAAGCGATTTAGATGCGTTCCGCATTTATTTCCATAGTATGCTGGAACAGGGCATTTATCTTCCTCCATCTCAATTTGAGACCAATTTCTTATCCCTGGCCCATACGCCTGAAGATATCGAAAAAACATTGCAGGCAGCTAAAATAGCTTTTAGCGCAGTTGCTGCTGCGAAAAAATAAAGTAAAAAACAAAAACGTCATAACCTCAAGGTTATGACGTTTTATTTTTGATTATTTTTGTTCTTGTTTTTGAACTTCTACCGGAACAAAAATAATCTCCGTCAGCTTGCTCTCTTTATTAAAGCCATAAATCACACGTACCAGCTGCTGTTTACTGTAGCTTCCCAGATAAGTCAACCGGTCACCCTGATCACCCTGATCAAAACGCTCATAAGCAACAAATTTCATTTCCTTCATTGTCCCTAAAGTATCTTTGACCTGCTTTTGCAAAGCAGCAAAAGCTTTTACATCCATTTTTTGCTTCAGTTCGGGGCTAAAACCCGCTGCAGCACCTGCATAACCGCTGTCGTCCGCAACAGTCAATGCCGCTACAAACTTATCAACTATTTTCTGCTGTTTATTTAAATCATTACCGTCTCCGGCAGCAAAACATACCGCGGCCATTGCCACTGTTAAAACTACAGTTACCAGCATCACTAATTTTTTCATATAAGTCATCCTCTCATCACTGCAGGTCTTTATCAAAAATTGCCTGCTTACTATATCTTAATTATAACCGATTCAATGTTATCGTCAATGTTTTTATCTTACTGAGCATTCAGCCATTGCTGGATAATAACGCTTTTCTGACCCGCAGTCCAGCTAAGGTCATCAACCGCCAGTTCTAAATCACCGATCATCATTTTCCGCCCGTCATCATGGGCATAATCACTGACACGCCACAAAAGCGGATAACCCTTAGAGGCCAGTAAATCCTTTGAATGTTCTGACAGCAAATAGTCCATAAAAGACTGTGCTTCTGCTAAATTTGCCCCTTGGAGAATAGCAGCACCGGTAATACAGTTTTTATTACCGTCTTTGACTAAAGTTGCGAATAGATCGCGATTTTGCCTTTCCAGCTGCAATGCTGTGGAAAGTGAAACTACCGCGATCGTTTTTCTGCCGCTGCGAACCGCTTCAATAGCCTCCCATTCACTGGCCGTATATAAAGGCAGCTGGCTGTTAAAAGAAGCCGCATACTCCATAGCTTTAGCTTCGCCGCGCAGCTGCCAGATAGAAGTTATCATGCCATAACTCCGACCGCCGTTTTTAAAATCAGCCAGCGCTGTTTCTTCCCAAAGCTCCGGTTTCAGCAATTCATCCCATGTCTCAGGAGCATAAAGCCCCAACTCGCGCAGTCGGTCACGATTAGTCAAAAATCCTATATAATCGACATAAAGACCTGTCCAGCGCCACTGATTCTCACGCATTTCAGCAGGTACTTTATAGGCCTCCCTCGGCCTGTAGCTGCGCAGCATTTTCTGCTCTCCTGCCAGATAATATTCTTCAGGCGTACCGCCAAGCCAGACATCGAATTTTCCCTCTCTCAGAAAATTAAGCCGTTCATCCAAATTCCCTGCCGGCAAATGTCTGACTTCAACTTTCACATTCTGCTGTTTGGCAAAATCTTCCGCTAAAATATCTGTCATTGTTTCATTCAGGCTGCTGCAGATCTTGATACTTTTCTGTTCTTCTTTGATGTTACTGCTGCAACCGCTGCAGAGAAACACAATTGACAGCACTGTTACCAGAATTACTTTCATAGTTCGACCGCCTTTTATGGTAATAAATTAATTATACCACAAGGTTATGCATTCCCGCGAAAAATCACTATCATTGATCAAAATTCCAGTACAGCTGCTAATTTGAACTTAATTATTGACATCAGTGTTTTTTTAAAGTATAATTTATACGTTAGCTTGAGCTAACTGTTTGGGGTTGTCCGCTTCCAAACTTTCACACTTAACAACTTAACGCTCACTCGATACTGTGCTTAACAGCTCTCACGCACAGTTTTTTTATTTTTCTCGGGTTAGTTCAAGCTAACTTTTCATTTTAATGCACATCCAGCCATATCATCCGATTACTTTATAATACAACTCCAAATAGCCTCTGCTGTTATAGTTCAATGTGTTATAATTGATTATAGTTGATTTTTATTCGTCATTTTATATTTCTACCGGCTGCAGCAGCAGTAGGTACATTTATCTGCGAGGTCTGCCATATGCCAGAACGTTTATTAAAATACTACCGCCCTTACCAGAAAACATTGTTTTTTGCTTTGCTCGGATCCGTTATCACATCCGCCCTTGATTTATGTTTTCCGCTCTTTATGCGCTATATACTGGGCGATGTACTTCCCGAAGGCAATCTTTTCCTCTTAGGGCAGGCTACGATCATCTTGCTTTTTTTATACCTGCTTAATTTTATAATCAGTTATCAAGTCTCAAGACACGGCCGCCTAATGGGTGCAAAAATAGAACAGGATATGCGCAGTGACCTTTTTCAGCATGTCCAATCAATGTCTTTCCGTTATTTTGACAACATCCGTATCGGCCAGCTGATTTCCCGTATTGTCAGCGATATTGCCGAGATCCGTGAGCTTGTTTTTCTTGGTCCTAATTACCTGCTGGTCTGTACTATAACCATGCTTGGTACTCTGGGAATACTTATTTATCTTAACTGGCCTTTAGCGTTACTGGTCAATCTGCTGCTGTTAGGAAAAGCTTATGAATCAGTTGCTACCAATCATGCACTGAAACAATCAGGGCGTATGATCCGCGAACAGGTCGGTAATCTTACAGCACAGACAAATGAAAGTCTGAATGCCATACGCCTAGTTAAATCCTTCAACAATGAAGAATGGGAAGAAAAACGCCTTGATAAAAACGGACAGGCTCTTTTACAGGCACGTAAAACATCGTTCGACCTTTTATCACGCCTGAACAGCAACGCTGTATTGTTTTCCAATGTCACTAATCTTGTTATCATTGTCGTAGGCGGCGCCATGATCGCATATGGTAAAATGCAGATCAGCGATCTGGTCGCCTTTTTACTGTATGTATCAATCTTTATCCGCCCCATCCTGCGCCTGACCGCATTAGCAGAATCCTATCAGAAAGGTATGGCCGGTTACCAGCGCTTTTGCCAGCTGATGGATACCCCTTCTGAAAATATAGATCTGCCCGGCGCAGTCGACTGTGGTACTTTAAAAGGCTCTATTTCCTTTAAAAATGTCAGCTTTGGCTACGATCCTGGCAAACCTGTTATTCAAAATTTTGATCTTGATATCGCTGCCGGTGAAGTTATCGCTTTTGTCGGCACTACAGGTGTTGGTAAAAGCACGATCTGCAATCTGCTGCCGCGTTTCTATGAACTGCAGCAGGGCGTTATCACCATTGACGGAATGGATATCCGCAATGTGACCTTAAAATCACTGCGCCGTAATATCGGCATAGTTCAGCAGGATATCTTCCTTTTCTCTGACTCTGTACGTGAAAATATCGCTTACGGCAACCCTCATGCCAGTATGGAAGAAATCATCACCGCTGCCAGATTGGCCGAAGCTGATGCTTTTATCAATCAGCTGCCGGATGGTTATGACAGCCAGCTTGGTGAACGCGGTGTTAAATTGTCCGGAGGCCAAAAACAGAGGATTGCCATTGCCCGTGTTTTTCTCAAAAATCCGCCCATCCTGATTTTAGACGAAGCGACTTCTTCCCTGGATAATGAAACGGAAAACCTTATCCAGGAATCACTGATGCAGCTGTCACGTAACCGCACGACCCTGATCGTAGCCCATCGCCTGGCAACGATCCGTCATGCCGACCGTATCGTTGTCCTCACCCCCAACGGTATCAGCGAACATGGTTCTCATGACGATCTGATGGCTTTGCAGGGAGAATATTACAAGCTTTATATGGCACAGTTCAGTAAAAGCCCGCTAAATTAAAAATAAAACCCTCGGATGAAAACATCCGAGGGTTTCTTTTTTCATATAAACAGCTTTTTAATTATTCGCGGTCAAAGATCATTACTTTTTCAAAATCAAGATATACCTTTTCTCCGTCGGCAAATTCTTTCAAGTCTGCCCCTTTGACGATAACGCGTACATCATGATCACCGACGGTAACACGGTAATCAACAGCATCACCTAAATAGAAGCGATGCGTCAATGTCCCTTCAAGCATACCACCGCCGCGGCTCATCGTAATATTCTCAGGACGTACAGCGATGGTAGCACTGCCGGAAACACCCGAAGTATTGGGGAAAGAAGCTGTAGTACCTTGCAGGTATACTCTGTCATCCGATACTTCACCCTGCATAAAATTGACCAACCCGATAAAATCAGCAACCATTTTGTTGGCAGGATTGGTATAAATTTCATGCGGAGCACCGATCTGCTGCACTACGCCTTTACTCATAACAACTACGCGGTCGCTCATTGCCATGGCTTCACCCTGATCATGGGTTACATAAACAACGGTAATACCAAGTGCTTTTTGAATCGACAGGATCTCAAAACGCATGCTTTCACGCAGTTTAGCATCCAGATTGGATAACGGTTCGTCTAACAGCAGCAAACCTGGCTGCGCAACCAAAGCACGAGCCAAAGCGACACGCTGCTGCTGACCGCCGGACAGCTGATGCGGATAACGGTGGCCATATTCGCCTAAATGCACGAGCTCCAGCATTTCATTTACTCTTTTCAAACGTTCCTCTTTGGGAACCTTTTGGATCTTCAGCGGATAAGCCACATTTTCAACAACCGTCATATGCGGCCAAACTGCATATGACTGGAATACCATACCGATATCGCGATTTTCCGGAGGAACAAATTTATTCTGCGACGAAGAACTGACGCAGTGGTCACCGATATAGATCTCGCCTTCTGTAGCTTTTTCAAAGCCTGCGATCATTCTCAGGGAAGTTGTTTTACCACAGCCGGAAGGACCGAGGATAGAAACGAATTCGCCGTCTTCAACCGTCAGGTTGAAATCATTAACAGCCGTTACAGGCCCGAAACGTTTAAATACATGTTCAATACGTACTTGTGCCAATTTATTCCACTCCTTCTTTAAATTCCCACATTGCCTTTGGTCAGTTTGTTAAGGATCAGGTTACCAACCAAAACGATAGTCAAAATGATTACTGATAATACAGAAGCATTTTGTGTATCTGCATAAGTTTGCAGCTCGTACAGCAAAACACCGATAGTTTTAGTTTCTGCACCGTACAGAAGGAGCGACATCGTCAGCTCGTAGAAAGACGGCATAAAGATCAGGAACCAACCGGCGATGATGGACGGAGCGATCAACGGCATAATAATATCTTTACAGGTTCTGATCCAGCTGGCACCTGAATTTAATGCTGCTTCTTCAAGAGAAACGTGCACCTGACTCAGGGAAGCCGCTATTGTCCGCACAGACATGGTCATATATTTGACCAGATAGCTGACGACCAGAATCCACATCGACGAATAAAGATTGAGACCGAAATTACCGGAGAAGGTGATAACCAGAGCCAGGGCGATAACGATACTCGGAGTAGAACCGCCGATAACGGTCAGCAGATCCGGGAAGCTACGTCCTTTGACTTTTGTTTTAACGGCCAGATAAGCAATGAACACTGAAAGTATCGTACCAATAGTGGCGGCGATTACGCCATACACGACCGAATTCCAGATACTCTCCATATACTGACTGCTGGTAATAACAGGCTCCCATGCATCAAAGCCGATATTCGACCAGGTAACTCCGCGCGACATACTCTTTAAAAGTGATGTCAGCAATATAGAACCTAATGGTAAAATTACTGCAATAAACGCATATAGACCTACACCACAGAAAGCAGGCCATTTCCATTTGCCAAGCTCTACGATATTAGGACGGGTACTCTTACCACTGATCGTTGTATAATCCTTGCGGCCCAGCATCCAGGTCATAAAGAACAGTAAGAAGTTGGCAAGGAACATCAAAGATGCTGCTAAAGCCGTTGCATCACGGATACCCTCATCATTACCCATGTAAATATAGGTGACGATACGGGTAGTCATAACCTCGATATTACCAGGCATACCAACAATGGCAGGAATACCGAAGCAGGAACCGGCAGCAATGAAAACCAACAGACCGCCTGCTAAAATACTTGGTGCCATCAAAGGCAAAGTAACATCGACCAGGGTACGCAGAGGGGAAGCTCCGGAAACACGTGCCGCTTCTTCGAGCGTCGGATCCATTTTTTCCATTGCCCGGGAAATGGTAATAAAAGCAAAAGGCGAATAAAACAGGGTCAATACCCAAGCCAGACCGCCCATAGTATAAATATCAAATGGAGATTGCTGCAGTTGCAGAATCCACTTAAAAATCGAATTCAAATAACCGACGCTGGGATTTAAAAGCTGTACCCAGGCAATCGCGCCAACATAAGGAGGAATCATATAGCTGGCAACCAGTAAAGTCCGGTATGTTTTTTTACCGGGCATATCGGTGCGGCCAACAAGCCAGGCCAGCGGGAACGTAATAATAACACTGGCTACCATAACTAAAAGCGATAGCTGCACAGTATTGGACAAAGCACGCCAGTTAACATCTTGACTGTAAACATCAGCATAATTGCCGAAATTGATGGCTCCATTAACCATAATACTGTCATAAAGCAGTATTCCCATCGGGAAAACCACAAAATATAATAATAAAATAACGGAAACAGCAATAACTATGAATTTACTATTAAATCTAGGTAAAGACCCCACTATGGCTCCTTTCCCCGGCTTTGAGACCGGTGAAAAATCATTTACAGGATTTTCCTGCAAAGAAATTGGAAAACAGGGATCGTCAAAAACGACCCCTGATCCCTTAAAAATTGTTACTCAACAAATTTTAATAAGAACTATTCCATAACTCTTACGCGGAAAGCCTCTTTGATTTGAGCATTTTCTTTGGAAAGTTTTTCCCAGTTTACTTTAATAGCTTTATCAGAGAAAGTTTTCAGAGCAGGAGCGCCTTTAGGCGGCTCTACGTCACCGCGTACAGAGTGCATCCAGCCTTGAACAACTGCCTGCTGACCATCTTTAGACAACCACCAGTCAACCAGAGCTTTAGCACCTTCGGGGTTTTTGGTTGCTTTAAAAATAGCGATCGGAGACGGGATGATGATAACGCCGTCTTCAGGATAGGAAACTTTCAAAGGCTCATTTTTAGTATTAGCCAATTTGAGGACGTTTTCTTCCAAAATCATTGCAGCAGCATATTCGCCGGTCAGCAATTTGTTCTGAATAGCAGAGTTGCCTTCTTCAACGCGAATATCATTAGCTTTCAATTGGTCGAAATATTCCCAGCCATATTTATCGGCCAAAGCGCCAACCGCTACATAAGCAGTACCGGAAAGCATTGGGTTCGGCATAGCTATTTTGCCTTTCCATTTCGGATCGGTCAGATCTTTCCAGGATTTCGGAGCATCTTCGGGTTTCAGTTTATCAGAGTTATAAGCAATGATCATGTTGCAGACACGAACAGAGGACCAAGCACCGTTCTTGTCTTTATCAGTGATGACATCTTTCAGGTTCGGGGAAACATAATCAAGCAGCAAACCTTGATCCTGCAAAGTCAGGTAGTAGGAAGGATCAGCAACCATCAGAACGTCAGTACCGATTTTGTTGGCTTTGATCTCGCCGGTAATTTTAGTGATTACTTTTTCAGTACCGCCCTGGAACCAGGTAACTTTCATATCAGGGAATGCTTTAGCTACATTAGGTTTACACATTTTATCGATGATATCAGGATAAATAGAGGTATAAACCATAACGTCGCCTTTAGGACCGCCTTTAGAATCTGCAGCTTTCTTATCGTCGCTGCCGCCGCAGCCGGCAACTGCTACTGATAATGCCAGAACTGCTGCTGCAGTGCACAACCATTTTGCTTTTTTCATTAAACATCCACTCCTTTGTGTTGTCATACTACCCTTAAAGTTCGCCCGGCTTTGTAAAATTCCTGCTTACCTGTCTCTTATACACATCTGACGCTGCCGACGAT
>OWHV01000945.1_pt1 | contig 13072 bp, 17 predicted proteins | sample 1732721 | NCBI WGS metagenome assembly OWHV01 (sample SAMN05065746, study PRJEB22554) | human gut metagenome | biome: ENVO:2100002; feature: ENVO:00000062; material: ENVO:00002003 | host: Homo sapiens | place: USA | reverse complement strand
AATTCGGTGATTACCAACTTTTAAAGATACTTTATTATCCCGAACTCACGTATACTATAGCAATTCACTCACAATGCCACCAATATGTTGTACGATCTTGTCTCTTCTCTTAAAGCGAGAAGACAGGATTGTGAGTTGCCATACCAATAAGTCTATCTGGCAATACTTTTCCGCAAGATCCTTGTCGTTGGTATTGAAGATATGCGTCTTTGCGTCCTTGAAAAACATGAGATCAATGTTCGAAAGCGTGTGGTCGAGATACAACATCCTATCTTCCCTTTGAAGGGGGAGATTGCCATTCAGTCCAAAGAAATACTTGATAGGAATATCCATGAACGTATACATCAAAGCATCGCGTAGGTACCTCAATGTCATTTCCAGCCCTTTGATCTGATAGGCTATGTTATCTCGAGTCAGTTGCTTTTCTTGCATTAAAAATCTATATTGGAAGGTTATCACCTATTCAAACTATTCATGATTGGAAGGGAATTTAGTTCCGAAAATCTCTCTGAATTTATTGTTCCGAGAATAATTGTATTTATTTTCGTCTGCTTCAATAGCTTCTAATGTAAGTTTATGAGCCTGTTTAGCCTTATATTGAAAATACCCAGAATCACTAATAAAACGATTACTGCCCATTACTAGATAAGAAGACTGGGCAGTTGGGATATTTGACAAATACTCAAAGAAGTCGCGACACATATAATCATAATAGGTAGAACCATTACTTTTGTACTGACAATCTTTAAGGAATCGATGAACAAGAATATCAAGTGTAATACCTTTGATATTGACATTATTATGATTTTTCCATGATCGCATCATTCTGCTCAGAGCAGACATATTCCTATTAGTCTCTTTGTTGCGTTCTTGTACAGCACTAATCTCGGCACGTGGATTCATATTCTTCCATGATCCGCCATTATTCGTATCCGCATAACAGAAAGTACCGTCATAATACTCAAAGCATGGAACAATCTCAAAAGTCATGTCAGCAAACAAAACCTGAATGACTTGCCCATCAGCCCTCATTGTTGTGTTTGTATAGGTTTTACTGATTGATTCTTTAACGGCTTGCAACAAAGATGATTGTCCGTTATACAAGTATTCGTTGTACTTTCCATATAACGACCAAGGCAGAATAGCAAGCAGATCTATATCACTTACCTCAATATTATCAGTGCATCTACCATACGAGCCTACGTATAGCGTATTAGCATTTGAATCTAACCCATTCCTGAAGTTATAATTCAATTGCTTAGCGATTCTGTCTTTTCTATAAGCAATTGTAGCATCTATAGAGTTTGTAGAAATCTTATCACAAAACTCATCAAATGATTGCGATACCGTCATAGTACTTGTAAATGTCTTGGAACAATGGCCTCTATTTCAGCTTGTTCAGTTTGAGACTCTTTTTCCTGTTTGAGTTTCTTATCTGCTATTGTCACAGCCTCTGAAGTAGTGTGAGGAGCAATATCGCCAGCAAATAGGTCGTTCTCCGTATCCGCTAACAAATCCCTTTTCTGACACAGTTCTTCGACAGAACAATATCTACCAACTTGTATATCAGCCATTAAAGATTCATATTGGTTTCTAATGTTTCTACATTTAGCAGCATATTACTTGCATGCTAACATCTTATCTTCTAGTGTTCCATCTTTATATCTTAGTGTCAATATTGTAGAAATAACTGCGAGTATTGAAGTAATTAATGGCATGACCCATTCTGCACTAATGGCTTCTAGAGAACTAGTTAATACTGTAATGAAGGCAGATGTTGTTGTTATGCCATTGATAATCGCCATACTCCATTTATGGCAGTTACTTTTTTTAAAGTATAAACCAGCTTGAACTTCCAGGATTTTGTGAGTCCAGGCTATCTTTACAAACCTTTCTTCTACCTCTCTATATATTGGTATAATTTTCTCGTCCATGCTCAAATAATTCTTTAATGAAATAAAGATATATATACAATCAACTCTCTATTACAATTTCACATACATCTGACGTTTCCCCTCTACCATAGGACACTTGCCTAATTTTGTATATTGACCATCATCTATCATCTGAATCAGCTCTGCTTCATATTTTTCAATATCCTTTTTTCGATACTTACGATCGTTAGGCAAGAATCCGTAAATGGTGTATGTATCGCCAGATAGGCCTCTATCAACTCCTTCATCTAGCGTCATTATAAACTCGTTTCTATCTTTAAACCGAACCTCAAATGTTTCTTTACACTTCTTATCAATAATATAGAGGTTTTAAGTATATTGTTGACCACCTCCAGTACAAGTAACAGATGTGAGCGATCTGGTGCTATCATTTCATGCGTCGAATCATTTCCCATGAATCTTGCCTGATGGAGTCTTTCACAATCAGCACTAGTTATGATACCTTTGTCTCTGAGTTTATTAATTTTTGTCTCTAGTTTTCCAGATGTAATGCCCTTTTCTTTGCATATAGCCTCCACGGTTGTGCGAAATCCAATAGCCGCTAACAAGTCGCACTTATCGTTAAGAGCCATTACTGATTCTCTATATATTTGGCTTATAGGAGAGGGTATATCCCACGAGAAAATGGGATCAATATGCCCTTGATGTTCCGGATATGTGATATACTCTGGTACACTCTCCATATCACCATAGTCGTTATACTGCATGTATTCGTCACCATCATTGACTTGCAAAAATGAAACATAATCACATCCCATGCACTTGACTATATAGTAAGTACTTTCTGCATAATAGCCTTCATCATCATTTCTATACACATTCTGCTCCTGACCATGAATATTATGATGAGTCTTCCGATTACATCTAGGGCAATAGCAGTCAATTTCAGTTTTGGGCGTTTTCATATTATATTGGTTCATTCCATGCGACAAACAGATTTGTTGGATGATATGAATCATCAAAGATTTCAGTATCAATCCTACTATATATGCCAGAAGTCGAAAGTTGTTCTTCCAATAGTTCTTTTATACTCAAAATAGTTGACCGATCACTGGAGTATAACTTATTGACATGATGGTATGAACTAATAACTTTCGAGTGCATCTTGACTTGATAAGTTTCGACGTTCCCAATTATTAGTGTAAGGTCAGACGCCCTTCTCATTATTCCACCCATATCTATTGCTATTTTAGTGCAATCATAGGTGCTTACCTGTGATTCGTTCAATAAAGTCGCATTTTGCGGAAAAGTCAACATCTCTATAATTTGATCCTTGGGTATAACAACTCCCTTATCTTTCAGAAAAGGAACTATATCATCAGGAATGCGAATCTTATGACAGCCATCATGACCTGTACCATCTACATTTATTGCAAATAATTCATCTCCTCTCTTGAATATATGAAAATGCCCTTGATTACCAGGTTTCTGTTCGCCGAATGGTCTATCAAATCTATAGGTATAATATTTTGCACCTGGAATTTGATTAAATGATGTTTTCGCTTCTATGATCTTGGCATTTCCTCCCATCCGCAAAAAATCGTGTTCATCAACGATTATTGCGTCAATTATCACGTCTTTAAGAACATCCTCTGCAACTCCTGCTCGAAGATGTCGCTTTAAGTATTCAGCTAAATTTTCCATAGTTGTCATTTGTTTGCTGCACGTGATGGTAACGCTCCATAACTCCGAGGAGTCCACTTGTGCACGTGCTTATCCTTATTTATTCGTTAGTACCGTATTACTTTGCATACCACTTCTATGAGTACTGTTCCTATGGAGTGGGGGCAGAGTGTGGTACTGTTACTTCACCTATGATTTAGTCACGCTTAAAGATGTCACGTGTATAGACTTTCTCTGCAACATCGTCAAGGCAAGAGTCGTAGCGGTTCGCAATGATTGCCTTTGACTTCTGCTTGAACTCTTCGAGGTTATTGATAACCAAACTACCAAAGAATGATGTGCCGTTCTCCAATGTTGGCTCATAGATAATAACCTCTGCACCCTTTGCCTTAATACGTTTCATTACACCCTGAATAGCAGACTGACGGAAATTGTCAGAATTTGACTTCATGGTGAGACGATATACACCGATAGTAACAGGTTCTTTTGCACCTGAATACTGGTTATCAGAATAATAATCATACCATCCAGCCTTGCGGAGCACAGCATCTGCGATGTAATCCTTACGAGTACGGTTAGACTCAACAATAGCGGACATCATACACTGAGGCACTTCCGCATAATTTGCAAGCAACTGCTTGGTGTCCTTAGGCAAACAATAACCACCATAACCGAATGAAGGATTGTTGTAATGAGTACCGATACGAGGATCAAGACCTACACCGCTGATGATAGCCTGAGTGTCGAGGCCCTTCATCTCAGCGTATGTATCGAGCTCATTGAAGTAGCTGACACGGAGAGCGAGATAAGTGTTAGCAAAGAGCTTAACTGCTTCTGCTTCCTTCATACCCATGAAGAGAGTATCGATGTTTTCCTTAATAGCTCCTTCCTGGAGCAAAGAAGCAAATGTACGAGCATACTCCTCTGCCTGTGGATTACCGATAGCACTAATAGCAGTATTCTCCTCATCCCAATTCTTGTCTTCGCCAGCCTGTAGCATCTTAGGATATCCTACAATAATACGGCTTGGATAAAGGTTATCCTCCAAAGCCTTACTCTCACGAAGGAACTCTGGAGAGAATAGCAAATTGAAGTGCTTACCCTTTAATGCTGAATCGGTCATAAAGCGAAGAGCATACTTTACATAGAGCGATCGAGTATAACCTACAGGAATAGTTGACTTAATAACCATCACTGCATCTGGATTAACCGAAAGAACGAGGTCGATCACATCCTCAATGTGGTGTGTATCGAAGAAGTTCTTCACTGGGTCATAGTTTGTTGGAGCTGCGATCACAATGAAGTCTGCATCTTTATAGGCTGATGCTCCATCGAGAGTTGCAGTAAGATTCAACTCCTTCTCTGCAAAATATTTCTCTATATAATCGTCTTGAATTGGAGATATACGATTATTGATCTTCTCCACCTTCTCTGGGATTACGTCTACGGCAGTCACCTGATGGTGCTGTGCCAACAAAGTAGCAATAGACAGACCAACATAACCTGTACCAGCCACCGATATTTTCAAATCATTAAATTGTCTCATTTTAAAATTCTTCCGTATTTAATTCTACAAAATTAAACATCCATGTCTCTCATGGCTTCCTCTATATCCTCAATCGGAATGTTAAGCATTCGGCTGACGTATAGTGGAGAGATGACATCCATGGAATCTGAACGAGTCTCCATGTCAATAAGTGTCTCAATCTGTTTCTTCAGATCATCCATTGCGGTTCTTATCTGTTTTTTGAGGCCAAAAGAGGTATGAGACAAACTTCCATACCCCTTTGGCAAACCTTGCAAAAAAAGTCATGTTAGAGTGACTTCACAATATCAACGAAATTCTCAATAACATAATCAACATCCTCCTCTGTCATCTTAGTATTCAGAGGCAGAGTAATTTCGTTCTCGAAAGCAGCATAAGCATTAGGATAGTCTTTGATATCAAGACCCATAGCCTTGTATGCAGTCATCATTGGCAGTGGCTTGTAGTGCACATTGGTAGCTATACCACGTTCTGCCATCTGCTCGATAACACTATTAGCCTCCTCTCGAGTGCGACCAACAAGACGAGTGATGTAGAGGTGTCCACTACCTGCATGATTCTCCCCATAGTGGTTCAAAACAACAACAGGAAGATTTGCAAAGGCAGCATCCATCTTCTCGATGTAGTGCTTACGCTTTACCAACATTTCTGGATAACGCTCGAACTGGATAAGACCGAGAGCTGCAACAATGTCTGTCATGTTGCACTTGTGCCAAGGGCCGATGATATCGTACTCCCACGCACCGAGTTTTGTCTTTGCCAGCGCGTCTTTGTTTTGGCCATGGAGACTAAACAACTGGCACATACGATACAAAAACTCGTTCCATGTCTCGCCCTCGATGAATGGTACAGGACTGCCATAGTACACCAGCTGGTGCTTAACCTTCTCATTACCGAAAGGCAAGTTCCAAGTGATAGCGCCACCTTCTGCTGTTGTGAAGTTCTTCACAGCATGGAAGCTAAACGAACTGAAATCAGCAATCTCACCAGCCATCTTACCATGCCACTGGCTACCAAAAGCATGAGCACAGTCGGCAGAAACAGCTATTCTACCCAACTTAGCCTGTATGTCGTTAGATGGCTTGAACAGAGCCTTTACTTCTGGACGGTTTACGATCTCAAACACCTTATCATAGTCACATACAATACCAGCGAGATCAACAGGTACAACAACCTTTGTCTTCTCAGTGATAGCAGCAGCCAACTTCTCGTAGTCCATTTCCAGGCAATCAGTCTGAATATCTACCATCTTGATTGTAGCACCTACATGAGCCACAACAGATGCTGAAGCTGTATAAGTATATGCTGGCATAATCACCTCATCACCAGGACCTACGCCAAGGAGGTGAAGAACCATCTCCATTGCTGCCGTTGCAGAATTTAGACATACAGTTTTCTCTGTATGCACATATTCTGATATAATGTTCTCAAGTTTCTTTGTACGAGGACCAGTAGTAATCCACCCACTCAAGATGGCCTGCTTTACCTCTTCTGCTTCTGCCTCAGTCATATCAGGAGGACTGAAAGGCACGTTGCGCAATTTCATTGTCATAATGTGTAATATTTTACGTTATACTTATATTCTTAGGAAAGATGAAGACAACCTCACTAAGGATACTACTTTTTTCTTGCAACTTTTCTTTCCGAAAGATCCGCTGACTTCATCTCAATTATTTCCACCCCTTCCTCTTTCTCCATCCGAACTGAGCCAAACGATAGATTACGTTCCACATACAGTCCGAAGGATAAAGCGTCAACAGGCGCATATTTCTCATTATAGGATAGACGAAATGCCCCAGCTTCGTGTCCTTGCCGATGCGGTTTTTCTTCTCCGATTTATGATGACCGAAGTTACCGCCATCCAGCATCTCATCAAGCAAAGACCGACCTCTTCGTTCATCCGGTTCGCATATCAGCAAAGGGCAAGAGCCAAACACCTCTTGCATCATCCATATTATAGCCCCACAGAACTTATCCAATCCGCAAGCCTGCAGATCTTTTCTGATAGGCACACACTCACTGGATGTAAACTTAGCCCATTGGAGCAGCAGGTAGAAATCCACCACCTGCCTCAGTCCCACACCACCATCAAACACATGGCGGTACATGTGCGCCAACTGCATTAGCAGGTTTTGACGGTTAGGCAACACACATATCCTGTGTCCACCCTCCAGCGTCACCCAGTTCTGGAACGCAAAGCCACCGTCCTCGTGGAACATCCGCTGATACCGCTCGTTCTTCCAGTAGTTGAACAGCACCATCGGACGGAAATGCACCTCAACGGCAATGTCCGGGAATGCCTCATAGTCGATGTGATGAAACTGCATACGGTCATAGTCGCTCCTCTCCATCACATAACGAGCCACCATGTCCCTATCGCCTTCCACCCATAGATCCACGTCACCGGGAGTCCTCAGTTCCGGTCTTGGATAGTACACCGAGTTAGCCTGACCTTTCAGCACCACACTCCGCATACCGTCCTTCGCAAACCTCTGAGTAATCTCTTCCGCACGTTGGTTCACAAGCTCATTCTGCGTCCTGAGGTACTCCGTCTGCCCCAACCAGTCCATAAGCAGTTCCATCGGAGGCTGTTGTCTCTCGCCCTTTAAGGGAGAGCCGGAGAGGGTCTCTATCCCCCCGAACATCACACCTACAAGTGCTTGCTTATCCGCAAACTGGTATATCTCCATCCACTCAGTGGTCGTAGGCACCCGACTCAATTCCTTTCGAGTGCCCACCGCCACCTGCAGTAGTTCTATTGCTAAGTTTTCCTTCACTTACTTCTCCTTCACTACGGATTTTATCACATCCACATACTTATGCGTTCCCACTTCGCGAGTCAGATTATCCATCACGAACTGGCGACCGTTTCGTCCCATCTCCTTCGCCAACTCACGGTTGCGATAAAGCGTCAGAATCGACTCCTTGAACGCCTCCTTGTCACCAGCCTTGGTGAAGATGCCACAGTTATGCTTCTCTACAATGTCCTTCAGCTCATTCTCGTCGAAGTTCGCCAATACCGGACGACTTGCCGACATAATGCTCCAAGTCTTTGAAGGTACCGATGCAGCACCTGTTCCAGGCTTCGAGATCACCAACGAGGCATCACCCAGCGAGAATACATACGATATGTCCTCGTAAGGCTGGAAAGGAATCAGATGCACATTCGTCAACTTCTTCTCCTCCACCATCTTCTCCACCTGCGCCTTGTAAGCACCTTCGCCCAGCAGCACAAAGTGAATATCTTGGAACTCTGAAACCTTGGAACTTTGGAACTCTTCTGCCACTTGCAGAAGCATATCCATATTCTGCGACAAACCTATGTTACCGTTGTAGCTCACATAGAACTTCTCCTTGTCCAAACCATATCTATCGAACAGCTTGTTCCTGTAGCGAGGAATATCCACCACGGCATTCTGATCCACCCAGTTGTAAACCACTACGATCTTCTCCTCAGGCACACCCTTCGTCATGATATTCTTCTTGAAGTCCTCGCTAATCACGATGATCTTATCCGCATGCTTGTATGTAAAGTTCTCTATTACGCGACCAATCTTCCAAAGCAAACCTCCCTTGTTCGCTAATCCGTTGTTGAACAGCGAGTCAGGGAAAATGTCCTGAAGATTGTACACGAATGGTATTCCACGGAACTTCTTCACAAATGAACCGATCATACCTTGAATAGGAGGAGTAGAGGCCAGATAGATGCAATCTACGTTCTTCTCCATCAAGCCATACCACAACTGAATTATCCAGTTGAATGAATAGCGCAAGGCACGAAGCAGTGGATTCTTACCCTCGGTATAAAGCGAATAACGATGTACACGCATTTTGCCATGGTACAAAGTTTGATGCTTATGTTCCTTCTTGCAATATTCTTTTCTAACCTCTGGAGTAATACCTCGACAAGGAGTTGGTACGTAAGCCACCAAGTCGAAACCGGCTTCTGTAAAAGCCTCATTTCTGTTCTCACTTAAGTAGCCACTTGCTGCAGTTTCCGGATGGAAATATGCAGGTAATAATAGTACTTTCATTATATTGACATATTCATTGTATCCTTGACAACTGACTTCCCTGGATTGCCAACTGTTACGGAATTAGGTAATGTTGATTTAATTACATTGGTTCCTGAACCAACTATATTATATTCTTCTATGACCACTGCATCTCGTACGGTGGAATGAAGACCCACAAAGCAATTATTCTTTACGTGAGCATGACCGCCAAAGGCAACACAAGAAGAAATAAATGTATAATCCTCAACTATATTTTCGTGGCTCAGTGTTGTACCCACAGATAGAATGACACCATCATGTATCTTGCTTCCATGACCTACGAACACATTGTCACATACGAGAATATTCTTTCCAACCAACACATTATCGAAGCAGATAGAATTTGGCGATACATAATTAATAAGTTCATAGCCATCCGCTACCACTCTTTTGCAAATCAGTTCTCGGTAGTAATTGCAACGTACGTAACCTATTGAAACAAATATCTTATATTCTGATTTATCAAACTGCTTCTTACAAGTATCATAATTGATAACAGGCAAACCACAGAATGTTGGTTCTACCCCCTTCTTGTCATCAACAAATGCAACAATATCATACATTTTGTCACGTTTGTTGTATTCTACAATCTTCTCTCCAAGAGATCCAATGCCATACAAGAGTATTTTCTGTTTCTCCATATTATACTGTCTTCATTTTAACTTCTTCAATCAATTTCTCAGCCAGCTCGATAGCCTTCTGAGGTGTTTCCTCGGTCACGATCACATGACCGCTACGGCAGAGGCTTGATGTTACCTCCGGTATCATATCACCTTCCTTGTGATAAATTTCCCAAAGGTAAACCCTTGGATCGTTCAGCACCTCAGTATTGCTGATGCTCACCAACTTTCCTGGCTCAGGGCAGAAATAGCGGATGCAGGCACCATGCTTCTCCTCGGTTGGTTCCAGGCAAGGTTCAATACCCAATGCACAATTCACAGCAGCAGCTACCATGTCAATGCCTGTGCTAAGATGTGTCAGTTCGGTAGAAATGAAGTCACCACCAAGGCGAGCACCAATCTCCATCAGGTATGCCTTACCACCTTGCAACTTTGCCTCTGCATGACATGCACAATTATTCACGCCCAATGCCTTTACACCAGCAATGGCAGCAGCCTTCAAGGTCTCAACCTCTTCAGCCGAATGGCAAGATGGTTGGTTGTGGCCAAGTTCCACAAAGTGAGGAGCCTCAGTAGTCTTCTTGTCGGTAACGGTCAGTACATTCACATTGCCATTCCACACTATAATCTCAATCGAGAACTCTGGACCTTCAATGAACTGCTCTATCAATACCGACTTATCGCGACTTTCCTCAAGTGCTATCTCATACGCTTTAATGAAATCAGCCTTATCCATATCACGGCAGACCTTGGCAATACCACGGCTACCGCTATTACGGCTTGGCTTCAAAATAGCATCTGTACCCTCGAAGTCATTCTGAAGGTGGTTCCAAGCGTCCTCAGCACTCTCTGTCAGTATGCTCTTAGGCGATGGAGCGTTGCCTTTCTCGAAAGCCTCACGCATCAGGTGCTTGTTTGTAGCACGAATTGCTGTTTCGCGACTGATACCAGAGAGCCCAAACTCATCGTTGATGCGTCCCATTACGTTCATCGACACCTCGCTGCAAGGATGGATAACGCCATCCACTTTCTCTTCTCTTGCCACACGAAGCATATCCTCCTCCGAAGTGATGTTCACCACCACTGCCTTATCAGCATACTTCAGTCCGCAAGCCTCAGGATCACCATCGGCTGCAATCACATAATAGCCCATCTCGCGAGCCTTCTTTATCACTGGTACCTGAAGGATTCCAGCGGCTATAACCAATAGTCTTTTCATTATTTCTTATAGCTTTGTTCGGTATTGATATTCTCGCGGAACAATACCGACTTTACAGTCTTAAATATAATCTTCACATCCATCATGAACGAGATGTTTTCTGCATAATAAGCATCCCACTTGAACTTCTCGTCGTTGGTGATAGAGTTTCGGAAATATGCCTGTGCATAGCCAGTGATTCCTGGCTTCACCTTGAAGCTTTTCTCCATAAAATCTGGCATGCCATCCTTCCACTTCTCTGGATTATACAGTTTTGGACGAGGACCAATAAAGCTGATATCACCCAACAGTATATTCAAGAACTGTGGGAACTCATCCAAACTGGTCTTGCGCATGATGCGACCAATAGGTGTCACTCGAGGATCGTTATCGCTATTGAAGGTAGAACCATCAGGATTCTTAAGGTCAGGTGAGTTTACATACATCGACCTCAACTTGAACATCTTGAATGGCTTATAGTCCTTACCTGCACGAGTTGCATTGTAGAACACTGGCCCTCTATCCGTGAAATAGATAAAAGGCGCACAAATGATGATAACCAGTAGCACAAAAGGAAGTGCACACAAGCCAATGATGATGTCAAAGACTCTCTTGAAAAAATGCTTATACATATTGTTAATCTTATATTGTTACTATTTGTTTGAAGAGTTTGAGGGGGTTGAGGGGTTGGCATAGCGCGAACCTTTCACTTCTGCCTTCTTCAAAACATTAATCATGTTCAGAATTCCAGCAGGCAATTTCTTGCAATCTACAAACATCTGGTTGAAAGCATCGTCATCAATAAAGCCCACATTGTGCGCTCTATTCACTTGACTTCTCAATTCCCCACAGGAGCCCTTGGCGATATAAAGGAAGTTGATAAACTCCTTGTTTCCCTGGCGTTCAAAGCCTTCGGCAATATTATCGCTAACCGAACCTGATGAAGCTCGGACTTGCTGAACAAAGCGAGTATCAAACTTAAACTCACCTGTTCGAGTAACCTTATTGACCCGAGTTGCGAGATAACACGATTTCTGGTATATGGCTAATTCTTCAAAGTTCTGAACCTTCAGAACTTCTCAAACTAATTACTTTTCAAACATTTCAACATCAGCGAGTTCAAGTCCTCGAGTCCCTAAGAGCCTTCGCTGGTCAACCGATCATCATCAGTTCCGGCTACCGCTGCCGCCAACTCAACGTCAAAGTAGGAGGAGCCTACGCATCTCAGCACACCCTCGGTGAAGCTGCTGACATCTACATCCCCAAGACCGTTTACACCGATTGGTCAGACAACAAAGCCTATACCGACAAGAAACTTGGTCGCAAGTGGATGGAGTGGATCATCGACAACACCGACTTTGATCAGTGTATATGAGAAAACAGCAATGGCAAAGACTTCTGGATACATGTCTCTTGTCGCAAGAACAAGAGCAAGAACAGACGCCAAGTGATCTCTTATCTCAAAAAATAACCGACTGCCGACAATTATGCCTCATTCACGAAAGTGGATGGGGCTTTCTCACTTCAACTTAAAATCCGCCACCAATACTCTATGATCAGACACATCAGAGTCCACCACCCGCACATCACAAAGCTCAAACTCATCGCTATACAAGATATGATCCAATCGCAATCGCAGATGCCATCCTTTGTAGGTGAAACCGAAACCATTGCCACCTTCCCACCATGCATCTTTGAGCGTGTTGCCTTCAATAATATTCATGCAGTAACTACCACCCCAATCATTAAAGTCGCCAGCAACTATTACCGGTTTATTTTCCGCTTGGGCTGCATCTACATATCTCCTTACATTATCTGCCTCATAATCGCGAATACGCTTACCGATACAGTAATTGCGATAATAATGCGGAATACCCTCAAACCAGCTGGCATCTTTGTCCATTTCTCTACGAGCCGTACTATATGCACTTGATCGAAGGTGACAGGAGAATACTGTCATCCATCTATCGGGTTGGACTTCAATCTCTGCAGAGTACAATGGCATCTGCCTCGTTATTTGATTCAATTCCTGTCTCTTATACACATCTCCGAGCCCACGAGACACTCGCTAATCT
>OWHV01000931.1_pt1 | contig 13263 bp, 9 predicted proteins | sample 1732721 | NCBI WGS metagenome assembly OWHV01 (sample SAMN05065746, study PRJEB22554) | human gut metagenome | biome: ENVO:2100002; feature: ENVO:00000062; material: ENVO:00002003 | host: Homo sapiens | place: USA | reverse complement strand
GAGCCTTATCGTCGGCAGCGTCAGATGTGTATAAGAGACAGGTACACCTGCATCAGCGTGTGGTAGCGGTGTTCCAGTCCGAGAAAAGCGTTCTTCACCTTCTCAGCCGTGACGAAGTTGTCACGTTCCATGATTTCCTGATAGTGCCTATTGATGCGCACCCGCATCTTGTCAAGCATACGGTTCGTTTCGAGTGCCGCCGCGCTTCTGCCTGTGACACGTCCACCTTTGGTGTCCCACAGTTTCGGATCGACTGTCAGCTTGCAGCTGAACTGCGTCTGGCTGCCGTCCACCGTGATGCGTCCCATGACGGGTACTGTCCCGTCCTTTTTCACTACCTGACGTTTGAGGTAGTAGATTACTGAAAATGTACTCTTCATCGTCCTTATTTTTTTAGGTTCAAAATTAGTTGGTGAAGAGTCCGTCGCCGGTACGCAAAACGGGGAGGAACGGCGCAATCTTTTTCCGTAACCGGATTTGTTGCGTGAGTTGTCAGTAACTCACTAATCCTTAACGCCTTGTTTCGCTATCCGTGTCCGTTTGTCGCCCTTTCGGGCATGGTTACGGACAAGTAACGTAGCGGCGTCCTGATTTGGCTTCAGCGGTGATTGCGATGGCTTCACGAATAATCGGAAGCACGACTGAAACCCTTGTAACTCAATTCTATCACTATATCTTTCCGCATTTCTCTTTTTTGTAGTAACTTTGTAGAATTAAAAAACAATGTATTCGTATAAAAAATCATGCAGCATCTTTATTTTAATCATGTAGCATGTTTGAAAAAAACATCTCAATGATTGTCTTCAAACATTGGGAAGAAAAAAAGATTCTATTAGCATGATTTTTTAGAAGGTAACAATGAAATTATACTTTAATAATATCGATTATGAATTTACGAACAACTCTTATCGTCTTTCTTTGCTTCTGTGCAACCACAGTTCTTCGTGCCGAGCGTGTAGATATGCTGAAGGCCGGTGCAAAAGCAAATGGCAAGACTCTTAATACAAAACTAATCAATTCAACGATTGACCGTCTGAACCGTGGGGGCGGAGGTACTCTTTTCTTTCCTGCCGGGACTTATCTGACGGGGAGTATCCATCTGAAAAGTAATATTACACTGGAGTTGGAAGCCGGAGCTACCTTGCTCTTTTCTGACAACTTTGATGACTATCTTCCTTTTGTCGAGGTTCGCCACGAAGGAGTGATGATGAAAAGTTTCCAGCCTTTGATTTATGCGGTAGATGCCGAGAATATTACGATCAAAGGAGAAGGAACTTTAGACGGACAAGGAAAGAAATGGTGGATGGAGTTCTTTCGTGTCATGATTGATTTGAAAGACAATGGCATGCGTGATGTGAATAAATATCAGCCCCTATGGGATGCGGCAAACGATACGACAGCGATTTATGCTGAAACGAACAAGGATTATGTAAATACATTGCAACGTCGCTTTTTCCGTCCTCCGTTCATTCAGCCCGTTCGTTGTAAGAAAGTAAAGATTGAAGGAGTGAAAATCATAAATTCTCCCTTCTGGACGGTCAATCCGGAGTTTTGTGACAATGTAACCATAAAGGGGATCACCATAGATAATGCACCCTCACCAAATACGGACGGAGTGAATCCGGAATCCTGCCGCAACGTACATATCAGCGACTGCCATATATCAGTAGGAGACGATTGCATCACAATCAAGTCGGGAAGAGATGCGCAGGCCCGTCGTTTGGGAGTACCTTGCGAGAATATCACTATCACCAACTGCACCATGCTTTCCGGTCATGGAGGCGTTGTTATCGGCAGCGAGATGAGTGGGAGTGTGCGTAAAGTTACTATTTCCAATTGCGTGTTTGACGGAACAGATCGTGGAATCCGTATTAAGTCGACCCGTGGAAGGGGAGGAGTCGTTGAAGATATTCGTGTCAGCAACGTCGTAATGAGCAACATTAAACAGGAAGCTGTTGTATTGAATTTGAAATACAGTAAAATGCCTGCCGAACCTAAGAGTGAACGCACTCCGATATTCCGTAACGTACATATCAGTGGAATGACTGTGACAAACGTAAAGACTCCGATCAAAATAGTGGGCTTGGAAGAAGCGCCGATATCTGACATCGTTTTGCGTGATATTCATATTCAGGGAGGGAAACAGAAATGTATCTTCGAAAATTGTGAACGTATCACGATGGATGACGTAATCGTCAATGGTGAAAAAACAACTAGCATAAATTAAAAATAAATGAAACGAATCCTTTTTACTATGCTTCTTGCCGCATCTCTTTCGGCCGAAGCCCAGACGCAAACATACGAGACAGAATTTGCCCGTCCCTTGAATGAAGTACTGACGGATATACAGAACCGTTTCGGAGTCCGTTTGAAATATGACATTGATACGGTGGGAAAAGTGCTGCCTTATGCCGATTTCCGTATTCGTCCTTATTCCGTGGAAGAGTCCTTGACGAATGTATTGGCACCTTTCGATTATAAATTTGTCAAGCAGAAAGGAAATATGTATAAGCTGAAAGCATACGAGTATCCACGTCGTACAGATGCAGATGGAGAGAAGATGTTGGCTTATCTGAATACACTCTATACAGACCGACAGTCTTTTCAACTTCGTGCCGATTCTCTGAAAAAAGAGGTACGTCAGCGTTTAGGTATCGATACTTTGCTGGCTCAATGTGTCAAATCCAAACCTATTCTTTCAAAGATACGTAAGTTTGATGGCTATACCGTGCAGAATTTCGCACTTGAAACACTTCCCGGATTATACATTTGCGGTTCTATCTATACGCCCCAATCGAAAGGGAAACATGCGTTGATAATCTGCCCTAACGGACATTTTGGTGGCGGACGTTATCGGGAAGACCAACAACAACGTATGGGAACTTTGGCACGTATGGGAGCTGTTTGTGTAGACTATGATTTGTTTGGATGGGGAGAGTCGGCTTTGCAAGTTGGCAGTGCGGCACACCGTAGCAGTGCGGCGCACACTATACAGGCAATGAACGGCTTACTGATTCTTGACTACATGCTTGCTTCCCGTAAGGACATTGATACCAGCCGTATTGGTACGAATGGCGGTTCGGGTGGAGGTACCCATACTGTATTATTGAGCGTATTGGATGATCGTTTCACCGCTTCAGCTCCGGTAGTGAGCCTGGCTTCTCACTTCGACGGTGGCTGTCCCTGCGAAAGCGGAATGCCTATTCAACTATCTGCAGGAGGAACCTGTAATGCGGAATTAGCCGCTACTTTTGCTCCTCGTCCACAACTGATCGTATCGGATGGCGGCGACTGGACGGCCAGTGTTCCTACTCTTGAATTTCCTTATCTGCAACGAATCTACGGATTCTACCAAGCAAAAGATAAAGTAACGAATGTACATCTTCCCAAAGAGAAACATGACTTTGGTCCGAATAAGCGGAATGCTGTTTATGACTTCTTCGCAGAAGTATTCAAATTGGATAAAAAGATGTTGGATGAAAGCAAGGTCACCACTGAACCGGAATCCGCTATGTATAGTTTTGGTGAAAAAGGAGCTTTGCTTCCTGAAGGCGCCATCCGTTCTTTTGACAAGGTAGCTGCTTATTTTGACAAGAAGGCTTATGCTAACTTAAAATCAGATGCTTCTCTCGAAAAGAAAGCCATCGACTGGGTAGCTTCTTTAGAGTTGAACGATGATAAAAAGGCAGGTTTTGCAGTAACTGCCATTTATAATCATCTTCGTAAAGTACGTGACTGGCACAATGAGCACCCTTATACGACAATCCCCGGGGGTATCAATCCTCTGACAGGCAAACCGCTTTCCAAGCTCGACCGTGAAATGATTGCAGATTCCGCTATGCCGAAAGAAGTGCATGAAAGGCTAATGAAAGATTTACGCAGAGTATTGACGGAAGAACAGATTGAACAAATCCTGGATAAATACACGGTAGGTAAGGTTGCTTTTACCTTAAAAGGTTATCAGGCCATTGTACCCAATATGACGGAGGAGGAAACGGCTTTCGTTCTGGAACAGTTGAAACTGGCTCGCGAACAGGCTATTGACTACAAGAATATGAAGCAGATTTCTGCTATCTTCGAAATTTATAAAACCAAATGTGAGCAGTATTTCAATGAGCATGGTCGCAACTGGCGTCAGATGTTCAAAGATTATGTGAATAAGCGAAACGCAGAAAAGAAGGCTCAAGGAAAGAAATAAAATGAAGGTAAACCCTTAACCTTCTACATAGCCGGAATATCTCCGGGGTAATAGAAGAATATAATAGAGCTATGCTTTGCAACTGACAAAGCATAGCTTTATCATATCTAAAGCTATGCTTTAGTTCCCCTAAAACACTGCTATCACTTATTTCTTCACGATTACTAAACATCTTTTTCGCAGAAAATGTGTTATTTTGTAGATGGCTAACAGAAATGTATATGATATGGATAAGCAAAAAGTAGCATTAGTCCTTTCCATGGGGGGAGCACGTGGAATAGCACATATAGGAGTAATTGAAGAATTACTTTGTCACAACTTTGAGATTACTTCCATTGCAGGAAGTTCCATGGGAGCAATGGTGGGAGCAATGTATGCTTCAGGAAAAATGGAAGAATGTAAAGAATGGCTGTATAGTTGGGACAAACGCAAAATGTGGGAATTGGCGGATCTTACCTTAAGCCGGGATGGATTAGTGAAAGGTGACCGTTTTATTAAAGAACTGAAACAAATTATTCCGGACATGAATATCGAAGACCTGCCTGTCCCTTATGTAGCGATGGCTACGGATATTGTCCGCGATCAGGAAGTCAGGTTTGACAGAGGGAGCTTACATGAAGCTATTCGTGCGTCTATTTCTATCCCTATGCTTTTCCGTCCGTTGAGAAAAGACGGTATGGTATTGATTGATGGAGGTATTCTGAATCCTCTTCCATTGAGTCATGTGCAACGCACTGAAGGAGACATTCTGATAGCTGTCGATGTGAATGCACCCATTGATACTGGAAAGAAAAAGAAAGTATCTCCTTATAATCTGTTGACAGAATCTTCCAGGATGATGATGCAGCAAATCACCCGTTATCAGATAGAACGTTGTCAGCCGGATATCTTAATTCAGATTTCTGGCGATACGTATGATATGTTGGAGTTCCATCATGCAGCTTCGATTGTAAAGACAGGAGTGGAAGTTACTCGAAGAATATTAATGCAATAAATAGTGGATACTATCGTATTTGTTATCGTGCCCAAAAGACTTTAACAAATACGATAGTATTCATTAAAGTGATAGATTTTTATTCAATATAAATCATCTTTTTCGTCATTCCCCCATCAATCGTGATGTTTTCTCCATTGATGAAATCATTGTTTTCCTCGCAGAGAAACAGACACATACGGGCAATATCTTCCGGTTTGCCTACCCGTCGCGAAGGATGTTGTGAATGATCTTCCGGCCGGAGTTGGTCATAATCATGAGTTTGTATCCATCCCGGAGCAATAGAGTTGACGGTGATATTCCATTCAGATAACGATAAAGCCAGTGCATGAGTTAAAGAATAGATACCGCCTTTCGAAGCTGCGTAACCTTCACTTCCCGATTCACTCATCAGGTAACGTGTGGAGCAGATATTGATAATCCGGCCGTATGGGTTAGGAGAGGACTGCTCTTTACGATGTATGGCAAGCAGGCGGGAGGTGATAAATACAGGGCGTAGGTTGATAGAAAGAATTTTGTCGAAATCCTCTACGCTCGTTTCGGTGATAGACGAAAATTGACTAATACCGACGTTGTTGATAATAATATCAATATCATTCCATTCGGAAAGAATACGTTGCATGCAACTTTCAAGCGCATCCTTATCGCTGACATCGACTTTATGGAATATAGATCCGGTTGCTTTTGCAGTCTCTTGTCCCGCTATTTCATTTATATCACAAAAAGCGACTTGATCGCCGGACAGGCAAAAAGCTTCTACTATTGCCTTGCCTATACCTTCCGCTCCTCCTGTTATAAATACTCTTCTTTTGGAGGGGGATGATTTTGAGGTCATTGGAGTACACGAAGCCGATTCTGCCGGATGAACTGTTGTAGATTTCTTCTTACCATATTTCTGTGCTTGTTTCCAAGCAGCCTTTCTGGCCTCATATTGTTCCTGTTGTCTTTCTATATAATTATCTGCCATCGTTCTTTTTTATTTATTGGCAAATGTAAAATATAAAATGGATAAATACAAAGAATCGACCGCTCTTTTGCGGACAAAGGAGCGGTCGATTTTATTTAGAAGACGATTCAATTTAAAACTTCGTCGGATCTATCTCTGCATATTTAATTCGTTGACGGCGCCAAGTGTAAATGGCATGCAGTTTCCCGTCTTTCCCTTGAATAATGCTAGGGTAAGAGTATTGGCTAATCGGACTATCTTCTAATGTAAGAACAGGCTGCCAATTGATACCATCTTCTGAAACGGCCACACAGAGCGGAGTACGCGGACCTTTCGGAGTTCCGGGCAATGTAGAGAAATTATTGTAGATAAGTATATGTCTACCGTCTTTCATTGTCACAGCATCCGTTCCGGAATTATTATTCGGAACATCCAGTAGCGTTACTTTACTCCACGTATCACCATTATCGCTGCTCCACGCAGTTGCTACCTGTGCGTTACGTGTGCGGCAGAGTATCTGTAATCTTCCATCCTTATGCTTCAAAATACTGGGTTGTATTGCATAAACAGGTTTGGCTCCTTCTCCTTTGATAGCTTCTCCGCCTTCCTGGTCATCCACATTCATATCCCCCTTTTTGCGGTTTTGGGTGGGGACGGATAACTCGGCATCCAGTGGTCCGACCATCTTCCAGGTCTTGCCTTTATCATCGGAAATCTCGAAATGAACTCTCCATCCGTTACTTCCTTCCGTACTGGAAGGGCAGATGATACGCCCATTGATATATTCCGGCTTATTCTTAATAGGTCCAAGAAAACCTTCTGGAAGCGGTTCGCGTTTGCTCCAGGTCTTTCCTCCATCGCGTGAACGAACTAACCATCCTGTCCAGTCACTCACTTTCAGACCTATTTTATAGAATAAAATCAAGTCACCTCCGGGAATCTGGAAAAGAACCGGATTCCAACAAGCTTTTCTGCGGGCAATAAGTTTTCCTTTTTCATTTTTCACAGGTGTACAAGTTGAATCGATTCCAGCCAATGCAGCTTGTGAATCTTTGAGCGAGAACACACCGTCAGCGGCAAGTTGGGGGGCGGTCCATTCTTTTGAGTCTTTAGGCTTACGACATACCCAAATGCAACAATCCGGATTGCGCTCTTTGGTTCCTCCGAAGAAAGAGGCTACGAGATCGCCGTTCTTCAGTTCTACAATCGTAGCTCCGTGACATTCGGGGAAAGAAGCTTTTTTGTATAGGAATTCATCACTTAGAATAGCTGTATTCCGGGTGGGTATGTCTACACTGAAGTGATATTTTCCCGATCCGATCTTTTCCTTCCGTCCATCCGGTAGGTGCACTTCACCTGTTGTGTTGGCAGGAAGCTCGATGTCCCATTCCAGATGAGTAGGAGTCTTTGTCCACCGGCTGATTATTTTCCCGTAGATACTCATGTATGAGGCATCCACATTGCTCAATTCCTGGATTTCAAAAGCCGGTTGGAAAACGATATGTTTGTAACCGGACTTCCAGCGGTCTGCACGAATACCTGCCAAATTATTGAAACACCAGGGTAATAAATCGCCTAAAAGCATCACGTGATTACCGCTGTTCATTTCAGGATTGGCCGTATCACCGTTCCATAACTCCCAAATAGTGGTAGCACCTTTTTCAACCATATATCCCCAAGATGGATATGTTTTATTGGTAGCCAACAGGTAGGCTACATCGGCATGGCCACGACGGCTCAATTCGCGCAATAGCCATTGCACACCGATTACTCCGGTACTTATATGTCCCTTGTTGGTGGTGATAATAGAAGTGACGGCATTTTTAGCTACCTCATGGATGTAGTTCTTAGGTACCAGTCCAAAAGCAAGTGGCAGGATATTGGCAGTAACTGTGTTGTTGCCATAGAAAATGCTGTCGGGATATAAAGTATGTCCCGGTACGGGAGAAGTACCTTCTTTTATGTGCAGAAAACGGGCATTGAATGCATCTTTCATACGATGTTCCAAATCTTCCCATTCTTCTGCGTCAGCTTTCAGCCCTTGCAGGCTTGCAAAGCGGTGCATCAGTTGTAATACCTTCAGATAATAAGCGGTGGCGATCAAGGCACCGTCGGTCTTGCGGGAGGGGTCCTTACTATGAATTAACTCCAGTGATTCGGGTGGAACACACCAGTCACCATATTTATCTTTGGTGATGATAAAATCCTCTGTCATGTAGTATTCACGGATATGAGATACCCACTTCTTGATAGCCGGATAATTCTCTTCGATCGAACGTTTATCTCCAAAGTTCGTGAAAAGCATATCGCAGGCCATCGGTAAGGCGGCAGGCCAAGTCACATTGTCCGAGTAGTAGTTCCAGTATGCCGGGGCTACATCAGGAATACAACCGTCTTCCCGTTGCGCTTCGCGAATGTCACGCGCCCATTTGGTATACATGGCGTAATTATCGAAAAGCATACTTTCTCCCCAACAACCCATGGTACGGTCACCCAACCAGGGTTGGCGTTCATTCCGTTGCGGACAGTCAACCGGCATCCCTTTATAGTTGCTCCGGATTCCCCAAAATGCATTACGGACAATCTTATTCAGAGTTTCATCGGAACAGTTGAAAGTACCGGTATGTTCCATTTCATCTTCTACTACTTCGGCAACGAAATCTTCTGCTTTGGCGTCCGGATAACCGCTGACTTCTACATAACGGAATCCATGATAAATAAAGCGAGGCGCCCAGGTAGCATCTTTTGTTTCGCGTCCGTTGGCAACATATACATCTGTAGAACGGGCATCCCTGAAGTTTCTTGTATAAAGTTCACCATTATCTTGCAGGCTTTCTGCAAAACGGAGACGGATGCTGTCACCGGCTTGCCCTTTTATCCGGAAACGTACCCATCCCGCCATATTCTGACCGATATCCAGAATATATTTGCTACCGAGCTTTTTAATAGAAACGGGTTTCAAGGTTTCTGTGACTTTCATGCCCGGCATCATTTGTGCACGCAATGTTCCCGAAGGAATACTGACGCGTTGGGCCTGCATCCAGCCCTTGTCATCATATCCGGTTTGAGTCCAGTCTCCTAACTCTTTACGGGCATCGTATTCTTCGCCGTCATATTCATTGTTGCTACGGATAGGACCTTCAGTAGTTAATTTCCATGAAGTGTTTGTAGCAATTGTTTCTTTGCTGCCGTCTGCATATTCAACAATCAGATTCAACCGAAGCTTAGGATAACCGAAAGTCGGTATCTTATACGGTTTATAGTTCTGACGCATCGTATAGAAGCGGCCATTTCCGAGAGTTACTCCCATAGCATTTTCTGCCTGAAGCAGTGAAGTCACATCGTATGTGTTGTACAGAATCGTTTTCCGGTAGTCGGTAGGAGCAGGTGCCAGTACTTGATTGCCGATGCGTTGCCCGTTGATAAACAGCTCATATAATCCCATTCCGGCGATATGTACTGTGGCACGTTTCACGCCTTTCTTTAACGCAAACTCTTTTCGAAGATAACGGGCTGCCAAACGGCTCCATTGTGTTTCGCTGTCTCCGGGAGCGGCCCGATCCAAGCCGATCCATTGTCCTTGCCAGTCCGCTTCATTAAATAGTCCTGTGGTCCAAAAAGCCGGAGCACTCCAATTCGTTGCACCTTTGTTGGTGTCGATTTTCACTTTCCAATAGTAGGAAGCATTACGTTTTAATGTTTTTCCCTGATAAGTGATCCATTGGGAAGCGTCAGATTCAATCTTTCCTGAATCCCATATATCTCCTTTTCCTTGTTCCAATAGCTCCGGGGAAGATGCGACAAGAATGTGATACGCAGTTTGTATCACATTCTGTTCATCCGATTCGATGCGCCAACTCAATCGGGGTTGGCGCACATCGATACCTGCCGGATTTTTCAACTGCTCCGTTCGCAGGTCAGTGATACCTATGGCTGCGTATAGTGAACCTGCAAAGAGCAGAAGAAAGAAAAATGATACTATTCTTTTATTCATAAGTATGTTCTCATAATTCGTTTATATAATAAATTTAGGCACGGATTGCATGGATTAACGCTGTCGTTTTACTTATCTGTCATTCTGAAAGCCGTGAAATCCGTGTAATCTGTGCCTAATAATACAAAATTATTTAGCCCATTTTTGTTGTGCATTTGGTAATTCTGTCCAGGCCTTCTCTACATAGTTCTTACTACTGTCCACTACAATCAGGATATGATCGTTTCCACTGCAATAACCACTGTCGTGCTGGAATTTGTGCACTCCGTTATCAAATTCTCCGATGTATTCCAGTTTACCATCTTTCGTGGTGTACCACCAAGCATTCTTTTTTGCGCCGCTAATCTTACTGAAATCAACTTCCATCGGACGTCCGGTATAGTTGTATACCATCAGATAATCATTTCCACGTGTAGCGATAGCGCGGTCATAACGTTCTCCATTCTGTCCTGTGATGATAGACTGATCGGGTATGCGTTCAAAGAACGGGAAAGTTAACATCAGGTTTTTCAGATACTTCATCTGATTGTAGCCCGGATCATTCAAAGCATCGTACCAAGGCTTCTTTGCACCATAAGCACCACCTACACCCGGTTTGATAAATTGCATGATGGAATTATGACCGTAAGTATGTCCGAAAGAACCTGCAAATACAGACCAATAAGCATAACGACGTACATCATAATCCTTCCACAACAGTTCGTTTTCATCGTGCAAACCATGAGGTATTTCTTCGTAGATCGGTTCACCGTCAATCACAGGCTTCATGGGGTTCATGGCCAGGCTGCGTTCTACAAAACGCCAGTTGTCTTCTTCCGTATTTTCTTCGATAGGGTAGTCACCATCTCCGAAACGCTGTCCATAGCGACGATGTCCGCTTTGGAACATGTTGAAATCCAACCAGGGAGCGTTATTGAACCAAGTCGCGGAAGTTGTTCTTCCACGTGGATGGAATGTCATCAGGTGATTTTTGTCGATAGCTTTGATAGAGGTTGCCAAAGCTTCCCATTCAGCGGTTTTCACGTCACCACGGATATCTCCACCAATAAACCAGATAATATTCGGCTCGTCCTTATAACGCTCTGCCAAAAACTTGCCGTATGCTTTTGCCTGTTCTACAGTCATCTCGCCCCGGTTCACCGGGCTTCCCCAAATGCAGACCATGCCGATATATTGTCCCTTCTTTGCTGCTGTACGGATGATGTAATCCATGTGATCCCAATAACCGTATACGCCTTTTTGATTGATGTTTTTGAAGTTGTATCCGTCAATCATCGAATATTGTCCGTAGATATTCATAGACGGAACATTGTTCAACGTTTGAACCTGAATCACGTTATATCCGCGACGTTTACATTGTTCCAGGTAATATTCGGCTTCATCCCGGTTCAAGCGTTCGGGCAATAGCCAACCGGTTTCTCCCAACCAAAAGAAAGGAGTGCCGTTTTCGTGTTTCAGATAACGTCCCTCTTCGGAAACTACGAGCTTGCCATTGTTCCAGGGGATATACGTCTTTTGTGTTTTCTTCTGTGCTGCGACCGAAGTTGCCATTGTCAATAGCAGCAACAAAAGAGGAAGAATTTTGAATTTTCTCATTGTACTTTATCGTTTTTAGTTTATTTCTTTGTCATTTTCTCATACTCAATGGCAGCCAGAATAAATGAACCTACCGATTTCGGATCATTTTCTATGATCGGTTCACTGATATAATATTCAAATGAGCCGTCACGGTATCTTTTTGAATCTCCACCCAATCCTGCAACAGCACAGCAATTGGTGATTGTATAACTGCCATCTTCTTCCAAACGGGTAAATGTCTTTACCATTCCGTCAAAGGCTTTTTGTGTCGGTTCGATATACTCGTTGCCAATATATCCTTTATTGATAGCTTTGGCAAGCGTATAGATAAACAGGGCAGTGGCAGATGATTCCAAATAATTACCTTCACGTGCTCCCTGATCGGTTACCTGATACCAGGTTCCGGATGAAGGATCTTGGTATTTCACAATCGCTTTTGCCAATCCCTGCAGAATTTGTATAATGCTGTCGCGTCCGGCTGTTTCCTGTGGCAGGAAGTCCAGTACATCTACAATAGCAGCTCCATACCATCCGATACTGCGACTCCAAAAATTAGGAGAACAACCTGTTTCAGGATTTGACCATTTCTGTTCGCGACTTTCATCCCATCCGTGATAAAAAAGCCCTGTTGCAGGATCATAAGTCTTGCTATTTATCAAAAGAATCTGTTTTGTTGCTTCGTCAAATAAAGCGGGCTCATTAAAAGTAGCACCATATTGAACCAGATAAGGAGAAGCCATAAAAATTCCGTCCAGCCACATTTGATGAGGATATCTCAATTTATGCCAGAATCCTCCCTCACTGGTACGGGGTTGCTCTGCCATTTGCTTGCGCAAAGTATCCATGGCTATTTTGTAACGTTCGTCTCCGGTCTGTGCGTAAAGATCGAAAAGAATCTTTCCACCGTTGACATTATCAATATTGAATGAAAGATATTTCATGGTTTTGATATGTCCGTCAGCATCGATCAGACTATCTGCATATATCTTGGCATACTCATAATATACGCTGTCCCCGGTATGTTTCCATTCTTCCAACATGGATTTCACTACTAGTCCGTGGGTATATCCCCAGCGTGGTTTTTTAGCTTTTTCAATCATCCAGGGTTCGGGGAAACGTTTTATTTCGGAGCGTGCCATGCGTTCACTCCATTTTTCCGTTTCTGTTTTTTGAGGTGCTGCGCAAGCCAGGAAACAAGCAGTTCCACAGGCGACAATCAGTTTCAATAAGTTTTTGTTCATATCGGTCGAGTTATTATTTTCCAATCAATACATATTCTTTTCCTGCTTTGGTAGGTAGGTCGTAGAGGTAAGTCTCTGCAATTTCCACTTTGTTCAAGTTGGCCTTTTCGTTAATCAATGGCTCCGGAATGGTGGGGACTGCATAAAGAGGGTTCGGATTTTCACCTTTGGCACGCTTCAAGCCATTCCCGGTTAATGGGTTGAGCGAACGTAAACGACAATTTCCTCCCTTATAAGATTTGACAACCAGTCGGCTAACTTTCCCGTTTTTCCAACTCAAATCAAGTTCGAAACCTCCACGGGCAATGATTC
>OWHV01000911.1_pt1 | contig 13514 bp, 9 predicted proteins | sample 1732721 | NCBI WGS metagenome assembly OWHV01 (sample SAMN05065746, study PRJEB22554) | human gut metagenome | biome: ENVO:2100002; feature: ENVO:00000062; material: ENVO:00002003 | host: Homo sapiens | place: USA | reverse complement strand
GAGCCTTATCGTCGGCAGCGTCAGATGTGTATAAGAGACAGATCGTATCGTAAAAAAAGTCCTGCGGATCATCTTTTTGGTATTTGTGGGAGTTGCTGTTGTCGGCACTTTCTATTTCTTGTGGAAGAAAGCGCAACCTGTCATTACCCTCTATGAGTTGGTTACCCCTGCACGTGACACGATTGAGACGAAGACCGTGGCGACCGGAAAGGTCGAACCTCGTGATGAAGTCCTTATCAAACCACAAATGTCGGGTATCATCTCCGAATTGCTGAAAGAAGCTGGACAGATGGTGAAAGAAGGGGAGATCATTGCTCGTATCAAGGTTATTCCTGAAATGGTTCAGTTGAATAGTGCCGAATCGCGTGTACGGGTGGCGAAGATCAACCTCGAACAGATCAGTGCTACCTTCAAGCGGGATAAAGAGTTGCATAAACAGGGGGTTATCTCCAAAGAAGATTACGAAACATCTCTTGCCAACTATAAAAAGGCGCAGGAAGAGGCAGAGAACGCTCAGGATGCTCTTGAGATTATCCGTGAAGGTATCTCTAAACGGTCTGCCGCTTCCAGTACGACACAGGTTCGTTCTACTATCACCGGTATGATCTTGGATGTGCCTATCAAGGTCGGTAACTCGGTGATCCAATCGAATACTTTCAACGACGGTACGACGATCGCTACTGTTGCCGATATGAGCAATATGATCTTTAGGGGGAAAGTAGACGAGACGGAAGTCGGCCGTATCCATGAAGGGATGCCGATCAAATTGACGGTTGGCGCTATGGAAAGCCGCACGTTCGATGCTGAACTGGAGTATGTGGCTCCTAAAGGTGTGGAAGAGAACGGGGCTGTGCTGTTTGAGGTGAAGGCAGCCGTGCATATGCCAGGCGATGCCTTTATCCGTGCCGGCTACAGTGCCAACGCCGAGATTGTGTTGAAGCGTGCGGAGAATGTATTGTCCGTACCCGAAAGCTGTGTCGAGTTTAGCGGTGATTCTACTTTCGTACAGGTAGTAAAAGCGGAAAAGCCGGAACAGAAGTTTGAAAAGCGTGCCGTTAAGGTAGGTTTGTCCGATGGTATCAAGATCGAGATTAAGGAAGGTCTTGCCGAAAACGAAAAGGTACGCGGGGCGATTGTCGATCCGAATAAGAAATAATTGTAAACGATAAAATGATGAGAAGCCAATTAATAATAGCTACGACTTTGTTTCTTTCCGGTACTTTTGCTTGGGGGCAGGAACTCTCCAAACGATGGTCTTTGGAAGAATGCATCCGTTATGCAATTGAGCATAACATCGATCTGAAGCAAAAAGAGCAGGATCAGGAAAGCCGGAGAGTAGAATTGCATACCAGTAAGTTCAGTTGGTTGCCCGATCTGAATGCCAATGTCGGACAGAACTTCGACTTTGGACGTTCTCCTTCCAAATCAGGTGTGATTGTGGATCAGAACTCGGCTAATACTTCGGCATCTGTCTCTTTGAGCATGCCGATATTCGACGGCTTGCGTATTCCCAACGATATCGCTGCCCGCAAGCTGGACTTGAAAGCGGCTGTCGAAACGTTGAATAAGGCGAAGGAAGACTTGTCGATTAATGTTGCTTCCTACTATTTGCAGGTTTTGTATAATAAGGAAGTCCAAAAGATTGCCGAGTTGCAGGTTGCGCTGAGCAATGAGCAGGTCGTGAAAACCGAAGCATTGGTAAAGAACGGGAAGGTTCCCCTTTCCCAGTTATACGATATGAAAGCGCAGCTAGCGAAGGACGAAGTCTCGCTGACCGAAGCGCGTAACAATGTGAAACTGGCATTGCTCGACTTGACGCAAAGCCTCGAACTGGAACGCGACGGTGAAAATTTCGATATCGTAGTCCCTGAAATAGAAGATGCGGTTGAACAGTATATGGGCAGCATCCTTCCTCCGGACAATGTCTATGATCATGCTGTCGCTTTCAAGCCGCAGATCAAGGAGCAGGAATTTCTCTTGGAAAGCCAGAAGAAAATGCTGAAAGTGGCTCGGGCAGGTTATTATCCGAAACTGAATTTCGGCGCCAGCTACAGCAACGGCTATTACCATTATTCCGGTGATGGCGAATATACGAATCTTCCTTTCAGCGACCAGTTGAAGAATAACGGGCGTAAGACGATCGGGTTCAGCTTGAGTATCCCGCTGTTCAACCGCTTTCAGGTTCGTAACAGTGTCCGCTCCGCCCGTATCAATATCCGGAACCGGGAGTTGATGATGGAGAATACGAAGAAGGTGTTGTATAAAGAAATCCAGCAAGCCTACTACAATGCGACTGCTGCCCAGGAGAAATATACCGCATCCGACAAATCTGTCCTCGCTAGCAAGGAGGCTTTCTCTTATGCCGAAGACCGTTATGCCGCCGGTAAGAGTACGGTTTTTGAATACAGCGAAGCCAAAACGAAGTATGCCCAGAGCTTGTCCGAACAGGCTCAGGCCAAGTATGACTTCATTTTCCGCACCAAAATCTTGGACTTCTATAACGGCACACCAATAACACTATAACATATTTAGGTTAGACACATTTGTTTAAGAAAAAGAAGGTCTCTGTGATGGAAACCTTCTTTTTGTTCTTATATTTGTCCGAGAGATTATGATTTACAATTCAAGGACCATGAAAGTATAATCGTTTAATGGAGTGGATCTAATATTAATACCTAGAAAAACATATTATGAATGCAAGATTTGTGACATTAGTTTTGCTGCTATTCGTTTGGCTGGAGGGGGACAGCGTTTGGGCCCAATATCTTCCCAAACTTTATCAGGTTTTCTCTCCCGACAAAAAGTTGAAGATGGCTATTCAGCGACATAACGACGGTTTGCTGACCTACACTTTTGCAGCTAATAGAGAAATATTGATCAAAGAATCTCCGCTGGGTTTCAAATTGGAATCACAGGAGACGGTTCCTTCTTCCGGTTGGAAAATAGAGAAAGTATCCGACCGGAAAGTACGGGATGAATGGAAACCGCTTTGGGGTAAACGGGCTGTGGTTGAAGATCATTTTAATGAATTGGTGATCGATTTGGTGAATCCGGCCGGACAACCGGAGCGGATGCAGTTGGTTGTCCGTGGATATAATGACGGCTTTGCATTCTGTTATAAAATACCGGATGGAAAAGGACCGTGTGTAAATGTGCAGTCCGAATTGACGGCCTATAACTTTGCAGGAGATTATACGGCATGGTTCTATAATGGCGAAAATCATAATATAGGACCCGAAAAGTTGACGGAAACAGATGGAACCCGTTTGCCGGTGATGACCGTGAAGGCGGGTGATAAACATTATATGGCAATCCATGAAGCCTGCCTGGAAACAGGAGCACCTCTTGTTTTACAATCTAAGGGGGGGAATCGCTCTTTTCGGTCGCTTCCAAGCCGACCAGTCTGTCGCCGGGATATACATCAGCCTGGCGTGTCGTTTTGTATGGGACGACACCTGGCGTGTTGACCGATTCCCATTTGTTGGAGTTGCTGAATCCGGATCCCGACTCTCGTTATGATTTTTCGTGGGTGAAACCGGGGTTGGCTGTCTGGGACTGGCGTATCAACGGAGCTGTGTGGGATGGATTTACATACGGGATGTCTTATCCTTCCTGGGTACGAATGGTCGATTTCGCTGCCGAGCAGGGTTTCAAATACCTGGTGTTGGATGCCAATTGGTATGGACCGGAATTCGAATCGGATTCCGATCCGGTTAAAGGAGAAAAAGCGCAGGATGTGCAACGGCTGTTGAAATATGGAAAAGAGAAAGGTGTCGGAATCTGGCTTTATCTGAATGATGTCGGAGGTCGGAAATATCCGATAGAAAAGACCTTGAAACAGTATGGGGATTGGGGAGCAGCCGGGGTTAAATACGGTTTTATGAGCGGAACACAAGAAGAAAAGAACCGGTGGACGAAAAAGATCACGGAGCTTTGTGCTCAAAATCACTTGTTGGTCGATTTCCATGACGGTCCGGTTCATCCATACGGACAAATGCGTACTTGGCCGAACGCTGTGACACGCGAATATTGCCATGCCCAGTTGGACGGACATCATGTGTTCGAGCCTAAAACATTTGTGACGACCGTTTTCGTCAATATGGTTGCCGGTCCGATCGATATGAACAACGGAATGTTTGACCTTCGCCAAGGGCATACGACACGTGTGGACGAGAGTCAGCCGGTTCCTTCCACACTGGTTTCGGAAGCTGCCCGTACGTTGATTGCTTTTTCTGGCGTGACTATTTTGCCGGATATTCCAGAATACTACCGGAAGTACCCGGCTTTGTTGAACTTCCTGTCTGCCCAAAAGATGCCGTGGAAAGAGAGCCGTACCCTGGCCGGTGAAATCGGGGAGTATATCGTGATGATGCGTGAAACGGAGGATGCCTACTTAGTCGGTGCGGCCACGAATGAGTCCGGAAGGACGATAGATCTGCCTCTTTCTTTCTTGGAAAAAGGAAAATATACTGTTGAAGTCATCGAAGACGGCGACGATGCCCACTATCTGACAAACCGGGAAAGCTTGAAAGTTACGACTCGGCAACTGACAAACAATGATAAACTGACATTGAAGTTGGCTCCGGGCGGTGGTGCGTGTCTTGTTATTAAGAAAACTCCGTCCATGCGTGTTGGTGAGCAAGCGGCTTTTCCGCTTGTCAGCCCTTCCGGGAAAATTGGTCGAAAATAATTACTTCGTTCTTAACTTGAACGAACCTAATCAGATTGCGAACACTAGCTGGATCAAGCCCGGACAGGTAATTCGTGAAGTTACATTGACAACGGCTGGCAGTATGGCTAGTATTGATTTTGCCGCAGAAAACAATATAGCCTATGTGCTGTTTGATGCCGGTTGGTATGGGGCGGAAGAAGATGTGAAATCGGATGCGACCACCGTTACGGTTGATCCGGCCCGTTCGAAAGGACCGCTTGATTTGCCTAAAGTAATAGAATATGCCAATTCAAAAGGAGTTGGAATACTGGTTTATGTGAATAAAAAGGCACTGCATCAGCAACTGGATGAAATTCTGCCTTTATATAAGAAATGGGGGATCAAAGGTGTAAAATATGGTTTTGTGAATGTGGGCGACCAATACGCTACGGCATGGTTGCATCAGGCAGTACGCAAAGCCGCCAAATATGGATTGATGGTTGATATCCACGATGAGTATCGTTCGACAGGCTATTCGCGCACGTATCCGAATTTACTGACTCAGGAAAGTATCCGTGGCGACGAAGAAAGTCCGTCGCTGGACCAGGCCATCTATACATTATATAATCGCATGATCTGCGGAGCGGGTGACTATACCAATTGTTATTTTGCGGAAAGAGTCACGGAAAAGATGGGCGGACGTGCTGCCCAGTTAGCTAAATTAGTCGCTATTTACAGTCCCTGGCAGTTTGTCTATTGGTATGACCGTCCCGAAAAATCACCGAGACGCGCCGGTGGTGCAGGCTCTGCCGAGTCTGTGATCAAAACAGATGCTGCAACCCGTTTCTATAATTCTATTCCGACCGTATGGGACGAAACTCGCTTCCTGGAGGGAGAAATGGGAAAATATGCTGTGGTCGCCCGCTGTTCGGGTTCCGATTGGTATGTAAGCATGTTGAATGCCGGAGACAAAAAACAAATCTCCTTACCCATTGATTTTCTGAAAAACAGAAAGGGCTATACCGCCACACTCTATTACCAGGCTTCCGAGGAGAAAAAGGATGTCGTCGATGCCAAGAAAATCAGGTTGGAGAACCGCAATGAGGTTATCATTGATTTGGTCGGGAATAGCGGATGTGTGCTGCATTTTTCGATTCTTAATTTCCAATAGATTTATTTCAAATCACGTGGTAAGCCGGAGGGAATGTTCCTTCTCCGGCTTTCTTTTTATTTATCTGTTATCGGCTTCTTTTTTCCGATAAGAGGAAGGAGATATTCCCATAACTTTGGTAAAGACACGGGAGAAATAGGCCTGCTCCTCGAATCCGAGCCGCATCGCAATTTCGTTCAGTTTCATATCCGTAAGTTCGATATACTGACAGGCTTTCTGTATTTTTAGGCGTGTAAAGTAATTGATGGGGGAAGTACCCGTTTCTTTCTGGAATAAGGTGGAAAAGTGAGATTCCGAATATTTGAAATATTCCGCTAAATCTTTTAAGGTCAGATTGGTTTCCACGTGTTCTTGTAAGTAATAGATAACTCGCATCGAGAATGAATTTTCTTTGTGGGTCGGAAGATCGATATGGCGGAACTGTTCCTGAAAAATGAAAGTTGAGAGAAACGTATATAAGCACATGGATGAATAAGCCAGATATTCTTTTATGTAACCTCTGGCAAAACTACTGTATATCTCTTCGAATAGACGGATGCGGACGAGTTGCCGTACATGTTCGTCTGCTAATATTTCTTGAGGAGCGGGGTTGGGAGAAAGGAATGATTCGGTTAGCTTACCACAGAAATGAATCCAATAGATTGTCCAAGGATCATGGCTGTCCGCCTCAAATGAATAAGGGACATGGGGAGGTACGATGATATACTGATTTTTCTGTACGGTACTTCTCCCGCCGGGCCTTTTACCTATATGGAGAACAGTCCGGTTTCTTATAAACCGACCGGTTTTATCGGAGGGGCGGGACATGGTTGTATCTTTACGGCCGGTAGTGAGAACTATTGGAAAGCCGCGACCAATTCAATTTCCGTCCGGCATATGTTTGAACGCAGGGTCTCTTTCTATCCGTCCGGCTTTGATAAAGACGGCTATTTGTTTACGAACACCTGTTTAGGAGATTACCCGATGTTCCTGCCCGGAGGAAAGGAACAGATCGCCGGTGAATATCAACCCGGGTGGATGTTGCTTTCGTATGGAAAAAAAGTGAGCGTATCTTCTTCGCTGGAAGGTTATCCGGCAGAAAATATAGTGGATGAGGACGCCCGTACGGCTTGGGTCGCCCAATCGAACCGTGATATGGAGTGGGCACAAGTAGATTTGCAACGGCTTTCGTCTATCCATGCTATTCAGGTGAATTTCGATGAATACGGGGCTAATCAAAAAGGTGCTGTCTCCGGAGTTTACCAGAGCTATCTGATTTACGCTTCGGTAAATGGCGAAGATTGGTCTTTGGTGGTGGACTATGGTACAAAGAAAACAGACACTCCTCATGATTATATCGAATTTGAAGAACCGTTCAAAGCCCGGTATATCAAGTTGCAAAACAAGGAGTATACGGTGTCGGAAAATTTTTCCGTACGCGATTTGAGAATTTTTGGAAAAGGTCAGGGGAGTACTCCGCGTGCCGTAAATGATTTCACGGTGGAAAGGGATGAGGCCGATCCGTGCAAGGCGCGTCTTTGTTGGGAGGCTGTTCCGGATGCTCAGGGGTATATTGTCCGCTACGGAATAGCCGGAGACAAGTTGTATAATAATTTCCAGGTGATGGGAGAAAATACGTTGGAAATCGGAAGTCTGAATAAAGGGGTTGCTTATTACTTTACGATAGATGCCTATAATGAGAACGGTATTACTCGGACTTCCCGGATAAAAGTTTGCCGTTAATCAACAGACTTCTTTTTACCTCTTCAGCTTTCCCACAAACATCAGGTTATTGTCGTTCTCATGGAGCGTAGCAGCCAATTCTTTCAGTTGGGCTTTCGCTTCGGGAGGACATTTGCCGGAGGCGAGATGGGCTTCGATCATTTCCTGAAGTGCAGCCGGTTCGACATTGAAAATGAATCTGCCCTTGTTGAAGTGGTTGTTCGGATTGGGAATCGGGAGATTCCCGTAGAAGTCGTTGACCAGGTGATATTGGGAAGATGACATTTTCATCTTATCTACCAGTATGTCTCCTCCGGGTGTGAACCGGCCTTTATCCCAAGTGTAGTAGTGGATGAGGATATGATTAGGCAGTTCCGTGTAGATATGGATAGGTTTTTGGGCAAAACCGGGGAAGTTCATCGTGAAACGGGGGATCAGTTTGTTTGCTTCCGTATCGTATGTGAAAGTCGTGTCGATGCCGGTATAAAAGAAGTCGAATGTCCCGGTATTTCGGTAGGAAAATATCTCATTGTCGAAATTTCCTGCCAACATATAGTCGAGTGCCGGTATCTGTGATAGGATGTTCCCGTCCGTGTCCATCCGGAAAGCGATCGGCGTCCCTTCTTCAAAAGGCATGTGTACGACCGAGAGCGTACCGTCGGCATTGACCTCGATTTTCGGTTTGTTGATTTGTCCGGGAAGATTGATATCTTTTATCCATTTCCCGTCAAGGCCGTACATCATGATTTTCTTCCCATAAAAGAGAGAGAGGAATATATGGCCGCCTCGTTCGTCGATACTCCCGTCGTAGATAGTCACCGGATACTCGCCCGGTCCGTTTCCCATTGCACCTATGTTGCAGAGGAATTTTCCGTCCTTGTCGTATAGCTTGACCACGTTGGATTGCTGTCGTACGCAAATGTAGTTATCGCTCACCTCGATCCACCAGGCCTTGAACAGGGCCTCGTCGGAGGTTTCAAAACGCACGATCCGGCAATCTTCGACCAGTTCGCTAAGTGGGATATCAATCGTATCGCCTGCCGCTTTCAGGTCGCAGATGTAAAGCGGGCCGTCCGGGTTTTCGATTATCCTGACACTGCCGTCGTCAGTTACCAACGATTTCGGAACGGAGGAATTACAACTTGCAAGGCTTGCCAGAAGGAAAACGATAGCGGGAAGGAATGCTTTTGTTTTCATATTCACGTAGATTTAAGTGATTATAAAAACAAAGGTATGAATAATTCGTAGATACGAACTATTCATACTTATATAATAATTAAATGATTAATGTAAATTAACGAATGAACAACAGTTCCCTATATTTCGGCAACGGCCACATCTGGTTATCGACCATCAGCTCCAGGTCGTCGATGTGGCTACGGATTTCGTCCAGATAGGGAGCGACGGTATCATGGTAAGCGATCGCTTTGGTACGCAAATCCGTGATACGGTTTGCTTTTTTGCGGGCTTCCACCATTTCGTCCACCATGCGAGTGACGGAACAGATATGTCCGGCAATCTTGCGAACCAGGCGTCGGGGCTCTTCCGACATATCGTCATATTCCGGATATCCGCCGAAAGTCTCTTTCAGCTTGGCGATGTTGTCCAATAGCAATGACTGGTAGCGGACGGCAACCGGGATGATATGGTTGAGCGATAGGTCGCCAAGGACACGAGCTTCGATCTGTACCTTTTTGATATAGATTTCCCATTTCACTTCGTTGCGGGCTTCCAATTCCTTTTCGCTCAGTACACCCGTTTCCTTGAACATCCGGATAACTTCCGGTTTCAGGTAAGCATCGTATTGTAACGGAACGCTGTTTTCGCAATCCAGGCCGCGGCGGGCAGCTTCTTCCTTCCATTCGTCGCCGTAGCCGTTCCCGTCGAAACGGATCGGTTTGGATTCCTTGATATAGGCTTTCAGCACTTCGAAGATGGCGGCCTCTTTGCTCTTTCCTTCGGCACGCAAGGCTTCGACATCCTGTTTGAACTGGTGGAGCTGGTAGGCTACGGCAGAGTTCAGTGCCAACATCGCTGAACCGCAGTTGGCCGACGATCCCAATGCACGGAATTCGAAACGGTTTCCGGTGAAAGCAAAAGGAGAGGTGCGGTTACGGTCCGTATTGTCTAACAGCAGTTCAGGGATCTGTCCGAAGCCGAGATGCAGGCGTTTCTTGTCGTCCACCTCGATAGCGTCTTCGATGGAACAGTTCTCGAACTTGTCCAGAATTTCGGTGATCTGTGTTCCTAAGAAGGATGAGATGATGGCGGGAGGCGCTTCGTTGGCGCCCAGGCGGTGCGCGTTGGTAGCCGAAGCGATACTGGCTTTCAGCAAGGCGTTGTATTTATAAACGGCCATCAGCGAGTTGACCACGAATGTGATGAAACGCAGGTTGTCTTCCCGGTCCTTTCCCGGAGAGAAGAGGTTGATACCCGTATCGGTTCCCATCGACCAGTTGCAGTGCTTGCCCGAACCGTTCACACCCATAAAAGGCTTTTCGTGGAGCAGCACGCGGAAGTTGTGGCGGCGGGAAACACGTTTCATCACCGACATCAACAATTGGTTGTGGTCGTTGGCGAGGTTGCATTCCTCGTAAATAGGCGCTAGCTCGAACTGGTTCGGGGCAACCTCGTTATGGCGTGTCTTGACTGGGATGCCCAACTTGTAGCATTCTGTTTCCAGGTCTTTCATAAACTCCTGTACACGGGAGGGAATGGCTCCGAAATAGTGGTCGTCCAATTGCTGGTTCTTCGCGCTTTCGTGTCCTAAGAGAGTACGTTCCGTCAGCGACAGGTCGGGACGGGCGGAATAGAGGTCTTCGTCTACCAGGAAATACTCCTGTTCCCAACCTAAATAGGTGATGACTTTATTGACGTCTTCGTTGAAATAATGGCAGACATCTTTGGCAGCCTTGTTCAAGGCTTCGATGGAGCGGATCAGCGGGGTCTTGTAGTCCAGCGCTTCACCGGTATAGGCGATGAATACGGTCGGGATACACAAGGTGTCGTCTACGATAAACGCAGGTGAGGAGGGGTCCCAGGCCGAATAGCCGCGGGCTTCGAACGTGTTGCGCAATCCGCCGTTGGGGAAGCTGGATGCGTCCGGCTCCTGTTGTGCGAGCAGCTTGCCGCTGAATTCTTCGATCATGCCGCCGCCGCCGTCATGTTCGACGAATGCGTCGTGCTTTTCGGCTGTCCCGTCGGTAAGAGGCTGGAACCAGTGTGTGTAATGTGTGACTCCTTTTTCCAGTGCCCACATACGCATGCCGGCAGCCACATGATTGGCTATTTCGCGGTCGATAGGGGTTCCGTTGTCGATGGCATGGGTCAGGGCTTTGTAGGTTTCCTTGGAGAGATACTTTTGCATTGCCTTCCGGTTGAAGACGTTCTCACCATAATATTCGGATACTTTCTGATTGGGAGTAATGGCTTCCACTGCCTTTCGGTTGGATGCTTTCTCCACTGCATTGAAGCGTGAGATTGACATACAGATTGTTTTTATGTTATACCGGCTGCAAAGATACATGCAATTCTCCATGAATGCTTTCATCCGGTAGTTAAAAATAGATGAGTAGGAAACGATTTGTCCCGGCGCATCCCGTTCGGCAATGCACCAGCTTCTCTAAAGCTATGCATTAGGTTGCGTAACCCATAGCTTTAGCCTTCATAAAGCATAGCTTTACGGTAGCCTTTTTGGGGTGTCTGTCCTTTCGAATGAGGGCGTAAATGAAGATTCAAACATTTCATCGCGTGGGATAAATAAAAAAGGTGTATTAAGAAATGCTATTATTGATTATCAGTGATTTATGGTGATAGGTGATAGGTAAACCCCCGTTTCTGTAAAAGTTTAGGAAAAATGAATTAAAAAACGCCGCCTTTAAGGTGACGTTTTTTAATTCAAACTCAGAAAAGTTTTACAAAAAGGCCTTTTCACCTATCACCTATCACCCGATCAGAACAAACTCCAGGCTACTGTCAATCCTGCCATGACGATCGCTACCATGCTCATCAGCTTGATCAGGATGTTGAGGCTGGGACCGGAGGTGTCTTTGAACGGGTCGCCGACCGTATCGCCTACGACTGTCGCCTTATGGGCTTCGCTGCCCTTGCCGCCGTGGTTTCCTTCTTCGATATGTTTCTTGGCGTTGTCCCAGGCGCCTCCCGAATTGGCCATGAAGATCGCCAGTACGAACCCGGTGCTCAGGCCGCCGATCAGCAGTCCGACCACTCCTGTCACTCCGAATATCAGACCGGTGAGGATCGGTGCGATGATGGCTAACAGGGAAGGGGTCACCATCTCATGCTGCGCCCCTTTTGTCGAGATGGCCACGCAACGGGCGTAATCGGGTTCGGCTTTTCCTGTTAGTATTCCGGGGATTTCACGGAACTGGCGGCGTACTTCCTCCACCATGTGTCCGGCTGCCCGTCCGACTGCATTCATTGTCAACCCGCAGAACATGAAAGCCATCATGGAGCCGAGGAACATCCCCGCCAACACCTTCGGGTTCATAAGTGTGACATCATAATAGATCATAAAGTCGGAGAAAGAGGCTTTTGATACCTCGATGGCTTTGCCGTCGGAAAATGTCAGGACTGTTTCGCCCAACCGGAGCAAGCCTATTTTAATCTCTTCCACATAAGAGGCCAGCAATGCCAGGCCCGTCAAGGCTGCCGAGCCGATCGCAAACCCTTTGCCTGTTGCGGCGGTCGTGTTGCCTAAGGAGTCGAGCGCATCCGTACGTTTGCGTACTTCTTTGCCCAAGCCGGACATTTCCGCATTGCCGCCGGCATTGTCGGCAATAGGCCCGTAAGCGTCCGTAGCCAAAGTGATCCCTAATGTCGAGAGCATTCCGACGGCGGCGATGCCGATGCCGTACAACCCCATCCCTACATTGTTGAAATCGAAGCCGGAAGCAAAAAGGAACGAACAGATGATCCCGGCTACTACGGCCAGTACCGGAATGGCGGTCGATAGCATGCCCAGCCCCAAGCCGGAGATAATCACCGTTGCCGGTCCGGTCAGTCCGGCCTCTGAAACCCGCTGGGTGGGCTTATAAGACTGGGAGGTGTAGTATTCCGTCGATTGGCCGATCACGATCCCTACCAACAATCCGATTATAACCGAACAACTGATCCAGAACCAATTGTCCAACTCTAACAAATAAAGAATGCCGAAAGTGGAGAGGGCGATCAACACGGAACTTAGGTTTGTCCCTATGGCAAGCGCTTTCAGCAGCTCACGTATAGTCGCATTTTCCTTCGTACGGACGGCGAAGATGCCGATGATCGACAATACGATCCCGACCGCGGCGATCAGCATCGGCGCCACGATCGCCTTGTATTGCATCTCTACGTCGCCGGACGCCACGAATGCGGCAGCACCCAATGCGGAGGTTGCCAGAATGGAACCGCAATATGATTCGTACAAATCCGCCCCCATGCCGGCCACATCTCCGACGTTGTCTCCCACATTGTCGGCAATGGTTGCCGGGTTGCGCGGGTCGTCTTCGGGGATGCCGGCTTCGACTTTGCCGACCAGGTCGGCTCCGACATCGGCTGCTTTTGTGTAGATACCACCGCCGACACGGGCGAAGAGTGCCTGTGTGGAAGCTCCCATACCGAAGGTCAGCATGGTGGTGGTTATGATGGTCAGTTTATGTGTGGCATCCATCGTTTCTGCCGGAATGCAGATATTCAATAATATGTACCAGAACGAAATGTCCAGCAAGCCGAGGCCGACGACAACCAGCCCCATTACGGCACCGCTCCTGAAAGCAACCTGCAAGCCGCTATTCAAAGACGACCGGGCGGCATTGGCGGTACGGGCGGATGCGTAAGTAGCCGTCTTCATTCCTAAGAAACCGGCAAGGCCAGAGAAGAAACCGCCGGTCAGGAAAGCGATCGGAACCCATTCGTTTTGTACTCCGAATCCATACGCCATGATGGCTGTCTCTTATACACATCTCCGAGCCCACGAGACACTCGCTAATC
>OWHV01000896.1_pt1 | contig 13636 bp, 8 predicted proteins | sample 1732721 | NCBI WGS metagenome assembly OWHV01 (sample SAMN05065746, study PRJEB22554) | human gut metagenome | biome: ENVO:2100002; feature: ENVO:00000062; material: ENVO:00002003 | host: Homo sapiens | place: USA | reverse complement strand
AATACCTTAGGGAAAAAATGCGTCGGATTTTAAACGGATTTTGAACACCCTACCTTTCAGGGCGTTGATGATTTATTGTTTGTTACCCAGGGTGTCGCTTCGCTTGCCCTGGGCTAAGAGCTTATTGGGCTTTCAGCCCGCCTAGGGTGTCGCTTCGCTTGCCCTGGACTAAGAGTTTATTGGGCTTTCAGCCCGTTCCTGTCTGAATCCGAAGCTCCTGTTTGCTGTTTTCTTGTTTCGGGATGCCTTCGGGATTCGTTCGGGATGGGTTTACATTTAGAAGCTATGGGTGCTCACAGACAATCCATTTGCCGTTTTTGTTGCTGCTCATGCGTGACAGTAGACCGACTGATCAGAATCTGTTATATTAGGATATTTATCGTGAACTTTATCATGAACTTTTTCATGAACTCTGTTCAATTCTTCTCCTTGATGACATTCTTCACCTCTGGCATTTCCCTGATGGGCGCAACGATGTTTTTGCAAAATTATCTTTCCTTGCCAGCGAAAGTGCGATAGAGCAAATTCAATGGCTGATGATTAAATGCGGACTCTATCAGTTCTCCCAAGAACTCTGTTCCCTTCAGCAGATCATTGTGTTCAAATGATACGATATTTTCTGTATTGGGCTTGACACCAAAACGGAATTCAAGATTCGAGATGACATCTTCCAACCATGCGTTACTCGGCACACCACGGAAACGACTTAGTAGGTCGATAGTGGAGCGGGAGACGCTACTTCTTCTGCTGTCAACTCATTATTAAAGATGGAGAAGCTTGGGTCTGAATAACGGTAGTAACTCTTTCTTCCATCGAAACGGACGCTTTTTATAAAAAAACACTCCTCAAGCAAATAAATAGAAACAGGCTACGCAGTCTTTTTGCGCAACACAGAAAAAATCAGTGAAAACGATGAAAAAGCGCATTTTTCATCTACCGCGCAAATAGACTGCGTAGAAAATGGGAGATCAGTCGATGTCGATCAGTTGGAAATGCTTGTTGAAGGTGAATTCCATGCCGTTGGACAGTTCCACCTCATATTCCTTCTTGCTCATCTCCAGTTTCTTGACCGCCTTTCCGGGATAGTGGAGGCGCAGGTAGCTTCGGATGGGGTAGGGGATCAGCTCCGCAGGCACCGAACCGCGCTTGCAGTCGATCTCCGTCAAGTTGCCCCTTTTGTCAAACTCGAGTTTGGTGCCATTGCGCAGCACGACATCATAGCTCTTGCCGACTCCCGACTCCATCTTGGCCAGCACCACCTTTTGGTGGCTGAAATGGCGCGTGATCACGGCCTGGGCCTTGGCGGGAAGCATGGCGACGGAGATGGGCTTGTCGTTGTCCACATGGGCAGAAATAGCGGAGGAGACGATGCAGCAGATGGCGATCATCAAAAATCTCATTGTTCTTTTCATAAACTTCAAATCTATTGTTTTATTATACCTATTTACGGATCGTGCCGAGACACGATACACTGTTTTGGACGGCTAAGGGTCGCAATGGTTTAAGGCTGCGCTCCACCTTGACAGAAAAAAACCACCCCCGGGGGACGGCGAGGGTGGTAATGGTCAGGTCATTGGGCTTGGCGTGTGGCAAGAAAGCGCTCCGCCTTGTGGAGGTCTTCGGGCGTGTCGATGCCGACGGTCTCGACATCGGTCAGTCCGACCTTGATCTTGTAGCCGTTTTGCAGCCAGCGCAGCTGCTCCAGGCTCTCCGCCAGTTCGAGCGACGACTGGGGCAGACGCGTGACCTCGCGCAGCACGTCGGCACGGTAGGCATAGAGGCCGATGTGCTTGAGGAAGGGGTAGGCTGCCAGCCACTCGCCCCGATCCTTGCCCCGAACAAAGGGGATGGGAGACCGGGAGAAGTAGAGGGCGAAGCCGTCGTTGTCGAGGACGATCTTGGGTGAGTTGGGATTATCCACGGCCTCGATGCTCTCGAAGCGCTTGCCAAGGGTGGCTATCTGCGTGGCGGGGTCGTCGAAGGCCTCCATCACCGTACGCAGTTGCGAGGGCTGGATGAAGGGTTCGTCGCCCTGAACATTGATGACGACGTCGGGAGATCCGCCGACCAGGTCGAGGGCCTCGCAGATGCGGTCGGTGCCGCTCTTGTGGTCGGATCGCGTCATGACGGCCTGGCCGCCAAACGCGGTGACGGCATCGTAGATGCGCTGGTCGTCGGTGGCGACATAGACGCGGTCGAGGACCGATCGTACTTGCTCATAGACGCGCTGGATGACGGGTTGGCCGCCCAGGATGGCGAGCGGCTTGCCCGGGAAGCGCGTAGAGGCGAAGCGCGCGGGGATGATGGCTATATACTCCATGGCGTGATTACTTGATGATGTGGAGCCACTTCAGCGGCTTCTTGACCAGTTCGCTGAGCTTGCTGTCCTTGTTCTTCTGCGGCAGCGCATAGTCCTCGCGAATGTCGTACTTCGTGGAGTGGACGGGGGCCTGGTCGCCACCCTGCTTGCCACGGCCGCGGCCGCGCTTGCGCGAACTCTTCTTCTTGCCCTTGGGGGCGTTGGCCTGGGACTGGGCCTGCTGACCGCCCTGCTGGCTGCCTTTCTGGCCTCCCTGCTGGCCTCCTTGCTGACCGCCGCCCTCGGTGCTCTTGTCCTTGCCACGTCCACGGCCGCGGGATCTGCGTTCCTTCTGGTCCTTTCGCTCCTTTTGGTCCTTCTGGTCGCGGCTGGCGTCGCCCTGCTGCTGCGGCTGCTGATCGCGGGCCTCACGAGGCTCACGGCGCTGGCGGCCACGGCGCGGCTGCTTCTCCCTGGGCTGCTGGTCCTGGGGCTGCGACTGCTGCTGGCCGTCCTTGGCCACGGGCTGATCGGCCTTGTCGGCCTCACGGGGCTGCGGCTTGGCGGCCTTCTCGGCGCGCTGCTTGTTCTGGCGGTTGCGGCTCTTCTTGTCCTTGTGGCTCTGCTGGTCGCGGGCCTCGCGGCGGCGGCTCTTCGCACTCTTGCCCTTGGCGGGGCGCGCCGACTGGCTATATTCGGGTGCCTCGCCGACGTCCTCGGGCAGGGGTACCTTCTCCACCGTCTTCTCCAGGAACTTCTCTATCTGCTGGAAGTAGTACTGGTCCTGCTCGCTGACCAGCGTGATAGCCACGCCGTCGCGGTTGGCACGGGCCGTACGGCCGATACGGTGGACGTAGTCCTCGGCGTCGCGGGGCACGTCGAAGTTGACGACCATCGCGATGTCGTCGATGTCGATGCCGCGGGAGATGATGTCGGTGGCGACGATGACGTCGAGCTGGCCGCTTTTGAACTGGAACATCATCTCGTCGCGCTCGGCCTGGTCGAGGTCGGAGTGCATCTCGCCGCAGTTGACCTTCATGCGCTTCAGCGAGGCAGCGATCTGCTTCACCTTCTGCTTGGAGCCGGAGAAGATGATGACGCGGTTGAGGTCGCCGGCCTTGAAGATGTCCTTGAGGATCGCCATCTTCTGCGTCTCGTAGCAGACGTAGGCCTTCTGCTGGATCTTCTCGGCGGGCTTGCTCACGGCGAGCTTCACCTCGACGGGATTCTTGAGCAGCGTCTTGGCCAGGTCCTCGATCTTGTCGGGCATCGTGGCCGAGAACATGATGGTCTGGACGTTCTGCGGCAACTTGCGGGCGATGGTGAGGATGTCCTCGGAGAAGCCCATGTCGAGCATGCGGTCGGCCTCGTCGAGGATGAAGAAGCTCACACGCGAGAGATCGACGTTGCCCAGCGACATGTGGGAGATGAAGCGGCCGGGGGTGGCGATGACCACGTCGGCACCGAGGGAAAGGCTCTTGAGCTCCTGGTCGTAGCGGTTGCCGTCGTTGCCGCCATAGACGGCCACGCTCGACACGCCGTCGAGATGGTAGGCGAAGCCCTGCATGGCCTGGTCGATCTGCTGGGCCAGCTCGCGCGTCGGCGACATGATGACGCAGTTGATGGCGTCGGCAGGATAGCCGCCGTCGGCCAGCTTGGAGAGGATGGGGAGCAGGTAGGCTGCCGTCTTGCCCGTTCCAGTCTGGGCGACACCCAGGATGTCGCGGCCTTCGAGGATGTGGGGGATGCAGCTTTCCTGTATGGGAGTGCACGTCTCGAACTGCATGTCGTCCAAGGCGTCGAGCACATAATCGTTCAAATCTAATTCGTCAAAATACATCTTTTCTGAAAGATAAAAATGGTGAGTGATACTACCTTGGCGCGTGCCTATAGCAGAAATAGGCTATGAAGGCAAAGATAAGGTTCGGAATCCATGCGGCCAGCACGGGGGGCGTGCCGGCATTGATGGCAAAGGTCGAGGAGACGGTCTGGAGCATGATGTAGCCGAAGCTCAGGCCCAGGCCGATACCCAGATAGAGGCCCATTCCTCCCTTTCGCTTTCGCGCCGAGAGCGAGAGTCCGATGATGGTGAGGATGAAGGAGGAGAAGGACATGGCGATGCGCTTGTGGAACTCCACCTCGTACTGCACGACATTGCCCGAGCCGCGGCTCGTCTGCTTGGAGATGTAGTCGAGGAGCTCGGGCGAGGTGAAGGTCTCCTGCTGGCCCTTGGAATAGACCAGGTCGGTGGGCTCCATGAGGATGACCGTGTCCTTGACGTCGCCGGTGACGATCCGCTCGCGCAGGCCGACCAGCGTGCGCGTCTTCCAGTTGGTGGCCTTCCAGTGGTACTTCGCGTCGGCGATCGTGTCGTACTGGATCTCCATGGCCGTCATGTGGCTGACCAGCTTCTTGCCCTCAAACTTGTCGAGGGAGAAGCCGTAGCCGCGCTTGTAGCGGTCGTCGTAGTGCTGGATGTAGGCCACCGTGCCCTTGCCCACCTGCAGCTGGACGTTCTCCGCCGAAGTGTTCTTCTTGGAGTTGCGGTAGAGCGACTCGAAGTTTTGGCGGATGACCGTGCCGTGGGGGATGACGAAGCTGTTGAGGTAGAAGGTGACGCTGGCGATGAGCACGCACGAGATCATGTAGGGGCGCATCAGCCGCCGGAAGGAGACGCCCGAGGAGAGCATCGCGATGATCTCGGAGTTGCCGGCCAACTTCGAGGTGAAGAAGATGACGGCAATGAACACGAAGAGCGGGGAGAAGAGGTTGGAGTAGTAGGGGATGAAGTTGGCGTAGTAGTCGAAGACGATGGCACGCCAGGGCGCATGGTACTTCGTAAACTTCGAGAGGTTCTCGTTGAAGTCGAAGACCAGGGCGATGGAGATGATCAGCACGATGGAGAATATGTAGGTGCCGATAAACTTCCGGATGATGTACCAGTCGAGACGACCGAAAAGGTGCTTGGGCGACAACTTGCGCAGCACACGCGCCACCCTGGCCCCCGCCCGGCGTATCGTCTCGGGCTGGGGCATCCTGCGCCTCATCTTGTCTATGGTCTCTCCCATCTGCATGTCGAAAAATTTGTTTTTAGAGTATGTCCTGCGAACGTAAAGGAGCCGGGCCTATATCCTCCGCCCGAGCTGATCGATGACGGAAGACTTCCACTGGGTGAAGTCGCCCTGGAGGATGTGGGCCCTGGCGTCGGTGACGAGCCGCAGGTAGAAGGCGAGGTTGTGGATGCTGGCTATCTGCATCGCCAGCAGCTCGCCCGCCTTGAAGAGGTGGTGGAGGTAGGCCTTGGAGGTGATGCGGTCGATCTCGCAGCCCGTGGGGTCGAGGGGCGAGAAGTCGGCCTCCCACTTCTTGTTGCGCATGTTCATCGTGCCCTCGTAGGAGAAGAGCATGGCGTTGCGGCCGTTGCGCGTGGGCATCACGCAGTCGAACATATCGACACCGCGGGCGATGCCCTCCAGCAGGTTCTGGGGCGTGCCCACACCCATGAGGTAGCGCGGCTTGTCCTTGGGCAGGATGGCGTTGACGACCTCGATCATCTCGTACATCACCTCGGTGGGCTCGCCCACGGCCAGTCCGCCAATGGCATTGCCCTCGGCGCCCTGGTCGGCGACGTACTTAGCCGCCTCGCTGCGCAGGTCGGGATAGGTGCAGCCCTGGACGATAGGAAAGAGGGCCTGGGGGTAGCCGTAGAGGGGCTCGGTCTCGCGGAAACGCTTGAAGCAGCGGTCGAGCCAGCGCTGGGTAAGCCCAAGGCTGTTCTTGGCGTAGGCGTAGTCGCTCTTGCCCGGCGGACACTCGTCGAGCGCCATGATGATGTCGGCACCGATGACGCGCTCGATGTCCATCACACGCTCGGGGGTGAAGATGTGCTTCGAACCGTCGATGTGGGACCGAAACTCGCAGCCCTCCTCCGTGAGCTTGCGGATGCCCGTGAGAGAGAAGACCTGGAAGCCGCCGGAGTCGGTGAGGATCGGGCGGTCCCAGCCGTTGAAGCGATGGAGGCCACCAGCGGCCCGGAGCACCTCGCAGCCGGGGCGGAGGTAGAGGTGGTAGGTGTTGCCCAGGATGATCTGGGCCTTCACCTGCTCCTGGAGTTCGCGGAAGTGGACTCCCTTCACGCTGCCCACCGTGCCCACGGGCATGAAGATGGGGGTGAGGATCTCGCCATGGGCCGTCTGGATGCGGCCGGCCCGCGCGTCGCTATAGGCGTCGGTGTACTGCAGTTCGAACGTCATTGGCCCTTCTCCTCCTTTTGATCCGCAGTTTCCTCGACGACGAGCTGGACGGGGTGGGCCACCAGTTCGTCGGTGAGGGCGAAGTCCCACACCTGCTGCACGTTCTCCACATAGTGGAAGGTGACGCCCTTGCGATAGATCTCGGGGATCTCCTCCACGTCGCGCTGATTCTCGGCACACATCACGATGTCGGTGATGCCGGCACGCTTGGCGGCGAGGATCTTCTCCTTGATGCCGCCGACGGGCAGCACCTTGCCGCGCAGCGTGATTTCGCCCGTCATGGCCGTGTTCTTGCGCACCTTGCGCTGGGTCAGCGCCGAGGCCAGGGAGGTGGCGATGGTGATGCCCGCAGAAGGGCCGTCCTTGGGCGTGGCGCCCTCCGGCACGTGGATATGGATGTTCCACTGGTCGAAGAGGCGGTAGTCAACGCCCAGGGCGTCGATATGGGCCTTGACGTACTCCAGGGCGATGACGGCGCTCTCCTTCATCACGTCGCCAAGATTGCCCGTGAGCGTCAGTTTGCCGGCCTTGCCCTTGGAGAGCGAGGTCTCGATGAAGAGGATCTCGCCGCCCACGCTGGTCCAGGCCAGGCCCGTCACCACGCCCGCGTAGTCGTTGCCCTGGTAGATGTCGCGGTAGAAGGGCGGTTTGCCCAGCAGGCCCGGCAGCATGTCGGGGGTGATCTTGTTGGAGGGCAGCTGGCCGTCGGTGGCCTGGCGGAAGGCGAGCTTGCGCAGCGCCTTGTTGATCTGCTTCTCCAGCTGGCGCACGCCGCTCTCGCGGGTGTAGTTTTCGATGACCTTCTCCAGGGAGGCCTTCGTAAACTTCAGCTTGGGCTCCACCTGGTCGAGCCCCGTGTTCTCCAGTTCGCGGGGGACGAGGTGGCGCTTGGCGATCTCTATCTTCTCCTCGGTGATGTAGCCGCTGACGGGAATCACCTCCATGCGGTCCAGCAGCGGACGGGGGATGGTGTTGAGGTCGTTGGCCGTGGCGATGAAGAGCACCTTGGAGAGGTCGTAGTCGGTGTCGAGGTAATTGTCGTGGAAGGCGTTGTTCTGCTCCGGGTCGAGCACCTCCAGGAGGGCCGACGCGGGGTCGCCATTGACGGTGTTCTGCGTCACCTTGTCGATCTCGTCGAGGATGAAGACGGGGTTGGAGGAGCCAGCCTTGAGGATGCTCTTGATGATGCGTCCGGGCATGGCGCCAATATAGGTGCGGCGGTGGCCGCGCACCTCAGCCTCGTCGTGGAGGCCGCCCAGCGAGACGCGGACGTATTTTCTGCCCATGGCCTCGGCAACGCTCTTGCCCAGCGAGGTCTTGCCGACGCCCGGAGGACCGTAGAGGCAGAGGATGGGGGACTTCAGGTCGCCACGGAGGCGGAGCACGGCCATGTACTCCAGGATGCGCTCCTTCACCTTCTCCATGCCGTAGTGGTTGCGGTCGAGGACGCGCTGCGCACGCTTCAGGTCAAGGCGGTCCTTGGTATATACGCCCCACGGCAGCGAGACGAGCGTCTGCAGGTAGTTGAGCAGGACACTGTAGTCGGGCGACTGGGGATTGATATTGTCGAGCTTGGCGAGCTCCTTGGCAAAGAGCTTGCTCACCTCATCGGGCCAGGGCTTGAGGAAGGCCTTCTTCTTGAGCTCCCTCTTGTCCTCAGACTCGCCGCTGTCGCCCAGCTCCTCGCGGATGTTCTTGATCTGCTGGTGGAGGAAGTACTCCTTCTGCTGCTCGTCGATGTCGGCGCGCGTCTTGTTCTGGATGTTCTTCTTGATGTGCAAGAACTGGGTTTCGCGGTTGAGGACCTTCAACAGCTTGAACAGTCGCAGCTTCATGTTGTCCTCCTCCAGCAGCATGATCTTGTCGTAAATGTTGCTGACGATGTTGGAGGCGACGAAATTGACGATGGAGAGGTGGTTGCTGATGTTCTGCAGGGCGACCATCGCCTCGTTGGGGATGTCGTCGTTCATCTTCACATAGATCTCGACGCCCTGGCGTAGACCTTCCACGGCCGCGGCAAACTCCTTGTCGTCTTCTGCGGGGAAGACCTCAGGGATCATCTCCGTCTCGGCGGTGAAGAAGTTGTTGGCGTCGTCGAGCGACTTGAGACGGCAGCGCGCCGAGGCGATCACGATGGCCGAATGCTCATTGTTGGATCCGGGCACCTCAAACTCCTTGACGAGCTTGGCATAGACGCCCACTTCGAAGAGGTCCTCCTGGATGGGGTAGTCCACGCTGGCGTCTTTCTGTGCGAACACGGCAAAGGTCTGGTCGGGATGATCGCGGAGGTAATCCAGCAGCTTCAAACTCGGCTGGCGCCCAATGAGAATCGGGGTCATGACGCCGGGGAAGGGAATCAGATTGCGGGTGATGAGGACGGGGATGGGACCATCCACGGATCCGACCTCCTTGGCCAGCGCCGAGGGGTCGCCGTCGTAGTCCGACAACATCATCCGTATCGTTGTATTTTGCTTCATTATCTTATTGTCTTCTGTGTTTTGGCGTGCAAAGGTACAAAGAAAATTCCTATTTCATGGAAAAATCCGTGCGAAACCTTGACTTTGCCCGCACAATGCGGCATTAGGTTGACCGCAAGGCAGGCAATGGGGTGGCTGCAAGCGCGGGCGACAGGCTGACCGCACGCGTGCGACAGGATCCACAAGGCAGGCGATGGGCTCAGTCTAAAGTCTGATCACCTGCTTCACGCCCTTGACCGTGCGCAGCTTCTTGATCAGCAGGTTGAGCTTCGACTTGTCGTCGAGCTGCACGACAAGATTGCCCGAGAACAGGCCGTCATGGGAGTCGATATTGATGGATCGCATCACGATCTTCTCGTCCTTGCTGATGATGTTGGTGATGTTGCTGACGATGCCGATGTCGTCGTTGCCGATGACGCGCAGCGTGATGTCGTAGTGGGAACTGCCCTTGCCACTCCACTGCGCACGGACGATGCGGTAGCCGAAGCGGCGCTGCATCTCGGCGGCGTTGGGGCAGTCGGCACGGTGGATCTTGATGCCGCCATTGACGGTGACGAAGCCAAACACCTTGTCGCCATAGATGGGGTGGCAGCAGCGGGCGAGGGAGAAGTCGATGCCCTTGAGGCTCTTGTCGATGATGAGCACGTCGTCGTTCTTCTTGGCCTCGGTGGTGGCGGGGTGGGCATACTCGAAGTTTTCCGCGCTCTCGGCCTCGCGCTCCTTGACCTGGCTCTGGTCGACCAGGGCCTGGTATTCGTCGAGGACGCGGGTGGGGTCGAGGCGGCCTTCGGCAATCTGGTGGTAGAAGTCGCTCTGCTCCTTGAAGCCCATCTTGCGGATGAGGTGGGCGACGGTGGCCTCGTCGTAGTCGAGCTTCTTGTTCTTGAGGCGGCGCTCCAGCAGCTCCTTGGCGTAGAGGCCCTGCTTCTGACGTGTCTCCTTGAGCGAGAGGCGCAGCTTGGCGCGGGCACGGGAGGTGACGAGGATGCGCAGCCACTCCGGCTTCGGAGTCTGGTTGCTGGCCGTCAGGATCTCGACCGTGTCGCCACTGTGGAGGGGCGTGCGGAAGGAGACATTCTTGCCGTTGACCTTGCCGCCGACGCAGGTGTCGCCGACGCGCGAGTGGATATGGTAGGCGAAGTCGAGCACGGTGGCTCCCTTGGGAAACTTCAGCAGGTCGCCCTTCGGGGTGAAGGCATAGACCTCGTCCTCGTAGAGGTCGAGCTTGAACTGGTCCATCACCTCCAGGTTGTCGCCTGCCTCCAGGGCGGTGCGGATCGAGGCGAGCCACTCCTCCATGCCGCCGCCGTCGGCCTTCACGCCCTTGTAGCGCCAGTGGGCGGCGAGGCCGTGCTCGGCCACCTCGTCCATGCGCTCGGTGCGGATCTGCACCTCCACCCACTTCTGCTCAGGACCGAGCACGGTGATGTGGAGACACTCGTAGCCATTGGACTTCGGCACGCTGATCCAGTCGCGCAGGCGCTTCGGGTTGGGCTGGTACATGTCGGTGACGATGGAGTAGGCCTGCCAACACTGCATCTTCTCCTTCTCCAGCGGGGAGTCGAGGATGATGCGGATGGCAAAGAGGTCGTAGATGCCATCGACGCCACACTTCTGCTTCTTCATCTTCTGCCAAATGGAGTGGATCGACTTGGTGCGGCCCTTGATATGAAATTTGAGTCCGGCCTCGGTGAGGTGTTTGCTCACCGGACCGATGAAGCGCTCGATGTAGGCGTCGCGGGAGCGCTTCGTGGCGTTGAGTTTCTCCTTGATCAGATAGTAGGCGTCGTGCTCGAGATACTTCAGCGAGAGGTCCTCCAGCTCGCTCTTGAGCTGGTAGAGGCCCAGTTTGTGGGCCAAGGGGGCGTAGAGGTAACTGGCCTCCTCGGCCACCTCGTGCTGTGCCTCCTTGTTGGGCGTGTCGCGTATCTGGCGCATCAGGCAGACGCGGTCGGCGATCATGATGAGCACCACGCGCATGTCCTCAGCGAAGGAGAGGAGCAGGTTGCGGAAGTTCTCGCTCTCCACAATGGGAGTCTTGCTGTAGAGCTCCTGGACGCGGACGAGGCCCTGGAGGATCGTCGCCACGCCCTCGCCAAAGTCCTTGCGCGCCAGCGTCGTGTCATAGTGGCCGCGAAGCACGCTCTCGTAGAGCATGATGGCCAGCAGACTGTCACGGCGCAAGCCGATGTCGCCGACGGCCACCTTCGCCGTCATCAAAGCCTTGAGGACGGGATTGAGGCCGAAGCGGTCGCGCTCGATGTGGCGAGCCTCGATCTCAGAATGGATATGGGTGCGCAGACGCTCCACGTCAGTACCGGTCAGGGTGTCGTTGAGCATCTCGTGAATCTCCTTAGTAAGTGCCTCGCAGGCGTGCTTTTCTTCCTCGGTGAAAACGAATTTTTCTTCCATTGGCTGACGTTGCTTTGATGAATGATGCTACAAAGTTACGAAATTTCATCTGAATATTTCCCGATTTAAGAAAAAGTAAGTATATTTGTGCATTGGTTAGAGGACAACAAATAGACCACCTTATTTATAATATTAATATCGCAAAAGGATATGCTGACACAACAAGACTTGCAACAGATTGCTGCCAAGGGCATTGCCGAAGAGCAGCTGCAGAAGCAGATGGATGATTTCACGCGCGGATTCCCCTTTCTGAGGCTCGACTCCGCAGCCACCGTGGGTCATGGCATCCTGGCACCGACGGACGCCGAGCGCGAGGAGTACATCCGCCAGTGGGACGCCTACAAGGCCGGGAAGCACCGGGTGACGAAGTTTGTACCCGCCTCGGGCGCTGCCAGCCGCATGTTCAAGAATTTGTTCGCCTTCCTCGACGCCGACTACGACGCCCCGCAGACGAGTTTCGAACACGAGTTTTTCGACCACATCCACCAGTTTGCCTTCTTCTCCGAGCTCGACGCTGCCTGCCTAAAGAATGAGGGCAAGGGAATCGACGACCTGCTGGCCGCAGGAGGACACAAGGCCGTCGTGGCCAACCTGCTGGAGGAGCGCGGCCTCAACTACGGCCAACTGCCGAAGGGCTTGCTCCGCTTCCACCGCTATGAGGACGGGGCGCGCACGGCCATGGAGGAGCACCTCGTAGAGGGCGCACGCTACGCCAGCACCAACGGCGAGGCCCACATCCACTTCACCGTCTCGCACGAGCACCTGCCTTTGTTCAAGGCGGAGGTGGAGAAGCGGGTAGGGAAGTATGCGGAGAAGTACCAGGTGCGCTACGACATCTCCTTCTCGGAGCAGAAACCGAGCACGGACACCGTGGCGGCCAATCCCGACAACTCGCTCTTCCGCAACGAAGACGGGTCGCTTTTGTTCAGACCGGGTGGACACGGCGCACTCATCGAGAACCTCAACGACCTGGAGGCCGACGTGGTCTTCATCAAGAACATCGACAACGTGGTGCCTGACCGGTTGAAGGAGGACACCGTCACCTACAAGGCGCTGCTGGGTGGCGTCCTCGTGGCGCTGCAGGAGCGCGTCTTCGACTATCTTAGATCGCTCGACGAGGCCACGCCGACGAAGGAGAAACTGGCCGAGATGGAAGACTTCCTGGAGCACACGCTCTGGTGTTTGCCGCCGAAGGAGAAGGCGGGATGGAGCGACCAGGAGCGTGCCGACTACCTGCACCGCAAGTTGCACCGACCGATCCGCGTCTGTGGTATGGTGAAGAATGTGGGTGAGCCCGGCGGAGGACCGTTCCTCGCCTACAACCAGGACGGCACGGTGAGCCTGCAGATCCTGGAGTCGAGCCAAATCGACAAGGCCAACGAGGCCTACCAGCGGATGTTCTCCGAGGGTACGCATTTCAATCCCGTGGACCTCGTCTGTGGCGTCATCGATTACAAGGGCGTGGCGTTCGACCTCCCGAAGTTTGTGGATCCCTCCACGGGCTTCATCAGCACGAAGAGCAAGAACGGACGCGAACTGAAGGCCCTGGAGCTCCCGGGACTGTGGAATGGCGCGATGAGCGACTGGAACACGGTCTTCGTCGAAGTGCCGCTCTCTACGTTCAATCCCGTCAAGACGGTCAACGACCTGCTCCGCGAGCAGCATCAGTAGGCCGAGGGGATAAGTACAAGTATAAGTACAAGAAAAAAAACAAGTACAAGAAAAGCCGCTGAATGGTCAGCGGCTTTTCTCGTTATAATGCAATTTACTTGCGATGGTTCGTTTTCTTGATTATCCGAAGTTATCGTACATGATGCTCTCCGGCTCCACACCGAGACTGTCGAGATAGTCGGTGACGGTCTTGATGAGCATGGGAGGACCGCAGAGGTAGTACTCGCAATCCTCGGGAGCGTCGTGGTCCTTCAGATAGGTGTCGCGGATGCAGTTGACGGCGAAGCCCGTGTAGTACTTCACACCCAGCTCGTCGGCCTTCGGATCCTGACGGTCGAGGGAGAGGTGCATGTGGAAGTTGGGGAACTCCTTCTCCAGCTCCCAGAAGTCCTCCAGGAAGAAGGCCTCGGTCAGCGAGCGAGCGCCATAGAAGAAGTGCATCTCGCGGTCGGTGCAGTGGAGCGTCTTCGTCATGTGCATGATCTGTCTCTTATACACATCTGACGCTGCCGACGATAAGGCTC
>OWHV01000868.1_pt1 | contig 13943 bp, 14 predicted proteins | sample 1732721 | NCBI WGS metagenome assembly OWHV01 (sample SAMN05065746, study PRJEB22554) | human gut metagenome | biome: ENVO:2100002; feature: ENVO:00000062; material: ENVO:00002003 | host: Homo sapiens | place: USA | reverse complement strand
CGAGTGTCTCGTGGGCTCGGAGATGTGTATAAGAGACAGGCTCTTTACCTTCTTTCCGCCCGCAGGGCTTAATACAAGGATGATCAAAAACAGTACGGAGGTGATCAGTTTTAAATCAGAAGCAGTAACCGGGACAGACAAGTTCAGGCCGGCAATCTTCAGATCGCCTACAAGAAGAGCAGCAGAGACACAGGCCTTATAGAGGATAGAGCCGATGATAACGGCTGTGGTGGATTTTACAAAGCCAAACCGCTTAAAAAGCTGTGTTCCGATGATTACATTTGCCAGACCGATCACCATGGTTCCTGTGCCGGCAGAGATTTCAAAAAAGCCTTTCTGCTGGCAGTATACGCAGCCGGCCAGGGCTGCAAAGCCATTGGCAATTGCCAGACCGATGATTTTTACCAGCCCCTTGTCCTTAGCAAGCGAAGTGACTAATGTCTCGTTGTCTCCTACCGCCCGGAGCAGATAGCCGGATCTTGTTTTTAAATAGGCGTCCAGCAGCACCTTGCAGAGCACGGCCAGTACCAGAAGAATCAGTGTGGTGGTATAGGGCTTAAAAGCTTCCGGTACGTTTGCGGAGAGAAATTCATTTGAAAAAATAGTTTCCTTGCTGAAAATCGGAAGATTCGCTTTTCCCGTGATCCTCAGATTGATGGAATAGAGGGCTGTCATGACAATAATGCCGGAGAGAAGATCGCGGACCTTAAGCTTCACATGGATCAGGCCGGTGACGCATCCGGCCAGAGCGCCGGCTAAAAAGGATACGAAAAGGGCGGCCACAGGAGAGAGGAAGCCCCCTGCAATGCCTGCGGCTGTGACGGCAGCTCCCAGAGGAAAGGTGCCGTCAACGGAAAGGTCCGGGAAATCCAGGATCTTATAGGTAATGTAAACGCCCAGGGCCATAATGGCGTAAACCAGGCCTTCTTCAAGAATACCCAAGATGATTGTCATGATCGTCCTCCAAATTATTGTGCAATAGTGTCAAACATTTCAGCGGCAGAGCTGGTGAGCGATTCGGGAAGAGTGATTCCCAGGTTTTCCGCTACTTCTGTGTTGCCGTAAAAAGCTGCTTCCTTGATGGTTTCGTAATTCATTTCACTGGCTTTTGCCTCGCCCTTTAATACCTTTGCAGCCATCTGTCCGGTCTGCTTTCCAAGCTCAATATAGTCCAGTCCCATAGCTGCCAGACAGCCGATCTTTACCTGTTCAATCTCACTTCCGAATACAGGGATATTTTTGGCGGAAGCCTTGCTTAAGATAACGGGAAGGGAAGCAACCACCGTATTGTCTGTCAGATTAGTAATACAGTCCACCTTTCCGATAAGTGTATCGGCAGCAAGCGGGATATCAGCAGAGGAAGAGATACCGGAATCTATGATCTCAAAGCCGTATTTTGGCGCCAGTTCCTTATACTCAGCAATGGCTGATTCGGAATTTACCTCGCTGGTGGTGTACATGATTCCGATGTTCTTTGCATCGGGAAGAATTTCACGGATCATCTGAAGCTGCTGTTCAATGGGGAGCTTATCACTGGTTCCGGTGATTTCTCCTACAGGAGTTCCGTCCGCATTTGCCAGCTCTGCTGCAACGGGATCGGTTACTGCGGTGAAGATAACGGGGATATCTGTTTTCATTGCCAGGCTGTACTGTGCCTGTGCCATGGGCGTTGCAATGCCGCACATTAAATCAACATCTTTCCCTGCAAAGGTATTGGCAATCTGGCTGGCTGTACCGCCGTCTGCTTGAGCATTGCTGTAGAGGATGGTAAGATTGGTTCCTTCCTCAATTCCTGCCTCCGCCAGTCCCTGGATAAAGCCCTCTCGGCAGTTATCAAGAGAGCCGTGCTCTGCAAACTGTCCGATGCCGATGGTGTAGGATGCGTCTGCGCCTTCTTCCGGAGCAGCATCTGCATTTTCTTTGGAAGAGGAGCTGCTGTCCGCGGTTGTTTTTTCTGCCGGGGCAGAGGATGAACTCTGGGAAGAGGAGCCGCAGCCTGCCAACAGGGATGCGCTCATAGCTGCTGTTAAAAGGATTGCCATTGATTTTCTCATAATATTTTCCTCCTTGATCATGAAAATAAAAAAACGTCCCAATTACAACCTGGTTGTAATTGAGACGAATCGAATCCGCGGTGCCACTCAAATTGACTGAAATAGTCCACTCTCACATACTATCATATGCGCTGCATGCATAACGGGTGCAGAATCCGTCAGTCCCTACATCGACTGCCGTAACCGGTATGTCTGTATCGTTCAGGACCGCCCTCGAAAGTCCATTCAGCTGCCAGCCTAATACCGCGATCCCACCACCCGCGGCTCTCTGTGAAAATGCTTTGGAAGCTTACTCCTCTTTCTCAATGGTTTGGCTTGTTGTTTTGTATACTAATACAGGAACCGCCATTTGTCAACTACTTTTTGTGTTTTTATTTTTATATTCCCCAAGATGTAAATTTGTGGTATTATTATAGTACAAAATGAAAGTTTACACACAAGATCATCGGGAGGAGCAGAATCGTGAAGAAACTTTTAGTGGTTGTAGATATGCAGAAGGACTTCATAGACGGAGCATTGGGTACATTGGAAGCACAGCAGATTGTTCCGGCTGTAAGGAAACGGATCTGTGAATACAGGGAAGCAGGGGATGAGGTTGTATTTACCCTGGACACCCATGGTCCTGATTACATGGATACCATGGAGGGGGAAAAGCTTCCTGTTCCCCACTGTCTGAAGGGAACAGAAGGCTGGGAGCTGGATGCAGGCCTCAGGGAGTTTGACGGAAAGCGCTTTGAGAAAGTTACCTTTGGAAGCCCCGAACTGGCAGAGTATGCAGCAGCAGGCGGATATGAAAGAATTGAGCTTCTTGGACTGTGTACCGATATCTGTGTGATCTCAAATGCCCTGCTGATCAAGGCAAAGACGCCAGAGGCGGAAATCTGCGTAAAGGCGGACTGCTGTGCCGGCGTAACTCCACAAAGCCACGAAAATGCTTTAAACGCTATGAAAATGTGTCATATTGATGTGATCTAACCGAAAAAGGAGGCATAAATCTATGAGCAGCAAACATTTTGTAATTACGGTAGAACGTCAGTACGGAAGCGGAGGACGCTTAACCAGCGAACGTCTGGCAAAGGAACTGGGAATCCATTTCTATGATGAAGAAATCCTGAAGATGACCTCAGAGACCAGCGCCATCGGGGAGCAGTATTTCCGTCTGGCAGATGAAAAGGCGGGAAATAACCTGCTGTACCGCATTGTGACTAATATAAAGCCGGAGCTGTCAGAACCCGCCCAGAACGGCCATAAAATCACTTCTCCGGAAAATCTGTTCCGTTTCCAGTCCTCTGTCATCCGCAAGCTGGCTGCATCAGAAAACTGCATCATTGTGGGACGCTGCGGCAACTATGTGCTTCAGGATCAGTTGGATGATGTGATCCGTATTTTTGTATATGCGGATACCGTTACCAGAGTCCGCCGCATTATGGATGTGGATAAGGTAGACGAGGCAGAGGCCCTGCGCCGGATGAAGCGCATTGACCGTACCCGTACCGAGTACCACCGCTACTTTACTGGCCGCAACTGGATGGACATGGAAAACTATGACCTGCCCATCAACGCCAGCCGCATTGACTATGACCAGATGATCGTCCTGATCAAGGACTATATGAGACTTCGGGGATTTTTGGAGTAGACAGCATGATATGATAGACATTGGGAGAATCTGCCTGGAGATGGGCAGATTCTTTTCAATTTGACAGAGAGTATTATAAGGCTAGCAAGGAGGCTAGCAAGGAGATAGGATTATGAAACGATTTTTTGCACTCATTATTGATTTAACCTAAATTATTCACGGAACAGTATCTGAATTGATAACAGTACCATGAATCTGAAAATTGATCCATGCAGCCATAACATCACTCAATTAACCCGTCAAAAGGGTATAAAATCCCTGTGGCAGAGTTCAGAGCAGTTGTTAAGCTGTCAATGTTCGTTAATAGTTGCTATTCCAGCTGTACATTCAGCTTGCCGATATTTGAAAGTGTCTCATAGAATTCATTCTTATAGGGGCAACTGCTGCACAGTTTGAATGTGATATATCTTGCTGAATGAACTACTTTTGCAGCAATCTTCAGCAATTTTAAACGGACGGTATCAATGCGTTGCTTTCGCATATTTGCTGATAACACCAATCTTCTAAACCAATTAAATATGTTATACGCAAGAGCATGTACCTGCAGTCTATTGGCATTTACCATTCTGGTATGACTGCTTACGGACGCAAAATCAAAACCGGATTTGCTTTCTTTAATGAAGTTTTCCATCAGCCCTCGCTTGCAGTAAAATTTGATGAGATACTCTGGTGAGGAATCCATGTTTGTGACAACAAATGTGTACATGTAAACCATTTGGTTTATCAGGCACTTCCGATGGGGGCGGTTCCTGTAGGGCATAATTCCATAATAGACTTAAAGGATGTGCCCTGTGAAGAGGTTGATATGGGAGAAACGAATGCATATCATTTTTCTCTGGAAGGAGAATTCTTTATGCATAAAGAGCAAGCCTATGTGGAACTGCTCCAAGAGATATTATACAATTTAAATATGCGGAAAGCCTGCAAATCCAGTAATGGTAAGACACTGCAAATATGAGGATCGTGTAGAAATACATGATCCTTTTCTGCCCCGCAAACCATTTACAAATTCCCCCATTCGTGGTATCATCATAAGAGCGTTATTTCAAAAAAACAATAACGGTGGAGGTTGCAAAATGAAGCTGATAAAAACAGTAGATGCAGAGGGTGCTGTACTCTGCCATGACATTACACAGATCATCAAGGGCGTGACAAAGGACGCCGTATTCCGCAAGGGGCATATTGTCGCAAAGGAGGACATACCGGTACTTTTAAGTGTGGGAAAGGATCAGCTGTATGTCTGGGAAAAGGAGGAGGGGATGCTTCATGAAAATGAGGCAGCCGAGATCCTGTGCAGCCTGTGCAAGGGAAACCATATGGAGCGCTCTGAGGTAAAAGAGGGAAAGATTGAGCTTACGGCTGACTGTGACGGTCTCTTAAAGGTGGATAACAGAGGCTTAAAGGCAGTGAACGGATTCGGACAGATGATGATCGCCACCCGTCACGGAAATTTTGCCGTAAAGAAGGGGGACAAGCTGGCTGGAACCCGTATCATCCCTCTGGTGATCGAAGAGGAGAAGATGGAGCGGGCCAAAGAAAGCGCATTGGCTGCCACAGGGGGACGTCCGATCCTGGATGTAATGCCTTTTGTACATAAAAAGGTAGGAATCATTACCACGGGAAATGAGGTGTTCTACGGGCGGATCAAGGATACCTTTACCCCGGTGATCGAGAAAAAGATGGCGCAGTTTGACACGGAGATCATTGATCATGTGACCTGGAATGATGATGATAAAAAGGTGACTGCTTCTATCCTTGATATGGTGAAAAAGGGTGCGGATGTAGTAGTCTGCACCGGAGGCATGAGCGTGGATCCTGACGATAAGACGCCCCTTGCCATCAAAAATACAGGAGCCAGGGTGGTATCCTACGGGGCTCCTGTGCTTCCGGGAGCTATGTTTTTATTAGCTTATCTGGAAGTAGAGGAGGAAGGAAAGAGCCGTACAGTGGCAGTGATGGGGCTTCCGGGCTGTGTGATGTATGCAAAGCGTACGATTTTTGACCTGGTGCTGCCAAGGGTGATGGCAGATGATGAGGTGACAGAGGAAAATCTGGCTTCTCTGGGACAGGGCGGCCTGTGCCTGAACTGCCCGGTCTGCACATTCCCCAACTGCGGTTTTGGAAAAGGAGTGTAGGAAAAATGGATTTTTCACATTTTGATGAACAGGGAAATGCCTGGATGGTAGATGTAGGCGGAAAGGAAGAAACAAAACGGGAGGCCACTGCAAGGGGCAGTATCTTTATGAGCCCGGAGTGCCTGAAAATGGTGAAAGAGGGTTCTATGAAAAAAGGCGATGTTCTGGGCGTGGCCCGTGTGGCCGGGATCATGGGGGCCAAGAGAACCTCTGAGCTGATTCCTCTGTGCCACCTGCTGAACCTGACCAAGCTGACTGTGGACTTTACGATCCATGAGGAGACAAATGAGATTGAAGCAGTCTGTACGGCCCGTACCACCGGACGCACCGGCGTGGAGATGGAAGCGCTGACCGGAGTGAATGTGGCCCTCCTTACCATCTACGATATGTGCAAGGCAGTGGATAAGTCTATGGAAATGAGCCATATCTATTTAGAGCATAAGTCCGGCGGAAAGAGCGGGGAATTTTATAATGAGGTAAGAAGGCAGAGGTAAAAAATGAGGGATCAGACGGGAAGAGAAATCGATTATATGCGGATCTCCATTACAGACCGCTGTAATCTGAGATGTAAATACTGTATGCCGGACGGGATCCAATGTATGCCCCGGTGGGAGATCCTTTCCCTGGAAGAACTGGAGGCGATAGCCGTTTGTGCGGCGGATCTGGGAATCAGGAAGATTAAGGTTACAGGCGGAGAGCCGCTGGTGCGCAGGGACTGCCCCCAGTTAGTACGGATGCTCAAAAATGTCCCCGGTATTGAGAAGGTAACTCTCACCACCAACGGTGTTCTTCTGGAACAGTATCTGGGTGAGCTTTTGAATGCGGGGCTGGATGCGGTCAATATCAGTCTGGATACTCTGGATCCGGGGCTTTATGAGACCATTACCGGGGCAGATGCGCTGGATAAGGTTCTGGGAATCATAAGCAGGGCAGACAGGCTTCCCATCCCGGTGAAGGTCAATGCGGTATCCATTGATTTCGACAACTGGAAGGATGGAAAAGAGCGGGACAAGAACGGCTGGCGGGCCATGGCAGCACTGGCAGAGCAGTATCCGGTTGATGTGCGCTTTATTGAAATGATGCCCATTGGTTATGGAAAGCAGTTTCAGGGCATTGATCACAGAACGCTGCTTTTGCAGCTGAAGGAAATGTATCCGGATCTTGAAACAGACCATGAAGTCCATGGTTTTGGCCCGGCTGTTTATTATAAATCCCAAAGGTTTAAAGGCAGCATTGGCTTGATCAGCGCTATTCACGGAAAGTTCTGTTCTTCCTGCAACCGGGTGCGTCTGACCGCTCAGGGATATTTGAAAAACTGTCTGTGTTATGAGGATGGCGTGGATCTGAAACAGGTGCTCAGAGAGGAGATATCCCGGCCGGAAAAGGAAAGCCACTTCATCTGGCCGGAAGGGCTGGATGTTCGTGACGAAGGGCTTCAGAGCCGTTTGAGGACTGTGATGGAGAAAACGATCCTTAAAAAGCCCATGGCCCACTGCTTTGAAACACCGGGAAGGATTACGGAATCACATAATATGAGCTCGATCGGAGGATAAAAGGATGGATGCGAAGGAGAGAAAAGGATTTGAGGAAAAGTCATTTAAGGTAGCTGTTATTACGGTGAGTGATAAGGGAGCCAGGGGAGAGCGTGTGGATGAAAGCGGCCCTGCAGCAAAAGAGATGCTGGAGGAGGCAGGCTATGAGGTAGTGGAGACGCTGATCATTCCTGATGAGCCGGAGGAACTTAAGACAGAGCTGATTCGTCTGGCAGATGAAGTCCGGGCAGATCTGGTGGTTACAAGCGGCGGTACAGGATTTTCCATGCGGGATCAGACTCCGGAGGCGACTCTGGCAGTGGCAGACCGGTTGGCTCCCGGAATTGCCGAGGCCATCCGGTATCAGTCCATGGCAGTGACGAACCGGGCCATGCTCAGCCGTGGAGTATCAGTGATCCGCAGACAGACCGTAATCGTCAACCTTCCGGGAAGTCCGAAGGCGGTAAGGGAGAGTCTGGGTTATATTTTGGATTCTCTTGACCACGGGATTCGGATTTTAAGAGGCAGTGCCTCAGAATGTGCCAGATAAGGCCAATAGGAATGAGTAAATAACTGGAAAAAATCAGAAAGAAGAGGAGCGGAAAATGAGAAAACAGCTTTATGCAGTGGCAGCAGCAATTTTAGCAGCAGGGATGCTGGCAGGATGCTCAGGAGGAGCAAAGGAGACTGAGGAACAGACAAGTGTTCAGGCAGAGAAGGAAACAGAGACCGCGAAGATTCCGGCAGCCGCTGAGGTAGAAACAGAAGCCGCTTCAGAGAAAGAAGAGACAGAGCTTTTAGTGGCAGCTGCCGCCAGTTTAAAAAATGCCTATGAAGAGGAACTGATCCCCATGTTTGAGGCTCAGTATCCGGGTGTTATAGTAACAGGCGTCTATGACAGCTCCGGTAAGCTTCAGACCCAGATCGAAGAAGGACTGGAGGCAGATGTATTTATGTCCGCAGCCACAAAGCAGATGGATGCTTTAAATGAAAAGGGGCTGATTGCTGAGGATACGATTGCGGATCTTCTGGAAAATAAGATCGTTCTGATTGTTCCCACAGGAAATGAAGCAGGGCTTGAAGCTTTTGAAGATATTGAAAAAGCATCCTCTATCGCACTGGGCGACCCGGCCAGCGTACCGGCCGGTCAGTATGCAGAGGAAGCGCTCACAAGTCTTGGGATCTGGGATCGGATCCAGGATAAGGTAAGCTTTGGAACCAATGTAACAGAGGTTTTAAACCAGGTAGCGGCTTCCAGTGCAGACGCAGGTATCGTATATGCCACAGATGCAGCCAGCATGGCAGAGCAGGTAGATGTAATTGCTGAGGCTCCCGAGGGAAGTCTGAAAAAGAAGGTAATTTATCCTGTAGCTGTGTTAAAAGGCAGCGCGCATTCTGAAGAAGCGGCAGATTTTGTGGAGTTTTTAAAAACAGAGGAAGCCATGAAGGTATTTGAGGCTTATGGCTTCTCCAAGGGAAATGAAATCCTGCCTTAAATCTGTAAATGAAAAGGAGGACGTATTATGGACTGGTCACCGGTTCTGATATCCATGAAGACAGCCAGCCTGTCCATCTTTATCACCTTTTTTCTGGGTATTTTTGCAGCGGGGGTTGTGATCCGTCTGAAAAATGAGACGTCAAAAATCATATGTGACGGTATTCTGACTCTTCCCCTGGTGCTTCCGCCTACGGTGGCCGGCTTTTTTCTGCTCTATCTGTTTGGGGTAAAACGCCCCATTGGACAGTTTTTTATTGATTTTTTCGGAGTAAAGATTGCTTTTTCCTGGGGAGCTACGGTACTGGCGGCGGTGGTGATGTCATTTCCGCTGATGTACCGCTCTGCCAGGGGTGCATTCGAGCAGGTGGATCCGGATCTGACTGCGGCTGCAAGGACTCTGGGGATGAGTGAGTGGGAAATTTTCTGGAAGGTGCTTTTTGCCAATGCCACTCCAGGCATCTTAAGCGGCGGGGTCCTGGCCTTTGCCAGAGGTCTGGGAGAATTTGGAGCCACTTCTATGATCGCGGGTAATATTGCGGGAAAGACAAGAACCCTACCAATGGCAGTGTATTCAGAGGTGGCCGCAGGCAATATGGGGGCTGCAGACCGGTATGTGGCCGTCATTGTGGTCATTGCCTTTATCTCTATTCTGCTTATGAATCTGGGAGCCTTAAGGGCAGGAGGAAGAAAGCATGGCGCTTGAGACAGAACACAGGCTTTTGCTGGGAGTTGAAATCAAAAAGAAGCTGAAGGAATTTTCTCTGGAGCTTTCCTTCGAGGCGGAAAAAGGCTGTCTGGGTATTTTAGGACCTTCGGGCTGTGGAAAGAGCATGACTTTAAAATCCATTGCAGGCATTGTGACGCCGGATTCCGGCCGGATTGCCCTTCAATATGCTCAGGGGGAGGCAGCCGGGGGACGGGTTCTGTTTGATTCTTCCCTTAAGATCAATGAAACGCCTCAGATCCGCCGGGTAGGCTACCTGTTCCAGAATTACGCCCTGTTCCCCAATATGACGGTGGAGGAAAATATTGCCGCAGGCTTAAAGGGAAAGGGCGCAAGGGCTGCAGCGGGGGGCAGGAAGTCCCAGGCCTGCTCCCCTCAGGCCATTAAGCAGAAGGTGCAGGAGATGACGGAGCGTTTCCGGCTGATCGGACTGGAAAAGCATTATCCCGCTCAGTTGTCCGGCGGCCAGCAGCAGAGAACAGCACTGGCCCGGATTCTGGCCTATGAACCGGAAATCCTGCTTTTAGATGAACCGTTTTCAGCAATGGATACATATCTGAGGGAAAAGCTGCGTCTGGAGCTGGCAGAAGCATTAAAGGATTATGACGGCGTTTCCATTCTGGTAACTCATGACAGGGACGAGGCATACCAGCTCTGTCCGGAGATACTTTTGATGGATCAGGGAAAGGTTCTGGCCAGGGGAAAGACGAGAGATATTTTTGCCTGGCCCCAAACCTGCAAGGCTGCAAGACTTACGGGCTGCAAAAATATTTCCAGGATCAGGCGGATGGGTGAACGGCATATCTGCGCTTTGGACTGGGGCGGCTTAGAGTTGATGGCAGACCGTCTGGTGGGGGAGGAGATTACTGCAGTGGGGATCCGGGCTCATGATTTTGAGCCGCTAAGCAGACAGAAGGCAGCTGCATACGCATATGAAAACTGTATTCCTGTGGAAGAACCCCAGGTGTCTGAAATGCCCTTTGAGTGGTATATTACCCTGAAAAACGGCCTGTGGTGGAAACGAGAAAAGACGATTCATACCCACAATTCTGCCGGAGTGATCCCGGAGTATCTTCGGGTAGATCCGTCGGCTATTTTACTGTTAAAAGGAGAACTCTGATATGAAAAAAACAGGAGCAGTCATTGTGGCGGCAGGCCATAAAAACAGAGGAACGGCCTTTTTGCCCATGCTCCCGGTAGGGGACAGCACCGTGATCCGTCGGATCATTATTACGATGAGGCGGGTGGGGATTGATCCTATTGTGGTAGTGACGGGAAAACAGGGAGATGAGCTGGAGAAGCATATAAGCGATCTGGAGGTTATTTCCCTGCGCAATCCCGATTACGAAACGGAACAGATGTTTGACAGCATTTCTATGGGTCTTCGCTACATCAGAGGACTGTGTACACAGACACTGATCCTTCCTGCTAAATTTCCGCTTCTTTTGCGTGATACGCTGGAAAAAATGCTTTCAGAAGAGGGCGATATTATCCGGCCGGTTTTTGACGGAAAAAGAGGCCATCCGGTTCTTATATCGGAGCACGCAGCCGGGAAAGTGCTTGAATACACGGGAAATCGGGGCTTGCGGGGAGCACTTTTTGAAGCGGAGCAGTGCTTTGTGACAAAGGAAGTACCTGTGGAAGATCAGGGAATTATCTTTGCAGTGGAAACGGATGAAGACAGTACGGAACGGGAAATGGAAAAACAGAAGATCCAGGTGCATCCGGAGGTGCGTCTGGTCGTTCGGAGAAATGATCCCTTCTTTGGGCCGCTGCTTGCCCGTTTTCTCACCGTGGTCCGTCATACAGGTTCCATGCAGACGGCCTGCAGGCAGCTGCACATATCCTATACCAAAGGCTGGAAGCTTTTAAAGGAGGCGGAGCATCAGCTGGGCTATGGCCTCCTTGTATCCCGGTCAGGAGGAACAGAGGGGGGATTTTCCTGTCTTACAGAGAAGGGGGAAGATTTTCTAAGACGATATCTGTGCATGGAAGAAGAACTGCGCAAAGAAAGCGAACGGCTGTTTAAACGGTATTTTCCGGAAGAAAATGAGGTGTCAAAATGAGAGAGTTATTTAAAGAACTGAAAAAATGCCTTTTAAGAGGAGAGGGAGCAGCACTTGCTTCGATCATAGAGAGCGCGGGTTCCACACCCAGAGGCGCGGGTTCGCGGATGCTGGTAAAAGCAGATGGAACGGCTCTTGGAACTGTGGGCGGAGGAGCTGTGGAGTATCAGGTAACTCTGGCCTGCAGGGAAGCAGTTAAAAGTAAAGAGTCCAGTCTTCGAGAGTTTACTTTAACCCGTGGGAAAGAAGCCGATATCGGTATGGTCTGCGGGGGAGATGTGACGGTGTACATCCAGTATGTGGATCCTGAAATGCCAGGTATCCAGGAGCTTATCGATCAGGTTCTGAGTGTTCTTGATGTGGATGAGGACAGCTGGCTGATTTTTGACCTCACTGTGGAAAAATCGTGGAAAATGGGGCTTTACAGTGAAAAGACAGGCGTTTTGGGCCTTGGAAATGAAACGGCAGGAGCAGGGTGGATGAAGCATAGCTGTCCTTCGGGAGCCGCAGAAATGAAAGATGGAAGGGACGCTTCTGTATGTGAACGGGTGTTGCCGGAGACGGTATTTGGGCCTGAGTTTACAGCGCTTTTTGGTTCCCAGGCAGTCATTTCCAGAGAAAACGATCATTTTTACTATGTGGAGCCTCTGGTTCAGTCTGGTACGGCGTATGTGTTCGGCGGAGGCCATGTGGCTCAGGAGCTGGTTCCCGTATTAAAAAAAGTGGGCTTTCGCTGTGTGATCATGGATGACAGAGAGATGTTTGCCAACCGGCAGGTATTTCCCGATGCCGATCAGGTAATCGTGGGAGATATGGAGAGGATTGGCGACTATGTGTCTATCCGGCCTCAAGACTACGTATGCGTGATGACAAGAGGCCATCAGTTTGACTATTATGTGCAGAAGCAGGCTCTGGCTTTAAAGCCCTGCTATCTGGGCGTGATGGGAAGCAAAAACAAGATCCGTGTGGTGACGGAACGGCTGCTTGAAGATGGATTTTCAAATGAGGAGATCAAGGCCTGCCATATGCCGATCGGTTTGGGAATCCATGCGGAAACACCCCAGGAGATTGCAGTCAGCGTTGCGGCGGAGATGATCTCTGTGCGGGCCGAGAGACTGGGAAAGACAAGGAGGTAAAGGCATGAAGGAATGTGTATGGGCAATATATTTCAGTCCCACCGGAGGAACAAAAAAAGCGGCCCTCTATCTGGCAGAGGGCCTTGGAAAAGAGGTAAAAGAGGTGGATCTTTCTGCTCCTGATTTTAATGGCGCAGAATTTAAAAAGGATGATCTGGTGATTGTGGCTGCTCCTGCATTTGGAGGAAGGATCCCGGCACTGATGGCAGAGCGGTTAAAGTGCACCGCAGGAAAGGGCGCTGCTGCTGTTACGGCTGCCGTTTATGGAAACAGGGCCTATGAGGATGCTCTGGTGGAGTTAAATGATGCATTGGAGGAGCAGGGCTTTGAGCCTTTCGCTTCTGTGGCTGTCCTTGCGGAGCATTCCATGGTTCGGGAGGTGGCGGCAGGACGTCCGGATGCGAAGGATCATGAGGAGCTTTCCGGTTTTGGAGCACAGATCCTTAAAAAGCTTGAAGCGGCAGAAATTACAAGGCCCCAGGTGCCGGGGAACCGCCCATATAAGGAATGGAAAAAGATGCCTGCAGTACCGGTAAACGGCAGCGGCTGTACCGGGTGCGGACTCTGCGCCGGACTCTGTCCCTCTGGAGCTATTTCAAAAGAAAATCCATCAGTGACAGATCCGGAGAAATGTATCCTGTGCCTGCGCTGCATCGCTGTCTGTCCTTCCGGTGCAAAAAAGCTTCCGGAACGTGTTCAGGAGATGTTAAACCAGAAGCTTCTGCCGTTAAAGGGGATCCGGAAGGAAAATGAGCTGTTTTTGTAAAATTTGGGGTAATTAGTCCGGACCATATAAAACAGGCTGGAGCTGTTCACCCTTCAGAGCAGCTTTTATGGTTGGAATTACAAGCTCTGTTCTCGCAACCAGGGAACAGGGCTTTTTTTGCGGTGAATCCTGGGAAAATGGAACAAAATATACATGTTTGCAGGGAAAGAGAAGTCCGATATTTTTAAAATTCATTCCCATGGCATCATTGGTGGAAAGGAAGATCACCAGAGGCTTTTCATTACGCAAATGGGCTTTGGCAGCCATGAGTACGGGGGTATCCGTGATGCCGTTTGCCAGCTTGGCAAGGGTATTTCCCGTACAGGGGGCGATGAGCAGAAGATCCAGATCTGTCTCTTATACACATCTCCGAGCCCACGAGACACTCGCTAATCT
>OWHV01000864.1_pt1 | contig 13963 bp, 8 predicted proteins | sample 1732721 | NCBI WGS metagenome assembly OWHV01 (sample SAMN05065746, study PRJEB22554) | human gut metagenome | biome: ENVO:2100002; feature: ENVO:00000062; material: ENVO:00002003 | host: Homo sapiens | place: USA | reverse complement strand
ACGAGATTAGCGAGTGTCTCGTGGGCTCGGAGATGTGTATAAGAGACAGCATGCAATCATATCCGAAGAAGACCGCTGGCTACCATATGATGATACGGATTCCTCTTTGTCGGAACTGACTAAATCCTTAAAAAGAGAATACCGGCGAGTTAAGAGTGAACATAGAACCAAACCACTTTCTCTAAGTTGGAAACTTCGTTTGACCTCAAGTAAAACTGCAAATCTTTTTGTCAATTTAAATATAGTAAAAGAGATTTCATCAAAATCTATTGAAGGTCTAAACTATCAATCGTGCTACACCTTCGATGTGTTTGTCTCTGGTATACTTGTTGGAAAATATGTAAGAAAATCCCTAGTTAAAGATGACAAAGGAGAGGTTATCGGTGCGATATATTCTCGTATAACTGTTGGCGTAGCAAATGATATAAAGTGGAGTGGAGAACCTGTAGTTGAAGTTAAGATCAGGTGTGACAACGATGACAGATTGTTTCCAACTTTATGTGGTAGTTATCCTCCGAATTTTGAATGCCCTCAGGTTTTCCAAATGCTTGATGATAATGTATATTCTTTGAAATCGACAGCGAATGCTGAAAATAATATAGCTGTTTTCTCTACTAATTGGAAGTGTGATGGTAGTCACAATCTATTACTAAATGGAGAACTTTATTCGGCGATTAAGTTTACTGATAAAGTAGATTTACACAATTGCATGTCGAATGAGGATATAACCATAACCAATGAGTTCACGCCTTATAGCGCTGAATTCAGAGGTACATATATACAATGGGTAGAGCAATCCAATTTTAAGTTATTGACTCGCATTCCAGTAATAAGCGTTTTTGACCAAACTGGCACTAGAGTCGGGAATATCAAGCCTAAATATCGTGTTCATAATAGTAAGGCTGAGTGGCGGAATTTGTCCAATTCATGCCTTTTGCCATTTGGGCTTGTTGATATCAAGGTTGAATTTCCTGACAATAAATACGTGATGGAAACATTTTATTTCATAGACGATATGACATTTGTCTCTCGCAACGAAACAATGTTTTCCACAGAGCTACACCTATATTCTCGCCATGTTATCTCTGCAAAAGTTGATGAATGCGAAAACTTATCTGTTGAAATGACGGATAAAAATACCTGGAGGATTTCCAGAGATGCCTGTGCTTCTAAATATTCTCCTACGTGTAATTTGAAAATAATTGCCGAGAATAATCCTCCTTTGAAAGTATCTGTTGTAGCACCGTTTGAGGGTATAGTAATATCTGATTTGGAAGGGAAAATTGTGCCATCGGGAAAAATCATATCTTATGATAACCTGAGATATTTTAATATAATCAGTCATGGACAGTCTGGTATGATAGATGTAACTTACAAATCTGATAAAATAAAGGATGACAATACAATCAAGCATCTTAAGAGTCCAGTAATTGAAGGTATAGTTCCATTATCCGATTATCGTGATTTGTTTGCAAGAATGTTTCAATTATATGGTGCAAATACTTTTGACCGTAGTAGTTCCATAGAACTAAAAATATGTGACAAACGCATCTATATAAGAAAATTTGTTCTTGATAGTGAGTTGAGTTCAGATAAAATTCGAATCACAGATTATACCAGCGAAGACACTTCCGATTTCATATATGACGGTGATGTATATGCATTGCCGGTTTCAGAAAATATAAAACCAGCTGAATTAGTGCAGATAAAGCTTGAGCCGTATAATCGACAAATGAACTTGTTTACAATTCCTGATGAGCTTTTGAATTCGGAAGCAATTCTTTTCTCTGGTCCCGAAAGTTCGCGCAGGCTTGTTCCTAAGTATTACAATTTTGAACAAGAAGATTACAGTTCGGAAGTACGTGGAGAGATGTCTGCTGCTAACACAATACTTTGGAGTGAAAGGCTTTGCAAGGATGATGTTTTTGCCGGCGAGTATTGGGCAAAGACAGTAAAAGCATTCCGTATTATTTCAGAATTTAATCTTCCATTTACCACATATAATGCTTTCAAAGCTATTGGTTGTGAACCTAAATTATTGGTTAACTTAATATTAGCTTGTTGGATTAATGGCGCTTCCGATGTTCTCATTCAAGAAATTGACCGTTTTGAAGATGAATTAAACATTGCAGTACATTGGATTCCGCACACTGTGTGGGGAGAATGTATTGAGAGTTTCATACGTTCGCTTCCTCCAACACTCATTAATATAATGAATACAAAATTAGGTGAGATTACAGAACTGATAAATGCACTTTTCAACGCTACACTATCTGCAGAAGTTGCGTCTGAACTTACCCAATATGTTGCGGGAGGGAATATCGGAAATGCCAGGATTTTCTCAAGAGCGGACATAAATCAATTTAAATCAAAAATACATGGGTGTACAGATAACAATATAGACCTACCTCTAACCCGATTTGTACTTCAAAATAAATATTATGTAGATCAAGAGATGCACAAGTCCTATCGTGTAATGATTGAGTCCGCAATGTGTGCTGCGGAAAACTTCGCACAAGTAAAAAATCGCACAAATCTTTTTTTATTGGAAAGTCGAGACTATGCTCGTATCATTAATTTTTACCGAAAATACTTTAAAGAAACCTACAGTGAGATATTCATTGGGACAGTAAAACAAATTGTAAACAAATGAATATGAATTATTTTTCATTCTACAATAAGGCCAAGGAATTATTAATAGATTCTCTTGCCTCTCTTTGGTTCAAGGGTCAAGCCCAAGAACAAGAATATATCAAGAGGATTTTGACTAAGGATGAGCCTCTTTTTGCAGAACCTGTATTCCAATCAATATTCCCTTGGGAGGAGAGTGCCGACAGTTTTGAGGAACATTCTTCTAAACTCAGATTGTTAACTCCTTCATTTGTTAATGCACTGAGTAGCGAAGAAGTTGACAAGGATTTGAGATTTCCATTAGACAGGCATCCTTATAAGCATCAAACAGAAAGCTGGAGAACTATGCTTTCTTCTCGACCACAAACCATTGTCGTGACTACCGGAACAGGATCAGGTAAAACAGAGTGTTTTATGATACCAGTGTTGCAAGATTTGGCTAAAACCAATGAAAAAAATTGTGTTCAGGCCATATTCCTTTATCCTTTGAATGCACTGATGAAAAGCCAACAGAAACGTATTCATGCTTGGTGCAAAGCTCTTCCCGAAAAGGTTACCTATGCGATATATAATGGAGAGACCGACAAAGAAAATCGGTCTGACAGATATACTGCATCTCATTATCCACAGCTCGTAACAAGGCCTCAAATAAGGAAAACTCCGCCTCAGATTCTCTTTACTAATCCAACTATGCTCAACTATATGTTGGTACGAGCAGAAGACCGTGAAATCTTGGAAAAATCCAAAGGGAAGCTCAAATGGATTCTTTTAGATGAAGCACATACTTATACTGGCTCTTCAGCCGCTGAATTATCATTGCAAATCCGTCGTGTACTAGATGCTTTTGGCGTAACTATTGATCAAGTGAATTTTGCTGTAACATCAGCGACTATCAGGGATGAAAGTGACCCCAAAACGACGATCAAGCTAAAAACTTTTGTGTCTCAACTCACTGGAAAACCATTTGAAGATATAAAAATAATTAGTGGCAAGCGCATTATTCCAGAACTAAACAAGGGAATTGCAGAAGATCAATTGTCCAAAATAAACAAAAAGTTTAGTATCGAATTGAGTTATTCTGATATTGAGAAGTTGAGAAAAAAGCTTAACTCTTCGCCGGTATTGAAAGCAAAGGAAATCGGTCGTATGCTTGATAAAGGAATTGGGAAAAATGTGGATACCTCATTGGAAATAATAGATGCTCTCGGGGAAAAAGTGAAAGGTATAAACAACGGAGGCGGCCTTGGAGCTTTATTGCCAACACGTGCTCATTTATTTGTTAGATCGATAAGTGGAGTGTATGTTTGCACCAATCCCGATTGTCAGCGTCATAAGGAATATAGATTGTCGATAGGAAGTCTGACAACATATCAAAATATGAATTGTCCAGTTTGTAAATCAAAGATGCTGGAACTTGCTACATGTTCGTCTTGCGGCTCTCCCATTATAGTGGGTGAAACAAGCACAACTAAGGGATTTAGGATGCACACCAATGTAATTGATCTTGACAAGAGTCTTTTCTATGAGCAAAAGGAAGATCTCATTGATTTGGAAGATATGGGAAATATAGAAGATGTTGAGCAAAATGAGGCGGATGGCTTTTCTCGCTTCTTTTTCGCCATTCCGAAGAAAGCATGTCTAAGGAAAAATGCGAATAGAACATATCACATCTTCAATCATCGGAATGGTAAAATAGAACTAGTCCCTGAAGACAATAGAAGCAACAAGTGTTTTACTTCTTTAAAAAGTGAAGAAAGTATTCCTGTAATATATCAATCTCTTCGACACTCAGGAGATAATCACGTTCTTTGTCCTCATTGTGGCAATAATCTCAGCGAGTTTAAAAACCTTGATTATCTCAGAATAAGTGCTACTCAAATTGGACGTACTTTAGCAACATTGCTTCTTGATAATGCTGAACCCATTGACAGTAATGACGCAGACGTTGTATATGAAGGCCGAAAGTATATAACATTTACCGATAGCCGTCAAGGGTCTGCACGTTCTGCGATGGGACTTAATCAGGATGTAGAACGTTCATGGATTCGAGCTTCCATTTTTCATAAACTTGCCGACATGCGTTTGAATGATGTGAAACCTGGTGGTCTGACTCCTGATGAGGAAGCAGAATACAATGCATATCTGAGTATTCGGGAACATCTTCCGACCTTACTTTTTGAAAAATTTAAACGACTTGAAGAAAAAAAGAATGGCACACCAGTAATCCCCAATCCAGAGGAGGTGTCATGGGGGCAAATAAGCCAGTCTCTTGAAAATGACTCAAATTTCAAGAAGTTGTATGAACATGTTGATAAAGCACGTGGCAGAAAAAATTTCAAGAATGCAACGGACTATCTGAAAGCACTTCTTGTCGACCAATTCGGATGGATTCCTAAACGGGCGAACTCATTGGAAACGATGGGATTCGTACGTCTTGTCTATCCAGCACTTAAAAATGCGAAATGCCCAGCACTCATTCAGAAAAGATGTACAGACACCGACTGGCAGAATTTTCTCAAGATTTGTATGGATTATGTCATTCGTGGAGGTCGTCATTATATGCTTTCTGGAGCTTATAAAGATTACCTTACACAAAATAAGTACTGTTCTCCTATATATCCTTCAAATTCAGAACTGAGGAAGAATGGGAGCCCTGTATCGAAATGGTTTAAAGTCAATGTAAGTTCAAAAGGGATTAATGAGAATCAGAATAGACTCGTTCTTCTTCTATGTGCAGTTCTAGGTTATGATGATATTTCTCAAATCAATCAGATAAAGATTGCTGACATCAACTCAATGCTTGATGCCGCATGGGATTTTCTGAGACAAAATGTTCTTGAAGCAACAGATGTAGAAAATCAAGGATATATGCTCGATCTCATGGGGGATAAAGTTAAGCTGCAACTTATCGAAAAAGGTTATCTCTGTCCTGTTGACAATGTTATTATAGATGCACCGTTCTGTGGCTATAGCCCAAGAATGAACGGTTACATCGGTCGTGAAAATTTCGATAGATTCAAAATCAAGACGGAGTTTGTAAATCCGCTTTTCCCATTCAAGTCTGCGGATCAGACAGAAAAGAATGTCATGGAATGGATTGAGAAGAACTTCTTTGAACAAAAGGCTGCTGGTGTGTTCGGGGTTATGAACTCCAGAGTATTTGCTTCAAAACCGATTTTTATATCGGCTGAACATTCTGCTCAGCAATCGTCAGAAGATCTTGACCGATACGAAAGAGAGTTTAATGAGGGGAAAATCAATATTCTTTCTTGCTCAACAACAATGGAGATGGGGGTTGATATTGGTGGTATTACAGAAGTCGTCATGAATAATGTGCCGCCAAAATCATCAAACTACCTTCAGCGTACGGGATGTGCAGGACGAAGAAATGAAACTAAAGCCTTGGCTTTAACTGTTTGTGCTCCCAATCCTATTGGAACTCATACATGGAACAATCCAGATTATCCGATTACACATGTAACAGAAACTCCGTTGTTAAAATTGGAAAGCCGTCAGTTGATTCAACGTCATGTTAATGCGATGGTATTCGCATCCTTTGTAGCAGATCAAGGGGGAATCAGGGTTACGGCAACTCTTAGGGACTTTTTTGTCACGGCAGAAGGGATGTCTTTCTTTGATAAGTTTCTAAATTATATTGATAGTGTAATCAGCGGAAAGGTTGAACGTCTTCAAGAACCATATTCAAAATTAATCAAGGGAACAAGTCTTGCTCAGATAACATTGGCGGATGCCGCACAAGTAGTCAAGAAAGACATAGTTGCTGTTTACAATGTCTTTGATGCTCATAAAGGAGCTCTTGCAAAGGCGATTGAATCTCTGAAGAATGAATCAGGAACGACCAATGCTATCAAAGCTATAGAGAAACAAGAGGAAAATCTTTTAAAGACCTCGATGTTGTCATATCTTGCTGAAAATTCTTTTCTGCCAAGTGCAGGTTTACCCTTAGGACTAGTTGAGTGTCTGCTAGGTGGTAAGGAAAAGGTTGACGGTAACTCACCGACATTGCATATAAGTCAGGCCATCTCCTCTTATGCTCCCGGTAATCCAGTAGTGAAAAACGAATGGGTCTATGAGCCCAATGGTATTCGTCTGAAGACAAAATACGATGACAGCACTTCAAGGTATATCATACAAAATTGCACTCATTGTGGTTATACAACTATTATCTATGGAAGTGCTAAGACGGATTGTCCCAAGTGCGGTCGGCATGGAACTATGCATGGCATAAAGGACATCTCACTATCGACAGATCAGCGTTTTACAGAGGTCGTTGAACCTGCTGCATTCTCCGTAGCATGGGATTCGACCCCGACACGAAAAATGGACTCTCTCGGCAGTATGAATTTCATTCAGCCTATTTTGCTTGAAATGGATGCCTGGCTTCTGAAGACAAATTCTGCAAAAATGTCTATCCGCTGTTCAACGCCAAGGTCTGAGATTCTCTTTTATAATAAAGGAACGAGTGGGTATGGATATGCTTTCTGTCCTTATTGCGGTAGAATGAAATCAGAAAAATCACCAGACTCCACAGAGCGGATGCTGTCGCACCATAAACATCTTCTAGCTTCGACCTCTTGTCCCGGTGGCGAAAATGACGGTGCTGCAGTAAGACGTCATGTGTTGTTGGTCGGAAGATACCAGACTGACTTTGTTGAGATCAAGTTTTATGACAAGGACAACAATCTGGTAGAAGACACAGAGACACTCTATTCTCTCGGCGTGATTCTTAGCCGTAAACTCACGGAGCTGCTCGGAGTCAACGATGGAGAGATTGAATTCGGCTATGATGGCATAAATCATTCTATTTTCATATATGATACTGCTCTCGGTGGTGCAGGTTATTCATTACTCTTCCGAGAATATAAAGATGAAGTCCTAAAAATGGCTTTGGAGACTCTTGAAAGATGCGACTGTGAACGGTCTTGCACGAAGTGCCTTATAGATCGCAGATCGCAATGGTATACGAACTATCTTAACCGGCCCAAGGCTCTAGAATGGTTAAGACAGGAAGTCAAGGCCCGTGTTGCCCCAAAGGAAATTATTTATTTAATGCCTGATTCTCATGCTGTGACATCAGACATCACGACCGAGTTTTATCAGCTCACACGGAACAAGGACATCTCTGGTATCAGAATATTTGTCGACGACAACATTTCTCAATGGGATGCGGAAACATTCCCATTTATAAAAATTCTCACAGAACTATCTCTAGAAGGAGTTGACGTTGCCTTTATACTGCCAAGCGTACCAGATGTAAAATCGCTCTCGTCAGCTGACAGTGCAACTTTAATTGCGGAGGTATTTAAAACCAACTTTAAATGTCTTGAAAACACACTGCCGACAGGATTATTTCCGTTGATGGTCGTGATTATGAATGACGGAATCGTCAAAACATACTTTGGGAAAAATATTGATACATCCTATTCTAAGAATTGGGGAAGTGGAGATGTATTCATAACCACACAGCCAAATTCATTGTCCTATGCCGACATAAATAGAATGCAACTGTTGAGCGCCTTTTCATCGGACGATTCTTCCTTTATGTTCGAATATAGAATAAGAGAACACAGCTCGTTGGGTCGTTTTTTTGATTCTCTGAAAGCTCCGGAAACTGGTAATTGGAATAGAATAATATCTAACCTACGAGGCAAGGCTGTTTCTATTGAATATTCTGATAGATACCTAAAAACGCCCTTAGGCTGTATGCTTTTGGCAAAAATGATTTCCAGTCTGAAGAATGAAGCAGACTTAGTTTTGGTATCAATTAAGGTTATCGTCACAAATATCGTCTCAATTAATGACTCAGATGTGGCAGTAAATGCTATAAAAGATTTTGCCAACGGTAAGAAGAGAAATCATTTCCTGAAGGATGCTATATTTGAACTGACCGGAATAGAACCGGAAATTCAAGATACAGGTTATGTTGAGCATGAACGGTGTCTGACGGTTAAAGCGGATAATGCAGAGGTCTGTATACGTCCAGATGCAGGTATAGCAAAAGGATGGGCACCATTTGGAAGAGATAACGCTGAATGCACCGACCGCGATTTCAGAGAAGATTGGAATATAGATCTCGAACTGTTCAATAAACAGCAGATAGGAAACGGAATACTTTACACCATCTCATATAAGCAACTCTAACAATGTCAGAAAATAGAAACGCTCAGTATCGTTATCAAGTGCTGGACAGATGCTTCAGTGACTGGAATAAGAAATATACTATCGAAGATCTCCTTGAAATAGTCAACAATCATCTTTATGAATTGGAAGGTTCGGACTCTACCATCAAGTTGCGTCAGTTACGAGGTGACCTAAATGCCATAAGAAAGATGCTACCCGATAACATCTATCTTGATGCCAAACCATTTGGAGGAAAGAAATGCTACTACAGATATTCTGAGCCAAACTATTCAATCTACCAGAATGGTCTATCGGTTACCGAGGTTAACTCTTTACGCTCGATAATTGAAATGCTTAGTAAATATCGTGGAGTTACTGGTAATGCTTGGCTTGAAGATGTTATCTCCAATCTAGAACTTCGTTTTGGAGTAAAATCGGATAGAGAAAATCTTATTTCATTTCAGTGTAACTCATGTTTAAAAGGGCTTGAATACCTTTCAACTCTCATAGACGCAACAATCAATCACCAGCCCCTCGAAGTAAGCTACACAACACACGCAGGCATTAGTTCAACGAATGTGCTTCATCCATATTATATGAAACAATATAATAACAGATGGTTCATATTCGGACGTATTAATGGGAGAGATTATATTGTCAACCGAGCCCTTGACCGAATTGAAGGGATAAGTAGAAGTGATGTACCATTCTGTAAAAATGACCTTGTGGATTTTAACTCTTACTTTGATGATATTGTAGGGGTATCGGTGCCTTATGAAGTACAGGAAGCCGAAACAATTATTTTGCAATTTAGTTCAGAACGATTTAAATACATTGTTTCAAAGCCACTGCACACCTCACAGGAAATTATTGATGAATACAAGTGCATAGTTACCATCAAAGTAATACCAACACGAGAACTTGACCAATTAATTCTAGCTTTTGGACCTGATGTTGAAGTCCTAGCTCCAGATAAATACAGAATGAGCATTAAGACTAAAATTGAGAAATGTCTCAACAAATATCGCTCTGTGCATTGCGATTGCATATAAAATTATACTTTTATAATAAACAGATATAACAGAGCAGATATTAACCAACATTATATGGAACGTGATAGTGTGCAAAATATTAAAATTGAACATTCTAAAAGAAAAGGCGTATCAAGCTTTGTATTGAGTAATGATACGCCTCTTTTAAGAGTCCTTTAAATCTACTCTTCAAAAAGCGAAAGTATATAAAATCTGATATATTTTTATCTGATTACGAATTTTGTATAGAAGATTGATTATACATATACACTCTTTATCTACGGCAGTATTATGGCTTTTTCATTTAAATATCCCATCTTTCAGGGAAGTATTAGTATTAAATGAAAGAGCTATATGGCTGTATAAAGTCTAATTTTTATCTTAACACTGGCCATGGGCTTACTTTTTAGGTTTGTCCGTAATAGACTTGTCCTTGATGGATTTCGCCTTGCTGTCCAGTTCTCTTGCGGCCTGATCCTTCAGCCGTGCCTGCTCGGTCAATGCTGCCTTTCTCTGTATAGTTTCCTCGTAGGCTTCCACGTCCTCACGTATCTGCCTGATTTGTCCGTTGTTCCGGTTCGGCCCGAAGAGGTTCTCAAGTTCTACAAGTTGTTCGGGTGTAGCCTCTCCTTTCATCTTGACATAACGATATTTCAGATCATTATCGACTTGCACGTTATCTGTCCTCACCGAAAAATAGAGAGCCACGGACAGAATCACGATTGTCGCGAACATCACGGAAAAACTCCCAAGGATGTACGGGGATTTTATGCTCAGGCTGAAATGATGGTTGATGTTGCTTGTCTTGACGATATTCTTTCTGATTGTGTCATTGGTCTCACAAAACAGGGTTTCCACTTTCTCCTGGTGCTGACGCTGTTCATTTCGCATTTCTGACAAGACCTGTCCAAGTCTTTCCTGTGACGAGTTCTTCCTGTCCATGGAAACCATATCGTTCTTGATGGCGGCAAGACCCTCGCACATACGAACCAACAATTTGCGAAATGTCCCATGACCATTCCGGACTTCATTCAGCACGGACTCATCCTTTTCATTGTTAACTGTCGGGCAATTCCCTTCCGGTAAGGGAATGGACAACCCGTTGATTTTGTTCTCGATTCTTTCCAGGCATCCGAAGATGCTCTCGATATATTCTTCCAATTTCATATTCCTGCAATTTTAATGTTAATGAATAATTTGAATGAAGAAAGGACAGGCTACAGCCCGAATCCTTTCCTCTTTTTCTTTTTCTTGCGTTTGCGCAAGAGTTCTTCTTGAGATAACAGCTCTTCGGGAGCGGTGCCATTTGTCGGACTGAACAGTCCCGGTCCCGTACTTTCGAAAAGATGGCCTCCGTTCGGTATCCTTTGTTGCACCTTATGTTCGGATTCCTGTTGGGTTTCCGAAGGCTTCCAACTCAATTGGGCATTCAGTCTGGCAAAGCTGAACTCCCTGCTGATCTGTGAGGCCTTGAAGGTCTGCCCGTCCTTGGTGAACCGGATTCCCTGTATGTCATCCGGCTTTTTTATCTCCTTGGTACGTTTTACAAATTCCAGCCTGATGCCACGGCGAAGCAGGTAATCGTTGAACTCTTTCCATGTTTTGGAATGCCTCAAAGCTGCCTTAACGGTATTGAAGATTTCGTATTTCACACGCTCCGAAGCATGGAGTTTCTCCACATTAGTCTTGCCCTTGTCCTCGGCATATGTCAGCCCGTACTTGTTCTTAAGCAGTTTCGTGGCGATTTCATTACGCTTGTAATCGCCTTGGGAAGAGATTACCTTGCCGTCATATCCTATGCGGTTGTAAACCAGGTGACAGTGCGGATTGTCTGCGTTATGGTGTCTTACCAGAATAAACTGAGTGTTTTTTATCCCCATCAGTTCCATGTATTCCCGGGCTATTTTAGCCATAAATTCATCCGTCAACAATGCCTTATCCTCAGGTTTGAAACTCAATGCAATGTGTCCGACAGGCTGTTTTATCTTCGGATTAAGCTCACACTGGTAGTTGAAACTGTCCGTTATTTCCCGGATATTTCCCAGCAATACGCCATCTGAGTCAATAATTGCCGCGTTGTCCTTGCCCATCACGTAGCGGATACAGCCGCCGAAGGATTTCCCTTTCTTGATTTTGCCAATCATGACGGCCTCCTTTCTCCGTACCTGTACCGGACAATAATCTCCTTGAGTTTCTGCAGGAGTTCTGTCACTATCCTTTGGGTACGGTGGAACCCGGCCTGATGGGACAGTCGGGTCAGCTGGTTCAGGTTGTTTGCCATACCCGTAAGGCTGCGTATGACGGCTGTCTCTTCGGCCGAGTGCCTGGCCGTTATCGTCGTCTCAAAGGCTGATACGCGGAGAAATTCCGCCAACGTGAGGTTAGCCTGTCTGCTGCGTCGGCATAACCGTTCATAGTCTATCTTGGAGAATTTCACTGTAACGGCTTTGCAGAGTTTGCACACTCCGCTTACTCTGGGGCGTCCTCTCGGTCTGTTTTTCTTTCTGTCATTCATATTTTCTTCGTTTGATTTCTGATTATTCTTTTTCTCACAATCTGCGACCACCGGGAGCGGATTGCCTCCACTCTTCGGGAGTGGAGCGAGGTTTTTCGGGATGCCCGAAAGATAACCTCGCTAACTCCCAAAACTGAAGTTTTGTCCGTTACCCCCTCAGGTCGGCTACTGACTGTCTGAATACTGTAATGACTGAAGTCAGTAAGCAAGTCTGTCATTCCAGAAAATGTCACAGCTTTCGCCACTGCTCGAAGTCTTCCGAGTAGATTTCAAGATGCTGCCGGGCGATGTTTTCAAGCAGTCCGGAAACGCTCATTTTGCGTCCTCCCAACCTGCGGACAAACTCGTCCAGCCTGTCACGTACCTCGCCGCTAACAAACACAGGCTTGCGGTCTTCGATTCTCGGGACCTGAAGAAAGGTCTTCCGGTATTCGTCCAGAGAAAGTTTCCTCTGCCTGCTGCTTATACGACGCTGAGAAGAGGGAATGGCTTCCTCTTTTCCGATTGACGGTTGCTGGGGCTCGAATGGAACTTCTACTTGTTCTACTGACTTTGCCTGTTCTCTATTTCCAGTATCATTCAAGGATGATTCCAGGGCAGTTTCAATGCCGCCATCTGACGGGAGTATGAATGACATGTCCGTACCTGTCATAGCCTCCCATTCCTCTTTGGTCAATTTCTTTTTTGTTACCATACATTTTTGATTTTAATCGGTTTACTCACTGATCTCGGTGCGCACCTTGACTCATTGTCGTGAGCAAAGGAAATGTGTATAGTAAACAGAATCAAGCAAATGGAGATACCGTGGCAATTATGTTACCCTATGCACAATACCGATTGGACGGTCGGTGCTGCCTGCCGTGATTTGCCGGAGTGATTATTCCATACCGGATTGTTCAAGCGGATTCCGTTTATGAAGAAGGCTCATTGTATGTAGTTGATATGTAACATGATGTCATTCCGGGCAACGCATCGTCACCGGTCTGAAAATCCATTGCAGTGTGATTTCTACTGCTTTTATTTGTAGTGGGAACAGAAAAAACAGTCATATTTCCAACCGAGAATAGGACGATGATACATGATGGCATATCGGCTGTAAAAGACCTGTTCTGTTCCGGAATTTTGAATATATGTTTAACTAGAAAATAAAGAAGACAATGGAAATCATCAGCTTTGAAAAAAGAACTTTCGAGGAGATTGCCACCAAGCTGGATCGCTTCGTGCAGCGGGTGGAAAGTCTGTGCCGCGAACACGGCGGGAAGGAAACAAGTGAATGGATGGACAACCACGAGGTCTGCCGCAGGTTGCGTATCAGTCCGAGAACCTTGCAGACCTTAAGGGATAACGGGACGCTTGCCTTTACCAAAATCGGGAACCGGACTTACTACCGTCCTGATGATGTGGAGCGGGTAGTCGGAAACGTGGAGGACAAACGTAAGGAAGCCCGCTGGAAAGGAACGACCATTTGAGTGAGTTTCAAGAATAATGTATAACTCAATATCAAACGTGTATGAGTAATGAAATCAGAGAAAAGGACCACGAGTGGGTAAAGGCGTTCCACTCGAATTTCGACAGGTTGTTGGCCCTGCTCGAAAAGTTGTTGGAAAAACGGCAACCGTCTGCCTATGGCCTGTCTCTTATACAC
>OWHV01000807.1_pt1 | contig 14662 bp, 10 predicted proteins | sample 1732721 | NCBI WGS metagenome assembly OWHV01 (sample SAMN05065746, study PRJEB22554) | human gut metagenome | biome: ENVO:2100002; feature: ENVO:00000062; material: ENVO:00002003 | host: Homo sapiens | place: USA | reverse complement strand
GCGAGTGTCTCGTGGGCTCGGAGATGTGTATAAGAGACAGAAAACAATCCTTGTGAAATCCGTGAAGATTTTCGCCGCAAGCCGAACGCACTGCACCATCCGGTGATTTACCGAAGCGTGAAGCCGCTGCACCTGACGGCGGCATATTCTGCCGCTTCGTATGCTCTCACACAGAACGATGAAGCCGATAGGGTGTTGTTATGAACAGGGCATCACGGACGGAAATCTGAGTTGATTTGCGGAACGGCAGATTTTTCACCGCAAAGCGCACACAGTTCACTTACTCAAAAACCAATATCACGAAAATATGGAGGTAAAAAGTTGATGAAATCCAATCTGAGAAATGAGATCAAGTCGTACATCGTCCGTCAGGGCATGACCATGCAGGAGGTGGTTGATCTGCTGCGGGACGAACACGGCTGGTCTGACAGTGTATCCAACCTGTCTAATAAGCTCCAACGGGAATCCCTGCGCTATGTCGAGGCTGTCCAGCTTGCCGATGCGCTGGGTTTCGAGATCGTCTGGCAGAGGCGGAAGTGAGGAGGATTTTTCACATGACAGATGCAGAAAAGAAGCTGTTGCAGGCGCAGCACCGATTGGAGGAAGCGCAGGCACGGGATCGTGTCAAGGAGCGCAAAGCCAGAACGCGAAGGCTCATTCAGGAGGGTGCAATTCTGGAAAAGGTGCTGCCGGAGGTGCGGACGATGGAACCGTCTGTGCTGGAGGATTACCTGATGCAGAAGCTGCCGCAGCACGATTGAGTCCGCTGGGAGGTCTCCGGGAAACCGGGGACCTTCCTCTTTTTTCTCCCGAAGGGCGCACTTACTCACCACCTGCAAAGCAGGCGGTGGTATCCCTCCCGTTGGTCGGGCTCGTGCGCTCTTCACAAAGTGTCTTTCAGCCGCTTTTCCAGAGGGGGGTAGGCAATGTCGCAAGCGAACATTCCCTGTGCAGTCGGCTCTATATTTTGCAATATCAGCAAAACGATGAGGTGGCATATTGCCACCCCATCCCGCCGCCTGCCTGCGAAAACCTGCCACCGGCAGCTTTTACGCAGTTATGGGTATCGCATTTTCGGCGACACCCATTTTCTCTTTTCAAAAGAGAAACAGAAAGAAAGGACGGTGAAAACAAATGGCAATCTATCATCTGGAAGCAAAAGTAATCAGCCGTGGTACAGGAAGAAGCGCTGTTGCAGCTTCCGCTTATCTGAGTTGTTCTAAAATCCTCAATGATTATGATGGGGTGCAGCATGACTACACCCGCAAGAAAGGACTGGTCTGGCAGGAAGTATTCCTACCAGAGTTCGCTCCGTCAGAATGGAAAGAACGGGGCGTGCTTTGGAACGCCGTAGAAGAAAATGAAAAGACAAAAGACAGTCGCCTTGCCCGTGAATTTGTGGTTGCTCTGCCGATTGAGTTGAGCGAAGCACAGTGGGAAAAGCTACTGTCCGATTTTATTTCTGGCACCTTTGTAGCTGATGGGATGTGTGCAGATGTGGCAATTCACGATCCATACCCTCCCGGTCACAATCCCCACGCTCATATCATGCTGACAGTGCGCCCGTTAGATGAAAAAGGGAGCTGGCAATATAAGACGCAGAAAGAATATCTCTGTGTGAAAAATGGAGAGGAACAAGGTTTTACTGCGGATGAGTTTAAGATAGCACAGACAGAGGGATGGGAAAAGCAATACCAGTATAAGGTCGGTCGCAAGAAGGTATATCTGCCACCCTCCGAAGCGGAGAATCACGGCTATGAACGAGCCAGCAAGCATCCGAAAAGCACCAAGTTCGGCAGACAGAATCCCATTGCCGAGCGTTGGAATAGCGAAGAACAACTTGTTTTATGGAGAGCAGCATGGGCTGATGTGACGAATCGCCATTTGGAGACTGCCGGACACGAAGAACGCATCGACCATCGCAGTCATGCAGATCGGGGCTTGACCGAGCAGCCCACCATTCACGAGGGTGTGGTTGCAAGAGCATTGGAGAAAAAGGGTATTGTTTCTGACCGCTGTGAGTTGAATCGTCAGATTAAGGCAGACAATGCGTTGCTCCGTGAGCTGAAAGCAACAGTCAAGAAGCTGATGCAGGCAGTTAAAGCATCTGTTCCTGCGCTTGCGGAAGCAATGGAGTCCTTACGGGCGAACATGATTATTTTCCGCTATCAAATTCGCTATGCCGGTTTTGGAAAACACAAATTATCGGAAAGTCTGAATGTGTTGAAGCCCGATCTGGAGCGTTATACCTTACTGGTACAGCAGATTAAAAATAAGACTAAAGAACGAAAAACGCTGCTTGCAGAAAAGAAAGCGACACCATTTTATCAGTTTGTTGCTCATAATGATTTGGCAAAACAGATTGCCGAACTGACAGAAGACTTGGAAGAACTGAAATCCGAAAAGACGATGCTCCTCAGTTCATTTGATTGTAGTGAGGATACTGGAATTGCTGAGGTCAAAAAGAGTGTTGCGGCTATGGAGGAAAATTTGAAGCGGCTGACAAAGCAGGAAGAAAAATATGCTGCCGAGTTGGAAGATGCCTTAAAGCAGTTTTCGGAATTAAGGGAGCAGGCAAAAAATGTGGATTCAATGGAACTCGCAGAACAGCGGATCGCCTTACAGAGGGAGAAGATTCCATCTGCCACTTCCAAGATCAAAGCGGCATATGGAGAAAAATTTGATCCGCTTATCCTGTTTGACAGCAAACGTGATGTTTCTGAATTATTGGAAGAAAAAACAGAGGTACAATCTGTTCGTGAGCATTTGCAGAAAAAACAGAAGCAGACAGCAGAGCGTAAAAAAACTTCAAAGAAACACGAGCAGGAACGGTAAAATCCCGTTCCCGCCCGCTGATTTTTACAGAAGATCATTTAATAAGTTCATGCACTTGACTTTCTGTTGGAGATTTGCGCTGCCATAGACATTCAGCGTAAAGGACACATTCTTATGCCCCAAAATCTCGGAGAGAGATTTGATGTCAAACTCCGGTATTTCGATTGCCCGTACTGCAAATGTATGCCTGATCTCGTGGAACTTCACCTTTTGTAGCCCGTTTCGTTTCAGGAAACGAGAAAAGAACTGCCTGTATGTGCGAGGTTCGGTTGGCTTGGTCTTACCGGTCAAAAAGTAATGGTTGGGGTTCTCAGTATAGAACTTCTTGATAATGTTCATCAGCAATGACGGTACGGGAATTGTTCGAGCTGATGTCTTGGTCTTCGGCGGTCCTATGTGCAGATAGGATTCACCCTTTTTCTTGTCATAGATGCGCTGGACGGTTTTGTTGATGCTGATGGTTTTATCCGTCAGCGAAATGTCCTTCATTTGCAAGCCGCAAAGTTCACCGATTCGCACCCCAGTAAACAGTGCAATGAGAATGCCAGCAGTCTTCCTATTCAGGTTCATGTAGATGCACTGAATAAGAGCTTGCTCCTGATCTTTGGAGAGCGATACCACTTTCTTGACACCCAGTTCTTTTGGGTACTCTATCAAGTCCCAGTTGAGCAGTGGTATCGCCCGTTCCTTGTAGGCATACTCCATAGCAAGACGAAATACCAGAATTACATCTCGAATGGTCTTCACTGTGAGACCACCAGACTTGTCCAACCGCCCGGAGTCATAGAGATACGATATGTAGCTTTGAATGTCCTGCTCGGTGATGCTGCCAATCTTCCGTTTGCCGAAGTGCGGTATCAAGTGGTTTTCGGCTATTAGCGTGAAGCTGGCATGGGTTGACGGTGTGATCATCGGCTTCTTTTGATTTAGCCAAGTGTTCAACAGCGTCTTAAATTGTGTATTATTAGTCATATTGACCACCTCCACAGATATTATCTGATGGAGAAATAATTAGGGCATTATAAACCTCAAGTAACGGTCTCGAAAAGCGTCCGAAGCTCCGCTTTCCGGGCTTTGATGAGCCGTGGAAGGCAGCACTCCTTTCGGACTATTTTGCCAAAAATATCAAGAAAAATGCTGATGGTGCGATAACCAATGTTATCTGCAATTCAGCAAAGCAGGGGCTTATTCCGCAGCGTGACTATTTTGATAAGGACATCGCAAACAGCGATAATACAGATGGGTACTATATCATCGAGACAAATGATTTTGTTTATAACCCACGGAAATCTACCGATGCACCCTACGGTCCCATAAGCAGCTATAAATATCCAGAAGCAGGGATAGTGTCCCCATTGTACCTGTGCTTCCGAGCAAAGCAGGAGATCAATCCTCTGTATTTTGAATGGTACTTCCGTTCGTCGGCATGGCATCGGTATATCTATATGTCTGGTGACAGCGGTGCAAGGCATGATAGGGTGAGCATCAAGGATGACACTTTTTTTGCAATGCCTATAAATATCCCCTCAGCAAAGGAACAGGATAGAATTGCTTTGTTTCTCAATGCCATAGAGCAGAAAATTGACAAACAGCGTTCTTTGGTTGATGCCCTCAAGAAGTATAAAAGAGGACTCGTTAAGGCGTTAATTTCTGGTACAGTGGCTTTTGCTGGCAGTGAAAATAAACACTGGGAAACTGTAAGTTTGGCAGAAATTTTTACGATTTCTGCTGGAGGCGATATTGACCGACAAAATAGTTCACCCACATATTCAACAAGTTATCCATATCCAGTGTATGCAAACGCCTTGACTAATAATGGTTTATATGGCTATGCAAACTACTTCAAAGTAGAAGGTGATTCTATTACTGTATCTGGAAGAGGCGAAGTTGGTCATGCGATAGCTCGTCACTGCAAGTATGTTCCGATTGTCCGTCTTCTTTCGTTAGTCCCTAAATACGAAGATGATGTGGATTTCTTTGCTCACATAATCAATGCCACTTCCATTTATATTGAATCAACGGGCGTTCCTCAGCTAACAAGTCCCCAACTCGGTGCAGTGAAAGTATTGAGACCTCCCATTTGGGAGCAGAAGAGGATTTCTTCATTGCTGCTGAAAATAGATGTAAAGATAGAGAACGAAGAACATCTAACACTTTATCTGGCAAAAATCCGGTCATCCATGCTGCAACAGCTCTTTATATAAAAAGCTGTTGCAATAATGCCACTCGAATAGATTTTAGGGATTCATACTGAGAAAGTTCAGTTTGAAATCGACTTTCCAAGCAGTCAAGGAGCTTGGCTATTTTTAGCTGTGCCTCTTTTGAGGGAATAATAACCGGTATTCCCATCAAGAGACCATCCGTCATTGAAACTCTATCATACCGAACACCTTGCGATCCGTTATCGTAAATATACCGATACCAAGCATCGCTCTTAAAATACCATACAAGATAGGATGGCTCTATATCTGCTTGCAACACCAGACAGGTATATAGTGGAGAAATGATGCCTCTTTCTTCTCGCTCATATCGGTTGAAAGGACCGTAAGGAGCTGTGTTAGATTTTCTGGGATTATAAACAAAGTCACCATGCTCAATAACATAATAATTTGATGTGTTTCCATCAACTGCTATGTCTTTGTCAAAAAAGTCCCGTTGAGGGATTAAACCATACTCTGCGGAGTTTGTAATGACATTTTTTATTTCTTCATTGCTGTTTCTACGAGAAATCTTTTTGAAAATTGCAGATAATTGTACTGTCTCAAAACCTGATGGGGAAAGCATAGACATATTTCGGAATATTCTTTGCATGACACCTCTTTTATACTTCTTGAGGGAAGACACTAATCTCTCTTGTGCCTTAATTCTTTCATCCAGCTTACTAAAAAAATCCGCAATGTGCTTCTGTTCCTCTGAGGAAGGCAGGGACATCGTAATGCTCATGTAGTCCTCAAAAGAAATATTCAACAACCCGTCCATGCGCACGCTGGAAGACACGAGGCGTTTGAGTTGATTGTCCATCTTGGTATTGTTCAGGGCGATTGCGATGTACGGCGTGTATTCTGTTTCACAAACCTTGAAACAATGGTACACATAAGGGATTCTGGCTTCATTCTCGGTAAGTTCATAACAGCATCCGTATTGTTTTGCTTTAGAAGCTCCGTGATTGTAAGCCAATTCTCCCTTTTTGAGAAGAATGTATTTTTTGAGACTTTGACCAGCATTGTCTCTTGAATACTTCTCAGACTGCATAATAAAGCCATTACCGGCACTCAGCATCATAATTGGAGCATCGGACTTAGGATCAGTTCTATTGACCAGTGATGCAATTTCGCCTAATGTAGTGTCCTTATACGACTCGTCAAAGTCCGGAAAGCGAAGCTTCGGACGCTTTTCGAGACCGTTACTTGAAGATACATTTGCCATAATTATTTGCCCTCCACTTCAAACGGGAAATCAAGTCCCAGTTCGTCAAAAAACGGTTTCAGCTCTGCATCAATGTCCTTGATTTCACTTTGCAGCTTGCGGATCTCCGCAGCTACTTCGTTCAGGTCAATTTCTTCTTCCGGCTCAAAGGTGTCAACATATCGGGGAATATTGAGGTTGAAACCGTTCTCTTCAATCTCCTGCATGGTTGCAACATGAGCATACTTGTCCACATCTTTACGGCGCTCATAGGTCTCGACAATCTTATCAATGTCGCACTCACGGAGGATGTTCTGGTTCTTGCCAGCTTCAAAATCATTTGAAGCATCAATGAACAGAATGTTATCGGAATTGCCGTTGCGCTCTCTCTTGAGAACAAGGACACACACCGGAATACCTGTGCCGAAGAAGAGATTGGCAGGGAGACCGATCACGGCATCCAGCACATTCAACTTCTGGATAAGGTGTTTACGGATCACTTCTTCCGCAGCACCACGGAACAGAACACCATGAGGCAGCAGCACAACAGCTCGTCCGTCCTCATCCATGTGATGTACCATGTGCTGCACAAAAGCAAAGTCAGCCTTGCTCTTCGGGGCAAGCTTGCCGTATTCGTTGAACCGGGGGTCTTCCATGAAACTCAGATCGCCAGACCACTTTGCAGAATACGGAGGATTGGCAACCTGTACACGGAACTTCATGTCTCCAAAGTAATCATGCTCCAAGGTATCACCGTTGTAGATGTTAAAGTTACGGTAGGGAATGCCACGGAGAATCATGTTCATTCGGGCAAGGTTGTAGGTGGTGGAAGTAAGCTCCTGACCATAGTAGTTACGCACATTTGCATAGTTTTTGAGGCGCAGCAAAAGAGAGCCGGAGCCACAAGTGGGATCGGCTGCGTCCTTGACATCCGTTAGTCCCAGACAAGCCAGACGGCACAGCAGCTCGGCAGGACCTGAAGGAGTGTAGAATTCACCAGCCTTCTTACCGGCTGTTGCAGCGAATTGACCGATGAGATACTCATAGGCATTGCCAAGAACATCAATCTTTGTGTCTTCTACTCCGAAGTTGATTTCGTCCAGAGAGGCAATGATTTTTGCCATGACAGCACTTCTGTCTTTGACGGTATGCCCCAGTTTAGTAGAGTCGAGCTGCATATCAGAGAACAGCCCATCGAAGTCCTCTTGAGAATCATTGCCAAGTGTGGACTCCATAAGGGCATTGATTGCTTTTTGCAAAAACTCAATGTCAAAAGAACGGTTTTCAACCATCTTGACCATCTTGCGGAACAGGAATTGCGGTTCAATGATAAAGCCCAGATCGCGCAGAGTCTCTTCTACAACGGCTTCCTTGTATTCCTCATCAGCCCATGCGTCTTCATAGCTGATGCCATCGTCTTTCAGAAGATTCGCCATGTACTTCTCTGTACGGTCAGACAGATAGTAGTAGAAAATCATGCCCAAGATGTAGTTCTTAAACTCATACGCCTCCATATTACCCCGAAGTGCGTTTGCCATCGCCCAAAGCTTATTGCAAAGCTCTTTCTGGTGCGCCTGAATACTGTTGTCCATTTTACATTCTCCTTATTGAAATTTTTCGGTGTGCTGCCGGATAAAGTCTACAATTCTGTTCACCAGAGAGCGTTTTTTCAGCAGCGGCATTGGTTTTTCGATACGGTCACGAATATTACCGGCATCCATTGTGCCGGAAAACTCATATTCCGAGATGAAGTCGGTCAGCATAGTTGGATCAATTTCTTCTGTATGAGCAAAGGCGACAATTTCTTCACGCTTTGCCTCATTTTCAAAGTCATTGTAGGCAGCGTCGATCTCATCTGCGCTTTCCAGCCCCACAACAACACGATCCAAAAAGGCTTGTAGAATCTCCACCTTGCGGAGCAACTGTGGATTATCAGTTCTTCCCAGTTCTTCCTTGATATGCTTAATATCATAATCCTTCTGTTTGGCATCATCGAAGTGAATGTTGCGGATAAGGTTCATGATATAAGCAACATTGATTCGGTCACTTTCCATCAGCTCAATGCAGAAATCCACATCGTTCAGGACGGAAACAACTTCACGATCTTTCTTTTGCTTTGCATAAAGCATCAGATACTTGCTCTTATAGTCCTGGTATTCCTGCTCGCTCATGATGAGAGAGTCATGGTCGAAGCTGAACTCAATGAAGGTTTGGAGCGATTGCAAATACTTGGTCAGCTCACGGAATGTCTCAACGAAAAGCTTCTGGTCATCCTCGTTTTGTATGGTGTCAATGTCCGCTGGAGTCTGAGCGATTTCTTTCAAGCGAGTAACCATTTCATTGTACTTCTCGACGAAATAGGGATAGTCAGGAACAACAATGCCAGAAGTATCGTGGCTCTGAGAAAATAGGGTAAGAGCGTCATCTGTCCTCTTTTTCAGATTACGGTAGCAGATGATAATACCAAAGGGTTTCGTTTCCTTTTCAACACGGTTGGTTCGTGAATAGGCTTGCAGTAGGTCATGGTATTTCAAATCCTTGTCCACATAAAGAACGGATAACTGCTTGCTGTCAAAGCCGGTCAGGAACATATTTACTACAAGAAGGATGTCAAGGGACTTGGTTTTCTTGCCCTTTACACGGTCTGAAATATCCTTGTGATAGGCTGAGAAGGTGTCTGTCGAGAAATTGGTGCTGTACATCTCGTTATAGTCTTTGATGATCCGTTCCAGAGCGTCCCGACTATGCTCATCTTTACCTTCTGCTTCTTCGTTCTGTCCATAGGAGAAGATACCGCTGATATTCAGGTCATGATTGATCTTCTTGAAAATGTCATAGTATTTGACCAGAGCTTCAATCGAAGAGACAGCAAAGATAGCTGTGTACTGACCATTTCTTGTCTTCGCTTTATGGTTTTGTACAATGTGGTTTGCGATCATCGACATCCGTTCCTCGGACATATAGAGTTCGCCTATATCAATTCCATCTGCCATTGTAGGATCATCCCAGTCGAAATTGCCCTCCATAGTCTTGATATATTCGATATGGAAGCCGAGAACATTGTTATCAAAGATTGCGTCTTTGATAAGATAGTTATGTACGCATTCCCCGAAGAGCATTTCTGTGGTCTGTGTGATCTTTCCTTCCGTCTTTCCATTGACCTCAAAACGAGGCGTGCCGGTAAAGCCGAAGAACTGTGCTTTCTGGAAGTGCCGCACGATGTCCTTGTGCATATCTCCGAACTGACTGCGGTGACACTCGTCGATGATGAAGACAACCTTCTCATCCTTGTAGGTATCCATAATTTTAGCATACTGAGGACGCTTCACGGCGTTCGCCATTTTCTGCATTGTTGTAACGATAAGCTGCCGGTTTTTGTCTTGCATCTGCTTTACAAGAACATCAGTACGGTCAGTGGCATCAACAGAGCCGTTTTCAAACTTGTTGAACTCTTCTGTGGTTTGGGAGTCCAAGTCCTTCCGGTCTACAAGGAAGATGACCTTTTTGATATTGGGATTGGCTGCGAGGATTTGTGCCGTCTTAAAAGATGTCAGCGTTTTTCCTGCGCCGGTTGTATGCCAAATATAGGCATTGCGATTGGTGAGGGTGGCTTGCCGGACAAGAGCCTCTACCGCATACACCTGATAGGGACGCATCACCATGAGCAACTTGTCTGTGTCATTCAAGATGGTGTATCTCGTCAGCATCTTGATGATATGGTCTCTGGCAAGGAAGGAGATAGAGAACTCTTTCAGGTTGGTGATACGCACATTGTTGAAGTCCGTCCAGAAGAAGGCAAGGCTGTGAAGCATATCTCTGTCGGAGTTAGCAAAGTATTTTGTATCAACGCCATTGGACACAACGAAAAGCTGAATGAAGTGGTACAGTCCATTGTAGGAATGCTTTTTATAGCGCATTACTTGGTTGACAGCTTCTCGAATATCTATGCCACGCCGCTTCAACTCCACTTGAATGAGAGGAAGTCCATTGACAAGGATCGTCACATCATAACGATTGACATACTTCCCAACAACGGTTGTCTGGTTTGTTACTTGAAAGATATTCTTTGTGTGGTCGGCATCGAAGAAGGAGAGGTACACTTTCGTTCCGTCCTCACGCTCCAGCACGAACTTATCTCGAAGTATTTTTGCACTCTGGAAAACAGATTTTCCAAGCATGATGTTGAATACACGCTCCCATTCTTTGTCTGTTAAAGGATGGTCGAGCTTTGCCGCATTGAAGGCTGCAAATTGTATTTTGAAATTTTCGAGTAGTGCATCGTAATCAGGAATAGACACAGGATTGTATCCCTGTTTATTTAGTTGTTCTATAAATTGCTGTTCAAGAGCTGCTTCGCTTTGGTATGACATATCTTCAACTCCTATACTTGAGGATTCTTTTACAAAACAGATTGCTTTTTAAGAAAGCCCATTTTTATTTTCAAACTTATTCGTCAACAAATTCCATGATGTCATCTATTGTGCAATTCAATGCCATGCAGATTTTTCCTAAAACATCCGTGGTTACATTGTCGCCGTGATTTAATTTATTGATAGTATAATGACTAATTCCAGCAGCTTTTTCTAAATCTCTTTTTTTCATATCTTGATCAATTAGCATTTTCCAGAGTTTTTTATAGCTTACTTTCATTCCTATGCCTCCATTCAAGGAAAATCATAACTACCTACAGTATAGCACTATTAGGATAAAAACTCAAATATTGTGTTTGCTATCGCTGTAATATAATTCGAAAAAATAGCTGTATTTCTAAAGAGAAAACACCCTTGACAAATCTCATCTCAGTACGACATCTTGGTCCAAATGTCCCTTAGTATCAGCGCCGGCAGCATTGTTATAGCCGTTGCGCATCCCCTGGTCAAAAACAGTGATATTATAGGTACCGCTGCCGGTTACAGTATTAGTGGAAGTAATTTTGTCGTTGCCTGCCGACTGACCGTAAACGCCGTTGGCATTGGTACGCATAAAGAGCTCGTTAGTATCGGAAGCATCCAGATCATTAGTAGTGATAGTACGGTAATCAGCAGTATTGTATTTCTCTGCCTGATTATTTTCGTCATAGAAGTAGACCGTACTGCCAGCAAGAGTAGTCTTATCCTCTACAGTCAAGGCTGCCAGATTATCTGTCAGGTTCATGGCAGTACCGCTGATATCGAGAGAACCAAGACTATTCTCCTTCGTCTGTACGTCTGTATCAGATTTCAGATTCAAAGTGCCGTTTGTGAAGTCAGCAGTGCCGTTAAAGGTAACGGTTCCCGTACCGGCATCAAAAGTAGTTACCCCACCTTCAATGTCTGCCGCATGGTCATCTGCATGCTTACCACCGCTGACAGTGATAGCAGCATTATCTGCAGCATAATACATTGTGCTGCCGTTTGCCAAAATACCATTGGCGCCTTTGCGGAGCGTAGTTCCTTCAGCAGTAGTACCAACTACCTCGGCACTGATATCCATAGCCCCGGCACTATGAACAGCAATAACCGCACCTTCAGCAGCTTTGATGCCTGTAGCAGTATTAGAACCTGCCCAGTCGGTACTTGCCTCTATAGTCACGGTGCCTCCAACTTCAGCCACCATACTGCCGCCTGTCAGTTCCAGCCCAACAGCCGTAGCTTGAGTGGATGTACTGGAGCCCGAATACGTATATTCAACTTCATCAACTGTTTCTGTTCTGTCTTGATCGCCAACTGCTGTTGCAGTGATTTTTAAATCATTTTGAACTTGGTACACATTAACTGAATTTGTAGACACAACTGCTTTGGCAGTAACAGCACTAGAACCTTCTTGCGCATCTGCGCTGATAGTAAGTCCACTATCAGAAAGCACGTTCAAAGAACCGCCGCTGGTAACAAGTCCCCAGGCTTCAGCTTTAGCACCGTTATTACTTTGAGCCACTGTACCGATAGGAGCGATGCCTTTGCCGCCTTCACCGCCGTTAGAAACCGCATTAGCCGCTCCGTTTTGATATCCCGCTTGAGTTTTATCAGTTTCTGTTACTGCAGCCCCGTCAGTTCCGTCAGTACCAGCATTATCAGCTACAGCCGTACGGCCATCATGCGGGTCACCGGTAGAATCGCCTTTGAGATAAGCATCTGCAATATCAAATTTACCTACGCCTTGACCGGCCGTAGCTTCAGCGGTAATAGAACTTGTTTTTAAGACGCCTGCTGTATCAGTCAGGCTCACAGCAGTCGCAAAAGCGCTGTTACCAGCACCGCTCGTCCCTGCAGCACCGGCTGTACCACCTGCACCGCCGGTTCCGCCTTTACCTGCGTTGCCGCCTTGACCTGCTTCACCTTCAATACCTATATTGCCGTCTGTACCTTTAGCACCGCCAGCACCGGTAGCACCATCAGTACCATTGGCTATACGGGCTCCGTCAGCGCCCACGCCACCTAGCCCGCCAGCACCGCCTGCTCCGCCAACTCCGCCTTCACCAGCAGTACCTGCAGTACCAGCCGCACCACCTGTTCCGCCAGTGCCGCCTTGTCCGCCATCGCCGCCTTGTCCGCCATCGCCGCCTGCTCCGCCGATGCCTGCTTTAGCGCCATCGCCGCCAGTTGCAGTTACAGTTATAGTACCTATCGTAATATTCAGGTCAGTATTAGCAGTGCCAACCAGACCCTGGGCATCAGCAAGTCCGCCTTTGCCGCCGTTACCACCCTGGCCGCCAGTTCCGCCTGCTCCGCCGGTTCCGCCTGCTCCGCCAGTTCCGCCTGCTCCGCCGGTTCCGCCGTTACCAGCATTGCCACCGTCACCACCTTGGCCGCCAGCACCACCTGTACCGCCTGCTCCACCGACAGTAGCAGCAACACCAAAACCACCATGATTATCAACATAACTAACGCCGCTGCCGCCGGTTTGACCTTTACCGCCGTCGCCGCCGGCGCCGCCTTTAGCTCCATCACCGCCTACGCCGCCATTACCGCCGTCACCGCCGGTTTGACCTAACCCGCCAACACCGCCTGTTCCGCCTTTGCCGCCTTCACCGCCGGCAGTTCCATTTCCTCCCGTGGCATTGACATTTAAATCATTCAATGTTACAGAACCGCCGCTGATAGTATTCAAATGCAGGCCGTAAGCAGTGGCGCTGCCGCCATTCCCCCCATTAGCTCCAGCGCCGCCGGTTCCCCCTGCCAGACCATTACTGCCTGCTAAGCCATTACTGCCTGCTGAGCCAGCAGCAGCGTTACCGCCATTAGTACCAGCTGTACCAGCTGTACCAGCGTTGCCAGCCTCACCAGCTGCGCCAGCAGTAGATGCCCAACCATTCTGTTTAGGAGGCTCTTCCGCGTTATAAGTTGCTGTAACCGTACCATTAGCTGCAGGCGTTAGCTTATCTGCACCATTAGCGGCTTTATCCGGCGTGGTATTTTCATCAGTGCCATCGGCGCCATCTGCACCTTTATCGGCCTTTTTCGTCGTAAGTTCCGCACCATCGGCACCGCTGCCGCCCTTGCCTCCGTAACCGCCATGTCCGCCGGCTTCGCCTGTAGCACTAACAGTTAAAGAAGCACCTGAAATCTGAATATTCTTGCTGGCGCTGCCGTTTACAGTAATACTTTCAGCAGTATCTGTAATGCCTGCCGCGACACCGATAGCTTTAGCGCCGCCGCCATTACCGCCTGCAGCTCCGGCACCGCCGGTACCGCCAATAGCTGCATTGCCAGTCACTCCCTGTTCGCCTTCGTGCTGATATTTTTCATCTACTATCAAACCGCTGGCACCGCCGGTAACATTTATCTCAGCAGAACCAACTGCGATAACAGCATTAGACATGCCGTTTTGATTGACAAGCCCTGCGCCATAACCAAAACCGCCGTCCTGACCCTGTGTTGCATGCTGTGCCAGATCGGCAGCTTGCCCTATACCGTCTTTCCCAACAACAGCCTGGACTGTCATATTGCTCAGAGAAATAGTTTTACCTGTCATATCACCGCTGGCGAAGATTTTTTCGTTATCGGTATAAGCAGAGTGATATTGGGATACATAAACATTTGATCCTTCATAGTCTTTACGGGCTTTATCCAGTTTACCGTCACTCTTATTTTGGTCTGCGTAAATTTCCAGACTGATAGGATTATTTATGGCGCCAAAACCGCCGTCGGCCGCCCATACCTGGCTCGGCACAGCCACCCATGCCATTCCCATTACAGCCAGCGTTACTGCTGCTGCCAGCTGTTTTTTATTACTTGTTTTCAAATACACCAAAATCAACTCCTTAAAATTTGTTGAAGAATATATTTCTTCGGCTGACGCCGTAGGAACCAAAGCTTTTACCTGACTTCAAGACGCTGTTTTAAAATCAATATTTTAAAATAAAAATCATATTTAACTTGTTTTAGATTGTATTTTTTCTGTCTCTTATACACATCTCCGAGCCCACGAGACACTCGCTAATCTC
>OWHV01000782.1_pt1 | contig 14947 bp, 13 predicted proteins | sample 1732721 | NCBI WGS metagenome assembly OWHV01 (sample SAMN05065746, study PRJEB22554) | human gut metagenome | biome: ENVO:2100002; feature: ENVO:00000062; material: ENVO:00002003 | host: Homo sapiens | place: USA | reverse complement strand
GAGCCTTATCGTCGGCAGCGTCAGATGTGTATAAGAGACAGTGCTGGACACGCTTCATTTGACCAATAACGCTCAACGCTATACGGCCTATTATTGTCGCCATTTTGCCACATTGGGCAAACACGACTATGCGGCAGCCAAGACCAACGCCGACTCTGCCTACCACTACATCGAGAAGATGTTTGACGAGGAACTTCAAGAGAAGACGGCCTATTTCGAGAAGTTGATGAAAGAAAATGCAGAAAAGGCGCGGGCCGAAATGAAAGCAAGAGCGTTGAGGTTTGCCATCTTCTTTATGTGCTTTTTATGTTTGGGCGCCATGGCCTACGTCTCCACCATCTACAAAAACCATAAGCGCAAGATGGCTGCCAGGCTGAAGGAAGAAGAGGAAAAAGGCAAGATGATGGTGGAAAACGAAAGAAAGCGCACAGAAAGGCTCTTGGCCGAAGAGGATGCGAAGATGAGGAGCATGAGCGCAATGCATGCCAAGACAGAGAAGCAACACAAAGAAGAGCAAAGGCTCAAAGATGTAAAGATCTCGACCCTGATGGATATCTTCCTCAGTAAACTCGACTTCATGCAGAAACTCGAGAAAGAGAAGGACAAGAAGGAAACACGCATCAAAATGACTGATCATGACAAAGCAAACATGCAAATGCTTCTCGAAGCCATCGACAAAGATTTTTTAGCCAGGCTCTCGAAAGCGTTTCCACAACTATCAGAACGAGACAAGGAATTACTCATCTTGTTGCGCTTCAATTTTTCAACCAACATCTTGGCAAGGATCATGTGTGTCAGCGAAACCTCAGTCAAACAAAACTTGTATCTACTCAAGAAAAAAATGGGCTTGGGAAAAGAGGATGACTCTGTTCGAAAATTCATACAGAAGTTTTAGGACAAAACATCTTCAAAACAAGAAGAACGCCACCGAGATCGAAGAGGATAAATACCTCTTTGACTCGGAGGTTCTAACAAAATCCACCTTCTCCACTTTTTCCTCGATTTCTGGGCCTCGATGAGCCTTTTTCTTCAAGGCACTTTTCTTCTTTTAGACCTTTTGAAGAAGTCTAATTCTACGAACAAATAAATAGCCATCTGTTTTTCAATCTATTACAACCGTTCACCCAATACAAAATCATTAGACCTCAAATATTTGGAGGCAATAGAAGAAATACTTAATTTTGCAAGCGTAACCAACATATTACAAAAAATGAAGAAATTACTATTAGCTATCTGCCTTCTGTTGTGTGCCCTGATGCCCAACTTTGCAGAACCAACTTCCAGCCCACAGTCGGAACAAATCCCAATGGGCTATGACAAAACAAATTCACAAAACGGAACTCCAAGAACCATCCTCCCCGATGTGACCGCAGAACGTTCCAATAGTATTGTCTCCGTGCATGTGAAACGCTACACCGGATACGTGTCAACATACATCGTTGACTCGAATGGGGTCACGGTCAGCACCTCTATGGGCTACGCCATGGATGGACAGTACGACACAAACTGTGTGATGGACAACATAGCTCATGACAGCTATACCATTCATGTAGTATTGGATGACTGCTCTTATATAGGGTATTTTGAAATGTAAGAAAACGCCCATAAGCGAATTGCCTTTTCACAGCAAAAGAAATTAGCGAAGGCTATATTGTTTAACACTAAAAACAAACAATTATGAAAAGAGCATCAAGATTTTGGATCTGGCTGTTTTTGTTCAGCCTTTTCCCTGTAACAACCTCGGCGCAAGTCCAAAGTTACGTATCAAAACAGAAGGCACTCTCCATTGCCCAAGCCCAATTTCGTGGACAAGATGTCGATTACTACCTCATCGACGAAAACAAGTCACCCACATGGCAAGTCTTTGTGGATGCCGAACCTATGAAAGGCTGGAAACACGACTGTTATGTCATAAGAATTCCTAAGTCTTTGGATATAAGCCAAAATACCCCATTTCCACAGCAATGGCTGACGACCCCGCCTCAAGGAGAATACACACCGCTTCTTGTCACGAATCGCTATGGAAACAACGCCAACTCCAAGCCAAGAGTGAAGAAAGCCGTGCCTTCTTTAAACGAAGGCGCCTCCACGGCCTCAAGAACGTACGCGGTCATTCTGAGTGGCGGAGTAGACAAGTTTAGTAATTACGAGCGTTACTGGAACGATTGCTCTTTCATTTACCAAACACTGGTCAACAAGTATGGGGTTCCCAAGCAAAACATCTATCCTATTATGTCTGACGGAGACAACCCTGCCGTTGACATGCATTGCACGTCGGGAAGTTTTGTCTCCCAGCCTCTTGACCTCGACTTTGACGGTGTGGCGGACATCCATCTTGCCGCCACGAAGGACAATGTGAGGAACACGTTGAGCACTTTGTCCAAGAAGCTGAGCAAGGACGACCATCTGTTCTTCTTCGTCATAGACCATGGCGACTCGGAAAACGCCAACTCGTTCATTTGTCTTTGGAACAATGGGAGACTTTCATATGATGAAAGTACATATAAAAAGTGTTTGAGAGAAGAATGAGGAAAGTTTACTGGTTATCAGTTACTTTCCTCATTTTGGTTAAAAGTGGCGAGGACAGACGAAGACGGGAATACGACAAGATGAGACAGAGGAACGTTACCTATCCGTAACCTATACCCCAAATGGGGAATGTTGAGGTTCGGAAGAATAAAGAAGGTTACGAATTGAATTTGAATGCTCTGATTTATAGTGAGTTACTAATGAGCAACGTAAGATTTTTGGTTACGAACCAAATTTGCCGTGTTCTGCCGTGAAATGCGTAGCAAGAAAAGACTCTTCATGTATTAATTTTGAACGCAAAAAAGAATGACGTTATGAAGAGTACATTTTCAATTATCTTCTACCTCAAAAGACAGGTAGTAAAGAAAGACGGTACTGTTCCAGTTATGGGACGTATCACAGTGGACGGAACACAGGCACAGTTCAGTTGCAAGATGACTGTGAATCCCAATTTGTGGGACACCAAGGGCGGACGCATGACTGGAAAAAGTATGCAAGCCTTGGAGGTGAACCGCAAACTGGACAAAATGCGTGTGAGTATCAGCAAGTATTATCAGGAGATAATAGATCGAGACAACTTTGTCTCTGCCGACAAGGTTAAGAACGCTTTTCTTGGATTGGAGTATCGCTGCCATACCTTGATGAAAGTCTATGAGCAAAGCAGGGATGAAATGGAAAAACAATACAAGGCTGGCATGAAATCTTTGAGCACATTCACAAAATATAGAATCGGTTGTGCTTACGTGGGCGAGTTTTTGCAGTCGCATTACCGTGTAAAGGACATTGCCTTGAAAGAATTGTCCCTGCCGTTTATTACGAACTATGAGACATTCCTTAGAATAGACAAGCAACTGAAGATAAATTCCGCAATGGTGTTTGTCCGTAATCTCCGTGCCATGATTTTTCGGGCGATTGATAACGAGTGGCTCGTCAAAGACCCTTTCAGACGATACGAGTACAAGAACGAGGAAACAACAAGGGAGATTCTGACAAAAGAAGAAATTCACCTGTTGATGGAAACTCCTATCACCAGAAAGCATATGGGGTTGGTGCGTGACTTGTATCTATTCTGCTGTTTCACAGGTCTCGCATTCATTGACCTGTACAACTTGAAGGAAGAGAACATCAAGACATTTTTTGACGATGGCGAGTGGATTGTTATCCACCGACAGAAGACAGGAACGGAAGCCGACATCAAGTTGCTTGACTATCCCAAGCAGATAATGGAGAAATATCGTGGATTGTGCAAGGATGGCAGAGTCTTTCCTGTACCACCTTATAGAAGTTGTCTGCGTTCGCTCAAAAGATTGGGAAAGAAATGCGGTATCACCAAGCCACTTTCCTGGCATGTCTCCCGTCACAACAAAATCTTTTATTGATTGAATATCAACGAATTAAGTATTTAAAAGAATGTAACTGCTAACGATTTAGAAACGAGCTCTATTCTTTTTCTTTCCCAACTTTGCAATATACAAAGAACGCTTTGATTTCGAGTGCAAAGTTAAATCAATTTTCCGAAAAACACATAAACTTGCTTCCTTTTTACAGCTTTTTAAGAGATTAGCTACGATTTGAGATGAAATCAATTCATTTTATTGCTAATAAATCATAAAAAGAATATTATATTTCTTTTTGTTGGTATTTTATTTGTACTTTTGCAAAAACGAAATTCATCGTAAATATGGCAAGTAAAAATTTGAATCGAATTAAAGTAGTCCTTGCAGACAAACAACGGACAAACAAATGGTTGGCAGAACAGTTGGGAAAAGACAAAACAACCATATCTAAATGGTGTACCAATTCAAGTCAACCAGACTTGGAAAGTTTAATGAAGACTGCAAAACTTCTTAATGTAGAAGTTACAGAACTTCTTAGGACAAACGTTGAATAATAAATTAAGAAAAAGAAATGGCAATACCAAAATTTGAGGACTTTCTTTATCCATTCCTGTATCGTTTAAAGGATATGGATAATGTAAGTATTAAGGACATGAAGAAGTCCATCATAGGACATTTTCATCTTACAGAAGAAGATTGTAAGTTGAGAACGAAGAGCGGCTCGACCAACCAACTTGACGATAGATTGGGATGGTCTCGGCAATGGCTTCGCCGTGCTTTGTTCATAGAGATTCCTCAAAGAGGTATTTACAAAATAACAAAGAGAGGGGTAGAGTATTTACAAAACCATACAGATTTAAGGCAAACTGATCTAATGGAGTATCCTGAGTTTGCGGAATATGCCACAACCTCGACAGGAACAAGCAAAAAAGCAACAGCAAAAATCATAGAAGAATCAAAGCAAACTCAAACTCCAACAGAGCAGTTAGAAAATGCTTACCAAAGTATAATAAAAGATTTGGCGGCTGACTTGTTGCAAAAAGTTTTGGAGCAGTCCGCACAATTCTTTGAGCATTTGGTGTTAGATTTGTTACTAAAGATGGGCTATGGCGGTTCTCTGTCTGATGCAGGATTGGTCACGAAATATTCTCATGATGATGGGATTGATGGTATTATAAAGGAAGATAAACTTGGTTTGGACAGAATCTACATTCAAGCAAAACTATAGTACAGCAAATACCATAGGTAAGCCGCAAATTCAACAGTTTGTTGGAGCACTTGATGAACAGAAAGCAAGTAAAGGCGTATTCATAACAACAAGTTCTTACAGTTTAGAAGCCCGAAAGTATGCTGAAGAAAAAGCAAGTAAGAAAATTGTTTTGATAGACGGACAAGAACTTGCAAGGTACATGATAGAGTATAATGTTGGAGTCAGTTTGAAACGTATCTATGAAGTAAAACGTATAGACTCTGATTATTTTGAAGATGACAATAATGAATAAACAATATAACTTTGTAGATTTATTTGCAGGATGTGGCGGTCTTAGCTTGGGATTGCAACAGGCTGGATTTACTCCATGGTTCGTAAACGAAATTGTGGAACAGTTTTGCAATACCTATAAATACAACCATGAATTGAGTGAAGAACACTATTTTGTGGGTGATATAGCAGAGCTTAACTTGCATCTTGACGAATATAAAGAAATACTATCTGATATAACATTGGTTTGCGGTGGTCCACCTTGCCAAGGATTTTCTATGGCTAATCGTCAGCGCATTTTGGACGACCCTCGCAATGCTCTGTACAAGCAATACTTAATATTTTTGAAAAATGTTCGTCCTAAATTCTTCGTTATGGAGAATGTAAAGGGAATGATGAATAAGATTGAGGAAATCAAACAGAATTTTAAGGAATATCTTGGAGATGATTATCAATTCGATTATGCTCTTTTGAAAGCTCAAGATTATGGCGTTCCGCAAAATAGAGAACGCTTCATTATGATAGGCAACAGGATGGGAGTCGCTCCAAAATTGATATTTGAAGAGATATTCAAACATAAGCGGATACCTTTTGTATTGAAAGATGCTCTTGAAGGTCTTCCCCATTTAGTAGCCAAGAAAGAAAAAGGTTCCAAAGGGGTTGAGTGTGCAGAGTCTGGCTTTACAGAGTGTGATTTCTCATATATCAAAAATGACTTTTATAAGTTTATCAATGGTGATAGAGAGATTACCAAGCTCTACAATCATAAGAACCGTTACAATAATGAGCGAGACATCGAAATTTATAGAAGGTTGCCACAGGGAGCAAATTCTTTGCATGAGTCTATAGCAGACATCATGCCATACAAAAGGAGAAATGACATCTTCAAGGACAAATACTTCAAATTAGATGAGACGCAAATCTGCAAGACTATAACTTCCCACATGAAGTTTGATTGCAATATGTATATCCATCCTTGGGATGCAAGAGGATTGAGTCCTCGGGAAGCGGCACGTATCCAGACTTTCCCTGATGATTATGTTATAACGGGTTCTCAAAATATGTGGTATGCACAAGTTGGGAATGCCGTTCCTGTAAAACTTGCCAAAGCCATAGGTGATGGCATCATGAAATTTATAAAATGAGACATTTAGAATTATTTGCTGGTATTGGTGGTTTTAGAAGAGCTATGGATTTGCTCACACAAGACCATATTATGGATTTTCATTGCATAGGATATTCTGAGATAGATGCCAAAGCAGTGAAGACTTATTGTGCCAATTATCACCCAGAGGCTAACAAAGAGTTGGCAATGGGAGACATTGTGGAATTTACCAGTAACAAAGAAAACATAGAAAACTTACCTCAATTTGATTTGGTTACAGGTGGCTTTCCGTGCCAAACGTTCAGTATGATGGGAAAACAAGCTGGCTTCAATGAGGACCGTGGACAAATGTTTTTCCATATTATTGATATTCTTGCGACAAAGATGCCACGATATGTGCTTCTCGAAAATGTGAAAAACCTCAAATCACATGACAAAGGAAGAACTTTTGCACGCATCAAAAAAGAATTGGAAAATTTGGGGTATCATGTGTTTACAGACATATTTAACACGGCACAGTTCCATTTGCCTCAAACTCGCAATAGACTCTTGATTTTTGCGACAACAGAACCTGTGCCTACAGATTTTGAAAAACAGTTTACATGTGATAATGTAGCTGCAACATTTGAGCGAGCGTATCGAGGATTAGGTACATACCATTATCAAAGTGTCAATGACATATTGAGTTTGCAGGTAGATAAGAAGTATTTTCTTTCAGAAAGGATTAAGCCTACCCTATTAGCAGACGGTTCTGCAAATTTCAAATCGAAATCAGACATTAATATGAGTATTGCTCGCCCATTGACTGCAACGATGCACAAAATGCATCGTGCTTGTCAAGACAACTATTATAGTCAAGATTTTATAGAATCACATGGCAAGACCAACCCTGTCAAAACTATGACCAAAGAAGAGTTGGCTCAGTTGCCAATTCGTAGATTGACACCAGAGGAGGCTTTTATGCTACAAGGGTTTCCTGCTAATTTTGCAATAAATAGTAGGAACGCAGGTGTAGCAGATGGCTCTCTATATAAACAAGCAGGAAATGCAGTCAGTGTAAATACGATTTATGCCGTTCTGTATTATCTAATAATCAACAATATAATTCACGAATAAGTAATATGTTTTTCGAAGTACATTCTGAAAAGAAAATAGGTATCAAGAAATTAAGCCTTAATGACCTTGGCTTAAAAGAGACAGGGCATCAAACTCATATTGGGCTTTATCAGCACGTCCTGGATTTTTTGCCAGACAATCATGTTGAGAAAGCAGCCATATTGATATATGATGACTATTGTGAAATCTTGAATTGTGATTATGGAAAAATAAGCCGTAGTACAGGAAAAATAGAAGCTCCTAATATCAAATCTGGTTCAAGAAATGAGATGACAATAGTAAATCAGATTCGTACTTTTGCTTCGAAGAAACAAGGGTGTGAATGGTATTTGGTATGGTTCGGATTGCAGAGCGAGGAATTGGTATTTTGGTTAATCGCAAGTGATTCGACAGACTACCAGTGTGCGCGTAAAATATTCCCTACCCCTAATAAGGTATATGATGAACATAGTATCTCCTTTTCGCTTGCTATAGAGTTTTTGGAAAAGAAAGTAAATGGAGTTTCTGTTAAATTACAGGAAGACATAGAGGTAGCTTCACAAACAGGCAGGCAAATCAGAAAATATAAGAAGCAAGATTTGGAAAAGGCAAACCTTCTCTTCAAACAAGTAGGCTATAGCGGTGAACAACTTATTGCAAAATACTTGGAAAAACAAAAGTCAGTCCATGCTATAAGTAGCTATAGATGGATGAATGCGAATGTTGAATCGGGAGCACCTTTCGATTTCATTATTGATGAAGGATTAGAGGCAGAAAACTTTGTAGATGTGAAATCGACTCGATTTGATTTCAATCAATACCTCTATTATAGCGATGAGGAAATTGCTTTTGTTAATAGATTGAATGAAGATAAGAAATATTCTGTTTATAGGGTGTTTGGTATGGATGACTATCAGAAGAAGTTCCGTGTATGTGCAAACTGCATGAGTTATGTATCCACTGTAAATGCCAATATAACAGAACTTTCTTGTAAAATGAAAAAAATACAAACAATTCTTCAATCAATCAAGATAGGAGTTAGACCAATAGACTGTTTTACAAACATACAACCACAAATTATATTATAAATTATGGAAGAAATTGTTAAACATATAAATGATACCAATGCAAGCTATCGCCCTTTAGGAGCTGGCGATGCCAAAAATACAGATTTGTTCTTAGACAATGAACATTATCAACTTTTTGAAAATGCAGGTGAGCATATTACGGTAAGATTTCACAAAGAAAATCTTGCAAAAGCGATATTGTTTATAGCCTCTATCTTGCCAAGAAAATTTGACCAATCATCTGTACATTGTATAATTCCATATTCCAAGGATTTTGTCATGGATCAATTGGCTTTGCTTGATGCTTTATTTGTAGAAGATAGAAAAAGTGTTGATACCATTACACAAGAATGGAATGCTCGTATAAATGTACCTCAGAAAAATGGGAAGATAGATACACGTTTCTACTTCAACGGTCTGTTGAAGGATGTCGTTTATACAGATAGCAAAGGAAAAGAGTGTAAAGGTAAATTTACCATCCGTAATTATTTTGCAGGTGGATATTCGGAATTACGCATCAAGAAAGCTAATGATGGGATTTTCGATATAGAAATTACGAATGTAAACACACCATATAATGATGGAAAAGAAGATGGATTGGAAGACAAAGAAGTGATGGCTAAGTCTTCTTTGTCTTTGCAACAAATCTTCTATGGTGCACCTGGTACAGGAAAGTCGCATACTATAAAAGAGGAAACAAAGGAGTCGGATGTGATTCGTACAACATTCCATCCCGATACCGACTACTCGACTTTTGTTGGAGCTTATAAGCCTACAACAGCATTACTCCCTATTTGTGATGAACTTGGACAGCCAATGAAGATTGGTACAACAACGTTACATAAGGAGCAAATTGTTTATGAGTTTGTAGCACAATCATTCCTGCAAGCATATGTCAATGCTTGGAAGAAATACGACAGAGGCGATAAGCAGTACCTTGTCATAGAAGAAATCAACAGAGGCAATTGCGCTCAAATCTTTGGTGACTTATTCCAACTTCTTGACCGTAATGATTATGGCTTTTCTGATTATCCAATAAAAGCTGATGCTGATATGAAGCGACAGCTTCAAAAAGCATTTGCGGGATTTTCCATTGTACAAAGTGACAAAGTTAATGCTATGTATGAAGGTGAGGACATTGTGACACAAGTATTGAATGGAGACATTCTGCTCTTGCCCAACAACCTTTATATATGGGCAACCATGAATACAAGTGACCAAAGTTTGTTCCCAATAGACTCAGCTTTCAAGCGTCGTTGGGATTGGACTTATATGCCAATATCTAATGCTGAGAAAAATTGGGTGATAAAGGTTGGTGATAATAACTATGATTGGTGGCAATTCCTTGAAAGGATAAATGAGAAGATAGGTTCTACTACAAATTCAGAGGACAAGAAACTCGGCTACTTCTTCTGCAAAGCACAGGAAGAAGTTATATCGGCAAAAACATTTGTCGGTAAGGTCATCTTTTATCTGTGGAATGATGTGTTCAAGGACTATGAATTTGGGGATGCAATCTTCAATGATGAAGATGGCAGCAAGTTATCTTTCGATAAGTTCTATACATCGGAAGGAAACAATTCCGAAATCGTTGAGGAAAAGATAGCCTTGTTTTTGAAAAATCTCAAAATAGAACCAATAAAAACTATTGAAGATGAAAATGAGTTGATAGAAGACGAAGACGGAAACACGGCAGAGTCAAGTAGTAGAAATCGTGACAAATTTACTGTAAACGATGGCGCAGAATATGGAAAAAACAGGTTGGCTATAGAATGTATAAAGGAGTACATTAAATTAAATCCAGGTATTACAGCACAAGAAGTTTACAATACGTGGTCTTCTTTAGGTAATATTGTCCCTCATTTCGTTGAGACAAAGGAACAATATGATGCCCGTAAAGATAACAGCAAACGTTCTGATGCTGTTGAATGTTCTGGCAATCTTCTTTATATTGCCCATAATGGATATGGAAGCAATGGTAAAGCTGATGCTCTAATGAACTTGGTTAATGAAAAGGATTGGGGTATAACTATCAAGAAAATTGTTAAATAATGCGCATACTGATAGAAGAATATCAATACAACGTAACTGATATAAAAGACATTCTTCATGACATTGATGCCTTGGAGAATGTCGAAGGTAAAGTATCTGTTCATTATGTGGGGTATTTCTATAATACTCTACTGAAGGATTGTGTCTTCATTCTCCCAAAGGTTTTGCTTAAAGATGTGGAAGGCAAAGAGCTTGTGTTTGGGAAATACACCCCTGAATCCATTGCCAACTTGGATGAGAGTAATCCACTTGATGCGACAGAAAGAAACTTTGTCTATAAGTTTGCAGTGTGGATTTATCGTGCCATTGTTGTTTATAAGAATGATAAGCGCAATGACACAAGTATCGTATATCATTCGCAAATTGCACAAGTGGGTAACGGTCAACGCAGACAGAGCAATACATACCTTGACATTCTTCTATCATTATTGCAGTTCAACCGTGACAACCAAAGTTTCTTCTTTTTCATTGTGAAGAACTTACACTGTGGATTGAACAAGATCAATTGGACTCGAACCATTGGTACACAAACTGCTATCGTGCAAGATGGGAGTCCTATCTATTTGAACCCAGTAAACAAGAAACGCCAAATCAACTTTGACGAAGAGTTGCTTGTTATCTTCTTCTCTATTTTGAATTACATTGGGGATACTTATGGCTTCCCTAAAGAAATATGTTGTCAGTTTCAGTTGATAACAGGAAAGCGATTCGAGACCTATTTGAATGGCTTTGGTAAAACACGTTTACGCCAATTCAAATACAAATATTTCTCTGACAAGGCTTTACAATTATGGCAACTGTGCTATGCGTTCTTTGATGAAGCAAGGCAAGTGTTCATAATAACTGAGCAGAAAGAGTATCTGTTGGTCAAGAACTTCTATATTGTTTTCGAAGCTATTATTGACGAGTTGATTGGTGACAATCCTTTGCCAGATGGTATGGAAAAGAAGCAAGAAGATGGAAAGATTGTTGACCACCTCTTTACCGCCAAGAGTCTGATTGAGAATGAGAATAAGCGGACCTATTACATTGGTGATAGCAAGTACTATAAGATGGGACATGAACTCGGTTCTGAATCCATCTATAAGCAATACACCTATGCACGAAATGTGATTCAATGGAATCTTGACATTTTTAATAGTGGAAAAACTACAAAGTCGGGCATTCGACTCCGTGATGATGTGACGGAAGGGTACAATATCATTCCGAACTTCTTTGTATCAGCAAAAATGGACGAAGACTTTAGTTACACAAATGATGGTATCGAAAAGACAGACCGTAAGAAGAACCGCCATAAGCAAGTGCAATTCAACAATCGCTTGTTTGACCGTGACACATTGTTACTGTTCCATTATGACGTGAACTTTCTCTTTGTCCTTTCGCTCTATGCCCGAAACAACGCAGGTCAAAAGGAACATTGGAAGCAAAAAATCCGTGAGCGTTTCCGCTCAGAAATACAAGAATGGCTACAAAATGACTATGATTTTTATGCGATGAAAGCTCATCCAGATGTAAATGGAGAAGAGTACATCAAAAAGCATTTCAAAGAGTTGCTTGGCAAAGTCTATACTCCATTTGTTGAAGACGGCACGTATTCTTTAGCATTGGACACAACAAATGAAAAGAACAAAGTTGAGAATGAACGCCTACTGAATGAGTTGAAGAAATATTTCTTCGTAGCAGATTGCAAACTTGGCGAACAGCCAGACAAGGTTCTGCAAAAGTCTATATCCGAAGGATACTCACCTGTAACCAATGCAACAAAAGATGGTGTATTGATGGTAATGATGGAGAACTACGAAGGAAAGAAACAAAAGTTTCTACCCACAGGAAAACTTGCTGTCGGTATTAAATATACAAGAGATGGCATAGAAATTGCTGAGAACTTGCAATCCATTGGATATGTGTTGTTCCATACTCGTAAAGATATTGCTCAGCATCTATTCCGTGTAAAGAATGCACGACTTGTGAAATCTTTGGAGGAGTTGCCTATTGGTATATACAAGAATGTCAATACAACAGATATATATGTCGTGGTAGATGTTGATATGTCTAATGAAATGGATACTTCGAGCATACATTCCTCAAAGAAAGAGTATTCTCCTACTACGAGATATGATGCCCAATTTTTTAAACTTTCTCAATTAACAAGATATGAATAGTAGACAAATAGAACAAATTGCAGTAAATGCAGTAAAAGATATTTTTTTACAAAGCGAGATTTTCAATCCGTGTATTCCAGATAATGATAGAGAACCTATTTGGGATGGTTTTATTTATATACAAAATAAAAATCAAACAACAATACGTATAGCAACACAAGTAAAAGGCAAAACCGCAAAGAAAATTTCAAAAACGCCCTCATATCCTATTCGTATTTCAGATTTAAATGCCTATAAGAGAGATGGAGGAGTTATATTTTTTGTTGTATTTATTACAGAAGAAGGAAATTTTGTATATTATGCAAAACTTGCTCCTATTGACATAGAAAGATACATCAAAAATGCCAAAGGAGGAGTTAAGGTTTCTGTAAAATTATTTGCTTTTAGTACAAATACATTAACTATAGAAAATGATTTAAGAGATTTTTATCGTGATTGTAAAAAACAGACATCTTTTGTTGGCAAAAAAGTATTGTCGCTTGAAGAAGCTACAAAATCGAAGTATAAAATAACAATTACTGTTTCTGGTTGCGATTCAAAAGAAGAAGCGATACAAAAGATGATAAGTAAGCCTGTTTACCTGTATGCAGAGATTGGAGACAATACAGTACATACAGAATATCCAATTGGGGACCATCCTTTTTCTCTATATGCAGGAAGTCATTTTATGGAAGATGTATCAATTAATGGTAAAGTTTATTACAATGATTACCTTATGTATTTAGATGGAGCAACAACCTTTGTGAATATAGGTAATTTTCTAACTATCGAAATATCACAAATAGACAATAGTTATGTAGTAAACAAATTAAAATTTGAGAGTAAAAATTTCAAAATAGATACTCATATTCATGAATTAGAATTTCTTCGTGACTTAATTAAATATAAGATTTTAAGTTATGGGAAAAATAAAGTACAATTGAAAGATATATCAAAAACAGAAATAAAAAAGGTAGAACAAGAATACAAAATCTGGCATAGAGCCAAAATGCTATTTAATTTAACTCAGATAGCAGATAATGTCGATTTTAATTTATTTAGTGACGAAGATGCAGCATGTATAGATTTATTAGGAAAAGCCATTGTTGATGCCAAACCTATTGTCCAAGATCATGACTTGGACACAATAACTACAGCAACATTTGGCAAGTATACACTTTTATTGCTGACTCAAAAAATGCCTAATGGCAAATATAAAATACAAGAGTTCTTTCAAGGCATAGACAAGCTTGTTTTTGCTTATGAGAGTTCCAATGGGAATAAGTTGGCAACTTCTCCATTTACATTTATTTTTCAAAGAGATGATTTTACAAAAATTACAAATATTGATTATTCAAAACTAATTCCATCATATGAATTTGCAGCTCTTTATAATTCAGATATTTTTAATCGAGCAACAAATGATATGTTAATGGCATTGCTTGCATATGATGCACAGGTGCAGAAGAATTTCAAACTGCTGGAATCAATGGAAGAATTGTCTAATTGGATACTAAATAATGCATCAAATCACAAAATTAGCCATATTATTAACAAGTTCCAAATTATAAAAAGAAAGCGAAACTTTACTACAGATGAGAAAGAAATGTTGATGGAAGTTTTAAATTTTCCAGAAATAAATTTTGATGAGCAAACTGCTATTCATTTGTTGTTGGATAATAAGACTATGGCTGAATGTTATTTTAAAAAGATGGAAACTGTTCAGCAAAACTTTTTTAAGTCTTTACCAATTTCATTTTTTATGAAATAAGAAATAAAGACCGTGCCAAATATAAAATATATTTTTTGACACGGTCCCATTTTTTATCTTATAATCTTTTTGATTTCTTCAACTTCTTTTTTAAGTACACTTGCTACACAATCCTTATATGCAGACAATTCTACCATTTCATGGTGTCGGCGAACAGAATCCTCATAAACTGCGACACGATTTCTCACAGCATCTATTACATTTTCATCTCGGTATACAGAGAAGTTCTTTTCTATGTAGCAAATATTGGGGTCTTCAGATGGGAGAACCATTCGCAAAGCACGATATTTCAAATCTGCCTCCTCCCAATCTTGATGCTCTCGCCATTGGGTGAGATTGCCCCAAATGGAGAGGACAAGGGATAGAGCCA
>OWHV01000772.1_pt1 | contig 15019 bp, 10 predicted proteins | sample 1732721 | NCBI WGS metagenome assembly OWHV01 (sample SAMN05065746, study PRJEB22554) | human gut metagenome | biome: ENVO:2100002; feature: ENVO:00000062; material: ENVO:00002003 | host: Homo sapiens | place: USA | reverse complement strand
ATTAGCGAGTGTCTCGTGGGCTCGGAGATGTGTATAAGAGACAGATCCAGTTCATTCCACACCATCTGTCCGGATGATACAATCAGTGCCATCGAACCTGCAACGGCTCCAATCTGTACCACCCATTTTGTAATCTTTGTTTTTCGCACCATTACGATTACCAATACCACAAAAAACACTGCCATCACTGCGGCCGGTATACAAGTCTCTACAAAATCCCAGAGTACCTCATGACTGGTGCCCTGGATTGGTGTCTTTAACTGAGCGACAAGCTCCTCCATAGACAGATTTGTCCATGTCGCCAGCATCCAGTTTGCCGCTTCATGAAGCAAGATTGCCAGAAATGAGAACAACACTGCTAACATACACAGCAGCACTTTCATCACAATCTGAATCACCTTTATCATGTTTCCCAAACGAACGATCCCGATATTCACTTTCAACTGTTCTTCCGTTATATCCGTCAGATTCTTCTGCTCTTTTTGCTCCCCTCTGTCTAACTCATTTTTCGGCCTCTTTCTGCGCTTTTTCTTTAACTCCTGCAATCTTATGTCCTCTCCTTAATTCCAACTTTTATACTGCCCACTTTTACGCGGCAAAAGGGAACGCAGCCTGATTTGCTGCGCCCCCTCTCTCTTATTTTTTCTTTCAGAATAACTTTTTCGGATAAACGCCTGCATGAATCAAAGCCTGCAATTCCGAAACAACGGAATCCTTATCTTCTTTATAAGTCACACCAAACCATTTATCTTTTGATGTCAACACTTTTACTGCAAGCTTTTTCTCCGCCAAAAGATCACCAATGATCGTCGGCAGTAAATATTCTGCTTTCAAGTTATCTGCCGGGGTATTTGCTACAAATGCCTCAAATCCACTTTCCAGAATCTGGAAGAATTCTGGCGTAAGTCCCCACATATTCATGGAAACACTGGATTCAATATCGATTGAAATGTACTCTTCTCCCTTGTGAACGGCTGCTCCGCTCTCATATTTCTCAATATTGGACGTCTCCACGATATCTGCAAGATATCCGTTTTCATTTACTTTACAGACTCCGCGTGTTACCCCGCCGTTATCACTCAGTGTATTTTTCAAAACAAAGCTGACCATACAGATCTCATCCTTTGATGTTGTCTCTCTTGTAAGGTACTCGTACGCTTCCACATATGCCTGCTTTCCATAGTAATCATCTGCATTAATGACCAGAAACGGACTGTCTACAACATCCTTACAGCAGAGAATTGCCTGTCCGGTTCCCCATGGCTTTGTGCGACCTGAAAAACGTTCCCGATACGCCTGCGGAATATCATCTACCTCCTGATATGCGTAAGCAACCTCTACAACCTTTTCAATCCGGTTTCCGATCACTTCTTTAAAATCTTTTTCCAGATCCTTTCTGATTACAAATACAACCTTATCAAATCCGGCTTCCATTGCATCATAAATGGAATAATCCATGATAATCTCTCCGTTTGGCCCCACAGGTTCCAACTGTTTGATTCCGCCGCCAAATCTGCTTCCAATCCCTGCCGCCATTACGACTAATGTTGCTTTGTTCATGCTTTTCTCCTTTGCTCTGTAACCTTTATTCTCCCAGCCCATCCTCAATGATCCTGATCATCTCTGCAAGAGCTGATGTCTCATCAGAGCCTTCACAGATCACTTCGATCTCATCTCCGCTTTTGATACATGCCCCAAGTACACTCAGTACACTTTTTGCATTGGCAGTGACCTCCTCATTTCGAGCCTGCTTTCTGACCGTGATCTTACTTGCAAACTGCATTGCTGTTTTGCAGAATAATCCTGCCGGACGTAAATGCAGTCCTGTAGGATTCTTGATTTTTGTCTTTCCACTGACCATTTTATGTCTCCTCCCTTATTTTTCCGATTTCTCCTGTGTACTGTCAGATTTCTTATCGGCTTTCTGATCTGTTTCATCTTCCTTTTCTGTCAGCTTTACTTTTATTGTAGGCTGTTTTTCCAATTCTACTCCGTCAGGCACTTCAATCGATACCGGAACCTCATACTCTCCTGTAGATTTACAGTCCTGCAGATCAATCGAAACTGCATTTGTAATATCCAGCTGATCAAGTGTTGTCTGTTCTCCGATAAACTTCAATTCGATCACTTCATCTGATTCAAACGTAAGCTCATATTTGTCTTTCAGATTATTAACCTGAATTCCTTCTACCGGGAATTCTATAATCCTGGAACCCTCCTTCTCAATCATAACAGTGATCAAAATCGTATTGGCATTCTCATCCACCAGCTTGATTCCCTCCGGAAGATACTGCGTGATATCCACTGTCTTTTCTACTTTTTTAGTAGCATCACTGACATCAATTTCCGATGTCGGAATTTCTATCTCCGATATCGTATCCAGCATCTCTTTTGTACCGCTAACTTGTATTGTCTGCGGCTCACAGGTCCATCCTGTGCAAATATAATTCTCTTTCAGATTCTCCGGCTGCTGATATGTAATCGGTACGTCTTTTGTATTCAGCATCTGGATCTCTACCTGAATTCCCTTCTCCGTGTTCAGGTTATTGCTCAACTTGCTCTGATCCACAATATTGCCCTGACTGTCATAAAGTACCAGATTTCCCTGAACAGTTCCCGAATCTGCGCGTCCCGTTACATCCACTTTAACCACTGCTTTTTCAATGCTTTCTACAAGCGGTTCTGAGCCTTTGATCGTAATCTTTTCAGGATTTACAGTCATATTGCCAATGATACATCCATTCTGCGGCGTTCCTGACACACTGACTGTCAAAGGAAATACCTTCTGTTTGACATCATTGATCTCCACTACCAGGTTATTTGGCGAAGCCTCAGCTTTACACTCACCGCTGTATCGCTTTACAGAAACTTTGATCGGGATCAGACTGTTGATCTGCATTTCCTGCATGTCAGCAACCGCGCTGAAATCTGAAGATGTCAGTTTCTCCAGTATTTCACGCTTTGCCGTCACTTTTACACTTACAGTCTCTGTCCCATCCAAAATCTGATACATTTTCCCTTTACTTTTTACAACCTGCTCATTTTTTACTTCCACCGGAATATTATCAAACGTCTGTGTGTCAACAGGATCATCAATGTTTATCACGATCAGCCACAAAAATACAGCGAAGAACAGGGCAATCACTTTCAAGCTCAGATTTTCCATGTATTTATGCTTTTTCATTCCTGCGCCATCCTTTCCATTTTTTTGCTTTCTTCTCTGCTGATCTGTACTGAATCCGATTCAGTCGTTCTGTAAGCCTCTCCCTTGACACTCCTCTCTCTAATTGTCCGCCCATTGCAACAGATACCTGACCTGTCTCTTCCGAAACTGCGATCACCAGCGCATCACAGACCTCACTCATTCCGAGCGCCGCTCTGTGTCTTGTTCCCAGTTCTTTGCTGATCTGCATATTATCTGAAAGAGGAAGGTAACACGTTGCTGAGGTAATCCGATTTCCCCGTATGATCACTGCTCCGTCATGAAGCGGTGTGTTATGCTCAAATATATTGACCAATACCTGCGAAGAAATCTTACAATCCAGTTCAATTCCCGTCACCTCATACTCTGTCAGATGAATCGCCTGCTCTACAACGATCAATGCTCCTGTACAGACACTGCCCATCTCAAAGCATGCGCGCACGATCCCATCTCGGGTTTCATCGGAAAAGCGCTGATTTTCTTTGCTTTTATCAAAAAGAGTAACATTCGTAAGAAAATTCTTTTCGCCCAGCTTTTCAAGAGCTCTTCTAAGTTCCGGCTGGAACACGACAACTGCCGCTATTGCAAGTACGCTGATCGACTCCTTTGCCACAAATAAAATCGTATGCATCTTAAAGATCGCGGCAAGCAAAAAGAATGCCCCCAGCATGATCATCCCTTTTAAGAGCATCCACGCTTTTGTATTCTTGATCCACAGCATGATCTCATACACGATCACTGTAATGATCAATATCTCTATCACATCTGTCAGGTGTACCGTTGGAAAGTATAAACCATTTATGTAATTGTTTAAAAAAATTCTGATCCGGTCTTCCATCCAGTCACCTCCTCATCCTATTCTCCAGAACCAGGTTTCTTGGTCCACAAATCTCCAAGACTTTTCGTAAGACTCAAGTCATCCTCCGGCTCGTTCTGATTCTGTCTCAATTCTTCATTTAAACTCTGCGTCAGCAGAAGTTCATCTACATTTTTCTCCAGATCTGCTTCCTGGATCTGGCTCGTATCAATCGCCACCGTTTCCTGAACCATCGGCTCCGGCTTCAGATTTACTGCTGCTTTTGCTTCCTTTGGCTGTTCTTCATGAGGCTCTGTAATATGCTTCACCTGTTTTTCAGGTAATGTAACCCCTACTTTCGGCACCGCTTTTACATAGTAGTAATACTCATCGTCCTCAAACTGTAATGTCTCTGTTCTTGAATAATCCACAGAAAGGAAGAAAAATTCTGCTATCAGACCTGCTGCTACTGCCACCACAAGATCCAGTAAAATAAAACTTGCCTGGAAGGAAACATCCAATGTCATACAGCCTGACACCTGAAGCACTGCCGCCACGATTGCTCCCGCAACGGAAGCTGTCTTCCACGCATGACTGATGCCTCTTGTTCTCACCCCATATACTACCATCATCGCCAGGAGCAGAACAACTACCATCATCCACATCTCTTTGTTGGCCAGTATCTGTTTTGTAAATACCATGATTCCGTCCAGAAGTTCTTTTACCCCTCCACTCTGAAATGCCGATGCCGTCAGCTTTACTGTGTGGAGCATATAATAAACAATCGTCCCCAGCATCATCGAAACTGCAAATGAAGGCGCTCCGAGCAACCCAAATACAACCGGGATCACATATGGGACCTTCAGAGCAACTGCTACTGCCGCCACTACCACCAGCCATGATTTTTTAGGTGTAAATCTTACATAAAAAATATACATCACCAGAAAAATTGCCAGACATAATCCCGCTACCGGCAAAGACAGCGCATACAGATGTACCAGAACAAGCAGGGCTGCTACAAGTGCCAGCATCCCGACCGGAAGAAAGGCCGTAACAGCAGCAAGACCAACTGTACAAACTGTAGAGGATAATGCTTTCATAAATCCTATATTGGAATTGATCAGTCCGAACACACATAATCCCAACACGAACTGCAGTATCTTTACAATATAAAAAGAATATCTGGCATAAATTTTTTCTATCTGATCCTTCCATACAAGTAATGTGCTCATATTATTTTTTCTCCTTCATGTTTATCTTTTCCAGACGGGACAGATCCCGATAATATTTTTTCACATGCTGCTTGGCAAGATTGTGTTTTCTCTTGTAGAACATCCTTGCACCGGTACAATAAAGAATCAAAAGAATCAGATAACCGCCCACTGCCGTTCCCATCAAAAGAAGAAGCTTTAGTATCGTAAGCTTTTCCAGAATCTGCTCCAACGTGCAGAATGCGATCAGTGCCGCTACGATTGCATAACCGATGGTAAACCAGATTGCCGTAGCCCACACATTCATACTCACATAATCCTTTTTATAATAACTGCTGATTTTCAGATCCTCTTCTGCTCCCTGCTTTTCATAAGAAGCCATCTTGATCATCAATCGTATTTTTCTTTTATCCAACATGTTTCCACCTCGATCCATTGCCTTTTAAACATCATTTTTAGTATATCATACTGTCAGAGTCCTTGTCCAATGCTTATGGTCAAAAAATATACTTTTTGTGCTCCTGCATTTTTCAACACCTTTGCCACTCTGTGTATGGTATTTCCGGTTGTATAAATATCATCGATGACCAGCACACATTTTTTCGGAATCCAGGATTTTGTGACACCAAATGCTCCTTTTAGATTTCGAATCCTGTCTCTGCTCCCAAGCTCTTTCTGAGGTCGCGTTTTCTGAATTCTCTTTACTGCATCTTTGTTCACGGGAAGATCCAGCCTTTTCCCAAGTTCTTCCGCCAGAATTTGTGCCTGATTGTAACCTCTTATCCTCTGTCTGGATCTGTGAAGCGGAACTGGTATAATTTCTTCTATTTTCCATTGTTTCACAGTATCTCCTAATTCTGCAGCCATTTCCGTAGCAAAAATTTCTCCATAGCATCTTCTGTTTTTGTATTTAAATCTGTAAATTCCCTGCGAAACCGGTGCTTTATGCACCCAGATACTCTTCCCGGCTTCAAACGCATACTTCTTTTTCTGGCAATCACGGCAGTACTCCTGCTCTTCCTTTCTCAATGGCTTTCCGCATTTCATGCATCTTGGCTGACGGATATACACGATCTTTTCTTTACAGGAAGGACAGATTCCATACTTGTATACATTTTCGCAAAATGGACAAACTGAAGGGTACAACAGCTCTAAAACTCTTGTATACGCTCGTCCAAGCTTGTGTATCGTTCCTGTTCGTTTTTGTTTTTTATCATTTCCTGAAATGTATCTTCACTCCCAACTATCGTTAAACATTTTTTTGCCCTTGTCACTGCTGTATACAATAAATTCCGATTATATAACAGCTTTGGTCCCGGAAGCAGCGGAATTACCACCGCCGGATATTCGCTTCCCTGGGATTTGTGAACCGTGATCGCATATGCCAGTTCCAGTTCATCCAACAGCTCAAACGGATATTCTACCAGTCGCTTCTCATCATACTCAACAGTCAGAGTTTCTTTATAGGAGCTGATCTCCCGGATGATTCCCATATCCCCATTGAAAATCCCCATTCCTTTATCTACTGTCACCCCATACTTTGTACAAACTTCCCACTCCAGCTGATAATTATTCTTGATCTGCATCACTTTATCACCAGTACGGAAAATCCTTCCGTTTGCTTCCTTTTCTTCTTTCTTCGGATCCGGAGGATTTAAATATCTCTGCAAAATTACATTCAGACGCTCTACTCCAAGCAGACCTTTTCTTGTCGGTGTCATCACCTGAATGTCAAACGGAGATGCATCCACATATTTCGGAAGTTTCTTCTGGATCAGTGTGATTACAACTCCTATGATCACATCCGCCTCCTGTCGCTTCAGGAAAAAGAAATCACGGCTTTTGTTATTTATGATCACACGCTCACCTGCATTAATCTTATGCGCATTCAACACGATATCACTTTCTCCCGCCTGTCGGAAAATCTTTGTCAGTGTAACCACATGAAATTTATTCGATGCAATCGTATCTTTTAATACACTTCCCGGTCCTACCGACGGCAGTTGATTGACATCCCCCACCAAAATCAGTCTTGTTCCGGGCACAACTGCTGTAAGGAGCGCATGCATCAAGGTCAGATCTACCATGGACATTTCATCAATGATCAGCACATCTGTTTCCAGTGGATTGTCGCGATTTCTTAAAAATCCATTGACATTTCCTTCTTCTTCTGGATTTCCGCTGACTTCAAGCAGACGATGAATCGTCTGCGCTTCATAACCTGTCGCTTCTGTCATGCGCTTTGCTGCACGCCCTGTCGGCGCTGCCAGAAGAATACTCATCCCCTCGCTCTCAAAAAACTGAATCATGGTGTTGATTGTTGTTGTCTTTCCGGTTCCGGGTCCTCCTGTCAGGATCAAAAGTCCATGCTTGATCGATTCGATCACCGCCTGATGCTGCATTGGATCCAGTGAAATCTGTTCCAGCTCCTCCACTTTTCGCAGTCGTTTTTCCATCATATCTTCCGGCATCGCGCAGTCAATATCCAGATCATTCAGCATACGGGCAACATTCAGTTCCATATAATAAAAGCGAGACGGGTAGATACGGATCTCTCCTTCTATTTCTTTCATAACTGTCTTTCGTTCCATGCAAAAATCCATGATATATTTTTCAATTCCTTCAATCTCAACACCAAGAAGCCTGGAGGTCCTTACCTCTAAAACATTCTTCGGCAAATATACATGTCCTTCTGTCATGGACTGCTGAAGCACATAAAAAATCCCGCTTTGGATCCGGAAATCAGAGTCTGTATGTATTCCAATCTTTGCCGCAATCTCATCCGCAGTTTTAAACCCAACACCTTCGATATCATCCGCAAGTTTGTAAGGATTGGTTTCCAGGATCTCATACACTTTACTGCCATACTTCTGATAGATTTTTGCTGCCAGTGCTGTACTGATTCCAAAGTTCTGTAAATAAATCATCACTTTGCGCATTCCTTTTTTCTCATCCACCTGCAGCGCGATCTCCCTTGCTTTGCGTTCGCTGATTCCATTCACTTCTGCAAGCCGTTCCGGCTCTTCTTCTATAATACGAAAGGTGTCTGTTTTAAACTTCCTTACAATTCTTCCTGCCAGAGCTGCACCGACTCCTTTGATCGCACCGGAACCAAGATACCGCTCTATGGAGATCAGATCTTCCGGTTCCTTCATCTCGTAAGAACTGATTTTCAACTGGCTTCCGTAAATATTATGATTCACATAATCTCCCTTAATTTCCAGGCGCTCTCCTTCGCTGATAAAATTCAGGGTTCCTACACAGGTTACTTCGCCCGCTTCACTTTCCAGCTGAAATACTGTATATCCATTTTCTTCATTGCGAAACACAATATGTTCCACGTATCCTGTTACAATCTCCACTTCTTCCTCCCATTTTATGCAGCCTCAACATTGTATACATGTATTCTTGCATATTTTTTCTGTTTACCAGTCCTACAATAGAAGACAGACTCCCCCGACATACAGAATCTTCATTCTGTTGCCGAAGCAGCCTGTCCCATCCTGATTTCTTCTCAGAAATCCTTCCTGCCACTCATAAATTCCACAAACTGTCCGGTTCCGATCGCTACTACTTTCATCGGATCTTCTGCCGTCATTGTATTGATACCTGTCTTTTCCTCTATCAGCTCTTCCAGACCTCGCAGCATTGCCCCACCGCCAGTCAGAACAATCCCCCGATCCAGAATGTCGGCAGACAGCTCCGGCGGAGTCTGTTCCAATACCGAAACAACCGCTTCCACAATCTTCCCTGGTGTCTCGCGAAGTGCTTCTTCTGTCTCCGAGGAAGTCACTGTTACCGTCTTTGGAAGCCCTGTCACCAGATTCCTCCCTCTGACCTCCATACTCTCTTCCTCAATTAGAGGATATGTCGTGCCGACTTTGATCTTAATATCTTCAGCAGTCCGCTCCCCGATCAGAAGGTTATGCTTTTTCCGCATATACCGTACAATTGCTTCATCAAAATCATCCCCGGCAATTTTAATCGAGGTATGCACGACCGCGCCACCCAGCGAAATTACAGCAATATCTGCAGTTCCGCCTCCAATATCCACGATCATATTACCACATGGCTTTCCGATATCTATTCCTGCTCCGATTGCTGCTGCCACCGGCTCTTCAATGAGATGTACTTCTCTTGCTCCTGCCGCAAACGCAGCTTCTTCTACAGCTCTTTTTTCTACTTCTGTCACACCGCTCGGTACACAAATGCTGATTCTTGGCTTCTTAAACGTTCTTTTTCCGATTGCTTTTCTTACAAAGTACTGAATCATCTTTTCAGTTACTGTATAATCTGAGATCACACCCTGCCTGAGAGGACGTACTGCCACAATATTGCCCGGTGTTCTGCCTAACATCAGCCGTGCTTCCTCTCCGATCGCTCTTATTACATTCGTATCTCTGTCAAACGCTACTACAGATGGTTCTTTTAAAACAACCCCTTTTCCTTTCACGTATACAAGAACACTTGCGGTTCCCAAATCTATTCCGATATCTACAGCCATCTTTTCTCCTCCAGCCTTACAAATTCTTTTTCCCCTCTTTTGTATTTCTCAGTTCATTTATAATCTGATCTGTCTTCTCTTCGGCTTCAGATACTCGCATAGTTAAGTATAATAAAATTTATTTCACTTGGAAACCCCTTTTGCACATTTTTATTTTTTATTCAGAATTGCGGCAATATATTTGCCTGTATACGATTTCTCATTTGCTGCAATTTCTTCCGGTGTCCCGCTCGCGACGACTGTGCCACCTTTATCTCCGCCTTCCGGACCAATATCGATAATATAATCTGCTGTTTTGATCACATCCAGATTATGTTCAATCACGATCACCGTATTGCCGTCACCTGATAAACGTCGCAAAATCTCTGTCAGCTTATGCACATCTGCAAAATGCAGTCCTGTTGTAGGCTCATCCAGAATATATACCGTCTTTCCTGTACTTCTGCGGCTTAACTCTGTTGCCAGTTTGATTCTCTGGGCTTCTCCTCCGGATAATGTCGTAGATGGCTGTCCCAGTCGGATATAAGACAGACCAACATCGTTGAGTGTTTCCATTTTTCTCCGGATACTCGGAACATGTTCAAAAAATTCCAACGCCTCTTCCACCGTCATGTTCAATACATCATAAATTGTCTTTCCTTTATATTTCACTTCCAGAGTTTCTCTGTTATAGCGTTTTCCTCCACACACTTCACACGGTACGTATACATCCGGCAGGAAATGCATCTCAATCTTAATGATTCCATCTCCGCTGCAGGCCTCACAGCGTCCGCCCTTCACATTGAAGCTGAATCTTCCTTTTTTATAGCCTCTCGCTTTTGCATCCGGTGTTGCTGCGAACAAATCACGAATCAAATCAAATACACCCGTATATGTTGCCGGATTGGAACGCGGTGTTCTTCCAATCGGAGACTGATCAATGTCGATCACTTTATCTACCTGCTCCAGCCCTTCAATTCTCGTATGCCTTCCCGGAATTGTTCTTGCATGGTTCAGTTTTTTGGCAAGTGTTTTGTATAAAATCTCATTGACAAGAGAACTTTTTCCGGAACCGGACACTCCTGTCACACATGTCATGATTCCCAACGGAAACTTGACATCGATATTTTTCAGGTTATTTTCTTTTGCGCCTACTACTTTCAAATATCCGGTCGGTTTCTCTCTTTTTTCCGGAACCGGGATCTTGAGGCGTCCGCTCAGATACGCTCCGGTCACTGATTTTTCGTTTGCCATCAACTCTTGAGCCGTTCCCACTGCAACAACCTGTCCACCATGCTCTCCAGCTCCCGGGCCGATATCCACAATGCAGTCAGCCGCCAGCATCGTATCTTCGTCATGCTCTACTACAATCAGAGAATTTCCCAAATCGCGGAGATGCTTCAATGTGGCAAGCAACTTGTCGTTGTCCCGCTGATGCAGTCCGATACTCGGTTCATCCAGAATATAGGCCACACCAACAAGACCTGAACCGATCTGAGTTGCCAGCCGGATTCTCTGCGCTTCCCCGCCGGATAGTGTCCCTGTCGCTCTGGCAAGCGTCAGATAGTCCAGTCCTACATCCAGCAAAAACTGAATCCGCGCTTTGATTTCTTTTAAGATCTGTTCTCCAATCATCAGCTGCGTCTCTGTCAGTTCCAGCCCCTGTAAAAATTTCTGCAGCTTATCGATTGAAAACGCTGTGAGTTCTGCAATATTTTTCTCTCCCACAGTTACCGCAAGAGAACCTTTTTTCAATCTCTGACCTTTACATTCGGAACATGGAGTAATCCGCATAAAGGTTTCATACTCTGCCTTCATTGTCTCAGACCCCGTTTCGCGATAGCGGCGCTCCACATTTTTGATCAGTCCTTCAAATGCCACATCATAAACACCTTCTCCACGCTGTCCTTTGTAATGTACTTTCACAGATTTCCCGTTTGTTCCGTAAATCAAAACATCGTGAATCTCTTTCGGATAGTCCTGAAACGGCGTCTCCAGATCAAAATGGTATTCTTCACACAACGCATCTAAAATTGCACGTGTAAAGCTTGATGTTTCTGTACAGGACTGCCAACCCATCACTGCGATTGCTCCCTGCTGAATGCTGAGTGTCGGATCCGGTATCATCAGATCCTCATCAAATTCCATCTTGTATCCCAGCCCAAAACAAGTCGGGCAGGCACCAAACGGATTGTTAAACGAGAAACTTCTCGGCTCAATTTCTTCAATACTAATTCCACAGTCCGGGCAGGAAAAACTCTGACTGAAATTCATCGGTTCTCCGCCGATGATATCTACGATCAGAAGCCCTTCCGCAAGTGAAAGTACACTTTCCACGGAATCTGTCATTCGTTTTTCAATTCCCGGTTTCACAACAAGACGGTCTACAATAATCTCAATATTATGTTTGATATTTTTATCCAGTGCGATATCCTCTGACAATTCATACAGATTCCCGTCTACACGAACACGCACATATCCTGACTTCTTTGCCCGTTCAAACAGCTTTGCATGGGTTCCTTTCCTGCCTCTTACGACAGGAGCAAGCAACTGGATCTTTGTACCTTCCGGAAGTGCCATCACCTGATCTACCATCTGATCCACCGTCTGCTTTTTAATCTCTTTTCCGCATTTCGGACAATGTGGAATCCCGATTCTCGCATAGAGCAGTCGGAAATAATCATAGATCTCTGTCACTGTACCCACGGTAGAGCGAGGATTGTGATTGGTCGATTTCTGATCAATAGAAATCGCCGGAGAAAGCCCTTCTATACTTTCCACATCCGGTTTCTCCATCTGACCAAGAAACTGCCTTGCATAGGAAGAAAGCGATTCCATATATCTTCTCTGCCCCTCGGCATAAATTGTATCAAAAGCCAGGGATGATTTTCCCGAACCACTCAGTCCTGTCAGCACTACCAGTTCATTTCTGGGGATGTCAACATCTATATTTTTCAAATTATTCTCATTCGCGCCGCGTATTCTGATATACTGTCTGGCGTCCATCTTTTTTCCCATGTAAAATTCCTTTCCCATTTATATCGTAATTATTCGATCTCATTCAATATCTGTTTCAGCTCAATCAATTTATCTCTTAATTCTGCCGCTGATTCGAAATCCAGCTCTGCTGCCGCTTTCTTCATTCGCTTCGTAACTTCTCCGATCAACTTCTCCAGTTCTTTCCTGCTCATAGACTCTGGATCTTTCTCCAGCTTCAGTTCTTCTGCTGCCACTTTCTTGGAAATACTGATCTGATCGCGGACCGCCTTCTGAATGGTCTTTGGCGTAATGCCATGTTCTTCATTGTATGCCATCTGAATCTTGCGTCGTCTTTCCGTCTCATCAATTGCCAGACGCATCGAGTCTGTCACTTTGTCTGCGTACATGATTACGTGACCTTCCGAATTTCGTGCCGCACGCCCGATCGTCTGAATCAGAGAAGTCTCGGAACGTAAAAATCCTTCTTTATCTGCGTCCAGAATTGCCACCAGCGTAATCTCCGGAATATCCAGACCTTCTCTCAAAAGATTAATTCCCACGAGTACATCAAATACATCCAGACGCATATCACGGATGATCTCCGTCCGTTCTAATGTATCCACATCAGAATGCAAATATTTTACGCGAATCCCGATTTCCCGCATATAATCTGTCAGATCCTCTGCCATCCGTTTTGTCAGAGTTGTAACCAGCACTTTATTTTTCCTGGAAATTTCCTGATTGATCTCACCGATCAGATCATCAATCTGTCCCTCTACAGGGCGCACTTCTACTTCCGGATCCAAAAGTCCCGTAGGACGGATCACCTGCTCTGCCCGCAGAAGCTCATGCTCCTCTTCATAAACTCCTGGTGTTGCTGACACAAACAATACCTGGTTGATCTTACTTTCAAACTCTTCGAAATTCAACGGACGGTTGTCTTTCGCAGAAGGAAGACGGAATCCATAATCTACCAGTGTCGATTTTCTCGACTGATCCCCGGAATACATTCCTCCAATCTGTGGGATCGTCTTATGAGACTCATCGATCATAATTACAAAATCATCCGGGAAATAATCAATCAGTGTATATGGAGCCTGTCCGGACGCCAATCCTGCCAGATGACGGGAATAGTTTTCAATCCCAGAGCAAAATCCTGTCTCTTTCATCATCTCAATATCAAAATTTGTCCGCTCAGCAATCCGCTGCGCTTCTAACAGCTTATCCTGTCTTTTAAATTCTTTGACGCGCTCTTCCAGCTCTTCTTCAATCGCCTTGACGGCGCGGTTGATATTCTCTTTATCCACCACATAATGAGATGCCGGGAAAATCGCTACATGCTTTAACTCGTCTTTAATCTCTCCTGTAAGAATGTCCACCTCTGTGATTCTATCCACTTCATCACCAAAAAATTCAATTCGGATCGCAACGTCTGACTCATATGCCGGAATCACTTCCAAAACATCTCCCCGAACCCGGAATGTTCCACGATGAAAGTCCATGTCGTTTCTATCATACTGAATCTCAATCAGCTTTGCTACAACTTCATCTCTGTCCTTGATCATCCCCGGACGCAGAGAAATCACCATGTTCTGATAGTCTACCGGACTTCCCAGTCCATAGATACAGGAAACACTCGCCACAATGATCACATCTCTGCGCTCTACCAGTGCCATCGTAGCAGATAACCGCAGCTTATCAATCTCATCATTAATTGCTGAATCTTTGGCGATGTAAGTATCCGAAGATGGGACGTAGGCTTCGGGCTGGTAGTAGTCGTAGTAGCTCACAAAATATTCCACGGCATTGTCAGGGAACATCTCCTTGAATTCTCCGTATAACTGCGCTGCCAGCGTCTTATTATGCGCGATCACAAGCGTCGGTTTCTGAAGCCGCTCTATGACATTTGCCATCGTAAAAGTCTTTCCAGAACCCGTAACCCCTAGTAAAGTCTGGCATTGATTGCCTTCCTTGAAACCTTTTACCAACTGCTCGATCGCCTGCGGCTGGTCTCCGGTTGGCTTATATGGGGCTTTCAAAATGAATCTATCCATAGCAAAATCCTCCATGTGTGACTTTTCGTATGCTTACTGTCAGCCACATTTTCAAATATATTCGTAACGGAATGCAAAATACTCCGTCGAGTATTCATCATTTATTTATTCAAAATTTTTGTCTTCCAACACTGTTTGTAATTCTTCTTTACCAGGAAGTACCGTTTCGTATTTACTCGCAAATATCTGATTATTATCCTTAGGCAATGTCATTTCTACAATAGCATCCTTCTTATCTTTACAAATTATAATACCTCTGTCTCTTATACACATCTCCGAGCCCACGAGACACTC